>Ga0209777_10000888_pt1 | contig 46101 bp, 40 predicted proteins | sample FrelakmetHBP12HB_FD_187147 | JGI IMG/M metagenome (GOLD analysis project Ga0209777, IMG submission 187147) | Freshwater lake sediment microbial communities from the University of Notre Dame, USA, for methane emissions studies -HBP12 HB (SPAdes)... | ecosystem: Environmental > Aquatic >... | reverse complement strand
CCTTATTGCCGCTGATCAGCATCAGGCCCAGAATAATCATGCCGATGATGGAAATGACGGCGATGCCGCCGAAGAGTCCCAGCAGAAACTGCGGGTCTTTGAAAATTGATTTGTTTTCTCCTTCCATAATTTTTTTATTAATGATTATTAATATAGTCCAAATGATATTGATAATTTCCGTTTTACAATATTTCTAAAGCAGAAATAAGAAATATGAAATAGGAAATATTAATTTTTTATTTCTTATTTCCTATTTCCTATTTCAAATATTTCAAATATTTTTTATAAGCTACAATATGAAATAAAAAATAATGATTATTATGCGCTTAAATCCGGCTTACTTTTATGCCACTCCGTGGCCAGCTGATACTGATGCCCAATGCGCAGAATCGTTTTTTCAGCGAACCTTTTACCCAGAATCTGAATGCCAACCGGTAAATTGTTGGCAAGTCCCGCCGGCACCACCAAGCCGCAGATTCCGGCCAGCGAGGCCGGCGTGGTAAAGACGTCTTCCAGATACATCTTAAGCGGATCATTGACGCTCTCCCCCAGCTTGAAGGCGGGCGTGGGCGCCACCGGAGTCAGAATCGCGTCCACCTGTTCGAAAGCGTCTTCAAAATCCTTTTTTACCAAGGTACGCGCCTGCATGGCTTTTTTGTAATAAGCATCGTAATAGCCGGCGGACAGGGCGTAAGTGCCGATCATGATGCGGCGCTTGGCTTCCCGTCCCAGGCCCTGGGCGCGGCTGTCCAGATAGATTGACAATAAATCCCCGTCTCTTTTTGATAAGCCGTATTTGATGCCGTCATAGCGCGCCAGATTGGAGCTGACTTCAGAGGGCACGATAATATAATAAGTGGCGATGGCCAATTCGCTGTGCGGCAGGCTGATGTCGATGATCTCGGTGCCCAGCTCTTCCAGCTTCTTGGCGGCGTCGAGAACCGACTGGCGCACGCCTTCATCCATGCCTTCGATGAAATATTCCTTGGGCAGGCCGATCCGGAGCCCGGCAATTTCCTTTTTTATTTCCGCGCTGTAATCATCAATAGCGATATCCGGCGTGGTGGAATCCTTGGCGTCGCGTCCCGCCAGATATGGCAACAGCAGGGCGATATCCTCTGCCGTCTTGGCGAATGGTCCGATGGTGTCGAGCGACGAGGCCATGGCCATGACGCCGTAGCGGGAAACGCGCCCGTAAGAAACTTTGAGCCCGGTGATGCCGCAATAGGAAGCGGGCTGGCGGATGGAACCGCCCGTATCCGTGCCCAAGGCATAAATTCCCATGTCCGAGGCAATGGCCGCGGCCGAGCCGCCGGATGAGCCGCCGGGCACGCGCTCCAAATCCCAGGGATTGTGAGTGGGGAAAAATCCCGAATTTTCCGTGGAACCGCCCATGGCGAATTCATCGCAATTGGTCTTGCCCAAAATAACGCAGTCGTTGTCCTTGAGCTTCTTAACGGCCGTGGCGTCATAGGGCGGAACATAATTTTCCAAAATTTTGGAACCGCCGGTCGATTTCAATCCGGCCGTGCAAAAAACATCCTTAATGGCCGCCGGTATGCCGGCTAAGGCGGAAACGCTTTCCCCGGCCGCGAATTTTTCATCGGCGCGTTTGGCCGCTGCCAAAGCACCGGCTTCATCCACTGTCAGATAGGCTTTGATTTTGCCGTCGAGCCTACTGATCTGCTTGAGGCAGTCCCGGGTCAATTCTTCGCTGGAAAATTTCTTTTCGCGCAAACCCCGGAAAGCTTCCAAGATTGTCAGCTTGTTTAAATCCATAATTTATTTACCGATCCTAATCTACGAATTAATCAGAAAATAACCGATCCTAATCTACGAATTAATCCGAATGCCCCGAATTACATCCGAATATTTATTCGTTGAACATTCGTAGATTCGGATGTAATTTGTAGATTGGGATCGCTATTATTAATTGGGATCGCTTTTACTTATTCTCAAACACCTTAGGAATCTTAACAAATCCCAGGCCGTGCTCGGGCGCGCAAGCGACCAACTCCTCGCTGATGCCTGACTCGATGATCTCATCCTCGCGCATGACATTGATGAGCCCCGTCACCTGGGATGTCTGCTCCACCTCGGCCGTATCCACCGTCTGCAATTTTTCCATATAAGCCAAAATAGCGGATAATTGTTCGCTGTATTTTTCCTTTTCTTCGTCCGTCAGCCGCAGACGGGCCAAAGCGGCGATATGTTCGACTTCCTTGATGGTTAATTTCATATTTTTAACAAATAAATCATAACACAATCGGCGATTTTTTTCAAGCACAAAAATTATAGCATAGAGCGATAAAAAAAGCCAGCCGAAAATTCCAATTCCGACTGGCGTCAGCTTCAGATAATCCGCTTGATTACCGGCACCAAATGAGGATCAATCCAGGCTTGGCAGCAAGGAATGGCCTCGCTATAGACGCCGGGCAGGCGCGGATAGGCGCGGCCCCGGACACCGGCGATCTGATAGAATTTGCAGCCGAGTCCTGAAAATTTCTGCTTCAGCTCCCGCAGATTCCGCAGATAGGCTTCATTGAGCACAATGACTTCCGGCCAGCACTGATCGGCTAATCTCTCCAAATCTTCACCGGCCGCGAGATTGATGAGTAGCGTCCGCCGGCCCTTGATTGCCGACAAATCGGCCTGATCCAAATCCCGGGCTTGAACATAGATAGTCTCGCCGCAGCGATTATCAATCTTCTCCCTGACCCGGCTGGCAAGCGATTGCGAGCTGACCAGCAGCAGCACCGGCGTAGCGAATTCCAACTCCTCGATGATGCGGATCTGAAACAGCGATTCGGCTACCACGGCAATAGTCGTTTCCAATTCCGGCATTTCCTTGACCAGCCTGGCTTTCCCCAGCACCGCCGGCAGAATGCCGCCGAAGGTCTTGCGCTCGGCCGCGAATATTTGCCGCAGCTGCTCCATTCTTAAGCACAGCGCCTTCAGCTTGGAAAAATTGTCCGGATCGCGGAACTCCTCATTGGCCGCCGAAACCACGAACATAACGCCCCATTTGCCGTTCTGACGGAATATTCCGGCCAGATGCGGCTGCCAATTGGCGACCTTCAGACGCCAGGAATAAGCATAAGCCGAGGCATAGTCCCGGTTGGCCGGATAAGTCAGAAAAACCGATTTGACCAAAGAGCGGCGGCGGTTCCAGCGGCCCAGCCGGCCAAACAGCCAATCATGATTAAATAGCAGATTGACGGCTTCAAAAGACAAACAGCGCCAATGGTAACCAAAAAATCGCTTCAGACGTTCCAACATATTCTCTCCTCCAAAAATTTTAAGGTGCCAAAATTACCACTCCAACACTGATTTTATACCATGCAAAAAAAGAAAAATCAAGACTGATCATCAGCTTCATCCGCTTGATCGCGTCTGGCCGCCGGAAGAGCCGCTATCAGCGCAAAAAGCAGAAACATTTCCAGCAAGCAATAGCCGGCGATTCTTTTTATCAGGTCAAAGAACAACTGCGGCGGAAAAATCACGATCAAAGATTCATAATCGGGATTTAGAAGCCAGTTTTCGTTAGTAAAAGCCAAATGATGAAAGCCAATAAAGAGCCGCTGGAAGTCAAACAGCGACGCCAGCAGCAGCAACAGCAAGAGCGCCAGCGATATCACATTGGCCAAAAAAATCATGCCGATTACCTGGCGCGTCCGATAAATCAATAATGAACAAAAGATTGCCGCGAAAAAAATTACAGTGGCGATGAGCGACAGCCAGTAGGCAAGCTCCAGTAATGATTTGATATCAGCCAGATGCAGCTGTTCGCGCCGGCTGTAATAATCCGCCTTGAGCCCTCCCCGGCCCTGCAGATAGGCAAAAAGATTTTCGGTCTGCTGTTCGACTCTGACTGCATTATATTTCTGATAGACATCCAGCTTGGCAAACTCCCGCTGATACCAATTCAAATTAAATCCGAAGACCTGAAGATTGATGAGCAATGTCAGCAGCGGCAGGCAGATGACGATAATAATAGTGAATAAAATTTGTTTTTTCATAGGTTGATTATAGCAGAAAATTAGAAATTTCTGAAATAAGAAATAGGAAATAGGAAATAAATTAATATTTCTTATTTCTTATTTCCTATTTCTAATGTTTACTGGCAATTGATAACTAGGAAATATTGCTATCTTGTTATATAGTTAAAAGTAAATTTCATTATCAAACATAAAAAAACGCTCGGTTGATTCGCAACCGAGCGTTAAGACATTATCTGCATGCTTCGCGACCGAAGATCCGCAGATAAGAGATAATGAGCAACAGGCCGCTTAGGCACATGAAAATGCCTAAGATTTCCAGGCAGACGCTTAGATCATAGGCCCGCAGCAGCAGCCCGTAAGCGCCGAGCATCACGAATTCGGCCAATCCGCGCACCGCGGATTTGACCGAGGTTACGGTGGCGCGGTTTTCCGAATCCAGATAATGGTGCAGGAACTGTCCCAGAAACGGCCCCATATAGCCGCGCACCAAATTCTGCAGAATCACCAGCCAGACTAGCGCCTTAATCGGAAATATACCCATAAGCAGGATAGGCACAGCCACCAGTGTGATCATCATGACCACACTGCCGAAGTCGCCAAGCTTGCGACTGATCCAGCCGTTATAATGGCTGGAAAACGCGGCCGTCAGATTCAGCGGCAGGAAAATCCAGCCGAAATGCTTGATGGGCAGCCCCACCAGCTCGAAAAAGGGGTTATAGGTGAAAAACCACATTTTCGAGACCACTCCGATCAGCACCGTAAAGGCGATGATCCATTTGACCTGGCGGTGATTGGCCACGAACAGCACGCTGACTTTCATCAGATCCAGATAGCCGCTGATTCCTTTGCGCTTCTGCCCGATCGGGGGCTCCACGAAGAAATAGCAGGCGCAGAATCCGACGACCATTACCAGCACGTCGATGAACAGCGGCCAGCGCAGGTTGTATTGCGCCAGATAGCCGGAGCCGACCGAACAAAATCCGGTCAGGATCCAGCGATAGGCATTGGCGTTCCCTTCAATGCGGTGGAATTCATGTTCTCTGCCCAAGAACTTGAGATTGTCATAGAGCAGAGCCGAATCCGCCCCGTCAATGAGCGCGTACCCGAGCACCCAGATGGCATTGGCGATCCAGGCCATCAAAGGATTGATAGCCAGCGAGAACACCACCATCTTGATCATGAATAATCCCATGCCCAGCTGCAGGGTGCGCCGCCGCCCGATCATATCGGCCAGAGCGCCGCCCGGCACCTGCAGGAACATCAGCCCGATAACGCAGACTGATTCCATAATGAAGATCAGTGACAGGCTGACATGGGCCGTATGCTGCAGGAACAAAGTCAGGATCGTCCCCCACATCAGCGGTTCGCAGAAGAGCTTGAACCAGTAGTACACATAGATGTTTCTGATTGCCTCGCTTTTTCGCATAACTCTTTCCTCCTTGGCAGTTTGCCATTGTTTGGGTTTTCAAAGTGCTAATTCCAGCAGGAGGAGATTTAATAAAAACAAAATCTCGGCCTGTCTGGCCGAGAGAGTCTTTAGAAACAGTGATTTTATCTTGAAAGTTTAATTCATAAACTTTGGCAATTTAAACACTTTCCGGGCCAGACCACGAGAAAACATACCAACGGCGGCATAACCGGTCATCGGCTGGCAATTATCAGAAATGTGTTTGAATTGTCTTTCCATAAATTTAATTATTAGCTTGCATTGTTATTATATCATGGATGTGTGCAGATGTCAAATTATTTTGAATTATTTTTTTTGATATTAATTGAAATTATTCTAAATTTACCATTTATCATTTTTCGGTTCCCATTTGCCAGTTGTCAGTTTTCAGTTAGTTATAATCTATCAGTTGCCAGTAAATATCAGAAATAGGAAATAAGAAATATGAAATATTATTTTATTTCCTATTTCCTATTTCTTATTTCCATTCTTTTTTGTTTTCTTGTTTTAGTATACTCGTGCTTTTGCGTTTTTAAATCCTTGACACCTCATCCTTTATTTGTTAGCATAAAAACGCAGAGTAACCAACACTAAACAGGAAGGGAGTGAATAATGGTCAAATATCTGCAAGATCTCATGGCGGAAATTGATGCTGTTGATCTGGAGCTGGTGGAAGAGCCGGATTGCGAATTGCAGCACAACGATCAGGCCCTCGGCGATTTGCCCGAAGACTTGAAAAAACTCTACGGCTTGAAGACGCGACTGCGCACCGAATACGACGCGGCGCGCACACAGGCCGTCAAGGAAGTGAAAGAAATCGACAGCAACAAGAAACGCGAAAAGGCCATAGCAGTGTGGGATAACAAGCTGACTCTCATGTCGATCAAGCGGGATGCGGTCGATAAGCTATTCTGGACGGCGGTGCGGCACTTGTTTCCCGATCACGCGGGCGCTGAACTGATCGGCCTCCGCAGCGGCTGGAAAGTTGTCACGACCGATGCCAGTTGCGACTGTGCGAGATGCCAAACCCGCAAACTCATGGACAGTTTGACAAAAAGCATAGCACTTCGAGCCATCACTGAAGAGCTCTAATACTTAATCAGGTTGGCGAACCCGCCAGCCAAGCGAATCTTTTACCGCGACAGATTTTTCTGACGCGGTTTTTTATTTAAGCAACTTAATCACTATTCGGCGTGCACTTTTTCAATCCTGGCGCGCTCGGGAATTTTCAGCCAGAGGGCGGTGAAAGCGCCCAGAAATACCACCACGGTGCCGACCAGAAATACCGAGTGATAGGCCAGGATCTGCGATTGCAGCATGATGAGTCCCACGAATTGCTTGTAAGTCGCGGGATTGAGGACATTGATGACGCTGGATCGCGCCAAGGCCAGGGCGTGCGTCTTGGTCGCGTTATCCAGAACCGTGCCGGCGATGGCGATGCCGAAAGCACCGGCGATGTTGCGCGCCAGCGCCAAAACCGATGAAGCGCTGCCGATCTCATGGGTGGGCACGGCCACGGAGACGATATTGGTGCGCTGGGCCATGCCCAGCCCCATGGAAAAAGCCAGAATACTCAAGGGCCAAATGATATCCCAAGCCGTTGATCGGGCCTGCAAATGCGAAAAGAAAAACATACCCACGGCCGTGCCCAGGGTGCTGATAAAAATTACCCAGGGAATCTGCTTGGGCTTGTTGAATTGTCCGCCGATAGGCGAAGCGATCATCATGCAGGCGGCCATTGGTATGAAAATGATGCCGGTTTGCGTGGCGTTTAGTCCGAGGAAAATTTGCGTAAAAATGGGAATCAAAAATAGCACTGTCATCATACCCATGAAAATAATAAAATTATTAATAAGCGTGTTGACAAACAAGCTGTTTTTGAAAAACTTCAAATCCACGATTGGTTCGGGCGAACGGCTTTCAATGCGGATAAACAGCGGCAGCGAGATTGCGCAAGTCAGATAACAGACAATGGAATTAAGTGACAGCCAGCCCCACGCCATCCCCTGATCCAAAACCAAAACTAGAGAGGCCAGGCACACTCCCAAAATAATGGCGCCCCACCAATCGAAGACCCTGGTTTTTTTCTCCGACCGCGATTCATGGATAAAAGTCAGTGCCATGGCCAAACCGATAATGCCAATCGGAATATTGATCCAAAAAACCGACGGCCAATTGAAGTTGTCCACCAACGGCCCGCCGATCAGCGGCCCGAAAACCGCGGCCGCCGCGAAGGAGGAAGACCAGATGCCCAAAGCTTGCGCCCGTTCTTTGCCCTGCTTGAAAGTAACGGCAATGATGGCCATGGCCGTGGGATAATCGGCCGAGCCGGCGATGGCCTGAATGATCCGGAAAGCGATCATGGAATGGAGATTCCAAGCGAAAGAGCAAAGAACTGATCCGACCAAAAAAATACTGAAGCCGATGATATAAATTTTCTTCCGACCCAAAGTATCGCCCAATTTGCCCCAGATGGGGACAAAAATGGCGTTGGCGATGATATAGGCGGTGCTGATCCAGCCGGCTTGCGAAGTGGTAATGCCGAAACTTTGGATCATTTTCGGCAGAGCCAGTCCCACAATAGTCTGATCCATCCGGCCCAAAAAAGTGCCAATGATCACCGTCAGTAGAATCCACCATTTTAAATTATTCCGAGATTTATTTTGAGAACTTGGGATTATATCGGACATAAATATGGATAAGAAAATTAGAAATAAGAAATAGCCTGCCTGCCTAAAGGCAGGCAGGGAAATAGGAAATAAATTAATATTTCTTATTTCTTATTTCCTATTTCAGATATTTACTGTCAACTTACGATTATTAACCATCAACCATAAACTATTATTGCTTATACACCCAGATTTTCGCGGACATGCCATTCTTCAATTCCGGATAAACCTTGATGTCGAATCTGACCTTAATGTTGAATTGCTGTTCTTGTCTTTGGCTGGAGATGTTGAAAATAACCTGCGACTGCTGGGACGTGGGCTTGATTTCCTCGACCACGCCGTAATATTTTTTGCCGGGATAGGCATCGACCGTGAAAACTGCGGCCCGGCCCACCTGGATGTCTTTGAGCCCTTTATTTTCATCCAAGCCGCCCACCACCTTGAGCTGGCTGTTGTCGATCATAGTCACCATGGCCTGGCCCGGATTGTAAATCGCGCCTATGTTTTTCTGCACGGCAATAATAGTCCCGGCGACATTGGTTTTGATCAGCTCGGTGCCGACGCGGGCCACGACCGTATTGGCCGATACCGTGTCACCTTCATTCACGTCAACTTCCTGCAAAATGCCGGTACTGTGCGGCGCCAGACTGATCTGATCCGCGGAAATTTGCGCGTTCTCGATATAAACTTTATTGGCGCTGGTATAAAAATATATTATCAGAGCCGAAGCAGCAGCAGCCAAGATGATTAAGCCGATCCAGACGGATAAATGCTTATTTTTCTTGATATGATGCTTAATGGTCAGTTTGGGCTTGGCTTCGGCTAGTTTGATTTCGTTTTCCATATATCATGCATTAATTTATTAATTCCTTATATATGTCATCCCGAGCGTCAAGCGCGCAGAGCGCCGACCCGAGGGATCTATTTTTATTTTCCATAGCTGATGACTTTGTCGCCCGCTGACAAGCCGGAAATGATTTCCGCGTTGCCATCCGTTCCCAGCAAGCCGACCTGGACCTGCTTTTGCGACAGATCGGACAGAATCACGAAATATGAATCATTTCTCCTGATCAGCACATTTTGCGGCAGCAATAAAACATTGTCTTTTTCCTGGGCCGCGATCTCCACATTGGCGATCATGCCCGCTTTGATTGCGCCATAATTCTCGTCAAACTGCAGCCTGGCCTTGTAATCCATGATGGCGCCGTCAGCAGTGGCGGCCGGATCAATCGCGATTATCTTGGCGCCGAATTTCTGGCTGTCGCCGTACGCGTCGACGGTAACCCGGGCCTCGTTGCCGACCTTGACGGAGGCAATATCGGTCTCTGATAATCTGATTTCAATTTCGTTCTTGGCGTCGCTGTTGATGCTGATGACCGCCTGTCCGGGAGCGGCGATCTGTCCGATTTTGGCATCCTGCCGAGTAACGACGCCGCTGATCGGGGAAATCAGTGAATTTTTGCCCAGCTGAATCCTGATGGCATCAGCCTGCGCGCGCGCCTGGTCGATTCTGGCCTGCTGCGCCTCCACGCTGGCCGCGGCCGATCTCACGGCCGCCTGCTGGGCGGCAATATCTTCGGCCTGGGCCCCGGCGAGCAGCAGATCCAATTGCTTTTGGGCGCTGTCAGCGGCTATTTTGGCGCCGCTGATGGCCTGAATCTGGCCGTTGATTTCCGAAAGCGCGACGCTGTTTTCCGCCCGGGCGCCGGTAACCGCCGATTTCAATCCGTTTTCGGACGTCTGGCTTAGATTTACCGAGGCATTGACAGTATCAAAAACGAGCGATAAATATTTCTCAATATCGCCCAGATATTTTTGGGCATTGGCGAGCTCTGTGTCCAGGGACGAACTATCGCTGCTCGGCGGCAAAGCCGCCATCTCTTTCTGCCAGCTGTTAAGATCATCTCTGACTATCATTTTTTGATTTCCCAAATTAATCTCCAGTTGCTGATTATTTGTCAAAAACGACAGCTTGCTGTAAATATCATTGAAATTAGTATAAACTGCCTTGGTCTGATTATTAACTGCGTCCTGCGCCTTGGTATAAGCGTCATTAATAGTAACTAAGGAATTGGAATAGAGATTATTCAAACTCAAATTGGCTTGGCTGACGGCGTTCTGCTGCAGCTCGATTTGCTGCGGCCGGGCGCCGTTTTGCAATTCGGTCAATTTCTGATTGGCCGCATCCTGGGCCGCAACCAGCTGATCCAGTGAAGCTTGGGCGCTCTCGATATTGGCCTGGGCTTGGGCCAGCTGATTGGCCAATTCGGCCGAATCCAAAGCAGCCAAAACCTGGCCGGCTGACACGCTGTCGCCGACATTAACATTGGTCTGTATGATTTTTCCTCCGACCTGCCAGGACAAATCCACATTCTGCGCCGGCTTCACCGGGCCGCTGGCCGCAATCTGCCTCACGACATTGCCTTTGGCTACGGCAATTTCTTGATAGGCGACATTATTGCCGGTTTTAAGCGTATACCAGGTAAAAAAAATAATGGCACCCATGATGACTAGACCGGCGGCCGCGATGATGATATTTTTTTTGCTCATACGTTTATTTTTTGATAATTTTGAATTATTTTTTCTAAGGTTTTGATGAATTGATTCTTATCCTTGGCGCTTAATCCCTGAAACAGCAGATTGAATTTATGGCCGACTCTTTCCAGGACTTTCTGCGCCTCCTGTCTGCCTTTGGACGTCACCTGAAGTAAGACAATGCGCCGATCGCCGCCAGTGGCCGCCCGAGAGACCAGCTTTTCCTTGGCCAGATGATTGATCATGGAAGTGGCGGTCGGAGCGCGCACTCCCAGATGATCGGCCACGTCAGACATGGTCACCCGTTTCCGGCTGCTGATGAACATCAGTGTGCGCAGGCCGATGGCGGAGAGCGGCGTTACCCGGCGGCTGCGCTTCGATCCCTGGCGGATCAGATGGCTGATCGAGAGCATCAGATCGACCAGTCGCATGAGGTCTTTTTTCATATTAGTTAGATATTACTAAGTATTAGTATATACTAAGTATGTTAACAAATAATAAAAAACTTGTCAAATTGAACTATAAATTGACCCTTGACAAATCCGCAATAGTGTTATTAAATAAAGCTGTACCTTAGCAATCAGCTCAACTTTAGGAAGATTAGAAATGGAAGCGATAAAAGATAAGCCAGAAGAGAGCCAGCAATCTTTGGGAACATTCTGCGCCTATTGCAATTGCAAATTTATCGATGGCCGGCAGAAATGCCCTTGCGGCCGCCAGACTCGCCCGCTGACGCCTGATCATCTGAAAAGAAATGTCCTACTGCTTTCCGGCACCGGAGCGGCCAGGATTTGGGACACTGATCCTGTTTACGTCCCAGATCCGGAATATACCGAGGAAGAGATGCGGCGGGATCTGGAGGATGATCCCCTGCCTGATAAGGCCGGAAATGACGCTTAAGTCATCGGCCTGAAGCGAAATAGTTCTACCCAACTGAACAACATCCAGTTGGGTTTTTTAATTAAAATTTTGGAGCTTGCTTCACTTCTGCCGGTTCGATTCCCTTGTTGCTCCGCAACAGATATGCAAAAACACCCTTTCAGGGTGTTTTTGCATATCTGTACCGAGTACGGGAATCGAACCCGTGTTGCATGGCTGAGAACCATACGTCCTAACCACTAGACGAACTCGGCAGGGATTGAATTATCTTAATGAAAAATAACGTAATTTTCAAGACTGCTAAAATTTATAAACATGGATTTTGCCGGAGGTGGCCAAAGGCTTCATCAGGTGCGGCTGATCCTTGGACTCGATCACTTCAGCCGGCTGCAAATTCGGCAACTTAAATGAATAAGAGACTACGCGGCTGCCCGGCTTCATTTCCTTTTGGAATTTGGGCTCCAGCTTGGCCATCACCTCGGGAAACAGGTAGCAGAAGACCACATCCGCCCGCGACAGATCAGCTTTAAAGAAGTTTTTTAGATAAACTTTGACATCAGTGCGGCTTAGCCAGATATTGAATTGCGCCCAGAGCCAGGGCCAAAGCGATATCTCATAGCCGATACCTTTAGCGCCGAATTTCTTGGCCGCGCGGATCAGCAAGGTGCCTTTGCCGCAGCCCAAATCATAGATCATCTCGCCCGGCTTGAGTCCGGCCGCGCTCAAAATCCCGTCAAAATCTTTTTTATCGGTGGAGACGAAAGGCACGCCGCGCGCTTGCACCAAGCCCACGATAATGGAGGCCGAGAGAGCCGTAACTATGACAGCAATCAATAATACGGCTAAAAGGATAATTACTGCGAACATAAAGTTATTATAAAAAATAATAATGCTAATTTGCCAAATAATATTAATATTGAATATTGAATATTAATTATCAGTTACCAGTTATCACTTATCATTAAGTTAATCAGTTACCAGTTATTATCGCTAAATTATTCGCAGATTCGTAGCTTATTCGCCTACCTGCGCAGGCAGGTTGATTCGCGGTTAGATATCCAATTGCTCCAGAATTTTCTTATCACTGCGCGAGAGGCCTTTGGGAATATCCACGATTACCTCGACAATCTGATCGCCCCGGCCATGACTGCGCAGATGCGGCACGCCTTTGCCCTTGAGCACGAATTTGGCTCCGCTTGGCGTGCCTTCCGGAATCTTCAGATTAACCGGCCCGTCCACCGTGTCCACCAGGGCTTTGTCTCCGAGGATCGCCTGCTTGATGCTGATATGATATGACGTCAGGATGTCATCTTTTTCGCGCTTGAATTTCCGGCTGGGAGCGACGCTGACCCGGATATACAAATCGCCGGACTGGCCCTTGGCCGAGGCTTCGCCTTTGCCCGAGAGCTTGATGGACTGGCCGTCTTCGATTCCCGCCGGAATCTGAATTTTGATTTTTTCCGACCCGCTCACTGTCCCCTGCCCGCGGCACTCGGCGCACTTTTTCTCGGCTCGTTTGCCTTCTCCCTGGCAATCGGGGCAGATTGTCTGCGTCTGAAAATTTCCCAGGATCGTCTGCTGGACGCTGGTGATCTGGCCGCGGCCGCCGCAATTGGCGCAGGTAGAAATTTTCGATCCCGGTTCGGCTCCGTTGCCGGAGCAGCGATCACAGATTATTTTTTTATCCAAACTGATGATTTTTTCCGTACCAAAAACAGCGTCCTCGAAAGCAATACTGATCTCCGCTTCCATGTCGGCGCCGCGCTGGGATTTAGTCTGGCGGCCGCCTCCGCCGCCGAAAAAACTGCCGAAGATGTCTCCCAAATCACCCAAATCGCCCAGATCGCCGAAATCAAAATGGACATTGCCTTGATTGTGGCCGCCGGGCGAGGAATAAAAGCCGCCAAAAGGATTGCCGCCGCGGGAAAAATCATAACCTCCCGGCCCGCCTCCGGCCGAGCTGCCGGCGCCGCTAAAGGTCTGGCCGAACTGATCATATTGCCGGCGCTTATCGGCATTGCCCAGCACCTGGTAAGCTTCATTTATTTCCTTGAACTTCTCGGCATTGCCGCTCTGCTTGTCCGGGTGATATTCATGCGCTAGCTTGCGGAAAGCACCCTTGACATCCTCGGCTGAAGCGGATTTATTGACTCCTAATATTTGATAATAATCTTTGGCCATATATATATTGTAGCTAAAAAAGAGAGAGGCGGCAATTGTTGCGGCCTCTCTAAGTCGCGCTTGGTCCGGCAAGTCAGTCAGTTTTGGGATATAATACCACGATCCTGGTAACTTTCGACGACCACATGCCGATTAAGATTTCCTTTTTTTTATCCATTCCCTTCCACATGGCAGCGGCACCGATCCTTTGCGGCAGATAGCGGAAATCTTCGGCTTTATCGCGCCGCAGATAACAGCGTACTATCTTCGGCTGGATGACTTCGAAACGATCAATCCGCCCGGTTTCCCTAAAGAGCAAAATACGGGTGCCAACGGGCAGAGTCTCCGGCAAAGCGCCCATCTCCTTGCCATTTTCAACCCGCAAACTATTGATCCAATCCGGGCTGGCCATCTGCCGCAGGCCTAATCCGAGCATGGCGCTAACAGCTTTGGCAGAATAGGTGGTTTCGTCCCCGAAAACTTGCCCGGGATCCAGGATCAGCCTCTCCTCGCGCCTTTCCATAATTCCGCGCGTTTTTCCCATTTTTTACTCCTTCCCATTTGTTCAAATCCGCGATTGAAACAGAATATATCTTAGATTAAATTCTTGATTAAGTCAAACGTTCTTGATCAACGTTCTTGATCAAAATTACAAATCCAAAATTGCAAATTCTATTATCACCTACGAATCCACGAATTATCTACGAATCTGCGAATAATTAAACTACACTTGGAAGCCGATTTCGCTTTTCGGGCTTTCCGCCTGTTCCACCGGCCCGAACTGGCCTTCGTATTTCTTGAGGTTATCCTGCAGGGCGACAATCATGCGTTTGATATGGCCCGGACTGGTAATCAGCTTGGCTACCACGCGGCCGGCCGGCGGTATGATATTAAAATAGCTTAAAAGGAATTCTTCCTTATTGTGCGATACCTGCATGGCGTTGGCGTATTCACCGCCCGCGAAATTATCGGAAATTTTAATTTCTTGCTGGACTGGCTGGTTAGCATTTTCCATATAATTAATTTATTTTTAAGTTTATCTTCGCGTGATAATTTTCCAGCTGAATATTTTATTATCTCCTCGGGGCTTACACCGAGGATCCTTTATTTACCAACGAATCAACGAATTAACTACGAATATACAAATAAATGCAATTTCAATTATTTGTAGATTTGTTGATAATTTGTAGTTTTGTAGGTATATCTGTTGACAATTTCAAACACTTGACAAAAATAACAAAATAATATAAAATAAACCGATTATTGTTCTTTAAATCAAACACAAAAGGATGACAAGATATGGGTGATAGTAGACGTTTTGATCTTTTTGCCAAGGTTGTCGCCAATAACTTCCCTCCCGCAAAATTCCGCAAAGTGGCCGACGTAGCCGGAGGAAAAGGATACCTGGGAATAGCGCTCCGGGAACGCGGTTACGGCCAGGTGACATTATTCGATAAGCGGAGACAGCATGTGCGCGTCAAGGGAATTGATTTCCGTTACCAGTACTTCGGACCTGGCATCAAAGATGATTTCGATATTCTGGTAGGTATGCATCCCGATGAAGCGACAGACGTGATTATTACCGAAGCGGCCAGACGCAAAATTCCCTTTGCCGTCTGCCCTTGCTGTGTCAAGCCGACCGCTAAGCCATTTTTCGGACAGTACACTTATACGAACTGGATTGAGCATCTAAAGCGCCTGGCAATTCAATTGGGATTCAAACTCATGGAAACAGTCCTGCCAATGAACGGCAAAAATATCGTACTCGTGGGCAGACCGTAATAACTGTTCATTCACACCTCGCCCTGACTTAACGTCAGAGCGAGTTTTTTTATGTTATTTTTTTACTTCCTCATACTGCCCTTCAACCGGGCCTTGCTGGCCCGAGCCGGCATTGGCATTATTGGTTTCTTGATTTGTTGATTTATTGCTTTCTTGATTCTGGTACATGGCGGCGCCGACTTTCTGAATCGCATCGGAGAGTGCGTCATAATTGCGCTTGATCAAATCCTTGTCTTCGCCGTTCTTGGCGGTCTTGAGATCCTCTACCTTATCCATAATTTCCTTCCGCGTATCGGCAGCGACTTTGTCGCCCGCGTCTTTGAGCGTCTTTTCCGTGGTAAAGATCAGGCTCTCCGCCTGATTCTTGAGATCGACCAGCTCTTTCTTGCGCTGGTCTTCCTCGGCATGCGCGGCGGCGTCGTTTTTCATTTTTTCAATCTCCTCCTTGGACAAGCCGGATGAGGCGGTGATGGTAATATGCTGTTCACGGCTGGTGGCGCGATCCTTGGCTTTGACGTTCAGGATGCCGTTGGCATCAATATCGAAAGTCACTTCGATCTGTGGTATGCCGCGCGGTGCCGGCGGGATGCCGTCAAGGATGAATCTTCCGAGCGTCTTGTTATCCGCGGCGAATTCCCGCTCGCCCTGAAGCACATGGATTTCCACGCTGGGCTGATTGTCCGCGGCCGTGGAAAACACCTGGCTGCGCGAAGTGGGAATAGTGGTATTCCGCTCAATGAGCGGCGTGCGCACGCCGCCCAGCGTCTCGATGCCCAGAGTCAAGGGCGTAACATCAAGCAGTAGGACGTCTTTGACGTCGCCCTGGAGCACGCCAGCCTGCACGGCCGCGCCGAGCGCCACGACTTCATCGGGATTGACGCTGATATTGGGCTTCTTGCCGAAAAATTCCTCAACTTTCTTCTGCACCAAAGGCATGCGGGTCATGCCGCCGACGAGGACCACTTCCTCGACACTGCGCGCGGTCATGCCGGCATCGGCAATGGCTTTACGCACCGGCTCGAATGTCTTTTCCACTAAATCCACGACTAATGACTCCAATTGCGCCCGCGTCACCCGCAAAGTCAGATGCTTGGGCGAACCATCCTGTCCCTGGGTGATGAAAGGCTGGTTGATTTCCGTTTCCATCTGCGTGGATAATTCTATCTTGGCTTTTTCCGCCGCTTCCTTGACGCGCTGCAAGGCGGTAATATCTTTGGACAAATCAATGCCTTCCTGTTTCCTGAATTCATCCAGGATCCAGCCCATGATCCTTTGATCGAAATCATCGCCGCCCAGATGCGTATCGCCGTTGGTGGATTTGACTTCCACGGTATCGGCGGAGACATCCAGAATGGAAATATCAAAAGTTCCGCCGCCCAGATCGTAGACGGCGATCTGCTGGCCTTTTTTCTTTTCAAAGCCATAGGCCAGGGCCGCGGCCGTGGGCTCATTGATGATCCTTTTGACGGTGAGCCCGGCGATCACGCCGGCATCCTTGGTGGCTTGCCTCTGGCTGTCATCGAAATATGCGGGCACGGTAATGATGGCCTCGGTGATTTTTTCTCCCAGTTTGGCTTCGGCGTCTTCCTTAAGCTTCCGCAAGACCATGGCCGAAATCTCCTGCGGGCTGTATTCTTTACCGCCCATGATTATCTTGACGCCCGCTCCGGATTGCTTGATCTCGTAGGGCATCAGCTTCAGATCGCGCTGCACCTCGGGATCATTCCAGTTGCGGCCGATCAGTCGCTTGATGGAAAAGAGGGTATTGGCCGGATTGGTTACGGCTTGCCGTTTGGCGGACACGCCGACCAGGCGTTCGCCGGCTTTGGTGATGGCCACGATCGAAGGGGTAGTGCGCGCGCCCTCCTTGTTCTCCAGCACTTTGGGCTGGCCGCCCTCGATGACGGCCATGCAGGAATTGGTGGTACCCAGATCGATACCTAAGATTTTTGACATAGTATTATTAAATTATTTTAAAATGTAAATCTCAAAATGAAAAATGATAAAAATGGAAAATGGAAATCTAAAAATGGAAAAATTTAAAACCATATAACAATATAACCATATAACAATATTATCATCTGTCTTTTGTCTTTTATTAATTTTGAACTTTGAGCCTTGAACTTTGAACTTTATTCCTAATTATTCGTATATTCGTGGATAATTCGTGGATTTATAATTAGTTTAATTTCTTAATTTCTTAGTTTCTTAATTTCTATTAACTTGAAATTCACAAAATACTCTTCCTGATCAGCGAGTCCAAAAATTGAGGACTCACTTGTCAGAAAGATTATTTTTTCGCCTGGATTTTGATGGTCTTGGGCTTGGCTTCCGGCGCCTTGGGGACTTTAATGGTCAAAACGCCGCTGTCATAGCTGGCCTGGGCCTGGTCGCCGTCGACGCGGGTGGGCAGCTGCACCGAGCGGTAAAAGCTGCCGTAGCGGACTTCCTTGCGATAATAGTCCTTGTCTTCCACCTCGGATTTCTTTTCATTTTCGCCCTTGATCGTCAGGATGTTGTTCTCGATGGAAATATCCACTTTTTCCGGATCAATGCCGGAGAGCGGCGCTTCCACAAAGACATTATCTTTGTCCTGATAGACATCAATGGCCGGCGTGAACGATTGGTTGATCGTCGGCCAGTTGTCAAACATCTTTTCCATTTCATCGAAGGACTCAATGAACGGATACGGGGTCCATTTGATCAGTGCCATAATATTTGTCTCCTTACTGTTTGCCCAGGTAGGCCTTGCAAATGCCGCTCTGGCAAACAAATTATTTATCAAATAATTTTAAAGCTAAAAGCTAATTTCCTAAAAGCTATAAGCTGATTATTTTGCCACTTTCACTTTCGCCGGCAGCAGCACCTTGCCGTCGACCAGATAGCCGGGCTGGACTTCCTCGAAAATCACATCGCTTTCATAGCTTTCCTGGTCCTCATGCGTCAGCGCTTCATGGAAATTCGGATCAAACTTCTCGCCTACGGTCTTGATATCTTCAACGCTGTATTTCCTAAAGAAATCCTGAAACAGCTTTTGGATCTGCTTGATGCCCACGACCCAGGCTTCCTTCTGGCTGGCCTCGGGAATATGACTCAAGGCCAATTTAAAATGGCTGTAAACGGGCAAGAGCTCGGCCAGGGTGGCGGCATTCTGGAATTCTACCAGATCCTGCAGCCGCTTTTCCTGCTCTTTTTTCAGATTGGAATAATCGGCTCGGGCTCTCTGCCAGCCGGCCAAGTGCTCTTGAGCTTGCTTCTCGCACTGGATTAATTCTTCTTGTAATTGTTCGATGGTTTTTTCTTCGGACATAAGGTTAAAAAATTTCAATTTTTTTATTTATTATTACCTCGAATCCACGAATTAGCTACGAATACCACGAATAATACAGAAATAAGAAATGGGAAATAAGAAATATAATCTATAGCTAATGAAATTTTATTTCCTATTTCCTATTTCCTATTTCAGATGCTTACTGATATCTGATAACTGATTAACTTGATGATAACTGAAAACTGATAACTGGAAATTGGGATATTATTCGCATATTCGTAGCTAATTCGTTGATTCGCGGTAAATTTTTTACTTAAGATTTCCGATTATTTCCTGCGCGTATCTCACCAGCCCCAGATTCCGCGGATAGTCCATGCGGCTGGGGCCCAAGATGCCGATTAATCCGGAATCCTGCCCGCGCCGGTCGTATCTTCCCAAAATGACCGAGGACATCTCGCCGAAAGGATTTTCCCGGCCCAGCAGAATCCGCGCTTCCTTGTCGATCTGGCTGAAAATTTTTGCCATAACCTCGTCCAGATGATCCATGATTTCGGACATGGAATATACCTGGGACTGCTCGACGAATTCCGGCTGCCGGAACAGATTGGAAATGCCGGTGTAATAGACATTATAAGGCTTAAAGCCGATTAAGACGGCATTATTACTCAATTCGGCCAAAACTTTGGCCAATGATTTGATGCCAAGATCATTTCCGCCCAGCTGACCGGCGATTTTATCCAGGCTCTTTTTATCTTTTTCGCTCAATTTTCCCGCGCCGACGAACTTATCGATATAATAGCGATAGCCTTTGACCGTCGGGATCCTGCCAGCTGAAGTATGCGGCTGGCGGATCAGGCCGTCAGCCTCCAGCTCGGCCATCTCATTGCGCACCGTGGCCGAGCTGACTTCGGGCAGATATTTATCCACGACCAAGCCCGAGCCGACCGGGCTGGCCGAGCTGATATATTCTTCGATGATAATCCTTAATAAATTGTCTTTTCTTGATTCCATAAGCCTGTTATTAGGCTTTTAGCGCTGGCGACTGTTTAGCACTCACCTATCGAGAGTGCTAAAATAATAATAACGGAATTCCAAAACCTTGTCAAGTGTTTCTAAATATATGTTTCTAAATATATCGAATTGACAATTATATTTTTTAAGAAAACGAGAAATAGGAAATAAGAAATAGGAAATATTATTAATTGGGAAATTTTCAACATGATTTGAATATAATTTATTTCTTATTTCCTATTTCTTATTTCTGCATTAAAATAAATATCCCCGTTTTGAGCGAGGATCATAAGAACGTCTATTATCTTATAATAAAGTCATTACTGCCCGACGGGCATGATATTGCTGTTGTCGAAAATGTTCAATTCCGGAATTATCTCGTAACTGTCGATATGCGGCAATTGGTAATTCCAGTCGATTTCCACCGGCCGCTTCTCCCCCGCCTTGAGCTGCGTGATGGCGATATAATTGACGGCGCTCTCGTTGCCGCCGCTATAGAGGAACGCCTGGATGCCAACCTGCCAATAATTATAAGCTGAGTCATTGCTGATGTTAAATACCAGGCGATTCGGCTCGCCCGCCTGCGCCCCGGCGATAAACCGGTCGTCAGAGATGGTGAAGCGGTATTTGTCATTTTTGACGTAGTCGCTATTGGAAAATTTCTGCCACTGCAAATTGGAAATCACCAGTTTGCCCTGCGCTTCGTCATGGCCCAGGTCCAGGAGGTATTTTTCTTCTCCGGGCGGGATAAAGCCATGCTTGATCGCCGCCTGATTTTGGGAATCGGCGAATTGATAATCAAATGTCGCCAGCCACTGGGCATTGGGATTGCGGATTTGCGAGATAAAATCGTAGCGACTATTCTCGCCGCCCAGGACTTTCACCTCGCCGATCTGCAGGGGCGAAGGCTTCAGCGCCTCGATTTGCGGCTGGATGTAAGCGCCGGTAGTCACCAAGCGATTAATCATAGTTTGCTCGGCCGGAATGCCGATGATATAGAAAACTCCCAGCCAGCCGGCGTAAAGCCACAGGGCGCAGGATAAGACAATCAAAAAAATAATCAGATAACGCCTAAGCTTCAGCTTATGGGACACATACCAATAGCTGAATCTAAGCTGCTTGTCGGTCAATTGATGGGTGGGAGTGACAGCCATAATGATTATATTATACAATAAATTTATAAAACAAAAAAGCCGCGCTCATCTTCCTGATTTAGAAGATGAGAGCGGCCCAATACGTAAGCGGTTAAACGACAATCTGCCGTGTCCCGTACTCTTTCGCTTTGAACGTCTGATCGACCAGGCCGATGTAGACGCGGCCCTTAGAACAATGCACAGACGGCACCAGTCCGCCGCGCGCACTGGCGTCAGTCTGCTTTCCTCCGGATTTATTCAGCCAGGAACCGGTGCACAGCGTGCGCGTCTTGAGATTGAGATGCTGCTTGTTTTCCAAAAAATACTTCAGCTGGAGCATGAGCATTTCAATCAGATTAATACCCTCGATGTTTTGCTCCCAGATCCGGTCGGCCGAAAGTCCCAGCAATCTTTTGTCAGCTTCCTGCCGGTTTCTGATGCCGATATAATACGCCGGATTGGCAAAGCTCATGTTACTGCGGCAATGAGTGAAATTGCCCATCAAATGCAACAGCTCAAACTCAACGGGGAACTCGTCGCGGCAGGCCTCGACCGCCATTTCCAGCGACAATTTCCTGTGTATTAAAGCCAGCCAGCCAAAACCCGATTGATATGGGGGCAGCGGCGCCAGTATTTCATGAGCGTCGAATATCAGATGGCTGCCGAAAGCATGCCAATAAAATCCAATCCACTCCATCTGAAGTTCCTTGATTTCTTCGGTTGTCTGGCAATATCGTTCTTTTTTTACCAAGTCCTCCAGCTGTTCCAGGCTGATCGCGCCCCGCTGATGCTTGATGATCAAGCTGCCTAAGGCCGCCAGCACGCTTTCCGGCGCCCCCTCCAAGGGATCGCCAACAAAACGCTTCTTTCTCGCGGCTTTCAACACTTCTTCGACTGTAATCGATCCCTGCCGCAATTTGGACAGCAGGTCAATCAATATGCCCAGCGTGCTGCCGGACACATCACCGATCATTTTGTTTTTCATCATGATCAGTACCTCCTTTTGTTAAGGTCCGATTTGGCTTTGGGAACGCCCCAACGCCTTCTTTTTAGGTTAGCAAAATTCCACGATTTTGTCAATAAAATTCCAATAAAATTCCCTTGCTAAATATTAAAAAATATGCTAAAATAACAGTACCAAATATACCTGTCAAGACCATTAAATTCCCCCGTGCTGAAGGCGCCCATGAAGCTCCGATTGAATGGTGGTATATCAATTGCCGTCTGCAATCAGGCGAATACTGGGAGGGAATCTGCTCGGTTTCCGGCCGGCAGGGACAAAGTCGGATTTCCGGCGACGCCTATTTGAACTGGTGGGCTATGACCGCCTGACGCGGATCAAAAAAATCATCAATGATTCAAAAAAATTAAGATAATAAATATGGCGAAATCAGTCAAGACCAAAGAAAAAACCAAAAAAAACGCCGCCGGCGCTTATGGCGCCGAGCAGATCCAGGTGCTCGAAGGCCTGGATCCGGTGCGCCGCCGTCCGGGCATGTACGTCGGCAACACGGCCGAGTCCGGCTTGCATCATTTGATCTGGGAAGTGGTGGATAACAGCCTGGATGAGGCCATGGCCGGCTTTGCCAATCTGATCAAAGTCAAATTATTGCCGGAAGCTATGGTATCGGTCGAGGACAACGGCCGCGGCATACCCGTGGAAAAGCACAAAGCCACCAAAGTCTCGGCGCTCGAGACGGTCATGACCAAGCTGCATGCCGGCGGCAAATTCGGCGATGGCGGCTATAAGGTCTCGGGCGGCTTGCACGGCGTGGGCGTCTCGGTGGTCAACGCCCTGTCCACCTATACTAAAGCCGAGGTCAAGCGCGACGGCCAGCTCTGGCTGCAGGAATACAAAATCGGCAAGCCGCTCAAACCGGTCAAGGCCGTGGGCAAAGCCAAGGGCACGGGCGTCAAGATCACTTTCCAGCCGGACAAGACCATCTTTACCGTCACCGAATACAATCTGCAGACTATTCTGGATCATCTGCGCCAGCAAGCCTATCTCACCAAAGGCGTGCGCATTATCGTCTGCGACGAACGCGATCCGGACGCGGCCAAGCACATCTGCTATCATTTTTATTTCGAAGGCGGCATCAAATCCTACATCAAGCATATCAATCATCACACCCAGGCCCAGCATCCCAATATTTTTTATGTTGACAAGGAAGCCGAAGGAGTCAATGTCGAAGTCGCTCTGCAATACACCGCGGAATACAATGAAACGGTTCTGCCTTTCGCCAACAATATCTATAATCCCGAGGGCGGCATGCACGTGCTGGGCTTCCGTACGGCGCTGACCCGCACCCTCAATAATTTCGCCCGCGTCAAGAATTACCTCAAGGAAAAAGACGCCAACCTGACGGCCGAAGACGTACGCGAAGGCCTGACCGCGGTCATTTCCATCAAGCTGCGCGAACCGCAGTTTGAAGGCCAGACCAAAGCCAAGCTGGGCAACGTGGAAGCGCGCACGGCCGTGGAGAAAGTCATGTCCGATGCCTTTGAAATCTTTCTGGAAGAAAATCCCAAAGACGCCGAGGGCATCATGGGCAAATGCATTCTGGCGGCCAAAGCCAGGGTGGCGGCGCGCACCGCCCGCGAATCGGTCTTGCGCAAAGGCGCTTTGGAAGGCTTTGCCCTGCCCGGCAAGCTGGCCGACTGCTCGTCCAAAGACCCCGGGCTTTGCGAATTATTCATCGTGGAGGGCGATTCGGCCGGCGGCAGCGCCAAACAGGGCCGCAACCGCGAATTCCAGGCCATCCTCCCCCTGCGCGGCAAAATCCTGAATGTTGAGCGCGCCCGCTTGGACAAGATGCTGGCCAACAACGAAGTCAAATCCCTGATTATCGCCATGGGCACCAATATCGGCGAGCAATTCAACATTGAAGACTTGCGTTACGATAAAATCGTCATTATGACCGACGCGGACGTTGACGGCTCGCATATTCGCACCCTGCTGCTGACATTATTCTACCGCCACTTTCCCGAGCTGATCCTGCAGGGGCATATTTTCGTGGCCCAGCCGCCGCTCTACCGCATCCAGATCGGCAAAGATGCCCGTTTCTGCTACAGCGAAGAGGATTTGGAAAAGGCCAAGCAGGAAATGCTCGGCAGTCTTAAGTCGCAAAAGCTGGAAAGCGGAAAAGCAAGAAATCAAGAAATCAAGAAATCAAGAAATCAAGAAATTACAGAAGATAGCTCAATTGCAGTAGAAGGAACGGAGGAAAGTTCGGATGTCGGGGAGGTGGAGGAAGTCGCCGGTGTCAAGATCAATATCCAGCGCTACAAAGGCCTGGGCGAAATGAATCCGGAACAGCTCTGGAATACCACCATGGATCCGGCCCAGCGCCAGATGAAAAAAATAACCATCGACGACGTGGAAAAAGTTGATGAGGTTTTTGATGTTTTAATGGGTTCCGATGTGGCGCCGCGCAAGCGCTTCATCCAGACCCACGCCAAAAGCGTGAAAAACCTGGATATCTAATTTAAAAAAGAAAAGAGGCCGATCCATTGCCGGATCGGCCTTTATTTTTTGTCTCGATTATCCCCTCCTTAGGCGATTTTTCTGTTTCATTCTTTCGGTACTAACAAAAATCGCAGCGCCAATTCCGTCGGCTGATGCGAATCTTCCCACCAGCCTTCGTTTCTGACTCCGCCATCTTTCACTAAGGTATAATCGTCGCCAAGGCAATGGGGCTCTAGAACGGCACCATAGCCATGGGAGACATTGCGACTGACCTGCATGGGCGCTTCTTTCCTCCACCGTTCATGCTCTCTCTCGTGGTGCAGGCCAACGGCCACATTGAGGTCTGGATCAATGGACACGCTGGGAAAATCAAACGACCAGACGGCCAAATAATCTTGCTGTACTCGGCTGAAAAACGACAAAACCTGCTTGGCCTCGGCCTGATAGAGCTGGGCAAAAACGCACTGATCAATACCTAAACTCAAACCCTCAAAATCCCACTGGCCGAATCGTAGTGAAAACTCGACCGACTTCATTCCGCTGGCGCAGATATTTAAAATCCTATTCGTTCCGGCCAAGAAGCTTTCCATTTTTTCATACACATCGTGGCAATAGGCCTCGGACAAGATGCGGCCCTTATTGCTGGGGAAACCCCACTTAGGATGTCCTAAATCATCCGCTCTTTCTTTTAATGACGGTAAGACCTCCGCCAGCCTACAGGTCAGGCCGGATGGATGAAACTCGTATCTTCCGTGACAACCGCTGTGATAGTTTTCGTCCAAAAAATTGAGATACTCCAATTCCTGACTCGGGATATTGAGTAGCCAGTTAATGACCGTCAGTGTGACTTCCGGATTCAATATCACTAGCGTGAGCGGAGTAGTCTGATCCAAGGGTATGGTCTCACCAGGCAACAGATAGGCGCGCCTAGCCAATGCCGACTTAAGCACCCCATATGCCTGCGTCCAGCCGTCGCGGCGATATTGGGCGAGTAAATTGCCCATTATTCTGGCGCTGGCCGAGAGTGCATCCCACTTGGCACAAAATTGCGTTGGCGAATCAGCTTCTTCAACCACCTTTAATAGGGTGTCAAAACCAAACCGGCCCCGGCAATCGGCAAACGCCTGGTTGCCTAAGAGCTTTTGACGCAGAGAACTTAGCTGTTCCTCTCTGCTGGGAACTTTTCCTTCAGGCACTTGCTCCGACATGAGTTTTCCTCCTCTTGTTTTTTAGAGCCATCTGAAGCAGCTCCCCTGGGGGAACCTGCGCTGAGTTTAACCGTATCTCCTGGGAGACGCGGCCAGACTTCAAAGTACAACGTCTTTGGCACAAGCCAAAAAACAGTCCTAATGACAAACTATCCCTTGGGGGAATATTTGTCAAGAGTGCTAAAAAAACGATGAAAAGATATTCTAATAAATTTAATAAAAAATCTCTCCGCCATGGCGGAGAGATTTTTAATACAGAGATATTTACTTTCTGATATACCATTTCATTGTGTTGTCAACCGAACTGTCCGTTTTACCATCTACAATTTTTCCATCTACGTTTATTATTACATAATCAGCTTCATAATTACCGCCAGACACAGCACTGTCCATGATTAATTTATATTGCAAATCTTTACTATAAGTATTGCCATTGACGCTAAGATTTTGACTGGCAATGCATTTTACCATCGTCTTCCCAGTATCCTGATTAACTCCCAGGCTGACATTATTGCATTTTAAATATGTGCCGCCGAACACCATGACTTTAACATCAGCACCGGCTTTGATGGTATTAACTAAATTATCCAAATTCTGCTGTGAATTCTTATCCGGTCCATAAACATAGGTCCAGTTGGAATCTTTAATAGCCGACTTTATATCTGATGCTATTTTGTTTACGGCATTTAAGACAGTTTGGTTAGTAACGGCCGAGACGGTCGTTTTGGCCGAGACGTCCGCCGCCGTCAGCAGGGAGACAGCGCCGACGGCTACGGCCAGCAGCGCGCAGGCCAAAAAAATCTTGGCATTAGTGACTGCCGCCGCTGGCGCCGCCCCTTTCAATTCCTTTTTGGGCAGTGGTGCCGCCGCCACGGTCGGTTTGGGATTGCATTTAGGCATGGGTTTGAAATTAAGAGTTAAGTATCAATATTATTAATAATAACTCTTAATTGCTAAGTTATCAATTCTTTTGCGGTGGATAACTCGCTGCCCTTGATTAATTAAGAATTAAAATGTATAACAAATAATTTATCTCTCCCCTTTCCAAGGGGACTTGCCTACCGGCAGGCAGGGATTAAGAGGGGTTTGCCGAAGGCTTCTTTTTGAAGAGATAATTTTTATATAATTCCTCGGCAAACCTCCCCTAACCCCTCCTTGGAAAGGAGGGGAAAAAATAATTAAATCATTAAAAAGGGCCTGTAACTTGCGTTACAGACCCGAGTTGTATCACCACGTTAGCGCAGTGAGTAATTCATCAAGGAACAACAGCCCAGGGACCGATTTCCGGTTTCGGATAGAGATCGAGTTTCCAGGCCATGAATTCCCAGCCGTCAAAGCTGTCATATTCCGGATAACTCGGCCTTACCGGTGCGGCCGAACGCATGCCCATCTCCCGTTTGGCCAATTCCTTCCAGAGATCGGCTTCCGTTGATGCGGAAGCCGAGGCCAGAATCTTCATGACATCAGGCGGCAGCTTCAGGCCGTATGCCAGCAACCGGATCGCGAAGTAGTTGGCTTTGGCCTGCTGCTCCGGCGACCAGGATCTGGCCAGTTTGGCCGTGAGCTTCAGTTCGTAGAAAGCTTGCTGCGCTTCCTCGAACTTTCCGCCGACAACCGCGATCAGAATGCCGACCAGCCGGTCGAGGGGATCGGAAGCATCTAAGCTGAAACGGTCCGCAGAATCGCCGCTGTCGGTAATTTCAACCAACATGCTTTCCACTGCCGACAAATCAGCATCATCAGCTCCGGACGAGCCAAAAGTCATGGGGTCAACCGAATCAACATGGGCGCCCATAAAATGGCCTCCAAGCAGATCGCCGCCCCCGCCTCGCGTACAACAGGTATATCTGCCTCCGCCGCCGCCAGAAAACATCTGACGCAGACGGGGGGCAGGACCGCCGCCGGTTACAATACCGAGCGTAGACAGCGAAGCAAGATTCACCGAACCTCGGCCGAAGACGCTGTCATAGTCCCAGGTGAAAGGCAATTCCACCGGCACTTCGACGCGGATCGGCTTCTGGCCCGGGACCGCCTTTTCCGAGATGGCCACAAAGGCGGCATGCTTGCAGAGCACGCCATACTTGAGGCTGGCCTCAAGCTGCTTTTTCTCGTCCTGTTCTTCGCGCAAGAATTCCCGCGCCCAGAGCTGGGAGAGAAACTCACAATCATTGGCTTCTTCCAAGGCAATTTCCCAGGATTGGATCTTGCCATTGGGATCGCGGCCTTTGATCACGAACTGCTTAGGCAGTTTGCCTTGGCGGATCAGTAGAGTCGCCGGCCGTCCGCCGAACGCATCCTTGCTGCCGACCGCTTCGGCCGCGCCTTCGACGCTGATATCCCGCAGTACCGGTCCGGACAGCATGCCTACCAAAGTGTTGGCCGCGCGGTCGAAATCCTCACCAGGGTAAAACCACTGGGCAGCTCCGCCGGTTTTATCGGCCAGCTTCCGCAGCGTGCTGTCATTGACTGCCGTATCAATACCCGCGGTAATGATCCGCGCGCCTTTGCCCTGGTAGCGCGGATCATCGCTCTGGCCGTCGGAAACCAGCAGGATATACCTGGATCTTTCCGAGCCGGCCGGAAACTGCTCAAACGCGTAAGTCAGCGCCGGGCCGGTCTGGGTACCACCCATAGGCTCGAGTTTGTCAATTTCGCTGATCAATCCTTCGCTGATCTCTTGTAGGCCGCCGCCGAGCGGATGGACATCGGACTCAAAAGCGATTACCGCCACCCGATGTCCGAGCTGCTGCTCCATGAGCTGGCGCAGCACTTTCTTGGCGATCACCTTGAGTCCTGCCAGTTTGGCGCCGTTCATACTGCCGGAAACATCCAACAGCAGCACGATGTCCGAAGTAACCGGACGGGCCGCGAACGGAGGAATCACCGTGACCATGCCGAAGTTCTCATCCTTGCCGGCGCAGGCATGCACTGCCGCTTCCGGCAAATCCAAGAGCGACCTGTAGGCCAGGATGAAATCCCGGTCCGTGGTCAGCCCTTCGGCCTTGATCTCCAGCTGTTCCTTCTTCCGCACGTTCTGCTTGCCCGTTCCGCCGCCGATGGCGAAGGCATGCGACGGGCTGGTGAGCTCGCACCAGAATCCCGGGGTCAGCAGCACCTGGATGTTGGCCCGGTAGGGCACGCCATCTCTGGCCACGACCGGAGTGATGCGCGAGGCATCGGGAATAGTGTCCGTGTCCGGAGACCAGCCGCCGCCGGTCTTGCCTTGGGGCTCGCCGGCAATGAAACGCGGCGCGACGACCAGCGGTATCGCGAAACGGCCGCCGCCGTCCTGCCACCGGACGCGCTGGACATAGGTGATCTCCACACTGATGTCCTCGCCCGGCTCCAGGCCGCCCACATTCATAGTGAAAATGTTGGGCCGCTCCTGTTCGAGCAGGGCGCCGTGATGGCCAGCCGACACTGCTTCATCGTATTCCTGCCGCGCCTGCTTGCGCTCTTTGATGACCGCCTCGATCCGGCGATCGCCGATCTTCATCGAACAGCCGACAACCGCTGATTCATCGGGCAGTGGAAACACATAAATCGCTTCCACCGGCCGATCCGCGTCATTGGTGTAATGCTGGATGCACCGCACTCGGGCGAACGCGCCATTGACCGTGGCGCGATACGTGATACCCGCTAGCGGTATACTCGGCAACTTAGCCTGTTGCGAAGTTTGATTTTCCTCTTGAGGACTGACACTTTCCTGAACCGCTAATCCTTGCTTTGGCATAACTTCTCCTTTTCTCTTGGCCCTGTCAGCTTGACTTGGGCCGGTTGAGACCGCAGACGACACCAATTGCTCAAATGCTCCTTTACCGTAATCCCGCTTAATGGCCGCGAGATACTGGCAGGACATGGCAACTTTGACATCGCCTGTTTCAAGATAAGCCAATTCCTGCGCGTCCGTGGGACTGTTCGCCGAACCGGCCATCTTGACCAGCGCCGGGGAGCCCAACGCCAGTGCGGCCCGTGCCTTGAGTTCATCCAGAGACTTAACAGTTCTCTTTGGCTTGCTCATGGCTATGGCCTCCTTTTTCGTTACTTGCACTTATTCATTTCCCCTTGCTTCCTCCGCAACCTCATTTAATTTTCATAGATTTTCTCCTTGTTAAAGAACCAATGTTTCTAAGCTTAGACTACCATTAAATTCGAAAAATGTCAAGAATAGCAGGTGCGACAAACATAAAAAATAAGAAACCGTTTTGATTTCTTATTTTCTTGTTTTCTTATTTTCTTTCTTGCTTATTCGATCTTATCGATCTTGCATTTAATCTTGCCGGCCGGCACGTTGATCTCGAATTCATGGCCCACGCCTTTGCCGATAAAAGCCCGTCCCAAAGGAGACTCGTGGGAAATTTTTCCCGCGGTCGGATCAGCCTCGCTATGGCCGACGATCATATAAACTACTTTCAGGCCATTGTCGCAGGTCGCGTGCACGGTAGAGCCCAGCATAACCACGGTAGTGCTTCTTTGCGCTTTGATAATCACCACATCCTTAATCAAGGATTCCAATTCCTGGATCCGGCCCTCAATGAAGCTTTGCTGTCCCCGCGCATCATGGTATTCGGCGTTTTCCGACAGATCGCCCAATTCCCTGGCCCGGGCAATGCGCTCGATTACCTCCGGCCTTTCCACATTCTTAAGCTGGTCTAATTCCTTTTTTAATTTTTCCAAACCCTCCTTGGAAATATAATTGTCCGCCATTGTAAATCTTTAATTTATAAATTTTAAAAAACAAAAAAACCTCCCTGATTAAGTTGAGAAAAATTTTATTTTTTATATTGCTATTAGGATATCACAGCCCAGCAAGGCTGTCAAGCCCTTAAGTTGGGGATATTGGGGCAGTCAAATATCCTGATTGTTTTTAATAAAAAATATCTTAATAAATCTAAATTTACATATCTTCTGCTGCCAATCGGAAGTGGGGCCAGACGGCTATTTTACTTTTGGATCAGTCGATGTCTGTTTGGAAAACCAATAATCCATGATTTCTTTGGCAATCGGGACGGAAACTGATGATCCCTCCCCGCCTTCTTCCACCAAGACCGTGATGCAGAAATTCGGATTATCATAGGGCGCGTAGCCGGTAAACCAGGCATGGTTTTTCTTGTCGCTGCTCCATTGGGCCGTGCCGGTTTTCCCGGCGACGGCGACCGGCAGAATTGACAAACTTCTGGCCGAGCCGGAAACGACGGTCTCGCGCATGCCTTCCTGCACGATTTTCATGTTGGCCGGCTTGATAAATCCTTGCCTGACGATTTTGACGGGAAATATTACCTGACTGCCATCAGCTCGGACAATGCCCAGAGCCAGATGGGGCACCATTAATTTGCCGCCATTGGCCACGGTTGCCGTCCAATTGTTGACTTGGATGGGTGTTACCAACAAATCGCCCTGGCCGATGGAGACGTGATAAGTATCTCCGATATACCAAGGTTCTTTTTTAACCTCTTCCTTCCATTGGGGCGTGGGAACAAAGCCGCTCCTTTCCCCGGGCAGATCAATGCCGGTCGGCGCGCCCAAGCCGAACAGCCGGAAATATTTATCCAGCTTATCGATGCCCAAACCTTTGAAATTGCCATAGCCGCCGCCGATATAATAGAAAAATGAATTGACCGACAAGGCGATAGCCTTGGTCACATTGGTGATTCCATGGCCGCCGGCTTTCCAATCGGGAAAAAACCATTGATTGACATGGATGCCGCCGACGCTATTGACCGTGGTATTGCGATTGATGATATTTTCCTCGAGCGCGCCAGCCGCGATGGTCGGCTTGATCGTCGAACCGGACGGATATTCGCCGAAGATCGAGCGGGTAAACAGCGGTTTGGACGGATCGTTTAAGAGCTTCTGATAATCAGCCTGCTTGATGCCGGCGGCGAATAGATTGTCATCATAACTGGGATAATCCACCAGGGCCAGGATTTCTCCGGTCTGCGGATTGCTGATAATGACTGCTCCGCGGCCGGCGGGAATCTGCCGCTTTAGAACCTCGTAAGCTTTTTGCTGCAAACCGACGTCCAGTGACAGGATGAGGCTGGCTCCGGGCACGGATTGCGTCTGGGAAATAATCTTCTTTTCGCGTCCCAAGGCGTCTACCTCGATCTTTTTCTGTCCGTCAATGCCTTTGAGAGAGCTTTCATATTGCTTTTCCAGTCCGGCTTTGCCGATATTATCGCTTAAAAGATAAGAGTCTTTTAACGCATCATATTCCTGCGGGCTAAGCTTGCCCACATAACCCAGCAGGTGCGCCAGCGCTTCGCTATAATCATAATGGCGCCAGAAATCTTCTTCCAGCGAGACGCCGGGCAAATCAGCGCTTTGAATCATCAGCGCCAGGGCCGGCTCGTAGCCGATGCCAGTTTTAATCAGTATCGGTTCATAATAAAATTTTTGATATTCCTGAATTTTCGCGGAGATATCCTCCAGCGATACGCCGGCGAGCTGCGCCACAATCTCCAGCACCTGCTCTTTTTTCGCCGCCTCCTGGGGCAGGTCGGCCGGGATGAGATAGAGCGAAAAACCAAAAACGTTTTCAACCAAAGGTTTTCCCGCGCGGTCGAAAATGATGCCGCGGTGGGCCTTGACGTATTCGATCTTGATGCGGTTGTTTTCACCCAAAGAATAATAATAGCCGCCCCGGATAACCTGCAAATAAAAACTCTTGGCCAAAAGCAGGCTGACTCCCAGAAAAATCAGGCTAAAAAAGATAATAATCCTGTTTGGTTTCAGCGACAAGCCCAAAAACCCGGCCGCCGCGTCATGCAACCTGACGGATTGAGGATCATTTTCCTCCACCCAGCCCAGCGAACTTTTCCGGCTGATGCCGATATTTTCAGTTTTAAAAAATGGATCATTGTTCATGAATTTAAAAAAATCGGCTTAAAACGTTTGGAGAGATAGTTAATGAAGGAGAAACTGATTATCAGAATAATTATTGTTCCGGCCAGCTGCGCCAAAAAATGCCAAAAATAATCAAGGCGCGGGTAGAAATCGCTCCAGCCGATCAAATAGACCATGCCGGTAAGACCGAGGAAAAATAAATTATAAATTACTGTCGCTATCAGTCCCAGAATCAGCAATGAGTAAAAAGACCGATTGGTAAAAAAATTATAAAATAAAATCTCACTGACCACAGCGGTCAGGATCAGGCTCAAGGTTATCAGGCCAAAAGGCAGGCTGGAATAAAGATCAGCCAGCCAGCCGCTAAAAAAAATAAAGATCAGAACATTATCAAACTCCGTCAGATTGATCAGGATAACCGAAAGTATCAGTATCAGATTAATATCACCCAGCAGCCAAAGACCGCTCGATTTCAGGGCGGTTTGCAGAATAATTACGGCGGCAATAAGAATGATTGTCAGCGGAATTTTTGTCCACATGGCTTAGGGAATAATTACTAAAACATAACTGAGATTATTAAAATCCAGCAGCGGGCTCAAAATGGCGGTCTTGAAAATTTCGCTTTCCACCACTTTGACGCTTTCCACTTTGGCGATCGGCAGATTTTTGGGAATCCGGCCTTCCAGGCCGGAAGTGACGATCAGATCGCCCTCTTTGATCTGCTGATCGCGCGGAATGTTGGTCAGTGTGAAATTCAAGCCGAATTGCCCCTCGACCAGGCCGGAGGTATGATCATCATTCTGCACCGCCGCCGCCACTTTGCTCTTATCGTCGGTCAGCAATAAAACTTTGCTGTAATTGTCGTTCGCTTCCAAGATCTTGCCTACCAGCACGCCAGCGGCGGAGACGACAGCCAAGCCTTTGTCCAGACCGTCATTCTTTCCGGCATTGATGACGATTGACTGGGAATAAGGATCAGTTACGCCAGAGATAATCCTGGCCGAAACGTATTTATATTTGGCAGTCTCCGCGAATTTCAATTCATTTTTAAGCAGCGCGTTCTCATCTTCCAAAGCTCTGATTTTTGCGGCTTCAACCTGATAGCTGACCAGTTGATTTTTTAAATCTTGATTCTCCTGGAGCAGCGATCTTTTTGCCAGCCAGGCATCATAAAAAGACCCGACCCGCGACTGGGCGCCGTAAACTTCTTGCTGCACGGGGGAGAGCGCGCCGACGGCCAAGCTCTCCAGCGGCGAGGTCAGGCGCAAATAATGGCCGATAATAATCAACAGCATCGCAACCAAAGCAATCAGAAAATTTTTCCAGAGTTTATTCATATTACATAAAATCCTAAACCCTAAATTCTAAATTCTAATTATTAAATAATCTGGATATTATCCGATATTTTCCGATTTTAGGATTTAGAGTTTAGGATTTAGGATTTAGAATTTAGAATTTAGGATTTAGAGTTTAGGATTTAGGATTTAGAATTTAGGATTTAGGATTTAGAGTTTAGAATTTAGGATTTAGAGTTTAGAATTTAGGATTTAGAGTTTAGGATTTAGGATTTAGGATTTAGAATTTAGGATTTAGAGTTTAATTAAGCTGCCGGCACCACCACATCTTTTAGCAGAGGTTCGTCATCCAAAAGCACACCCATGCCGCGGACGGCGCAAGTTTGCGAATCATCGGCCAGATGGACGGGAATCTGGATATTGTCGGAAAAAAATTTATCAATCCCCTTGAGCTGGGCCGTGCCGCCGGTCAAAATTATGCCCTTTTGATAAATATCGGCAACCAGCTCCGGCGGCGTAGTCTCCAAGGTCGCCTTAATGGTGTCGAGAATCTTGCGCACGGACTTGATGATCGCGTTCCTGATCTGATCGCTGCTGACGTGGACTTCTTTGGGCAAGCCGGATACCACATCCCGGCCGCGCATGGGCATCTCCAGCGGTTCGTCCAATTCCACGGCCGAACCGATCTTCTTTTTGATGTCCTCGGCCACCATTTCCCCCAAGACCAGATTGAATTCCTCACGGGCGAAATTGATTATATCCTTATCCAAGGTCATGCCGGCGACGCGGGTTACTTTCCAATTGACGATGCCGTCAAGCGAAATCACGGCTACTTCCGAAAGCCCGCCCCCTAAATTTACGACCATATTGCCCGAGGCATCCTGAATGGGCACGCGCGCTCCGATGGCCGTGGCGATGATATTCTCTACCAGAAAGACCTCACTCGCCCCGGCGGAGAGAATCACGTCCTCCACGGCCTTTTTTTCCACGGCCGTAACATCCAGCGGCACGCCGATGACCACCCGGGGCATGGAAGAAAACGGCAGCTTGCTGGTCTGCACGCGGCTGATGAAATATTTCAGCATTTTTTCAGCCACCTCGAAATCGGAAATAATGCCGAATTCCAAAGGCTTGGAAGCGGTAATGTGGGGCGGCGTCTTGCCCAGCATTTTTCTGGCCTCTTCGCCGATGGCGAGAATCTGATCGGTCCTGTTATTAATCGCCACCACTGATGACTCATTGACCACGATCCCGCGGTCCTGCTGATAGATTAAAGTATGGCAAGTGCCCAAATCAATCCCCAATCCTTTATTGAATTTTCCCAAGAGTTTTTTGAACATAGATGATAAAATCCTAAATCCTAAATACTAAACTCTAAATACTAAATTCTAAATTCTAAACTCTAAATTCTAAAAAACTAAATCCTAAGTAACTAACAACTAAAAACTAAAAAACTGACTAAGATTAATAAGCTTTGGCGAAGACGACCCGCTGCCGGGATCGCTGGCCGCAGATCAGGCAGCGGCCTTCCTCTTGCTCTTGGTCGAATGGCAGGCAGCGGATCGTGGCTTTTGTTTCTTCCTTGATCCGGGCTTCACAAGCGGCCGAGCCGCACCAATGCGACCAGATGAATCCCCCTTCAGTTTCCAAAACTTTCTTGAATTCCTCATAAGAATCGACCGAGTGGGTATTGGTCTGGCGGAATTGCTTGGCCCGGTCAAACAGCGATTGCTGGATGTCGGCTAAAGTTTTTTCAACATATTCCGGCAAATCGGAAAATTTAACTTTTTCTTTTTTGCCGTTATCCCGGCGCACGGCAACTGCTGAATCGCTTAAAAGATCCTTAGGTCCGATTTCCAGCCTTAGCGGCACGCCTTTTTTCTCCCAATGATAGAATTTTTCTCCGGGCCGCTCTTCCCGCTCGTCGATCTGCGCCTTAATTTTCAAGCCATCTTCCAATTGTCGCCTGATTTCCTGCGCTTTAGCCAAGGTCTGATCTTTCTCCGTATCCGATGCCCAGATTGGAACAATGACAACCGGTATGGGAGCTATCCGCGGCGGCAGAACCAGGCCGATATCATCGCTATGCGCCATAATCAGAGCGCCGATCAGGCGTGTGCTGACGCCCCAGCTTGTCTGCCAGACATATTTGCGTTCGCCGTCGCTGTCCAAAAACATGACATTGAAAGGCTTGGCGAAATTCTGACCCAGCATGTGCGATGTCCCGGCCTGCAAAGCTTTTTTGTCCTGCATTATGGCTTCGATGCAGGTCGTGTACTCGGCGCCGGCGAACTTTTCGCTCTCGGTCTTGAAGCCGGCGATGATCGGCAGAGCCAGGTACTCCTCGCAGAATTTCTGATAAATATCCGCCATCTGTCTGGTCCTCTGCTCGGCTTCCTCCCGGCTGGCATGGGCGGTGTGTCCCTCCTGCCAAAGGAATTCCATGGTTCGCAAAAAAGGCCGGGTGCGCATTTCCCAGCGCACGACATTGCACCATTGATTGATGAGCAGCGGCAGATCGCGGTAGGAATTGATCCATTTCGAGTAGGTATCATAAATAATAGTCTCTGACGTCGGCCTGACAATCAGCGGCTCGTCCAATTCGCCTGCCGGCTTCAGCTTTCCATCGGTGCCGAGCTCCAGGCGATGGTGGGTGACCACGGCGCATTCTTTGGCAAATCCCTCGACGTGCTCGGCTTCACGATTGAAAAAGCTCAAAGGAATAAATAAGGGAAAATAAGCGTTAGCAACGCCTGTCTCTTTGAACATTTCATCCAGAACCGCCTGAAATTTTTCCCAGATGGCATAGCCATAGGGCTTGATGACCATGCAGCCGCGCACCGGCGAATTATCGGCCAGCTCGGCCACCTCGATAATATCCAGATACCACTGGGAATAATCATCCGCTCTTTTAGTGATTCCCTTCGCGGCTTCCTTGATTGTATTTGCCATATATTTTTAATGTTTAATTAAACATTCCGACAGCCGGGCGCCAGCTTGATGATTTGCTGATTTTAGCAAATGATCGGCTAAATGTAAATGATAATCAACACAATTTATAACATCATACCAAGCGCTTGCTGAAAAATTGTTATTGCCATAATCTGCCCCAAAAACCCTTTTTTTCAGCCGACTCTTCCGCTGACTGCTCAATAAGACGTTCAGCCACGAGCTTGGCCAGCATAATTTTAATCCTTTCCCCTTCCCGTTCCACCGTCTCACCGTCATATTCACCGCTATGGGCGCTATAGCCCTCATAGCTGGCTTGCTTCTGGTCCAGATGCAGATTAATCAGGCGGCCGTTTAAATAGGCATGGAAGCGAGGATAGATACCCGTACCCAAACGCCGGGAAAAACTCTGCTCGCTGGCCCGGTGGTCCAAGACCAAGCCATAGCCGCAAAAACGGATGGCATCAATCGGGTTTAAATTTTCCGGAATAGGTATCTTCATTGATTAATTTCTTTGAAATATTAAGTAATTTGAAATTGTGAGATTAAAAAAATACAGAAATAAGAAATAGGAAATAGGAAATAAATTATTTTCGCCAAATATTAATATTGTATTGATATTTCTTATTTCCTATTTCATATTTCTAATTATAACTAATAACTAATAACTATCAACTGATTATAATCCGATCATTCGTCTGAAAGCGCCGGCAATCTTTCCCCCATATCTGATAATATCCTTATAGGTTACCAAGGCCACCAGGCACAGGAGCAGAATAAATCCCACATTATGCACCAGATTTTCCCATTTCTGTTTGATCGCCCGGCCCCGGATTTTTTCTATCACCAAAAACATGATACGTCCGCCGTCCAGCGCCGGAAAGGGCAGGATGTTGATTATCGCCAGATTAATGGAAAGCAAGGCCGCGAATTGCAGGATATAAGCAAAGCCCAATTTCGTAGCCTGGCTCGTCAAGACTGCAATCCCCACCGGTCCGGCCACTTCAATTCCGGCCGGCAGGCCGCTGAACAGATTCTTGATAATTATGGCAAAAGCAACAATAATCATGATTAGCCAGAGGAAAGTCATTTTAAATCCCTCATAGACCGCCCAATACCAGGGATAACTGACGATGCCCGTATCGGTGAGGGCCACGCCAATGCTGCTGATATTTTGGTATTTGCCCACCACCACCGCTTTCACCAGCTCCTGCTGTCCGCGCCTGATTTTTATCTTGACCGTCTGGCCGAATTTATCGGCCAGATAAGTTCTGATATCCATGGCTTTAAAAATCGTCGTTTGATCAACGGCCATGATAACGTCCCCGGGCCGAAAATCAGCAGCCGCGGCCGGCAGTCCGGGTAAGACTTCCAAGATCTGCACCTGCTGATCGCGGATAATCGCGCGATTGTCATGGGTATCGACCGCACCGGGCAGACCCAGCCCATAGCCGAAACTTAAGAGGATGGCGGCCAGGAGGATATTCATGGTAACACCGGCGGCCAGAATCACGATCCGGCGTCCGATCGATTGATGTCCGAAACTGTCTGCCGCCTCGGCCAACTCGCCGTTTTCACCCTTGATTTTGACGAAGCCGCCGATGGGCAGCCAGTTCAGCGAGTAGACAATAGGCGCCGCCTCGGCTAATTTCTTGTCGCCCCAAATCCAGTTGATTTTTTTCTTTCCCTGGTCTTTTAAAATCTGCAGTCCGATCGCCCGCGGCGGCAGTCCAAAGCCGAATTCCTCGGCCTTGACGCCGAATTTGATGGCAGTCAAAAAATGCCCGAATTCATGGACGAATACTAACAATGAGAGGATTATGATAAAAGCGATGAGTGTTAGAAGCATAAGGTGTAAATATCAAATATAAATTATTAAGAAATTATGAAATCGATTGCTTCACAATCGTCCCGCTAAGCGGGATGCCGGCAGAGCCGTCAAAATTAAGGGTTAATACAATACGGAAACTGGAAACTGGAAATTGGAAACTAGGGATAATACAAATGCAGAAATTAATAAATCAAGGGTAATTTAATTTGAACTTTGAACTTTGGGCCTTGAACTTATTATTTTCTTATTTCTTATTTCTGTTTTTTATTTTTGTTGTTTTCTTCCACAATTGTCCACGAGATCCCCACGTCGCTTACTCCGCTTGGGCGGAGTTCGCTCCTCGGGATGACAGTTGTTTTCCGTGTTTTTGTGCTTTTGTGTTTTTGTGTTTTCCGTGCTTTAAACCGTCATGATTTCAGTCTCCTTCTCCGCCGCCGTTTCCCTGATCTGCTCATTGTAATCGCCGATTTTTTTGTCCAATTCCTCCATCAGCGCGAACTTCTGGTCTTCACCGAATTCCTTGTTTTTTTCCGCGGCCACGATTTCCTCCTTGATTTTATCCCGGATAACCCGGATGGCGATTTTCGCCGTCTCCGCTTTCTGATGCAGAACTTTGACGATCTCGCGCCGCGTTTCCTCGGTCATGACCGGGATATTGATTCTGATTCTCTCTCCCTCATTGGCCGGTGACAAGCCCAGCTCCGATTCGGCAATGGCTTTTTCTATGTCTTTTAAAATATTCTTGTCCCAGGGCTGGACCACGATTGAACGCCCGTCGGCGATGGTAACGGAAGCCAGCTGATTGATGGGAGTCCTGACGCCGTAAGCTTCAATCCTGATGCCATCCAGTATTGCCGGATTGGCGCGGCCGGTTTTCAAACTGGCGATATCCTGCCTAAAATGGTCAATGGCTTTATTCAGCTCATTAACATTATCGTCAATAATACTCATAATGTTGCGGATTATTTTTTAGCGGGCATTTTTGTGCCCAAATAAATTAAATTTGAATTTACCGGGTTCACCGCCAAAGCGCTGCCGGTGCGGGTCGTCGGCAATTTCTGCGACGACCAGCTGTCGCCGCCGTCGGTCGTCTTGATAAAGCCGCTTTCCGTCGAATAATAGATCTCCTTGCTGTTTTTCGGATTGGCGGCGATGGCCAAGATATTGACTGCTTGGGGAGAGGACAGGATATTCACCACCTGCCACCGCTGGCCGCCGTCAGTGCTGCGCAAGATGCCGAATTTTGAAGCCAGAATCAAGGAGTCCGGAGTGCCTAAATCCATAATCAGCTGGCGATATTCAGAGCTGGCGGCATAAGCCTTCAGTCCCTCGCCGAGTGAGGCCCAGCTCAATCCCGCATCAATGGATTTATAAATGCCATTCTTCAAAGTCGCCGCGTAGACCATGGTGGTATTAGCCGGATCAATCAGAATATCCATAATGACGCCGTTACTAATGCGGTAAACCGTATTCCAAGAACTGCCGCCGTCCCGGCTTTTTAAGACTTCTCCCAAGCTGTCGCCCAGATAAAGCGTCTGGGGATTTTCCGGATCCACGGCCAGTCCGCTCAAATAAGCATTGGTCGCCTGATGATAATAAGGAGAAATCCAGGACCGGCCGCAATCGGCAGTCTTGTATAATTTGTTTTCCGCCAAAGCGTAAATCGTGCAATGATTCTTAGGATCAATCGCCAGCGCCCGCACCCGCCCTTTATTCAACTGATTGAATTTTTGCCAGGAATCGCCGCCGTCATAGCTGTAGCTTATGCCTTCATTATCGGTAGTGATATAAATCGTCTGGGCGTCGGCCGGATCAAAATAAATGCTCCGGACATCCGCATTATTGTATTTGACTATCCGCCCCTTGGTCGCGAGCGCATCCGTGATCTGTGTGAATGTCTTGCCGCCATCGGCCGAGCGCCAGACGCCGCCATCCCCGGCCGCTGTTTGGGGACTGCTCGGGCTGCAGCCGGCCAGAAAAATGGCTGGCAGCAGGACCAGAAAAAGACAGATTAGTTTCCCGCTAAAGTGCTTGTTCATAAATTTATGATTAAATTTTCTAAAACAAATTTGGAATTCAAATTATAAGCAAAAGCTTGCCGGGCAAAATTTATGCCTGAAAGCATTTTTTTTATGGAGGCGAAAGTCAACTGCCTGGACAGAGCCTGGCCGGCACCGATCAGGTCCAGATTGGCGACTAAGGGCTCATTATCGTTTTTAAGCAGCAGCAGATCCCGCAAGAGCGATGTCCAGTTATCCAATAATGCATTGATTTGGCCTGAATTTTCCACTTCATCCTTTTCCCAGTAAATCAAATCTTCCAGCAAATCAAGACGGCTGGACAAATCGCCGGCGAGAATATTCATAAAATCGGCAAGATTCTTTTTCTGAAGTTCCAGCTGCTGCGGCTGCTGCCAATAGGTCAGAGCCAGCCCCGGCCGGCCGCAGGCCAGCCGCGAGAGCTTCCGCGACTGCTCCTGGGACAGACCGCGCCAAAGCAAGTACTGCTCAATGGCCTCGGCTTTAACCGGCAAAAAATTAATCACCTGGCAGCGCGAAATGATAGTCAGGGGCAGATTATCAAGGCTGTCGGCAATCAAGATAATGACCGTTTTGGGCGTGGGCTCCTCCACGATCTTGAGCAGCGCGTTATAGGCATGGAGATTGATGAGCTGCGCTTCGGGCAGAAGCGCCGCTTTGTAGCTGTTTAACAGCGTCCCCTGCTGCAGCCGCGCCTTCAGCTCCCTGATCTGGTCAATGACGATATCCCTTTTCCACTTGCCGGTCTTTTCATCAATTATTCTGGAGACTGTAAAAATATCAGGATGAAGATTTTTCTCCATTTGCAGGCAATTCTGGCACTCATGGCAAGGCCGGGAGGGGACGGTTCCTTCACAGAGCAGGGTTTTAATGAACTCCCTGGCTACCGTTTGCTTGCCCAAGCCGCTCTGCCCCACGAACAAATAAGCGTGGCTGACTTTATTATTAATGATGGCCGCTTGCAGAAAATTAGTGATTGGCTCATGGCCGCAGATATTCCAAACAAATTTGCTTTTGATGTTTTCCATGCGTTCTATTTTAACATAAAGAGGGACCGTAAATCAAGCGAGGCTAAAAAGCAAGAAACAAGATACAAGATACAAGAAACAAAATATAGAAGCAATTATTCACCATTTACCATTTATCATTTGTCATTTAATATTGATAATTTTGAACTTTGAACTTTATGCCTTGAACTTTATTCCTAATTATTCGTATATTCGTAGATAATCCACCTGCCTGCCCGCTTCGCCAGAGCTTCAGCGAGGCGAGCGCAGGCAGGTGGATTCGTAGTTAACTTAATTTCTTCCACAATTGTCCATGAGATTCCCACGGTCGCTTCGCTCCCTCGGAATGACAGCTGTTTTCCGTGCTTTTTGTGCTTTTGTGATTTACTGATTTAAAGATAGCAATTCATCCAGGACATCTTGTGCTGTTTTTTTCCAGGAAAAATTTTTAACTCTTTGCAATCCCTTATCTACTAATTCTTTTCGGAAATGCAGATCAGCCAGGATCTTCGCAATCGCCCCAGCCAATTCTTCCGGTTTCTGCGGATCAATATAAACCGCCGCTTCGCCTCCGACTTCACGATGCGGATTCAGAGCCGAAGTAATGACCGGAGTACCGCAGGCCATGGCCTCCAGAATTGGCAGGCCGAAACCTTCATAAAGCGTGGGAAAAAGGAAAATCTCCGCGCTACCGATGACTGCCCGCAGATCGCCGGCCGCGATATAACCCGGCAAAATTATTTCCTGTTGCAAGCGGTTGTCAGCGATGATCTTTTTGACCGCCTCGAATTCATTGCCCGCGTTGCCGGCCAGCACCAGCTTCAGCTCGGGAAATCGCTCCTTCAACAGAGAGAAGGACTTGGCCAGATTGCCGATATTCTTTTTCTTCTCAATCCGGCCGATATATAAAAGATATGGTTTAGTGATATTATACTTTTGCAAGACATCATTCCGTCCAATATTGTCATCCCGAGCGGAGCCCCTCCCGCTTAGCGGGACGGGGGACAAAGCGTGGAGATCTCGTGTTTCTGCCACGGGATTGCCGCGGTCGTCCCGCCGTTGGTGGGACTCCCTCGCAATGACAGTCGCCGGAAAAAAGTTATCCGCGTCATAGCCCAGATAAACCACTTTAATCCTGGCCGTTTCAATCCCGTAAAGATCCATTATTTCCTGCCGGGAAAATTCCGAATCGGTAATGATGAGATCGGCCCGGTGCTTGATTTTCCTCATGGTAAGATCATGATACCAGACCTGGATGGGCTTATACAGCTCGGGAAACCGCTTGAAGCCGACATCATGCACGGTTACCGCGACTTTGACCTTTTTCCAGATGGGAAGAAACGGGATGGTATGCGCCGGAACGAATAATACATCGGGTGGTCGCAACAGCAGTTCCCACCACAGGCGGATTTGCGTCCAGAGATACTTTGGCGGCCATTTCAGTATAATTTCCTGAAAGTTATCCGGGGATATGCCCAGATCGCCCTTGAGTTTTTCATTAGAATATAAAAACACCCGTTCGTTGCCGGGAGTGATTTTTTTGAATTCTTCTATCAGGTGCCAGCAGTACCATTCCGTTCCGGTCTTATTCTCCCGATTGGCACGCGAGGCATCGATGCCGATGATCATGGGATGATTAATAATTTATGAATTAAGATACAAGATACAAGATACAAGATACAAAAAATCAAGAAAACATTAAAATATGAAAACAAGTATTCAAAATGTCAAATGTCAAATTTCCAATGTCAAATCAATGTCAAATGTCAAATTTAATTTTTTGACATTAGGATTTTGAGCTTGATTTGACATTAGACATTAGGATTTTGACATTAAATTTTTAATTTCCCTGCCTGAACAGGCAGGGTTCAAAAAATAATAAAATTAAATTCTCTTAAAACCGTTGAAGTGCGCTTTTTCAGCCGGATTAAAAATTTCCTTGACCATGTATTTTCCTTTTGTGTAGATTGATCCTTTTTCTCTGAAATGAACACATTCCAAAATAACAATACTGGCAATCGGCATTGAAAGGTTTTCACCGTCGGTAATCAGTAAGGGAATTTCCCCTTCCAGCCAATAATTCCTTTGGCCGAATTTGAGAAAATTATAAACTTTACCAACATCTAACTTTTCCGGCAAACATTCTTCCGGCTTCCTTTCACCTGCTAAGCATTTATCATAATTTCTCAAAGTAAGATCAGGATTGAATTCAACTGATATGCCCATATTTTTTAATTTTTTATTTTCTTATTTTTTTATTTCCTTATTTTTTTATTTCCTTGTTTTCTTGATTTCTTGATTTTTTGATTTCTTGATTTTTTGATTTATTGATTTATTGTTTTTGTGTTTTCGTGCTTTCCGTGCTTTTGTGATTACTTCGTCGCGAGAATGCTCCGCTTATAGCTCTCCAAATTTTCCAGCGCGATGCCCGTGCCTTTGGCCACGCAAAAAAGCGCATCATCGGCCACGTAAGCCGAGATGCCGGTGGCCTGCTTGATCAGTTTGTCGATATTGCGCAGCAAGCTGGTGCCGCCGCTCATTACTATTCCCCGGTCGATCACATCGGCCGAGAGCTCGGGCGGGGTGTCATGGAGCACGCTTTTTACCGCCGTCACGATTCCCTCAAGTTCCGATTGAATGGCTTCCGTCACATCATCGGAAGAAACCACGATGGTCTTGGGCAGGCCGGCGATCATGTCGCGGCCCCGTACTTCCATGTACATTTTTTCATTGAGGAAGAGTGCCGAGCCGATGCCGATTTTGATATCCTCGGCCGTGCGCTCGCCGATGGCCAGGCTGTATTTGCGCCGGATGTATTCCATAATGGCCATGTCCAGCTTGTTGCCGCCGATGCGCACCGAAGCGGAGGTGACGATGCCGCCCAAGGAAATTATGGCAATCTCCGATGTGCCGCCGCCGACATCGATGATCATATGGCCCGAAGCCGAGCCGATGGGGATATTGGCGCCGATGGCCGCCACAATCGGCTCCTTGATAATGTAAGCCGCTTTGGCTCCGGCGGAAATGGTCGCGTCGATTACCGCCCGGCGCTCCGTCGAGGTGATGCCGGCCGGCACGGCGACCATGACTTCGGGCCGGAATAATCTCACGCCGCCCAAAGCTTTGTTGATAAAGTACCGGAGCATGGCCTCGGTCGTCTTGTAATCGGCGATCACTCCGTCGCGCAAAGGCCTTTGGGCGATAATGGTATCGGGCGTGCGGCCCAGCATTTCCTTGGCTTCCACGCCCACGGCAATCACTTTTTTATCAATATTAGAAATAGCCACGACTGATGGCTCATTGATTACTACCCCCCTTTTAGGCACGTAAACCAGAATATTGGTCGTGCCCAGATCGATGCCGATCTTTTTTAGGAACATAATGCGGTTCAGGTTAAATATCGTGTTTAAAAGAAATAAAGAAACAAGATACCCTCCTGCGTCCCGCCTCTGGCGGGACTTCGGCGGGCAGGCAAGAAACAAAAAATCAAGAAAACATTAAAACATAAAAACAAAAAAACAAAAAAGCAAGAAAACAAGAAATCAAGGATATTGGAAATTGGATATTAGTAATTGAATTTTAATAACCAATATCTAATAACCAATTATTAATATTTCAATATTCAATATTTTAATATTCAATATTTAATTATTAACTGATAACTGATTAACTTGATGAAAACTGGCCACTGATAACTGGCAACTATAATCCTATCAGAATTTCACCGTATATTCCTTATCCGTATTCAGATCAGACTGCCAGGAAATTTGCCGGCCGGCAAGCAGCTGCGGAAACAATTCGGACTGGTAGGCGTTAATCTGCTTGTTAAAGTTTAATTCAATTTTTAGGTTATGTCCAATGGTTCCGGGCTGTTTCTGAACCAATAATTGGTACAATCCGTTATCAGATAATTTTTTGACGCTGTCCGGCAACCGGTATTCCATGACCAGGGTTTTGCTCTGCTGCGGCAGGACTTCCAAGAAGGTGGCGCCGACCTTCTTCCCCAGATCGGAAGAAAATTCAAAATCTTTTCCCAAAGTCAAATTTTTGGTTCCGCTTTTATCCCTAAGATAGCTGCTGACGAACCAAGAGCCCTCTGGCACGTAAATCCTGACATAGGTGCGGTATTTGGTGATCAAATTTTTGACGGCGGGACTGTTGTGCTGGTAAGTGATTTCCAGATGGGCCAATAAGTCACCGGCGGCCGTCGGACTGACGCTGTAACTGATGCTCCTGGTCATGACCGAATCGGTCTTTAAAGCCGCCAAATTACTGTCGACGATCATCAGATAATCATCGGGCGCCGGCTTGACGGCGCCGGACCAATTCTGCGCCAGGAAATAATTTTCCAGATCCTGATCCTGCAGATAAACCAGAATATTTTTTTCATTGATATTCGCATTGAAAGCTTGCCATAATTTCAGCAGATCTCCGGCGGGCATCTGTTCCATTTTGGCGATCAAAGCCTGGGAGAGCGGCCCCATGATTGATTTCCTGCTGGCTTTGGCAATGCCGCGGCCCACATATTCGAATTCCACGTATTGCTCCAATTCCCTGGCAAAATTATCCTTG
>Ga0209777_10000887_pt1 | contig 46145 bp, 47 predicted proteins | sample FrelakmetHBP12HB_FD_187147 | JGI IMG/M metagenome (GOLD analysis project Ga0209777, IMG submission 187147) | Freshwater lake sediment microbial communities from the University of Notre Dame, USA, for methane emissions studies -HBP12 HB (SPAdes)... | ecosystem: Environmental > Aquatic >... | reverse complement strand
CCGGCCCTGCCACTACGGCCGGCGGTCCGGGAGGTGCAATCGGCGTCACCGGGGTAAGGGTGAGGCCGCATTCGGCGCAGAACCTCTGCTCGGCGGATATTCGTGGCGTTCCGCAGTTGGGACAGAACCCGAATTCCGTGGTCATCGCGCTTGTCCCTCCCGTTTCCGCGTGCCGGCGAACGTCGCAGGTTCAGTCGAGGCCGGTGGCGGGCTCGAGCGCTGTCGCGCCACGATCATCCCTCACCCGTTGCAATCGTAGATCACCGCGGCCGCCGTCGAACGGCATCGTCGCAGCCAGGGAGTCCCGGCGCCGTGCACGCCGAGAGCTCAGCCTGCGGCGCTATAGTCGGGTGGTGAACCTGCCGTTCCAGCCGCCTATCGAGCCGATGCTCGCCAAGCTGACCGATGCCATCCCGGCCGGCGATGGCTGGTCGTACGAGCCCAAGTGGGACGGCTTTCGGGCCCTCGTCTTCCGAGACGGCGACGAGACCTTCATCCAGAGCCGCGACCTCAAGCCGCTCGACCGTTACTTCCCGGAGTTGCCGCCGGCGCTTCGGGCCGCCCTTCCGGAGCGGTGCGTGCTCGACGGCGAAGTGGTGATCGCCGGGCCGCGCGGCCTGGACTTCGATTCTCTTCTGCTTCGAATCCACCCGGCCGCGTCCCGGGTCAAGTTGCTCGCGGCCCAAACCCCCGCCAGCTACGTGGCCTGGGATTTGCTGGCGCTGGATGTGCGAGATCTCCGCGCCACTCCACAGGGCGCGCGCCGCGCTCTCCTCGAAGCTGCGCTCGCCGGCGCGCAGCCACCCGTTCACCTGACGCCGGCTACGCGCGATCCGTCGGTCGCCGCCGACTGGTTCGACCGGTTCGAGGGCGCCGGCCTCGACGGTGTTGTGGCCAAGCGGCTATCCGACCCGTACATGCCCGGCAAACGCGGCTGGGCCAAGATCAAGCACGCCCGCACGGCCGATTGCGTCGTGGCCGGTTTCCGATGGCACAAGAACGGACCGGGAACGCTGGTCGGCTCTCTCCTTCTCGGGCTGTTCGACGAAACGGGCCGATTGAACCACGTCGGGATCACCGCCAGCTTCACTGCGGATAGACGGCGGCAGCTGGTGGATGAGCTGGCGCCGCTGCGCGAGAACGCCATTGACGGGCATCCCTGGGCCGAATGGGCCGACTGGGAGGCGGAGGCCCGGGCGAGCGGCGGGCGCATGCCCGGCGCGAAGAGCCGCTGGAACCGCGACCGCGATCTCTCGTGGGAACCTCTGCGCGCCGAACGGGTCTGCGAGGTCGCCTACGATCATCTCCAGGGCGACCGCTTCCGCCACGCGACGACCTTCCTGCGCTGGCGGCTCGACAAGCGCCCCTCGGATTGCCGCTACGACCAGCTGGATTCAACCGCTCCCTTCGAGCTGGGGGCGATCTTCGGCCGGTAGTACCGTCGCGCCTACGGTCGGACCACAAGAATCGGGGTTGGGGCTGCCCGGGCATCTTCGACTACCCGGATACTCTCGCTACTCCGACCGGGGCGGATGCCGATTCTTTCCGAATTCACATCACGGCGACATTGGGAACGGCCGGTTGCTCGGTCCAGGGGCGGCCGCCTCTCGGAATCGGGTGTGCGTCGCCTGAGATAGGCGCGCTCAGCCTGATGCCGGGCGGCAGCGCCTGATTCGGGGCCGCAGCGTCTACCCCGAGCCGGTTTTGCGCGACAGCAGGGGATCCGATTGTCGAATGGGCTTGCTCCTCGGCGTTCCGGCTTGCTCGATGTCGATCTGGCGTGAATCAGGAAAGTTCTGCCGCCGCTGCCGCCCACGCGCCCGTGCCGCCGCTGCCGCCCACGCGCCCGTGCCGCCCATGCCGCCGGTGCCGCCGCTGCCGGGGCGGCTTCGATTAGCGAGAGGCCGACCATGGGTCGTAGTCGACTTCGAGCGGCTCCTGCGGCGGCCGCTCCTCGGCCGGGACGTGCTCGAGGTTCACTCGGATTCTGTACCAGAGCGTGAAGCGGCCGCGCATCGAGTCGACCAGGATGTCGGCCGGCTCGAGGTATGCCACGATGGCTTCGTGGCCGGCCTTCCAGCGCTCGAACCCGGCCAGGGCCTCTTCCTTCGTGGCGGCACGGGCGATCTCGACGAGTGGTTTGGTCGAGACGCGCCGGCCGGTCGGAAACGTTCCGCCGCCGCCCGGCGCACCCGGCATGGAATCCTCCGGCGCGGTGCTGTTGCGAGCCCGCGACGGCATGACCCGAGGCGGCTCGCCCGGCGCCTTCGCGTAGTGCGGCGGCCACGGCGCGTCGCCCAAACCCTCGCGTTCCTGCCGCGCCGAGAGTTCCAGCAGCCGCTCCAAGGACCCGACGGTCTCGTCGATCCCGGCCCCCGGATCTCCGATCGCCGCAAACCGGGCAGGCACCGTCGCCAGCGTGAAATCGCCAGGTTCGCAATCGGGCAGCTCGTCCCAGGTCACCGGCGCAGAAACTCGCGCGTCGGCCACCGGCCGGACCGAGTAGGCGGACGCTACCGTTCTATCCTTGGCGTTCTGGTTGTAGTCGATGAAGACGCCGTGGCGCTCCTCCTTCCACCACTTGCTCGAGGCAATGGACGGAGCGCGCCGCTCGACCTCGCGAGCCAGCGCCACCGCGGCGCGCCGGACCTCGTTGAACGACCAGCGAGGCTCGATCCGGACGTTGACGTGGATGCCGCGCGAGCCCGACGTCTTCGGCCAGCCGACCAGCTCGAGATCGGCCAGCACCTCGCGAGTCATCAGGGCCACGCGCCGGATGTCGTCCCAGGGAACGCCGGGCATGGGGTCCAAATCGACCCGCAATTCGTCGGGATGGTCCAGGTCGTCGGCCCGGATCGCATGCGGGTTGAGGTCCAGGCAGCCTAGGTTCGCGACCCAGGCCAGCCCGGCGGGGTCGTCGAGAACGACCTCGTTCGCAGTTCGGCCCGACGGGAACGAAAGCTCGACGGTGCGCAGCCACTCCGGCCGGGATTCGGGGGCGCGTTTCTGGAAGAAGAACTCTCCTTCGGCGCCGTTGACGTACCGCTTGAGGGCCATCGGCCGCCCGCCCGCGCCGCGCAGTGCGCCGTCTGACACGGCAAGGTAGTAGGCGACCAGGTCGCGCTTGGTGTAGCCCGGCCCCGGGAAGTAGATCTTGTCGGGGTTGGTGATCGCGACCCGCCTGCCGGCGACGTCGACGACCTCGCTCCGCGTTGGCATGGCCGAACGATAGCGCTCCTGCCGATCGGGGCTCACCGACCGGGACGGCTTGACCTGGTGCCGGCGCCGGGGCCAGGGTGAAACGTCCAACTCGGCCAGCGGCATCTCGCCGTTAGCCAGCAGGTCCGCTTCCAGGCGCTGTGCCATCCGAGCGTGCCGGGTGAGGAACGCCAGCCGCAGAAGAGAACGGCCGCCGGGTTCTTCCGACGGCCGTCCGATTGTCGCGCGAGCAACGGCCGATGGAGACGCTAGTCCTCGGTGGGCATGTGGAGGTACATGCTCTGGATGCCGATCCGGCCGGGGCCGGAGAAGCGGTTGAAGACCAGGTTGCCGGACCCGCCCAGGATGCCCATCCGCAGGCCGACCACCTTGACCTCCATGCCCACGCCGGGATCCTTGTAAACCCAGCCACCGGGCTCGACGTCGAACACCTCGCCCGGGCCCAGTACCTTCTCGAAGACGTTGCCGTAGCCGTGGAGCCAGATCGTGCCACCTCCCCCGCCGCCGGAGAATGTGTCGATGAAGATGCCGCTGCCGCCGAACAGCATGTTGGCGATGCCCTTAAGCCGTCGGAAGCTGTAATCGATGTTCGCGGTCGCGGCCAGGAACTGGTGCTCGCGAACTTCGATCGTCTGGCCCGGCGCGAGGGCGAGATGGAAGACGTGCCCGACGCCGTCACGGCTGAACGCGATCTGTCCGGCGCCCTTGGTCTCGGTCATGAAGATCGGCATGCCGGCCACGACACGCTTGAAGGCGCCCTTCATCGGGTGCAGGGCGATGTCGATCGAGGGTGTCTTCCAGAGCAGGATGTGGTGCTCGAAGTAGACCGGCATCGAGCCGTCGAGCTCCATCGTCAACGCCGGAACCAGCTCTCCGTCGGTGCGGAACTGGACGCCCGGCCCCTGGCCTTCGTCGATCATCGTCGGCAGCAACTTGGGGAGATACTCGGTGTGCATCGGTCCCTCCATAGGCCCGCTCCACGGCGGGCTGAGCCCAGACACTTGGTCAGCGCATGCGCCGTCGATACCGGACCATCGTACCCGCGGTACTGTTGCGCCCGCTGAGGTGCGGCCGCGGGACCTGGTTCGTCGAGGTGCCCTCCCTCGCAGCTGCGCTCGGTCGGTGGTCAGCCGTTCGTCGGTCGGCCGCTCCGTGCACGTGATACCATCCCGGTCGCGCCGACATAGCTCAGCGGTAGAGCAGTTGTTTCGTAAACAACAGGTCCTCGGTTCGAATCCGAGTGTCGGCTCCATCGATGCCAATCAGAAAGCCGTCCCGAAGGACGGCTTTCTGATTGGCTGGCGTCGGCTTGACCACTACGTTGACCACCACGACGGGCTTAAAGTCGCGTCCTGCATCTGTTTGAAGGACGCCGGGCGGCTCGAGAGAAGGGCCTCTGCGGGACGTGCGGCGTCGCGCCGGAGGGCGAGCACGACGTGGGAGCAGGTGCCTGTCGAGGTGCGGAGCACACGAAGCTCGTTCCGAACTGCGGGCCAAAGAGGAACTCGCCGCGGCTCAACTTCGGCCGGAAGAGCTTCCTCAACTGCAGGCAGTATCGGCATCGTCGCGTTCGCTGCCAATACGATCCGATGTGGCGTTTACCAAGGGCAGGTCGACATTGTTGACGGTGGTGTATCTGCCCGCGAACCAGTCATCCATCGCTTGATCTCCTGGTTGTCGTAGAGAATCAAGTCGTTGTAGAGGACCGAGTAAGAGTCCCTGGGCGGGTTGGCCTTGAGCCAGGCCAGATCGGCTTGGTCATCTGCCTTCACCCTGGCAGCGGCATACGTTGTGGACGGATCATTCGCTCGTTCCAGGCTTGAATGTCGGCCAGTTGCGTAGCCTGCGCATCCGCGTCGTGAGAACTGAAGACGTCCCAGGATGTGCCCGCCGGAGTGGCAACCATCGTTGGAGCTGGAGTCACGTCAACGATGTCTGGCGTCGGCGTTGGGGCCAGGGTCGGGGCGGCGGTGAGGGTCGGGGCGGTGGCCTCCGTGCCAAGCGCGATCGCGGAGGGCGCGAACGTGGCATGCGGACCACTGCCGGTGGAGAAGAGCACGGCGCCCGCGATGACGACCGCCACGAGGCCGATGAGGCCGAGCCCCACCAGGACGGGCGTCGAGTTGGGACGCGCCGGGGTCGGCCGCGCCAGCTCCGGTGCTGGCGCGGCAGGTGTCGTCCACGAGGGCAGCTGGGGCGCGTTCGCGGCCAGGCCGCAAGCCGTACAGAAGGCAGCGCCGGCGAGCAGTAGGGCACCGTAGTTGGGGCACGGCGCCGGCGGAGGCGGAGGGTAGGCGGCTGCTCCGGGATGGGTGATGCGACGGACGCAGGTGGCGGCGCCGCCGGGATTGCCTGGACGACCGGCGGCGCCTGGGTCGCTGCCGCGGCCGGAGTGGAACTCAAGGCTACCTCCGACACCTGGGAGAGCTTCTGGCCGCATTCCACGCAATGGCTTTGTCCGGCGACGATCCGCTTGGCGCCGCAGGAGTCACAGAACCCCAGCGACGCGTCCGACTGGCCAGTCTTGGGTCCTCCGCTTGGGATGTCATGACGACTCCAGGCCCCCCCGCACGAACCGAATCCACGCCGTCGGGCTTTGGCGCCGCCAAAACATGGCGGTGGCGTCACAACATGGTGCCAATCCCCGCGCGTTGCTGTGAAGCGACATCCCCCCCGACACTGGGTTCGGGTCTGCGCCCTTCGACGAACCCTGCATTCCGGCTGTTCGCCCTACCCCAGGTTTCGAGAGGGCGTACCTGTCGTCCGCGACGTCAATCGCAGCGACTTCCCCACCAGAGAGCCGCGGCAACGAACCTGGCCATCTTCGTCCCCCTCTTCGACAACGCGGGCCGGGAGCTGTTCTTCTCCGTCTTCTGCGTCGCCGCCGCCGTGCTGGTCGCCGCCGGCGTGCTTGCGCTCGGCCGGACTTCTCCACGGCTCGCCGTCGCGCTTGTCACCGTTGGGGCGCTGGTCGGAGGCCTCTTCCTGGCGTGGACGCTCGTGGGGCCGATCCTGGCGCTCGCCCTCATCGTGCTCTTCGCGCGGGGTGTGCTCGGCGGGTCGTCCGTCGCCGATTAGCCGGCCGTCTGACGCCTTCGCGTCGGCTCCCGACTCGCAGCTCGAAGCGCTCCCGGGACGGCCGGGAGCACTTCCTTTCGCCTCATGCGACGGTCGTCGGTCCCGGTCTTCCCTTTCCACCACGGCGCGCCGCCGTTTGACTGCCCGCCCGATTGCCCGGCGGCCGCGGCCCGTCCGTTCGCATGCCGATCAGCGGCGCCGAGGCGTGATCGCGAGCACGATCAATCCCGCAACAGCCAGGCCCAGGGTGATCGGCCAGGCCGCGACGACGCCGACGGCGTCGGATGCGAGGCCCAGACCCGAGGGCACGATCAAGACAGCGAAGCCAGATCCGAGCGTCGCCCGGGCGGCCGCCTGCAGCTGGGCCTTCGGAGCGGCCTGGAGGGCGAGGGTCAACCCGACGGGCCACATCCCGGCCGTCCCGAGCCCGCCGAGGAAGAGGCCGACTCCCGACAGGGCCGGCACGGTCGAGATCCACGCCAGGCTCACCCCGGCCAGGACCACCGCGAGGCCGGCGGCGAGGACCCGGCTCTGGTCGCCTCCCGAACCAAGGCCGTGGCCGATAGCCATGCGACCCGTGAACATCCCGGCGACGAAGAAGCTCGCCAGCAGCGTGGCGTCGGCGCTGGAGATCCCGGTCCGTTTGCCGACTATCGTCGAACCCCAGTAGACGAACGAGAACTCGATCGCTACCCCGAGCACGCCCACGAGCCAGGCGAACCAGTAGGCTCCCGGTAGAGGCGAGCGCGGCGTCACCAGCGACGTCGGCGCCTCTCATTCACGCGGCCGAAGGGCGGCCAGGGCCAGCAGCGCCGCTATCGGCAGGAACAGAGCTACCCGCCACGAATGCAGCTGCGCCGCGGCCAGGCCCATCGCCACGGGCGCCAGACCGGCCGCGATCACGGCTAGACCATTGGCCTGGCTCATCATCCTTCGAGCCCCCTCCCCGCCGGCCTGCGCCAGTCGAACGCTGACTTCGGTGCCGAGCGTACCGCCGCCAAGCCCAAGCAACAGCGCGCCGGTGAGCGAGATCGCGAGGCTGGGGGCGGTCGCGATCAGCCCTAGAGCCATCACCACTACCCCGGTCGAAAGGTCGAGGAGCCTGCTCGGGCCGACCCGGCGGCCGACCGAATCGGCACTGACACCGGCGGCAAGCACTCCGACGGCAAGCGCCGAGGCGTGCAACCCCGCCTCGAAATCGGTCAGTCGAAGGTCGGCCCGAAGATACGGCGTGGCGACGCCGAGGGCGTATAGAAGGTAGGCCCAAACGGCCAGGTATGAGAATGGGATCCACGCGTTTCGAATCGCGGGTGAATCGGCCGAAGCCGGGGCGGCGGTCCGGGCGGCCAAGTCTCCCTAGCCTTCGGCTTCGACGGCTCGAAAGTCGAGCTGTGCCATCGCCCGCTCGAGCGCAGGTTCGACCGCGGCTGTGTCTTCCCTCACGGGCGCGCGCCTCGTCGCCATTCTCCCTCTGCCGGCTTCTACGTTTGGCTTTGCGCCAGTCTAGCCCGACACGAATAGGGGCCGTGGGCTCCCGAGCAGGCAGCCGGCGGAACGGTTGCGCGCAATCCCCGAACGCGCCACCAGTACTTACGTATGGATGGGCGGAGGGTCGGCCCGAGGTAACCTCTCGGAGCGCTCATTCAGGGTCCGGCCGGCCCGTATTCGTTCGTCAGGAGGCTGCGTGCTCATCCCGTTCATCGGGTATGCCATGGGTCGCCGCTTCATCGGTTACGTCGAGTGCGAAGGTGAGCCGCTGACCGACATGCTGAATCGATCCGAATCGATCGTGCTGCGCGAGGCCTTCGTCGAGAGCTTTGAGAATGACACCGTCGTGAACCTCGGCGACGGGGAAGTCGACCGGTCGATTCTCTACGCGGTCGAGTCGAGCGGCGAACGCGGGGATGGTGCGCGGCGCATCCATACCGTCAGCCACCGCCTCCAGATCCACCTCGGGCCGTACGGCGTCCTGGGTCTGCTCCCCTCGATGCCGGGGCAGATGCCACTCCCGTACCTGTACTCGCGCGGGCCGATGATCCCGCTCTCCGACGCAACGATCGGCTTCGCCCGCCGCGGCGCGCTGCAGCTTCGGGACGTGGGATCGCTCATCGTCAACCGCGACATGTTCGACTGGGTTCGGGCGAGCGAGGAAGAGGCCCCGGCATTCCCCGGCGTACCTGTCCTGACCGATCGCGTGTGACCGCCGGCCGAGCTACAGGCCCAGGACCCCGCGGATCGTCTTGAGCCCTTCGATGACGTTGGCGACGTGCTCGTCGAACGGCACGCCCAGCTCCTCGGCGCCCTTCACCAGCTGGTCGCGTGGCACCGGCCGGGCGAAGCCCCTGTCCTTCATCTTCTTGGCGACGGCGTGCGGGTCCACCTCGTCGAGGCTTCGGTTCGGGCGAACGTAGGCGACCGCGATGACGAAGCCGCTCATCTCGTCGCAGGCGTAGACGGTCCTGGCGAGCAGGCTCACGCGCGGCACGCCGGTGTGATCGCCGTGGCCGAGGACCGCTTCGATGACCTCGTCCGGATACCCGAGACGCCGCAGTTCCTCGGCGCCCCGCATCGGGTGGGTCTCGGGATAACGCTCGTAGTCGAAGTCGTGAAGCAGTCCGGCCGCGCACCACGTTTCCAGCTCGGTCCCGGCGATCCCGAAGCGATGCTCGGCATACCAGAGCACGGTCGCCTCCACCGCCAGGCCGTGCTTGCGGAGCGCCTCGCTCGGCGTCCATTCGGTCAGCAGTTGCCAGGCATCCTCGCGGGTCGGTGTTGTCATGGAAGCCTCCTGATCCGGAGCGTACCATCGACCAGGCAAGGCGGACGGCCGTATTGGGCAAGCCGCATATCGGAAGGGCGCAGGTATGAGCGGGCTCCACGCATGAGCAGACTCAGGGTAGCCCTCATCCAGCTGGCCGCGGGCCCGGATGTGGCCGCCAACGTGGACCGGGCCGCGGCGCTGGTCCGGCAGGCCGGCGCGAGCAAGCCCGGCCTGATCGCCCTGCCGGAGATGTTCGGGTATCGGGGTCCGGTCGCCGGGTTCCGCGAGTCGGCCGCCGTGCTGCCCGGCCCGCTGACCGAGCCGTTCTCCGAGCTGGCCCGCGATCTCGGCTCGTGGATCCTGCTGGGTAGCCTGGCCGAGCGATCGACCGACCCGCTGCGACCCTTCAACACCTCGGTCCTGTTGGACCCAGCCGGTCGCATCGCCGCGACGTACCGCAAGCGGCACCTGTTCGACGTGGTCATCGAGAACGGCCCGTCCGACCGCGAGTCGGCTCGCATCACGCCCGGCGATGCCTGCGTCGTCGCCGTCCTTCGCGGCGCGGCCGACGAAGGGGACGTGAGCATCGGCCTGAGCATCTGCTTCGACCTGCGGTTCCCGGAGCTATACCGGGAGCTGACGGCTGCCGGGGCGGTCGTCCTGGCGGTGCCGGCCAACTTCACCGAGGCCACCGGCCGCGATCACTGGGAAGTGCTGCTGCGGGCCCGGGCCATCGAGAACGGAGCCTTCGTCATTGCTCCGGCCCAGTGCGGCATCGGGGCCGGGGTGCCGACGCACGGCCGCAGCATGATCGTCGACCCGTGGGGCATCGTCATCGCCCAGGCGCCCGACGGGCCCGGGGTAGTCGTCGCGGACCTCGATCTCGAGCGGGCGGTCTCAGTTCGCCGCCAGCTGCCGACGCAGCCATCACGGTGAAGCCGGCCGAGGCTTCGATCGAGCTGCGCCGGGGATGGCGCCGGGGGCGCCGTCCAACCTCCTGGGCGGCGTCAGCTCTCGTCGCCCGGCGGCTCGCCCGGCAGTGACACGGTGAACGCGGCTCCACGTCCCTCGCGGGCCGGCTCGAGCCACAGCGCGCCGCCTATAGTTCGGAGCAACTCCCTCGAAACGTACAGGCCGAGGCCCGTACCGTCGCCGCTGGCCTGACCCGCGCCGCGTGCGAAGCGAGTGAACAGCCGCTCGCTGTCCGCCTCCGAGACGCCGGGGCCGTGGTCCGCGATGGTGACGTAGATCCGTTTGACGGTGTCGTCGACGTGGACCGTGACTTCGACCTTGCCTTCGCGCCCGCCGTACTTCACCGCGTTGTCGAGGAGCGCCCACAACACCTGGTCGAGCTGGTCCGGGTCGGCCACGGCCAGCCAGCCCCCGCCCTCGTCGCGCAGCTCGAAGCCGACGCCCGACGCGTTGAGTGCCTCCCAGGCGCGCCGGACGCGAGGCACCACGGCGATGACCTCGACCTCGGGCCGCAGGGCCCCGGCCTCCAATCGGGTCACCGTAAGCAGCTGGCGGACGAGCCGGGTCAGGCGGTCCGCCTGTTCGGCCACGATCCCGAGGCGCCGATCCCGGGCGGCCTCGTCGGACGCGGCCCGCAGCTGGTCCACGTAGGCGCGGATGCTGGTGAGCGGCGTCTGCAGGTTGTGGCTCACGCCGCGCAGGAACTCGTCCTTGGCCGCGTCCAGCTCGAGCAGCCGGACGTTCTGGTCCTCGATCTGGCCGAACAGCTCGGCGTTGCGAAGGGCCACGCCAATCTCGCTGGCGAAGAGGTCGAGAAGGTCCTGGTCGGCACGCTCCCAGGCCCGGGTCGCAGGCAGATGGCCGGTAACGAGTCCGAGCGTCTCGGTCCCGGCTCGAACGGCGGCGCGAACCGGCCTGGGGTCGCCGGGGATCGTCTCCTCTATCGGAACCGTGGCCGGGTCTGCCAGGCGGAGCCGGCAATCGATCAGGCCGTAAATGGCGCACGCGTCCGACTCCGCCCGTGCGGTCAGGACGGCCAGGCCATCGGCCGGGTTGTATCCGGCGATGGCGCCGAGGAGCGCGCCCAGCTCGCGATTGCGCCGGCCGGCCTCTGCGGCGACGCGGTTGTGGCTTTCCGCGAGCCGCGCCAGCTCATCGTCGCCGGTGAGATGGATGGGCGGGCTGGATTCGCCGGCGGCGACTCTCTCAACGGCAGCCGTGATGAGCCGCAGCCGCGTCGTGAGGCCGGCGACCGCGAGCGCCGCGGCCAGCAGTCCTAACAGCGAGCCGGCGACGACCGCCGCGATCAGGAGCGGGACCATCAACTTCGAGTCGGCGGACAACCCCGCCGCCAGGACGATTCCGCCGTAGACGGCCACGGGCAGGACGGCGGACACGATCATCCCGGCCGTGAGGAGCATGCGCAACGACAGGCCGCTGCCGCCGGACGAGCCGCCGGCCGTGGTATCGACCGTGGCGCCGGTCGTGCCGCGGGGCGTAGTGGCGGCCGGGGAGGGCTCGACGGCGCGGCCCGCCGCCATCCGCTCGCGTAGGTGCGGGGTGGCGTCGGGGCCGGTCCGGCGTTCAGGCATCTTCGGGACTCGCGACGAGTCGATACCCGGAGCCGCGAACGGTCAGCAGGTGGACCGGACGGTCCGGGTCGACCTCTATCTTCTGACGCAGCCGGCGCATCGAAACCCAGACGTACGAAGGTTCGGCTTCTTCCGTGTCGGCCCAGCCGCGTGCGAGGAGAGTTTCCGTGGCGACGATATCGCCCAGGTTCGCTGCCAGAGCGTGGAGCAGCCGCGACTCGGTCGGTGTCAGCGCGACCTCCCTGCCGCCGACCGTGGCCGCCCGCCGATGCAAGTCGAGCGTTAGGTTGGGCCCGAGGACAAGCGACTGGCGTGGAATTCGATCGCCGAGCCGTCGCAGGACGCGCTGGATTCGAGCCCGCAACTCCGGGTAGTGATATGGCTTGGAGACGTAGTCCTCGGCCACCTCGTCGAGCAACCGGGCCTTGCTGTCGGCAGTGTCGATAGCAGAAAGGACGATGATCGGCAGGTCGGCCTCGGCCTTGATCTGGCGGGCCAGGGCCAGGCCGTCTACCCGCGGCATCATCAGGTCCAGCAGGATCAGATCGGGCCAGCCGGCTTCGAGCCGGCGCAGCGCCTCCCCGCCGTCGCGCGCGGTCGCGACTTCGTAGCCGTCGTCGCGCAACTGGTCCGACAGCACGACCAGCAAGTTTGAGTCGTCGTCGACGAGCAGGATCCGTTGCGGCCGTGGCTCGATCATCTGGCAGCTGCCTCCCCCGAGGTCCCGGTGGCGCGGGCGTCGCCCCGAGTATAGGCGGGGCAAGTGGCGGGACGTCGGCTGGTGATGGGTTGGGACAGTATCGCCGCGTGACGGTCGGAGCTTCCTTGTCCGGTGGAGCCATCCAGCCGGGTTCCGGGCTATTCCGCCTCCGGATCGAAGTGGCGGCAGCGGGGCGCGACGGGGCAGCCCTCGCAGTCGGGGCGCTGCGCGTGGCACGTTCGTCGGCCGTGGCTTATCAGGGAAACGTGGGTCTCGTACATCTGGTCGGGCCGCAGCATGGCCAGGTAGTAGTCGTGGGCATCGTCCGCGTCGGCCGTGGGCGGGATCAGGCCGATCCGTCGGCTGACCCGGTGGACGTGTCGGTCGACGGGCATCAGCGGCGTCCCGAAGCTGAAGAGCAGCACCACCGACGCCGTCTTCTTGCCGATGCCGGGAATCGCCGACAGCCAGCCGCGCGCCTCCAGAGGTGGCATCGACGCGAGGAACTCGAGCGAATAGCCACCGCCGTTGGCCAGCAATGCGCGGAGCGCGGCCTGGATGCGCGGCGCCTTCTGGTTGGCCAGGCCGCCGGGGCGAATGACGTCGGTCAGCTCGGGTATGGGCGCCGCTTCCACGGCGGCCCAGTGGGGCGGTGGCAGGTCCGGCAGGCCGCGACCGCCCCAGCCGGGGAGGGGACGGCGCTCGGCGGGAGCCACCGGCGGCGGTGGCAACGACGGATAGACGGCCTGGAGCGCGCCGAATGCGGCCTCCGCGTTCGTGTCGGCGCTGTTCTGCGAGAGGATCGTCAGGACGAGCTCGCTCGTGGGGTCGAGGCGGTGCTGCCAGACGGGCCGGCCGGCGGTCTCGGCGAGACGATCGAGAACGAACGCGACCAGGCCCGGCCGCTCGGTCTCCAGCTGGGCGGCCCAGATGCGGGCCAGCTCGGCCGGATCCGGGCGGGGCTCCCTCGGGGATGGCGTCACGTTGCGGCGAGGCGCCCCGACCGCCGTTCGCCCACGACTGTCCCGAGTTCAACCAGCCGGGCCAGCCGCTCCCCGGCCAGGGCCGCCAGCGGCGCGGCCTGATTCATCGCATCTTCCAGCGTCATCGGTCGGTCCAGGACCGGCACCGCCAGCGTGCCTGCCGCGGCAAGCACTGCCGCGCCCTCAGGAGTGACGCTGCCGCCCACGGCCAGGCAGGGCACCCCGGCCGCAGCCGCTCGTTTGGCCACGCCCAACGCCGTCTTCCCATAGGCGGTCTGCTCGTCGATCCGGCCCTCGCCGGTGATTACCAGGTCGGCGGAGGCCAGACGGTCGTCGAAGCCGGTTTCCTGCATGACCACATCGATGCCGGGGACCAACTCCAACGACCGCATGCGCGGCGCCAGGCAGAGCAGGCCGAAGCTGGTCCCGCCGGCCGCTCCGGCCCCCGGAACGTCACGGGCCCGGGTTCCGGCCGCCTTCTCGAGCAGATCGGCGTAGTGGGCCAGCCATTCCTCGAGCGCGGCCACGTCCTCGGGCCAGGCCCCCTTCTGAGGCGCGTAAACCGCGGCCGCACCGTGCTCGCCCAGGAGCGGGTTCGTCACGTCGCAGGCGATACGCATCTCCAGCTCGCCGAGCCGCCGGTCTACCGAAGCAAGGTCCACTGCCGCCAGGTCCGGAATCGGCCCCGGCAGCCGCCCGTCCAAGCCCCCGCGATACCATGCGCCGAGGGCATGCAGCAGGCCGGAGCCCCCGTCCGTCGTGGCGCTGCCGCCCACGCCCATCAGGATGTGGCGAACGCCGGCGTCGAGGACGGCCCTCAGGATCTCGCCGGTTCCCTCAGTCGTGGCCGCGAGCGGACTGCGTGGCTCGCCTTCGGGCAGGCGCGAGAGGCCGGACGCCTCGGCCAGCTCCACGGCGGCGCGCGCACCGTCGGCGGAGAGCAGCCAGCGTGCGGTCAGCGGGCGACCCATCGGGTCGTGGGCGAGGCACTCCTGCCACATCCAGCCGCCTGTTTCGGCGATGGCGGCGAGCGTGCCCTCGCCCCCGTCGGCGAGAGGGGCGAGGATCAGGTCGTCGTCCGGACGGGCCCGCGCCCAGCCCTCCGCCAGTGCCCTGGCCACCTCCACGGACGACAGCGACCCCTTGAACGAGTCCGGGGCCAGCAGGACGCGCAGCCGGTCGCGGCGGTGATCGCTCACGGCTCGGCGCCCGCCGAGCCCGCGCCTCCAGAACCCGCGTCGGCCGAGTCCGCGCCCGCCGAGCCGGCGCCCGGCGCCGCCGCCCCCACGACGGCGCCGTTTCGGCGCTTCTCGAGGTACTCGGGGATGCGGATCATCGGTGGCCTCTCGTGGTCCGCGAGTTCGATGACCTCCAGGCCCAACCGGCCGCGGCCGGACCGCGGCAGCTTCATCGTCGAGCCCAGCTCGGCGAACAGCCGCGTCTTGCGCCGTTCCTCAAGTCGCTTCATAACGGCCTGCAGGATCACGAAGCTCATGCGCGACAGGCCTTCGAGCTCCTGGTTTCGGTGCACCCGTCGCTCCAGGTCCACCTGGCCCAGCCCTTCGAGGCCGCATCGGTCGACGACGTCGATCAGGTGTCCGATCTCCACGGCGTAGCCGGTGAAGAAGGGCATCGTCTCGAGCAGGCTCCGCCGTCCGGCGTATTCGCCCGACAGCGGCTGGATGAGACCGGACAGCTCGGGGAAGAAGAGGTTCAGGAGCGGCCGCGCGACGAGTTCGGTGACCCGCCCCCCGCCGCCCTCCTTCAGGACGCCGCCCTCCACGATAGGCCGGCGGTAGTAGCCCTTGACGTACTGGATCCGCTCCTCGGCGATGAGCGGCCCAACCGTTCCGTAAACCATGCGCGGATGCCAGTTGCGGACGTCCGTGTCGGCCCAGACCACGATGTCGCCGCTCGTTTCGTAGAGGCTCTTCCAGAGCGCCTCGCCCTTGCCCGCGTAGCTTCCGTATCGAGTCAGGACCTGCTGATGGACGACGACGCGGGCGCCTGCGGCCGCGGCGACTTCGCGGGTTCGATCGGCCGAGTCGGAGTCGATGACGAGCAGCTCGTCCAGGAGCGGGTGGCGTTCCACCAGCTCGATCCGGGCGCGCTCGACGATGACCCCGATCGTCTCCTCCTCGTTCAGGGCCGGCAGCACCAGGCTTACGGTGAGATCACGTTTGCGCTTGAGGTCCACCAGGCGATCGAGGTCGCCGAACTCGCGGTGGTGGAAGTTGGATTCGCCGAACCAGCGCTCCACCTGCAGCGGAATCGAACGAGCCTCGACGGCCGCGCGTTCCGCCGCCGCCAGCGTCTCGGCGCGCGCCTCGAGCTTCTCGAACGTGGCCTTGCCGATCGCCTCGCGCGTTTTGACGACGATGACCGTATTGCGCGACCGGGCCGCGACCGCCTCCGGCAGCGCCCCGAACAGGAAAGCGTCGCCGTGGCCGGCGGCCGGCATGGCCGACGCCCCCATGACCACGACGTCCGCTGTTTCGGCCTCTCGCAGGATGGCGTTGCGCACGTTGGCGGCCTCGCGGACGGCCCCCTCCACCTGGCCGTCGGCGTGCTGGCGGATGAAATGGGCCAGGGCGCGCTCCGACTGCGTTCGAATGCCCTCGGCGACGCCTCGCGGCACGAAGTGGAGGGCCACCACCTTCGCCTCGTTGCGATGGGCCAGGGCGCCGGCGACGCGCAGCGCCAGCTCGGCGTGGGGGCCGCCGCGGATGGGCACGAGGATGCGGCGGATCTCCGAAGGCCCGCGCTGCTTGATTACCGCGATGTCGCACGGTGCGTCGCGGACGACCTCGTCGATGGTCGGCGAGAAGACCGACGCCCTGGCACCGGGCCTGGACGTCGCTGGCTTGCCGCCCCAGCCGAAGACGATCAGGTCGGCGTCGAGCTCTGTTGCCGCCTCGATGACGCCCTCGGCGGCGCGCCGCCCGATGCGAACGATCGGATGGATCGTGACGCCTTCCGGGGCGTAGTCGAGGACCCGCTGCAGAAGCCGGCGGGCCTGGCGAGCCTGGGTCGCGCCCTCGCTGAGTGGGGTTTCCTCCGGGACCTCCACGATCCCGAGGACGGTCAGCACGCCCGTCCGGCGGTCCATCAACGAGGCGCCGATCCGCACCAGCTCCTGGGCGGTCAGCGGGTTGGCGACGGGGATCAGGATCCGCGACGGCAGCGGCGCTCGGGTCATCGCGGCGCCTCCGCGGCCGCGCCGGAAGCGGCCTTGGCCGCCTCCCGCCATCGCTCCACCAGGTACGGCTTGAGAGCCTCGAACTCCGAGGCCTGCCGCTCGACGTGCTCCTCGGCCTGCTCCTCCGATAGTCGCCTGTTCTCGATCACCAGGCTTCCGACCCGACCGAAGTAGATCGGCACGAACGCTGCCACCAGCCGCTCGATGTCCACGTCTCCGAAGCTGGCCGCGACGAGTAGGTCGTAGACGACGCGGGCCCACAGGTCGTCGGGGAAATGGAACGCGGCCACGGCATCGGACAGCTCGTCGGTGGACGGCATCGCTCGCCCGGCCGTGCCCTCGCCGGATTCGCGGCTCAACCCGAGCCGATGGGCCGCGGCCTCGGCCAGCCTTCCGGCCTCGCCCGCGAGGGCCAGCACCTGGCGGCAGTTCTCCGGGGCGAGGAATCCGAGCCACGTTTCGGCGAGGGTCAGCGAGCCCGAGTGGAATTGCGCGAGCAGGCGCAGCGTGTCGACCTCCAGCGGGACCGGCTCGACCACCCGCTCGAAGCCGTAGGCCGGAACGTCGTGGCTGCCCGTGATCGCGAGCCAGCGGTCGGCGTTTTCGCGGGCCATCGTCAGCAGCGTGCCGACGACCTGGCGGAACATCGGGCCCAGGTCCGAGCCGGGGTCCTTGGGGTCGTGGATCTTGGCCCCCAGGCGCGTCTGGCAGACCGCGAACCCGCCGGTCAGCGCCGTGGTCGTCATCCAGATGTCGATGCCGAACCGGGAAACGTCGGCCGTCCAGCTTTCCTGTTCCAGGTAGTAGCGGATCAGGTCGCCGCTCACTCCGAAGTCGCCGCCGATCGGCTGGCGGATGCGGTGCCCGTACAGCGCCCGCGTCAGCGGGTAGGTGACGGTGTTGGTGATCGTGCCGTCGTACTTGTGGCGGGCGTAGAGCGGGGCCACGAAGTCGTAGCCGCCCTTCATGATCGGCCCCGCCAGCAGCTCGATCCACTCGGGCACGATCGACCGGAGGTCCGAGTCGACCACGACCAGCGCCTCGACTTGGAGCGCGGCGGCCATCTCGAAGAGGGTCCGCAGCGCCGCGCCCTTGCCGCCGATGCCGTCCACCTCGGGGTAGGTGAGGCTGACTCGGTCCAGGCGGTTGGTCGGGTGTACGAGGAGGATCTGCTCGACGTAGCCGGGCGGCTCGGTCTCGACGACGATTCGCCCGGTGCCGTCCGGGGAGCCGGCGTCGGCGTTCACCAGGACCGGGCGCAGATCGGGGAAGTACTGCACGAGGCCGGCCTGGGCCGCGCGGACGACGTGACCGATGGTGGCCGCGTTCCGATAGCTCGGAATTCCGACCATGATGTCGGCGCAACCGAGCCGGCCGATTTCGTCCTTTATTGCGGGGGTGAGCGCGCTCGACGGCATCGAGGCCACCGTACCACGCCGGGCGCCCCGGGGGGCCCGTTCGATGCCGGCGAACCTACCGGAACGGTATCGAAAAGACCGACCAGTCGTCGTTGCGGGCATCGGGCCGGTAGCGACTGTTGGCGGACTTGTAAACCATCGAATTGAAGCCGGCGCCCCGCCACGTGGCGACGAAGCTGCCGATGGGCGGGCGAACGTAGGGCGTGATCCGGACCAGGCTGGATTGTTCCAGCGACCCGTCCAGGAGTCGCTTGCGCTCGAGCAGCGGAACGTCGAGCAGGCGCGCTCCGTCGATCTGCAGGAGGTCGATGGCGACGAAGGCGATCGGCCGGTCTGGGTCGAGGTCGCGTCTGGGCGCGGCAGGTCGCGCGATGCGGCTGCCGACGATCCACTGGGTCATCATCTGGCCGGTCGTCGGCGCCTTGATCTCTCGAGGCCGGACGCCGGCGACGATCTGGGTCGGCTCGACGGTCAGGAAGCCATCGAGGATGAGTTCGTCGGCGAGGGCCGCAGTGCTGATGGCAGTCGCGACCTCCGCGAACTCGGCGCTGCAGTCGAAGCCCTCTTCGTCCATCAGCCGCGTGTTTCCGCCCTCGAATCGGGCGAGGACGCGGACTCCGCTCCAGCCCGGCTCGATTATGGCGTCCGGCATGATGCGGCCCTTTCGGCCGACGCGCTGCGGCCTCCAGTCGTCCGGGTCGGCGGGTGGCACCGGCGGGCCGGCGTGTCGGAAGACGGGCATGACTGGATTCTAGTCCCCGGTCGCGCTTCTACTCGGCGTAGCCCGCGGGGTGGGCGCGGCGCCACTCCCAGGCCGAGCCGATGATCTCCTCGATCGTGCCGTGGCGCGGCTTCCAGCCTAGCTCGGCCGCGGCTCGGTCGGCGCTCGCCACAAGTACGGCCGGGTCTCCGTCGCGGCGCGGGCCGATCTTCACCGGGATCGCGTGGCCGACCACTCGCTCGGCAGCGGCCACTATCTGGCGGTTGCTGAAGCCCGTGCCACTCCCCAGGTTGCAGATCAGCGGCCGGCAGGGGCCGGTCGATGGGCCGGTCCGGGGATCGGCCGGGTCCGTTGCTTCGAGGGCCGCGAGGTGGGCCGCGGCCAGGTCCTCAACGTGGATGTAGTCGCGGATGCAGGTGCCGTCTGGGGTCGGGTAGTCGTCACCGAAGATGGTCACGGCGCGCCCCTCCTCGACCGCCGCCAGGATCACTGGGACCAGGTGCGTCTCGGGCTCGTGCAGCTCACCGGACCGGCCGCTGGCGCCGGCCGCGTTGAAGTAGCGCAGGATGACGCTTCGCAAGCCATAGCCTCGGCCGTACCAGGAGATAGCCGATTCGACGCAGCGTTTCGTCTCGCCGTAGGCGTTGATCGGCCGGATCGGGTCCGTTTCGACGATGGGCGTCCTCTCGGGCATGCCGTAAGTAGCCGCGGTCGAGCTGAACACGATCCTCATCACGCCGGCGGCTCGCATGGCGTCGAGCAGGGCGATGCCGCCGGCCACGTTCTCGCGGAAGTACTTCGCCGGATCGGACATCGATTCGCCGACGATCGACCTGGCCGCGCAATGCAAAACCGCGTCGATTCGCCGTCGCTCCAGCAGGTCGGTGACCGTGGCCGTATCCGAGTAGGTGCCGACCTCGAGGGCCGCTCCGGGCGAAAGCGCGCCGCGATGTCCCGTCGAAAGGTCGTCCAGGACGGTGACTTCGTGACCGGCGTCGAGGAACGCCTCGACCGAGACGGATCCGATGTATCCGGCACCGCCGGTCACGAGAATGCGCATTCAACTTCTCCTGAAGCGGCGGAACCAGCCTCGCTTGCGGGGCTGGGCAACGGCACTGGCATGGGCGTCGGTGGGAGCCGCAGCAGCATCGGTGGGAGCCGCAGGCGGCTCCTCGATCGAATGCGGCTCCTCCGAGGTCTCGGGGGCGGCGCGATCGGGCTCCTCTGCGGCGCCGATGGTCGGAGCGGCCACTTCTGGGGCCGCGGCTTCACCCTCTGCGCCGGTGACGACGGCCACGGCCTCGTGCAGTGCCTCCGCCTCCGCGGCCTCCGCCTCGTCCGGTGCGGCCTCCGGCGCGCTCGTGGCTTCGATCGGGCCGGCGTCGTCCATGGCATCGACCGCCTCGACGACGGCGGCCATCTCAGCTTCGGAGAACGCGTCGGGGGGCTGCGCCTTAAGCTCGTTCGGCTCGAAGAGGCGCCGACCGATCGGCATTGCGCGATGCGGCTCGCGTCGGGGATGGATGGGCTCCCGGGCCGCCACGGAACGTGGCGCGACCCGGTCGGGTCCAGCTCGGCGGCTCGAACGCCCATCCGGCTCAGGCTTCGCCTGCGGCGCCTCCGCAGTTTCGTCCTCCTCAGCTCCCGCCTGAGCGGTCCGGTCGCCGCTACGGCGTTCGGTGCGGCGTTGCCGGCCCACGACCTCAAGCCGTCCGGCCGCGACCAGCGGCAACGCCGGCGGCTCGGGCTCGGCCGGCTCCGGCGTTCGATGCTCGAGCGTCTCGAGAACCCGCGTGGCGACCACGCAGTTGGGGTCGAAGCCGAGGGCCTGATTGGCGAAATTCCGGGCCAGCCGCTCGTCGCCGCGCTCCAGGAACACCCGCGCCAGACCACTGGCCGCGATCGCATTGGCCGGGTCGTTCTCGATCAGCTGCCAGTAGGTTCGCTCGGCCTCGTCGAGCGAACCGTCAGCCATCGCCCTCTCGGCCTGCAACAACAACTCGAACATCAGCCTGCCCCGCGCATCGGCTTCACTTGCCCCGATTCTCTACCAAACGGCGATCCCGTATCTCCTCTCGCGCCAGGTCGAGCAGGATCGTCCGGTCGTTCAGCGCCGGCTCGGCCATGACTCGCTCAGCCAGGTCGTCGAGGAGCCGCCCGAGGACCCGGCCCGGCGGCAGGCCCAGCTCCCTCATAAGATCGTTGCCGTCGATCGTCAGCTGGCTTCGTCCCAGGACGATGTTTGCCGCCAGTTCCGCTTGGATGCGGGAGGAAAGCTCGGCCAGGTGGCCGGAATCGGCCGGGAAACCGCTTCCCTCGTTGTCGGCCGCTCGAAGGGCGAGAAGGTCGTCGATGGAGCCGGGCCCCACCTTCCTGATGAAGCGCCGGACGGCGGCGTCGGTCCAACCCGGCTCGTACATGAACATGTGGTTGAGGACCAGATGCGCCACTCGCTCCTGGAGGGCGCGGGGCGCGTGGAGGCCGGCCAGGAATTCCCTGGTCATCCCGGCTCCCACCGACTCGTGATTGTGGAAATGCCCGTCGGCGATCGTGTCCGGCTTGCCCACGTCATGGAGCAGCGACGCCAGCCGAACCACCTGCCTGTTGGGCGCCGCGTCGACGGTGCGGAGGGTGTGATCCCACAGGTCCTCGCCCTCGACCTTGTTCTGGCCGAGGCCTCGCTGGCGAGCCAGGTCGGGCGCGATCACGCCCAGCAGGCCGGAGTCCGCCATGAGCCTAAGACCGATGGACGGCTCGCCGGCCGCGAGCAGCTTCAGCAGCTCGGCGCGTATGCGCTCGCCGGAAAGGTGGCGCGCCAGCTCGGCGTTTCGCCCGATCGCGGCGAGCGTCTCGGCCTCGACCTGGAAGCCAAGCGTCGCCGCGAGCCTGACCGCCCGAACCATTCGCAGGGCGTCCTCCCGGAATCGCTCACCCGGATCGCCAACCGCTCGAAGAAGACGATGGCCCAGGTCGGTTCGACCGCCGTGAGGGTCGGCGAAGGCCGGCTCCTCTCCCGGTCTCGCGCCCCAGGCCATGGCGTTGACGGTGAAGTCGCGCCGGGCCAGGTCCTCCTCGATTGAATCGCCGAACTCCACCGAGTCGGGGTGGCGGAAGTCGGAATACGTGGCGTCGCGCCGGAACGCCGTGATCTCGTACTGGGCTCCGTCGCGCCGGACGACGACCGTGCCGAATCGGTTTTCGTAGACGGAACCGGGGAACAGGGCCTGAACCCGCTCCGGCGGCGCGTCGGTGGCGAGGTCCCAGTCGGCCGGATCGCGGCCCAGCAGCGCATCGCGCAGGCAGCCACCGACCGTGTAAGCGGCCTGGCCGCCGCCCCACAGGGTCGTCAGGACGTCGGCGACGGCTGCCGGAATCTGCGGCTGCGGCTCCGCCGTCGGCCCCGGCCCCCGCTCAGTGGCCAAGGAACAGGTACGAGCGCCAGTTCTCGTTCCGATCGTCCCGCAGGTACGGTGTGAAGAGCGAGTACACGTCGCAGCGGGGTTCGATCGGCCGTCTGGCCAGCCGCAGCTTGGCGTCGTCGAGGAGCTTGCCGCCCTTTCGGTGGTTGCAGGTCTTGCACGCCGTCACCAGGTTGTCCCACGTGTGGGAGCCGCCGCGATGGCGTGGCACGACGTGGTCGAGCGTCAGGTCGTTCGTCTGGCGACCGCAGTACTGGCAGGTGTAGGCGTCGCGGACGAAGACCTCGCGGCGCGTCAGCTTGACCCGGGGCCGCGGCCGCCGGACCTGGTGCTGGAGCCGGATCACTGCCGGCGCGCGGAAATCCTGCCGCGGCGTCCGAACTACCTGGTGGTCGTACTCGAGGATCTCGGCCTTCTGGCCGAAGACCAGCCGAAAGGCCCGCGGCAGGTTGCAGACGTTGAGCGGCTCGTAGCTCTGATTGAGAACCAGCACCACGCCGTCCATTGGCGCATCGTATCAGAGCACGGCCTCGCCTCCCGGCTCCGGGCGGGGGCGGTCCTGCCGCACCGACCACGCCGGCCGTGGTGGAGCGCGTCGGGGTGGCCAACATCAAGGGCTGCGAGCTGACGCCGGATGTCACCGGTGGCAGTGGCGGCCTGAGCTGCCAGGCGGCGGCACTGTCGGGCCGCTGTGCCCGACACGTGTCATACCAAGTGGACCGGGTTGCCCCGGATGGAAACCTCCCACGTCGTGGTGTCGTTGCCGCCGTTGACGGTGTACTTGATCAGCCACCAGCCGTTGTCGGCCAGGCTGGGGCTGCCATAGGTGGTGGGTAAGGCGACCTGCATGATCACCCAGACGTCGTTGTAATTGAAACTGCCGATCGAGTCCGAACAGCCGCTTGGCGCGGTTCCGGACCCTCCCTTCGTCTGGATGCAGTTGGTGTTGGAGTTGCTCTTGGTGGTGCCCGAGCCGTCGGTGGCGGTGTAGCTGAAGTTCGTGAACTGCCAGCCGGTCGGGCTGTCGATCTCGATCTGAAGCCAGTCGGCGTTGACGGTGTCGCCCGGGTCGAACAGGTCGATCTCGACGGTCTTGCCGGCGCCGGCCGTCCGGTCTATCTGGGCCAGGTAGAACTGCTGCGATCCCGAGTCGATGTTGGCGTAGGTGACCATGGATCCGTTGCCATGGATCGTCGACCCTGCGCCCGTGACGGCGATCGAGAACATGTTCTCGAACGCCTGACTGCGGTTGCCAGCCGGATTGGCGGGGTCTGTGGTTGTCACCTGCAGGGAGTAGGTGTTGCCAGCGGTCACCGTCCCGAGAAGGACCCACTTGTTGTGCTGTGAGTCGCTCTCGCAGTCTGCCGCCGAGCTCGGGGGCTCGTTCCCATCTGAGTAGTCGCTGCCCCCGTAGGCGGCACTCTTGTCGACCTGGACCGGGTTGGTCTCGTTGAGGTTGGCGACGGCCGTCCACTGCGCCGGGGCTAGAGGTAGGTTGTGGGTGTCGTACAGGGTGTAGTAGGTGTTCTCGCCGTTCGGCGTGTTGTTTGGGTTGGTGCTGAAGCTCATCCAGTGGTCGCCTGCTCCAGCGTGGCCGCCGCTTCCCGCCCCGGTTTTCGTGGCTGTGGCGCAGAAGACAGGGTCAAAGAGGTAGACCGAGCCGTTGGACGCGGCCGTGATCTGATACCGGATGCCGTCCGACGTGTACTGGCTGTTCAAGGTCGTAAGGGAGCCGTCGTAGTACGGGTTGAAGGCATCGCCGTTGCCTTTGTTGGACCCCTCGCCAAGGACCGCGCCGAAGAACCCCTGAGAGGCGATCGTCATTCCGAGGCTCCCACCGGTCGAGGTCGTGGTCGGCTCTGCGGTGCAAGAGCTGGTGACGGTACAGAGCTGGTAGACGCCGTAGTACGCGAGTGGGCTGCCCATCGGCACCGGCGTGACGTAGACGGCTTTGCTGATGCGGCTCACAGTGATGTAATTCAGATTGAAAGGAGGGATACGGAGGAAGTACGTCGGGACCTGTGTCGTGATTTGGACGTCCAGCTCGCGCGGGTTGGGCGGGACACTGGTCACTGGGGGGAAGCTTATGGCGGTCTTGCCGGTTACGACCGGGAACCCATCCATGGCCGCCTCAGTCGTGGCTGTGCTTGTGGCGGTTGTTGGAGCGCCGGGTAAGTAGACAACGCCGGCGAGGGAGGCAGCGTCGGCCGCTCTCTGGACCTGCAGCGCTACTCGCCATGCATTCGTCGTGTCAATGGCGATGCCCACGAGACCCATCATCACGGTCAGCATCAAAGCGAAGATGACTATGATCTGGCCAGCCTGCTTGAGCTCGCCTCTGAAGCTGGCTTCGTCCTCGAGCGGGTCCGCGCCGGCCAACTTGCGAACCCGATTGATGCTGGCTCGCAGGATCGCGCTGGAATAGAAGACCATGGCGGGATTCCTCATGGCTCGAACGCGGCTACGGTTGAGTCGACTACGGTTATGGTCCCAGCGCCGAACAGGTGCGTGACCGCGGAGATAGGGGTGAAGAGGTGGTATTCGTATTGAATGAGCACCCCAATGGAGTCCACTGGCAGGGTGTTGCCTCGCGAAGACGCCAGCCAGTTCGTTGATTTTAGAATGAAGTCGAGCGTGACGCCGCAGACGGTCCCGCCACCCCCAGCCTTGTATGTCCACCGGTTGTAGGCACCCTCACCGCCGGTTGAGGTCGAGTCGTAGATATCCACCCAGTCGATATATGCCGGATTGATGCCGCTCCCGGGGGACTCGACCACGCGCTGCACGGTGAGCATGATCTGCGGGTCCACATTCTGGTATCCGGTGAGGCCGCAGCTCCCGAGTGAATTCGAGCCGTTGACCAGGATAGCGCCGACGCGGGACCCTGCCGAGGTCGCTTCGACCATGCTCATGTTCGTGCTGAACAGAACGCCGAATTCAGCGATGACGAGTACCAGAGTCAGGAGGACCGGGATGACCACCGCGAACTCCACAAGCGACTGCCCGCGCTCTCGGCGGCGTCGGAAGACGCGCATCACAGGACCGGCTCCAGCCGCATCATGTTGGTCGCCGTGAACAGCGGTCCCGTGCCGGATCCGCCGCCGCAAGCGTGGGGCAACGACAGCAAACAACTGATCATCTGTGGTAGCGGCGTGATCCAGTAGTACTGGTAGGTGATCTTCACGGCGATCGTGTCGATCGTGGTGTGGCCCGACGCGCAGCCTATGGCTTGGTTGACGTTGCACCGCTGAACCTCAGGGTAGCCTCCGGAAGTTGCCTCTGTCGATTGCACGTTGGAGATGGGGAAGGGTACAGAGATCACGCTCCCATCCGGCTTCGTGCATTGGTGGCTGCCGCCGTCGTAGGCGTAGATGTTTTCAGCTCCGGTCACTGGGCTACCGTTGGGGGACGACGTGTTGACCCAGTAGATGTCCACGGTCGCAATCTGCGCCCGATTGGCCGGAGCCATGATGTCGTTGCCGATGCGTTGTAGTACCGCGCAGTCAGCCCCGGCCGTGTTGCCGTATATGGCAGCAACCTCCGCGGCATCGTGGCTGGCGAAGCCAACGGAGATGTAGGAAGTGAACATGACTGAGAACTCGGCGATCGCCACAATGAGCGCCAAGAATATCGGGATGATGAGCGAGAACTCCACGAGCGCCTGACCGCGTGAGCGGCGGCGTTTCAGCGGATATCCGAGTAGTCGCATGAAGGCTCCCTGCTCGGGGCGTGCCTGCTCCAAGGCCTCGGACACTAGGGGTTGCTCCTTGCAGCCACCATAACGGCGGGGCAATCCGTCACGTGGGGCAACGCGAATCGGTGCGTCCGAGCGACAGCGGTACCAATTGCCGGCAGAACGCCGCCGACCGTCCTGCTATTGGGCCGCTCGATCGAGCAGGTGCGCGGCGGCCTACGAGTCTCCCGGGTCCGGTTTCGGGTGGTGCTCCCACGCGGCCAGCCGGTAGCCGCCGGCCGGATCGGTGAGCAGATGGTGGGGATCGTCGGGATCGAGTTCCAGCTTCTGCCGCAGCCGGCGCACGGTCACCCAAACGTACGAGGGATCTGCGGCGTCGGAATCGGCCCACACCTTGCGCAGCAGCTGGTCCGTCGAGACGGCTTTCGGCATCCCCGCGGCCAGGGTCGCGAGGAACCGCGATTCGATCGGCGTCAGCGAGACACGCCGGCCCCGGACGATCGCCTCGCGGCTGCGGGGGACCAGCGTCAGGTCTCCAAGTGCCAGCTCCTCGACCGGGATCTGGTCCTGGAGGCGGCGAAGCACGCGTCGGATCCGAGCCACCAGTTCGGCGTAGTCGTACGGCTTGGTGACGTAGTCCTCGGCGAAGTGGGCGATCAAATCGGCCTTGCTGTCGGCACCTGCGACCGCGGAGAGGACGAGGATCGGGATGTCGGCACGCCTCTTGATTCGCCCGGCCAGGGTCTGGCCATCCATCTCGGGCATCATCAGGTCGAGGATGACGAGGTCCGGCCAGGCTGCGTCCAGGCGCTCCAGGGCATCGGACCCGCTCGCCGCTCCGATCACGTCGAAGCCGTCGCCTTTGAGGCGCTCGGCCAGGGCGTCGAGGTGGGCCGGGTCGTCGTCGACGAGGAGCAGTCGCGCTTCGCTCACGGGGCCAATCTTACGGCGCCGCTGCGGCGGAAGGACGGCCCGGGGGTCGGCCGAAGCTCACCCGCCCGCTATCGGGCGAGATCCGCCAGCTCGCGCGCCCGGTTCATCACCGCGTCGAGCATGGGCGGCGTGAGCCGGCCGGTGAACGTGTTCTGCTGGCTCGGGTGGTACGAGCCGATCAGGACGAACGGCCCGATGCGGCTCTCGGCCAGGTGGCCGAAGTCGGGCCTGGGCGCTGTGCGGTGGCCGAGGTCGCGGAATGCCCGGATCGCCCCGTCCCAGGCGAAGGATCCGAGAGCCACCACGACTCGCACGTCCGAAAGCAAGTCTAGCTCCCGGACCAGGTACGGCAGGCAGTTGGCCCGTTCCAGGGGGAGTGGCTTGTTGTCGGGTGGGGCGCACCGCACGACGGCCGTGAGGTACAGCCCGATCAAGGTCAGCCCGTCGTCGATCGCCAGGGAGGCGGCCCGGTTCGCGAAGCCCGTCCGATGCAGCGAGGCGAAAAGGAAATCGCCCGATCGATCGCCCGTGAAGAAGCGACCGGTGCGATTTCCACCGTGGGCGGCCGGAGCGAGCCCGACCACCAGGACGCGCGGGTTCGGATCCCCGAATCCGGGCAGCGGGCGGGCCCAGTATTCCTCGCCGGCGAAGCGGGCCGGTGGGTCGGCGGCCGCCTCCTCGCGCCACTCCACCAGCCGTGGACAGCGTCGGCAGGCCACGATTTCGGCGGCAAGCTCGGTCAGCGGCTCGGGCGACATGACCGGACTCTACCGCGACCCCGCCGCCCTGCGCGGCCGCGGGATGCGCCACCCGGTGCCGGGGGCGGGATGGCCGGCAGGCACGGGTATAATCCGGTGGCGTTGTGCTGGTCGCCGCCGAGTTCAGGCACGCCCCGCACTCCCCTCCGCAGCTGAAGATTGGACCCTGCAAATGACCGCCGAGACATCCACCTGGGCCACCAAGAAAGGGCTCGCCCAGATGCTCAAAGGCGGCGTCATCATGGACGTCGTAACCCCCGAGCACGCCAGGATCGCCGAGGATGCCGGGGCCTGCGCCGTGATGGCGCTCGAGCGAGTCCCGTCGGACATCCGGGCGGCTGGCGGCGTCGCGCGCATGAGCGATCCCCTGATGATCGAGAGCATCATGGCGGCGGTCAGCATCCCGGTCATGGCCAAGGCCCGGATCGGGCACTTCGTCGAGGCGCAGGTCCTCGAGGCCCTCGGCGTCGACTACATCGACGAATCGGAAGTGCTCACCCCGGCCGACGAGACGAACCACATCGACAAGCACGCCTTCAGGGTGCCGTTCGTCTGCGGCTGCCGAGACCTGGGCGAGGCGCTGCGCCGCATCAACGAAGGTGCGGCCATGATCCGGACGAAGGGCGAGGCCGGCACCGGCGACATCGTCGAGGCGGTCCGCCACATCCGGACGCTGATGGCGGAGATACGCCGACTGCACTCCATGCGCGAGGACGAGCTCTTCGTGGCCGCCAAGGAGATGGACGCTCCCTACGACCTGGTCAAGGGGGTTGCGGCGGAGGGCAGGCTGCCGGTAGTCAACTTCGTGGCCGGAGGCATTGCCATTCCGGCCGACGCGGCCTTGGCCATGCAGCTGGGCGCCGAGGGCGTCTTCGTCGGATCGGGCATCTTCAAGAGCGAGAACCCCAGCAAGACGGCCGAGGCGATCGTCCAGGCCACCCTCCACTTCGACAACCCGAAGATCATCGCCGAGGTCTCAAAGGGTCTGGGCAGCCCGATGCGCGGCATCGCGGCGGCCACGGTCCCCGAGGCTGATCGGCTGGCAGTCCGGGGCTGGTAGCCCCGCGTAGCGGGACGCACGGTCGATCGAGACCGATGCGAACCCGGAGCGCGTAGTGAAGATCGGCGTACTGGCGCTTCACGGCGCCGTCATCGAGCATATCCAGGCCCTCAGGTTGATCGGTGTCGAGCCGGTAGCGGTTCGCCTGCCCGAAGACCTGGCCGGCCTCTCGGGTTTGATCCTGCCGGGCGGCGAGAGCACCACCATGCGCAAGCTCGTGGCCCGCTGGAATCTCCGCGAGCCGGTCATGGCCCTGGCCCGATCGGGAGCCCCGATCCTGGGAACGTGCGCCGGCATGATCGTCGTCGCTATGGAGATCGCGGGGGGCGACGAGCCCGTCTTCCCGCTGCTCGACGTGACGGTCGCGCGGAATGCCTTTGGGCGCCAGCTCGATTCGTTCGAAACGATGCTGCCGATGCCGATCCTGGGCGATCGACCGGTGCGTGCGATATTCATAAGAGCGCCCATAATCGAACGCGTGGGACCCGGCGTCGAGGTTCTGGCCAGGCTGCCCGACCGGCGTGTCGTGGCGGTGAGGCAGCGGAATGTGATCGCCATCTCGTTTCACCCGGAGCTGGCCGGCGAGACCCGCATCCATCGCCTCGTGGCCACGATGGCAGCCGAGTTTGCCGAGCCGCGCGAGGGGATCGCCGCGGACGGCACTGAGCCGTGGTCGCTCGGGGAGGTCAGGTGAGCGGCCGCGTCCGCCTCGCCCGCCTGACCGATCTCGCCGCCCTCGGGGAGCTCTCCCGGCTCTCGCAGCAAGAGCACGTCGACGCGCGGTCGCTCGGCCTGCCCGTCAGCGGACCGAGAATCGGCGTCTTCAGCCTCTTCCGGCTACCGTTGGGCGCTTTCCGTCCGAACGACCTGCTCTTTGTCTACGAGGACGAGCGCCGGATCTCCGGCCTGCTTCGAGTGGAGCGAGACGCATGGCGCGACGAGTGGACAATCGTGGAGCTCGATGCAATCGGTTCGGGCGACTCAGGCGATACGCGGTTCCGTCTCGTCCAGCACCTCCTGCGCGACGGGGCCAAACGCGGCGCGATCCGCTTCCACGTGGCCTGTTCGGACGGCCAGGGCAATCCAGAGCTCTTCATGCAGGCCGGCTTCGCCCGCTACGGCCAGGAGCGGCTCTTCTTCCGCGGCCCCGAGAAGGCGTTGCCGCCGGCCTGGTCTGAGGAAGGGACTCGAGCCGCGGGCATCCGGCCATGCGGGCCGCTCGACGCGCTCCCGCTGGCTCGGCTTTACGCGGCCGTGACGCCCCAGCCGGTCGTCCGTCTCGAGTCGTACCGCCTGAATGACTGGGAACGCCAGGGCTCCAGCTCTCGCGCGCCACGTTCCAGCCTCGCTCCCATTTTGCGTTTCGCCGAGATGGAATCGTACGTGCAGGTGGAGCCGGCCGGCGCCCCGGGTCAGCTTCAGGCGTTGCTGCAGCTGGGCGTGGCCCGGGAGGACCAGCCGCACTACCTCAAGATCATGGCCCGGCCCGAGAGCGACGTCGCCGCGCTCGTCAACTTCGGCCTCGGGTTGCTCGCCGCGCGGATCGGCAAGGGCGGCAGCTGCCCCGACAATGGGGTCCTGTCGCCGGTTCGAACCTACGAGTCGCCAATCGATCGCCGGCTCGAAGACGGCGGTTTCGCAAGCCTGGACACGGTGACGCTCCTGATGAAGGAAGCCGTCGTCCGGGTGGCCGAACCGGCGCTCGTCCCGGCTACACGCTGATTGCACATGCCAGGAGGAGACGTGACTGATCAGGGCGCGACCCACCGCCGGCGCGAGTCGATCGACGACCTTGGTTTGCTCCTGCGCTCTCTGCCGCCGGATATCCTCGAGGCCGTTCACGGCCTGACCGATCCGTCCGCGCTGATCGAGATCATCATGGATCTCGGCCGCCGGCCTGAGGCGCGTTTCGTCGACGGCGAGGTGACGCTCCTCGAACGCGAGATCGGCGAGTCCGATCTCAAGTACGTGGTCGACCACATCGGCACCTTCGGTGACGACAACCGGGCCGGTATCGAGCGGACTCTCCACCGCATCAGCGCCATCCGCAACCGGACCGGCAAGATAGTCGGGCTGACATGCCGGATCGGCCGCGCCGTTTACGGCACGATCGAGATCATCAACGACTTCGTGGAATCCGGTAAGTCGATCCTGATCATGGGCCGGCCCGGCATCGGCAAGACGACGATGCTGCGCGAAGCCGCCCGCGTCCTGGCCGACGACCAGGGAAAGCGCGTTGTCGTGGTCGATACTTCGAACGAGATCGCGGGCGACGGCGACATCCCGCACCCCGCCATCGGTCGAGCTCGGCGAATGCAGGTCCGAACCCCATCGCTGCAGCATGAGGTGATGATCGAAGCCGTTGAGAACCACATGCCCGAGGTCATCGTCATCGACGAGATCGGGACCGAGCTGGAGGCCCAGGCGGCCCGCACCATCGCCGAACGTGGCGTCCAGCTCATCGGCACCGCCCACGGCAACAACCTCGACAACCTGATGCTCAATCCGACGCTGACCGACCTCATCGGCGGCATCCAGACGGTCACCCTGGGCGACGAGGAGGCGCGGCGTCGCCGCTCGCAGAAGAGTGTCCTGGAGCGCAAAGCGCCGCCCACCTTCGATGTGATCGTCGAGATCCTCGATCGCGAGAAGGTCACAGTCCACTCCGACGTGGCCGAAACCGTCGATTCGCTGCTGCGCGGGGACCCGGTCTCGGCCGAGCTGCGGTGGCGAGACGAGGCCGGCGTCCACCGGTCGCAGTCGCGGCCCAAGCCGTCGCCGCGCGAGGCCATGACCAGCGACCGGTTCGGAAGCGACCGCTTCGCAGGCCTGGTCGGTGCCGGCCCCGGCTGGCGGACCGAGCCCGGCTGGCGCGGCTCGGGCTCGTACCGCGCCCCGTCGGACTGGCGCGATGCGGATCGCGGCGCAGTCCGGCCGGGGTACCGCCCCGGCGTCGGCGGAGGCTGGCGGACACCGACTCGCGGCGGGCGCGAGGTGCACGAAGGCGCGCGGCGCCGCCGCGGCGACGCGACCGGCGGCGGTCCCGGGGGGGGTGGCACCGGCGCCGGCGGGACCGGAGCGCCCGGCCAAGACCCGCCCGGAGCCGGGCCGGGCGCGCTGGAGCGGATGCTCCCCGGGGAGCGATTTGCGATGCCGCCCGCCGGTCCGGGACGAACCTCGGTCGCGGGCCGCGGATCGGCGATGAGCTGGGACGCCGGCGACCCGGGCGGGGCGTTTGGCGTCGACGAGGTGGCCGACCGCGGCCCCATCGAGCGCGGCGCGGCGCCGGTCCCCGAGCCTCGGGCCCGCGAGCTGAGGGAGCTTGAGAGACAGCGGTCGTGGACTCAAGGGGCGACGCGGGCACTCAACGCCTACCGCGCGGACGAGGTTCGGGAGGAGGGCGAGCCGGAGCAGCCGCCTCCGGGCTTGGGCGGGGCGTCGATCGCGGCTGCCGGTCGCGGCGTCGCGGCCGGCGTCCCGGCCGCGGAGGTCGACGTCGAGCGTGAGGACATCGAGGACGATCTCGAAGAAGACGACGAAGCGCTGGCCGACGTCGTTCGCCTGCGGGCGGCAGCCGAAGGCGCCGAACGCGACGACGGCCTTCCCGTGCTCCGCGTCAGAGACGGCGACACGATCCTGCCGACGCTACGCGTCCTGCCCCACGGCATCAGCCGCAAGCGCCTGGAGCAGGCAATCAAGGAGCTGCAGCTGCCCGTCATCATCGCCCGCGATCCAGACGAGGCGGACGTGGTCATGACGCTCAAGAGCGAGTACCGGCAGAAGCCCGCGGGGTTGCGTCAGGCGGAGGATCGAGGTCTGCCGATCTACGTCCTGAAGAGCAACACGATCGTCCAGATGGAGGCCAGCCTGACCTCGATCTTCTCGCTGGAGGTCGACCCGCGCGAGGCTGCCCTGCGCGAAGCCGAGGAGGCGATCGGTGTCGTAATCCGCGGCGCCCAGCCGGTCGAGCTCTCGCCGCAGAACGCCTACATCCGGCGCCTCCAGCATCAGATGGCCGAGCGGGCCAATTTGACATCCCGTTCGCGTGGTCGCGAGCCCTATCGTCGGGTTCGCCTCTACCCTTAGGTCGGAGTGTCGGCGCCGGTCGGCGAGGCTCGCACCACGCCGCGGCATGCCCTGCATCGGGTCGGCTCGGCTAGACTCGATGGATGCACCTCGATGGCGGTCGCCAGCACGGCCCCCGGCAGAAGCTCGAGGGCCCTGAGGACTCGGGCACGACTCGGGCGCAGCCGTCCGCGGGCCGGATGGGTTTGCCCGGCGATCGCCGGGAATCGCGGTTGTCGGCCCGCGCAGGGTTGGCTTCGCTCCGCTCGCAGCGATCAACCGGGAACTCGGTCCCTGAGATCGGTGAACCGGAACGCGTCTCACTGCGAATGAACCAATGAGGGACTCAGTGGCAGCGTCCCCGCCGCTGGTCGCGCCCGACGGGCTGTCGGAGGGTCAATCGGAGGCCGAGTTGATGCGGCAGGTGGCCGCCGGAGAGATCGGCGGACTTGAAAACCTATACGACCGCTATCACGCGATGGCGTATGCCCTTGCTCTGCGGATCACCACGGAGACGGGGCTGGCTGAGGACGTCGTCCAGGACTCGTTCCTGGGCCTGTGGCGCAATGCCGGCCGCTACGTGGAAACGAAGGGCAGCGTTCGGGGCTGGCTGCTGGCCATCGTTCGCCATCGCGCAATCGATGCCGTGCGCCGCCAGCGAGCCGGCGTGGCTCTGGGCGAGGAAACGGACGAGACCCTGCCGGCGGCCCTGACGCTTCCGGATGTCTGGCCCGAAGTGGCCGGCCGTCTTGACGCCGAGCAGGTGCGCGGCGCGCTGACCGTTCTGCCGCCCGCGCAGCGCGAGGTCATCGAGCTTGCCTACTTCGACGGCCTGACCCAGCGCGAGATCGCGGACCGGACTCGAGCCCCACTCGGCACGGTGAAGAGCCGAATGCGGCTCGGCCTGGCGGCGCTGCGCGAGCAGCTGGACAGTCATCACGATGGACGCAGCGCCGTCGTGACGCCGTCCTCCAGCGGCAAGAAAGGTTTGGCCTGACATGGCCATGACCTGCGATCGCGTCCTCGAAGTTGCCTCGGGCTTCGTGCTCGGGGCGCTCGACGCCAGCGAGACGATCGCCGTCAGAGATCACCTGGAGAGCTGCCCACGACCGCATCCCGAGATTGACAGCCTGGGCGGCGTCCTGCCCTACCTGGCCGCATCGCTCGAGCCCGTCGAGCCGCCCGCCTGGTTGCGCGAGTCTGTCATCGCCGCCGCTCAGGCAGACCTGACCGCCCGCCGCCGTATCGCCGAGCCGTCGGCGCTACCGGGCCCGGCTCTTGCCGCGGTGCCCAAGATGGCCGCCGGCGGCCTTGGGGAAGCCTCAGGGGCGGAGCTGATCTCGCTCGCCGTCGCCCGCCTCGCACGCCGGCGACGAGTCATGACCTGGACGACGCGGGTCGCGGCGGTCGTGGCCGTGGTCGCCCTCGCCGGCTACGCGCTGGTTCTCCACGGCGACCTCGACCGGGCCCAGAGGGCCACTCAAGCAGACGCCAGCTTCAACTACGTGCTGACTCTGCCGGACACCAGGACGGCGGTGATGACGGCCACCGACGGATCCAGCGCCAGCGGGTTGGCCGCTCTTCGACCCACCGGGGACATCATCGTGAGGCTGTACGGTCTGACGGCGACCACCGGCGATCAGGTCTATGTGGTCTGGCTGAGCAGGGACGCCGGCAGCCCGACCAGGGTGGGTTCCCTCACCGTAGACGACTCGGGCGTCGGCTACCTTGAAGTGGTCAATGTTCCCACTTCATCGAGCCTGGGTCTCTTCGTTTGTCGGGAGCCGAACGGCAACGTGACGCAGCCGACCGGCCCGACGATTGTCAGCGGCACCTTCTCGCTCTGATCCCGGCAGCGGCCCGCAACCGAGTCCTCTTTCGGTCCCGGCCCGCCATCTCGGCTCTGCCTATTCGATCGCCGCCGGCTGAGCCACGACTCGGCCGCCGCCGGCCTGGATCGCGGCGTGCATGGCCCCCTCCGCGACCGCGAGCAACTCCTCCGGCGTACGGCCGTCCAACGGGAAGCTGGCAATCCCCGCAGACACAGAGATGGCCTTTCCGTCGACCGGGGGCAGCGCCGCGATGCCTGCGACGAGCCGCTCTGCGACCACAAGCCCTGCCGGGCCCGGCGCGACGAGGATGAACTGGTCGTTGCTGAAACGGGCCACGGTGTCCACGAGCCGTACGGACTCGGCCAGTATCTGGGCCACGCGTCGGAGGGCGTCATCGCCGGCGGCATTGCCGCCGGCCTTGTGAATCTCCGCGAAGCGGTCGATCTCGAAGACGGCGATACTGAGTGGGGCCCCCTGCCGACCGGCTCGAGCCACTTCCATTTCGAGCGCGCGGTCCAGCGTGCGACGGTTTGCGAGGCCGGTCAGCGGGTCGGTGTAGGCGAGCCGATCGAACCATTCCGCCCGCTCCGAGCCGAGCGACACCGCCAGAGCCCGCTCGATCGCCACTGCCGCCAGATCCGCCAGCGGCTCGGCCGTGGTCAGCGCCTCGCGCGCAGGTCGCGGCCCGGCGAAGCCGAGGCCCATGACGCCGAGCGTCACCTCGATGCCGTCCCGACGTACGACTAAGGGCAACGCCAGTGCCGTTGCCGCGCCGCGAAGGACGGCCACGTGCGCCGCGTCGTCGACTTCGAGCGGGTGCCGCGTTCGGGCGACATCGGCAAGCGGATCGTGGCTTTCGGAGATATGTTCGATCGTGGCAGCGGTTGCGGCCGCTTCGGCGTCGACGCCGTGTGTCACGGCCAGCTCCAGCTCGTCGTGATCCGGATCGACGATGTAGACGGCGCCGGAGCTCGCCCCCACGTACTCGGCGGCGAGCCCGAGAAGCTCGGCCAGCGCGTCGTCCAGGTCGTCGCCGCGAGCCACGGCCGCGGCCGCAGCCGCGAACATCCGGCCATCGGTTCGTTCGCGAAGCGGTCGTTCGCGAAGCGGTCGTTCGCCCGACACAATTCCTCCGCGTACGCGTGTGAAAGGTGCCCGGGGCGATTGTACGGCCCGGCTCCCACGACTGCGACCCCTCGAACGCCGGGTGCGCCGATTCGCCTCTCGCCGCAATGGTCGGATCTACGGTTCGACCGACGACACGGTCCGCCTATACTCGGCCTCGTGAAGCTCGTTCTCGCGGTCGTTCACAACGAGGACGCCCGCAACCTGATCGACGCCCTGCTCGCCCATGAGTTCCGGGCGACGTGGTTGCACAGCACCGGCGGGTTCCTGAAGCAGTCCAATGCCACCATCCTGCTGGGCGTGGACGACGCGAAAGTTGAGGAGGTGGTGGCCCTGGTTCGTGAAGAGTGTCACTCCAGGACGCAAACGGTCAGCCCGATCCCGCCGATCATGGAGCCGGGCGAGTTCTTCATGCCTTACCCGATCGAGGTGGAGGTGGGCGGCGCCGTGGTATTCGTCCTGCCGGTCGACCGCTTCGAGCGCGTCTGAGCATCCCGCCGGATCGAGCGTGAGATCGTGAGTCCATTCAGGCCGGACCTCGTCGACGTTTGGATGTTCCGCCCGGGCGGCGACTCTCCCGGGCGAGGCAGCTCGGCGCCGCCGGCCACTTCCGCGCCTGTTTCGAGCGTGGAGCTGCTCCTTATGCGGCGCTCGCCGGGTCGGATCCTGCCGGGTCTGTGGCAGTGCGTCTCCGGCTCGCTGGAGCCCGGGGAGTCGGTGACGGCGGGCGCCCTTCGCGAGCTGCGCGAGGAAACCGGCTTTGGGCCCGGCCAGATCGACGGCTTCTACGACCTCGACCAGGTCAACCAGTTCCACGAGCCGTCGGTTGACGCAGTTCTGAGCGGTGTCGTCTTCGCCGTCCGGGTCATGGCTGGCGCCGAGCCGGCCATGTCTCACGAGCACGACTCGTTGCGTTGGGTTTCGCCGGACGAGGCTGCACATCTCGCCGTCTGGCCCGCCTACCGAGAGTCGATCCGGCGCATCGTCGAGAACCTGCTCGACCCGGAGCGGGCAACCTGGTTCGAGCTGACGCTGGACGGAGCGCGGGCTCGGCGGTAGCCGGACCGCCCGGGGCTCGGCGCCGGCCGCACCGCCCCGCACCTCGCTATTCTCGAAGGTGCGGGTTACCCATTTGCGGCCGACTGTGCCTCTTCAGTGTTGTGAGGGACATCACGGCAACGCTCGACAGGGACGAACGAAGCAAGGCCACTCGATCTCCAGGTCTGGCGGCGGCGACAGCGTCGGCTCCGCAGTGGGTCGCGACGCTTCAAGACCACGGACCGCTGCTTCTGGCGGCGGCCCGGACGCTCACGCGGGACGAGGCCGAGGCCGAGGACCTGGTCCAGATCACCTTCGAGCGGGACCTCCGCGCCGGGCCGACCATTCGGGAGCCGCGGGCCATTCGGGCCTGGCTTCTCACCGTCGAGACGCGCGAGGCGCTGCGGGTCGTGCGGCGGCTGCGCCGGACGCTCCGGCTCGATCCCGTGGTGCACGAACTGCCGATCGGCGGACCGGAGACGTCCGAATCGCTCGAGCTGGACGAAGCGCTCGCGCGGCTTTCGCGACCGATTCGAGCCGCCATCGTCCTCCACCACATGGTCGGACTCTCCGTGCGGGAAACGGCCGACGCGCTCGGCGTCAAGGAAGATACGGCGAAGGCACGGCTCAAGACCGGCCTGGCGCGACTCCGGGAGTACCTCGATGAATACTGAATCGGGCGGCAATCACGCCGCCGAGGGCAACCTGGAAGAACGGTTGGCGCGCGGTTTCGCGGCCGAGCTGGATCGCGCGGAGCGCGAGTATCCAGGACTCCGCCTTCCGGCGCGCGATCCGGCCGAGAACGAGCCGATCCGTCGAGCCTGGCCGCGCCTGGTGGCGGTTCCGGTCGGGATCATCGCGATCGTGCTGGTTGCGATCGTCGGCTCGCCGTTCCTGATGCCGGGCGCCGCGCCGGTGGCACCCGCTCCCGGGGCAAGCGGCGTCGCCTTCGGCCCCGACGGCATCCCGACTGAGGTTGCCGGCGAGCACGTGTACCGCGCCACCGACCGGGCAGCGTTCGCGAGCCTGCCGGGCAGCTTCCTGCTGGGCGGGCGCGTCACGAAGCCGGAATTCATGCCGCCCTGTCCGATGCCGATGGGCAAGTCCCAGGCCGAACAGCAACTGGTCCCGTACTGCTACTGGCTATCCATCGATGGGCTGGCGGTGGCTCCGATGAGCAACTTCGACGAGCCCAACGACGAGATCGTCGTCGCGCGGGTCCACGTCGACGACCCGCTTGCTGCCCAGTGCCCGATTGACGTGAGGGCCCAGTGCGGGGCCGAGATCGTCGTCGAGTTTGTCGTGTGGACGTCGAGCCCCCCCGCGACCGCTTCAACGCCGCCCGGCTCGCCGACGCCGACTGCCGGCGCCAACTCGGCCTCCACCGCCGGCACGGGCCCCGGCGCGTCCGAGTCGGTTGGCCCACTTCCGTCAATCGTGCCGCCACCCTCAGGCGGAACGATCGGGCCGTCCATCTCGGCACCATCGACCCCGCCGGCGCCGGCCACCCCGCCGGCCCCGCCGGCGACGTAGCTCGACCGTCGACGTTCCCGCTGGACGGATGCCCGATCATGGGACCCGATCGAGCGGCGCGATATCGCGTTCGCTCTAACCCGGGAGGATCCATGTACGTCACGGTGGTCTACATCCACGTCAAGCCCGAGCGCGTTGCGGATTTCATCTCTTCGATCCGGGATAACCACGAGAATTCGGTCCGGGAGCCGGGCAATCTTCGCTTCGACATCCTTCAATCGGTCGACGATGCGACGCGTTTCATCGCCTACGAGGCCTATCGCGACGAGGCGTCGGCGAAGGCCCACAAGGAGACCGCCCACTACCTCGCCTGGCGGGACAAGGTGGCCGACTGGATGGCCGAGCCGCGCCAGGGCGTCGTATACGACGGACTGTTTCCGGCGGACGAGTAAGAACGGGCAGGCGACGACGATGGAATCGAAAGGACCGGCGGTGCCCGGCGAACCCCAGGGTGCGGGAGTGGGCGTGCCGGTGCCTGCGGTTTGGTCGGGATTCTCGATTTCGCGCCTGCCGCGGATCCTGTTCGGCACCGGTCGATCCGGGGAGCTGCCGGCCGTCGTCCGCGAGTTCGGGTCGAAAGCGCTGATCGTCGTCCGTGGCCCGGGCTTCACCGAGACGGCGGACTGGGCTCGAATGAGCCGCGGCCTCGAAGCGGCGGGCGTGGCGGTCGCGGTCGAATCGGTTTCCGGAGAGCCCTCGCCGACCATCGTGGATGAGATCGTGGCTCGCCACCGAGGTAGTGGCTCCGGCAGTGGCCTCGCCCCGATCGAGGTCGTCGTGGGGATCGGCGGCGGCAGCGTCCTGGACACGGCCAAGGCCGTTGCCGGCCTCCTGATTCCGGGCGACTCCGTCATGGATCACCTCGAGGGCGTCGGACCGGAGCTGCCGTATCGGGGTCCGTCGGTGCCGTTCGTCGCCGTGCCGACCACCGCCGGAACGGGCAGTGAGGCGACCAGGAACGCGGTTCTGAGCGTGCGCGGGCCGGGCGGCTTCAAGAGGTCGTTCCGCGACGAGACGCTCGTGGCTCGCGTGGCCATCGTCGACCCGGACCTGCTGGCCGGCTGCCCGCCGGAGCTTATAGCGGGAAACGGCATGGACGCGCTGACCCAGCTGCTCGAGTCCTACGTCTCGACTCGGGCCAACCCCTTCACCGATGCCCTGGCGCTTTCCGGCCTCGCGGCCGTGCGAGACGGTTTGCGAGCCTGGTTCGAGGAGGCGGCCGCCGGTCGGGGAGCGGCCGGTTCGGGCAGCGTCCCGGCGGCCGCCCGGGAGCGGATGGCGTACGCGGCGCTCTGTTCCGGGATATGCCTGGCCCAGGCCGGGCTCGGCGCCGTACACGGCCTCGCTTCGCCTCTCGGGGCCCAGTTCCCGATCCCGCATGGCATTGCCTGCGGCACGACCCTGGCGGCAACCACGCGCGTCAACATCGCCGCTCTCGAGGCGCGCCGTCCGGGGAGTCCGGCGCTGGACCGCTTCGCCGAGGTGGGAAGGATCCTCGCCGGTCGTCCCGGGGCGCCCGCGGCTGAGATGCGATCGGCCCTGGTGGCGGCGCTGGAGGCGTTGACGGTTGACCTCGACATCCCTCGCCTGTCCGCCTTCGGCATCGGCAAGTCGGCGATCCCCGCCCTCGTCGCCGACAGTCGCGGCAGCAGCATGAAGACGAACCCGATCGCGCTCACGGACGACGAGATCGCCTCGATCCTGCGGGCGTCGCTCTAGGCCACGCCCGGGCCTACCTGAAGGCCGGCAGGACCTCCGAACCCAGGTATTCGAGGATGTCCGTCGTGGCGAGCCCGGGCACGTCGGAGATAACGATGTAGTTCATGCCCGCGTCGATCAGGCGGCCGTACGTGTCGATGACCTCCTGCGGGCCGCCGACCACGGCGTGGGTCTTGTACTCCGTCAGCGACTGGTCGCGCCGGTATCGACTGGTGAGCGCGTCCGGATCGTCGCCCGGCCGCAAGAGAGTGGTTTCGACGTTCGTGGACCGGATCAGCGAGTCGGCGTCGCGCCCGAACTCCTCGCAGTGGAGCCTGATCACTTCGAGCTTGTGGGCGTACCAGGACATGTCGTCGAGGTGACCGCCGAAGTTCGTGGCGTCGCCGTACTGGGCCGCGAGCTTGAGTGTAACCTTCTCGCCGCTGCCGCCGACCCAGATCGGCGGGTGGGGTTTCTGCACGCCCTTCGGCTCGTTGATGGCCCCTGAGATCTTGTAGAACTCGCCTTCGAATGACGCGTACGGGGACGTCCACATCGCGTGAATGACCTGCAGCGCTTCGCGCAGCATTCGCAGTCGATTCGCTGTCGGCGGATAAGGGTAACCGTAGGCAAGGTATTCGTGCTCGTACCAGCCGGCGCCGATCCCGAAGTCGAGCCGGCCGTGGCTGAGCGTGTCGACCGTCGAGGCCATCTTGGCCAGCAGGGCCGGGTTCCGATAGCCGTTGCAGGTGACCATCTGGCCGAGCCGGATGCGAGTGGTGTCGCGGGCGAGGGCTGCCGTCGACGTCCAGCACTCGAACGTCGTCTCGAGCACCGGTCTGTGGTAGGTGTGGAAGTGGTCGAAGAGCCAGATCGAGTCGAAGCCCAGGCGCTCGGCGGCTTGGGCGACGCGACTCATCGTCTCGTACTGCTCGATCGGATCTTCGATGTCCACAAGGTCGAGGATCCAGCCCTGGGGAACGAACAGCCCGAACCGAACGGGTGCCATGTGGCCCTCCCCGTGCTGCACAGAGTGCAACTCTAGCTCTCGCCGGTCAGCAGCGCGCGGGCTGCGCACCCGGGCAGACCGCCAGGCCGATTCCCCGTCCGCAATCGAGGTTGACAGGGAGGCGGCGCCGAACGGCTCGAACTTCGCTAGATGCCAATGGTGTAGCAGATGGCCGACGGCGGCCTCGAGCTGGCGGCCCGACTACCACGCCTCACTCTGCCCGGCCTTCCGCTGGCGGGCAGCGCTTCCGCGCTGTAACCTCCCCATGCCATAACGAATAGGGCCGCTCGTATCGGGGAAGCCGGTGTGAATCCGGCGCTGTCGCGCAACTGTCAGCGAGGAGCGGCCGGCCACATGCCACGGGGCTCGACAGCCCGGGAAGGCGGCCGGCAGCGACGATCCGCAAGCCAGGAGACCTGACCGAACGGCGCAACTCACCCACCTGCGCGGATCGGATGGGAGGCCTCCGGCGGCGAGGTCCCTCCGGCAGGCGGATATGCCGCCGGAGGAAGGATGCGAAGACTGTTCCTCGCCAGCGCGATACTGGCGAGCCTCCTCACTGCGTCTCTGAGCCTGGCAGCGGCGGCGCTCGCTGCGCTTGCGCCAGGCTCGCCACTCGCGGCGCCCTGCGCCGCGGCCGCGGGCAATCGAGCCGCTCTGGTCGTGGAGCACGGCGACGGCTCGGTCCTGAGCCGGTGCGTCGCTTTCGGCACGGCCACGGTCACCGGAGAGGGGCTGCTGAACTCATCGGGAGTGGCGTGGTCGGGCCAGACTTTCGCGGGCTTCGGCGACGCCGTATGCGCGCTTGACGCGGAGCCGGCTCGGTACTCGGTATGCCCCGGCAAGGACAGCTACTGGGCCGTCTTCGTGTCCAGTGGCGGGGGGCCGTGGCAGCTTGCCGACGTCGGCATCTCGTCGCTGACGCTGGGCAACGGCGACGCGGAGGGCTTTCGGTACGTGCCCTCGATTGGAGCCCCGGCCGCGCCGGCATCCGCGGTGGGGGCCTGCCCGGGCGCGGCGGCGCCGACTCCGGCGGCACCGTCCGGTAGCGTCGCACCGGGGTCCGGGGTCCCGTCACCGTCCGGTGGAGCCGACCCGGGTTGGCTTGTGGCTGCCGGGGTCGGTGGCGCTTTGGCCGGGCTGGCGATCCTGCGGCTGGTCGCCCGCCGCCGCAGTTCGGATACATGACCGGGGCGCCGCGCACCACGGCCCTCGGGCTGCGAGCGGCGAATTTCGCCCCACGGGCCGCAAACATCGCCCCCCGGGCCTGGCTCGTCTGGTCGCTCGCAGCAGTCACCGTCGCCCTCGTCACCGACAACCCGGTCTACCGCGGACTCGTCGCCCTGGTCGCCCTCGACGTGCTGCTGACATGGCTGCCGCGGGGGCGCCGGCTGCGGCGGCTCGCCGTCGCCGTGCTGCTCTCAGCGGCCCTTGCCGCGCTCATCGACCTCCTTGCCAGCCACACCGGCGCCGATGTGCTTGCTCGTCTGCCCGACGGGCTGCCACTCGTCGGCGGGCCCCTGACGCTGGAGTCGCTGGCCTTTGGAGGCGCGCTCGGCCTCGGCCTGGTAGCCGCTCTCCTTGCGGTGGCTCCACTCTCGCTGGTCCTCGAACCCCACGACGTCGTGGACGCGATGCCGGGTTCGCTGGAACGGACCGGGATCGCCGTGGCCACCTCGCTCAACCTGATCTCTGGTTTCGGTCGAACTTTCACCGAGGTCCGAGACGCCCAGCGGATGCGGGGCTGGAAGCCGGGCGGCTTTCGGTCGTGGAACGAAGTCCTCGTGCCCACGCTTCTCACCGCAATCGAGGATTCGGTCCGCCTGGCGGAGGCAATGGAGGCGCGGGCTTTCGGCGCCGGGCGGCGCACGTCCTACGCCGCGTCCGCCTTCGGCGCGCGAGAAGCCGTGGTGGTCGGCGCCGCCCTGGCGGCCGCGATCCTGTTCGTGGGTCTGCGCATCTTGGGCGTCCCGATGGACTGGGATCCGTATCCGACACTCTCGTCCCCGCCGATCCACCCGCTCGCGGTCGTCGGCTGCCTGGGATTGGCTCTGCCCGCGCTCCTGGGACCCACGGCGCGGGGGCGCGCGGTCGGAGGTCGACACGGATGATCGTCCAAAGCGGAAGCACTCTCGCCCGACTCGATCGCGTCTCGTACTGGTACCCGAATCGGGACGATCCTTCGCTGGGTGAAGTCGACGTCCACCTCGAGCCCGGGCTGACCCTCGTCTTCGGCGATTCGGGCGGTGGCAAGTCCACTTTGCTCCGGCTCTTCAACGGCCTCGTGCCCCAGTTCCATGGCGGCCGCATCTCGGGCCGGGCCGAGGTCGCCGGCCTCGACCCCTTCCGAACGCCGCTTCCTCGGCTGGCCGAACGCGTCGGGCTCGTCTTTCAGGACGTCGAGACTCAGTCGGTCTACGGGTCGGTGGAGCGGGAGATCGCCTTCGGCCTCGAGAACCTCGGCCGTCCACGGGCGGAGATGCACGCTCGCGTCGACGAAATTATGGCTGCGCTCGGGATCCAGGGGTTGCGCGGCCGGCGACTCGATACCCTCTCCGGCGGGGAACGGCAGCGCGTGCAGCTGGCCGCGATCCTGGTGCTCCGTCCGCGGCTCGTGGCCCTCGACGAGCCCATCTCTCAGCTCGATCCGAGCGGCGTGGCCGCAATCCTCAAGGCGTGTCGCATGCTCGCCGAGGATGATCGGGCGGTCGTCGTGGCCGAGCATCGACTCGAGGGCCTGGCCGGTGCCGCGGACCACTCGATCGCGCTCGACGGCGGTCATGCGGTCGCCGCGACTCCGGGCGATCTGGCGCGAGCAGGCCCCGGCGGACGGCGGCCGCGACTGCGTAACGCCGCCCGCCGTCGGGACCTGCGACCGCGGCCCAGGACGGCTCCCGGCGAAATGGCGTGGGAGCTGCGCGGCCTCGCCGCCGGCCCGGGCGCGGAGCCGGTGCTTCACGACGTCTCTCTGGCGGGCGGCCGCGGCGAGGTCGTCGCCCTGCTCGGCCCGAACGGCTCCGGGAAGACGACGCTTCTCCGCACGCTGGCAGGGCTGCTACCCTCGCTGGCCGGCACGGTGCGGCGACCCGCGGGCCGAACGGCGTATCTGCCCCAGAACCCCGGCGCCCTCCTCCACCTGCCGACGGTCCGAGAGGAAGTGGCCCTTACCCTTCGCCGTGCCGGCAGCGACCAGACCCCGGAGGCGATGCTGGCCGCGTTTGGACTCGACCGACTTGCCGACCGCTACCCGCGCGACCTGAGCTCCGGGGAGCGGCAACGGGTCGCCCTGGCTGCGACCCTGGCCGGCTCGCCGAGGCTGGTTCTCCTCGACGAGCCGACACGTGGGATGGACGCGGCCGCTCGCAGATCGCTCGCTGCGGCCGTCGAGACCCTCACGGCAGACGGTTCGGCGGTGGTCCTGGCCACCCACGACATCGACCTGGCGGCCGAGCTGGCCGATCGCTCGGTCGTGTTGCGCGATGGCGTGGCCGTCGAGGCTCCGCTGGGCACGGCGATGGAAGTCTCCGATGCCGCCGTCGCGCTCGGGCCGGGCCGATGAGTGTCGCCGTGGCCTCCATGGCCGGAATCCTGCTCTTCGTCTGGCCGTTCCTCGGCTTCGGCCTGCCGCCGGAGTTGCCCGCCCTGGCGGTCACACTCGGTGCGCTCGCATCGATCGGGCTGATGGAGTTCGGCGCGAGACGCCTGGATTCCGGGCGGCTGGCGTTGCTCGCCGCCCTGGCAGCGATGGATGCGGCCCTCAGGCTGGCGCTCGTCAGCGGTATCGGCGGCTTCAGCCCCATCTTCTTCCTCGTCCTGTGCGCCGGCTACGAGTTCGGGGCCTCGTATGGGTTCCTGGTCGGTGCCTTCTCGCTGCTGGTGTCGGGTCTGGTGACCGGCGGCGTCGGGCCGTGGCTTCCGTACGAGGCCTTCGCCGTCGGCTGGGTCGGCGCGTCGGCCGGACTCGCCGGTTCGCTCGTACGGCGCCTCGGGTCCGGCCGCCGAAACTGGCTGCCGGACCGGCTCGACGTGGCCGTCCTCGTCGGGGTGGCCGTCGTGACCGGGTTCGCCTACGGCGCCCTGACCGACGTCTGGGGCTGGGTCGCCTTCTACCGTGGCGTCGAGAACATCGGCTGGATCCCGGGGCTCTCCGCGGCGGATACCCTGGCCCAATTCAGCCGCTACTACGTGCTGACTTCGTTGACCTGGGATGCGCTTCGCGCTCTCGGCGATGCGCTGGCCGTGCTGGCCCTGGGCACGCCCGTGCTCATGGCCATGGGCAGGCTTCGGGCCCGTCTCGGCTACGAGATCATCGACGCCCTGCCGGCCGCTTGAACCGTGACGGCCGACGCGACTGCGGGGGCAAAGCCGACGCCCTCCCGGAGGGAGATCGGGAGGGCGTCTAGGAGCGGGGATGGATATTCAGTTGTCGCCGGAGTGCTGCTCGGCTCTCGCTTCGTTCGTGCCGAAGCGGGAGCACCACGCCTGACACGCGCTTTTTCGCACACCTCGCTGATGGGATCCTGAAAACCCTCGCACTTCGAGTCCGGCAGGGGCCAAACCGCGAGGGCCACTCCACGACAACGGCCATCCTGCAGCGTCATGTTTCGCTATCGTGTGCTGCAACCTGCCGTCATCCAGCTTGAAGGAATGTCCCGTGGCCCTGCCTCTTCGATCGCTGACGCCAGCGGCCCCCGACCCGATCCTGGGTCTCATGGAAACTTTCAAGACGGACGCGCGCCCGGAGAAAGTGAACCTGTCCGTAGGTGTGTATGTCGACGAGTCCGGTGTCACTCCGGTCATCCCCTCCGTCCTGGAGGCCGAACGGCGGCTCCTCCAGAAGGCCGGGTCCAAGGGCTACCTGCCGATCGATGGCCGGCCGGCCTTCAAAGCCGCGGTTCGAGACCTCACCTTCGGCGCCGACCACGAGATCGTCGTCAGCGGCCGATCAGCGACCGCCCAGACCCCGGGGGGCACCGGCGCCCTGCGCGTGGCGGCCGACTTCCTGCTCCAGGCCGGCTCCTCGAAGACGATCTGGCTGAGCGAGCCGACCTGGCCCAATCACCCGCAGCTGTTCACCCTGGCCGGGTTCACATTGCGCAATTACCCGTACCTGACGGAATCGGGGCGAGAAGTCGACCTGCAGCGGGTGCTGGGCGCCCTCCGATCCGCGGAGCCGGGCGACGCGGTCCTGTTCCACGGTTCGTGCCACAACCCGAGCGGCGTGGATCCGGACGGGGAGGCGTGGGCCGCCATCGGCGAAACCGTGGCCGAGCGGGAGCTCCTGCCGATCGTGGATTTCGCCTACCAGGGCTTCGGTTTCGGCCTGCGCGAGGACAGA
>Ga0209777_10000886_pt1 | contig 46168 bp, 49 predicted proteins | sample FrelakmetHBP12HB_FD_187147 | JGI IMG/M metagenome (GOLD analysis project Ga0209777, IMG submission 187147) | Freshwater lake sediment microbial communities from the University of Notre Dame, USA, for methane emissions studies -HBP12 HB (SPAdes)... | ecosystem: Environmental > Aquatic >... | reverse complement strand
ACGAACCATACCCTCACCATATTGTATGCATTGGGATTCGAAGCGGATCTATTTAGAAGGTCGCACTCTAACAGAAGCCTGGCGAATAAGGGAGACGATGCAAAACTTGAACGCTCACGGGGGTTTTACCCCCGCCACTTGGCTCCCCCCAATACGATACCACCTGAACTGGTAATACGTCATTATCGCTCTGAGCGCAGGGGCGGTAAGGGGGGACAGGCACGGTCCCCTCCTTCAGTTTACCTAAGCTTTTTTATTTCATATCCTAATAAAAGGAATTCTACAGAGCCAGTTATTTCCTTCGTATTACCAGAACAATCCCTGCAAGTCCGATCGCCCCGATCGCCGCGAGCGGCAACATCCCTGTCCTGGTGGTTGCCGGCACTGCGGAACTCGTCAAAACTGTCGGTGGCAGCGGTGTCAGCGCCTCATCAAGCCGGGTTGTCGTTGCCGTCCGGATATTTGTCTGCGCTGAACTGATGGGGGGCACTACTTTGACCAGGTAAACAGAGATCGCCTGAGGCCCGGTCATACCTGCCTTACCCGGGCATGTGGTGGATGATGCCTGTCCTTTGACAAACTTGATGTAAACACTCGAACCATCGTTCCTTCCACTATAGCTGAGTGATTCCCCGGGCATGAGTGTCCTTTCCAGGACGCCATTTCCCTCGCTCTTTACCTTCACGGTAGCTGACGTGGCTGTGCACGTGATGCCCGAACATGCCGAACAGTCCGGGACAGTTGTCGCGTCCAGAGCGTAATTGCCGATGAGCGGGGTCGGGATCGTTGCTATATCACCAACCATTGCAGTCACCAGCTCTTCGTTGGGCCGTGAGCCGAACAACTTTGCAAGCGTAATCCACGTTTCACCCGGACCGCCAACGCTGGTCGCAACAACCGGATCGCCGATATTAAAGACCGTGAATGCAACCGCATCCGGTACTGTACCGGTGAGCGTGGACTTGTTGATAGGAGTAAAGGAACAGACCGGTACTCCACTTGCCGGGTAACTACATCCGTACTGGAGCGGGTTGTCAACAGTTAGGGTATTCTTATTCGGGCTGATGGTCGCTACCGCTCCTTTGACCGTCACTTCCAGCATGACCGCTCCCACCGGAATACAGATAAAGCAGAGCACCAGCGCTGCAATAAAAGTAAAAACGCATTTTTGTTTCATAATCGGATATTCTCTGTTCAATATAATATAACAACTTTCTTTGTGTTTGTGTTTGATGAAAAGGAGATCAGGTATATCTGAACATTTTTGCTTTACTAACAACAATCCGGTACCATGAAGATTACCTTTCTGGGCACGAACGGCTGGTACGACACCGTGACCGGTAATACCTGCTCAGTCCTGATCCAATCCGAAGAATATGACATCATCCTTGATGCTGGTAATGGTATCGCAAAAGCAGATCAGTATATCACCCAGGACAAACCGGCATACCTGTTCATCAGCCATTTTCATATTGACCACATTGTAGGGCTGCATACTCTCGTTAAATTTAGATTTTCCAAGGGTCTGAAAATTTTCGGGCAAGTAGGGACTGCTGCCATCCTGAATACCTTTGTTGCAGAGCCGTTCACTGTGCCGTTCATACAACTTCCGTACCCTGTCAGGGTTGTGGAACTTGAAGAGGGAGAGCATACCATCCCGTTCCCGGTTGCGTGCCTCCCGCTCGTACACCCGGCACCCTGTTTCGGGTACCGGTTGACCCTTGATGGCAAGGTAATCACCTACTGTACGGATACTGGTTTCTGCAACAACGCAGTCTCGCTCGCCCGAAATTCGGATCTTCTGATTACCGAATGCGGATTGAAGCCCGGGCAGGAAAGCCCCGAATGGCCGCATCTCAACCCAGAGAATGCTATCCGGATTGCACAAGAAGCTCATGTAAAATGCCTTGCCCTTTCGCATTTTGGTGCAGAAGTGTACAGGACTCTTGACGATCGACGCGAAGTACAAAAACGATTTGAGAAAGAATGCCCGGGTCTGGTTGTGGCAACCGATGACCTCACCATTGTTATCTGAAAAGAGAAATTATTCCTGGATTTTTTTCATCAGCCATGCCATGTTAGCGCCCAGTGTTTTCATCGTCGTAATTCCTTCATCGTCTCCATTCACATCGCCCGGAGCAAGCCCGATACCGATATTCCAGTAGGACGAACCCGGAACCACCATCTGGTTTATAAAGAAGAAGTGGTTGATAGTGTCAAATGCATGGATTGCACCACCCCTCCTCACCGCGATAACCGCGGCACCCACTTTTCGTTTGAACATATCCTGGTTTGCCTTGGCAACAAACCCTGACCGGTCTATTAGGGCCTTCATTTCCGATGAGACATCGGCAAAATATGTCGGCGATGCAAGGATGATCCCGTCAGCTTCCAGCATCTTTTCGATACAGTCGTTGGTTATATCTCCTTTGACCGCGCACCGCTTGTTTTGCTTTTCAAAGCATTTTCCACACGCAGTACAGCCCCGGATCTTCTTTCCTGCCAGCTGTACAAGCTCGGTTGTTAATCCCTCTTTTTTCAGTTCCTTGAACACTGCATTGACAAGAATCGCTGTATTCCCGTCCCTGCGTGCACTTCCGTTGAATGCAACAACCTTCATTTCTCTCACCTTTTTACTAATCCATTCTCTCATGAAAGATAAAAAAACCGCAGGATACCTTTTCCCGGATAATTCCAAACCTGTCTAAAAGCACCATCTTAAGAGCCCTCACATCAAATGATGTTGCGATATGAATACTCGTATGCAATTTTCCGATTTTCACCTCTCGCGTGAAATCGGTAAAGCAATAGAAGATATGGGCTTTGAAGAGCCCACACCCATCCAGGCACTCGCTATCCCCCTCATCCAGGCCGGACGTGATGTGACCGCCCAGGCACAGACAGGTACAGGTAAGACAGCCGCATTCGGCATTCCCATTATTGAGAAGATTGATGCAACACACAGAACTGTCCAGGCAATTGTACTCTGCCCGACGCGTGAACTCGCGATCCAGATAGCAGAAGAATTCTCTGAACTCCTTGCGCATCTCCCGCGTATCACGGTGCTTCCGGTATATGGCGGGCAACCGATCGACCGCCAGTTGCGGGCGCTTCATTCCGGCGTCAATATCGTGATTGGTACGCCGGGACGGGTGATGGACCATCTCAGGCGCCGTACACTCTCACTCGATGAGGTATCAACGGTAGTTCTCGATGAAGCAGACCAGATGCTTGACATGGGATTCCGTGACGATATTGAACTGATCTTAAAGAAAATCCCGCAGAAACGCCAGACCCTTCTCTTCTCAGCGACAATCCCGCAGCCGATCATCGATATTTCCAAACGGTTCATGAATAAACCTGAGTTTGTCAAGGTTGAGTACGCTGATCTGATCGTTCCGCAGATCGAACAATCGTATATTGAGGTAAAAGAGCGCGAAAAGCTCGATGTACTCTGCCGGCTGATCGATATCGCCGACCCGCACCTGTCGATTATTTTCTGTAACACCAAGCGCAGGGCAGAGGAACTCGCCGGGAAGGTTAAGGCGCGGGGATACCGTGCCGAGGAACTCCATGGTGACATGAAACAGTCACAGCGTGACCGGGTGATGGGCGGGTTCCGGAAAGGTTCGATCGAGATCCTGGTCGCAACCGATGTCGCAGCCCGGGGTATTGACGTGGAGGATGTCGATATGATCATCAACTTCGACGTGCCTCAGGACGTAGAATATTACGTCCATCGTATCGGGAGGACGGGTAGGGCAGGCAAGAGCGGCAGGGCAGTGACTTTTGTCGCACCCAAGGATTTTACCAAACTCCGTGAGATCCAGCATTACGCAAAAATCCAGATCCCCCGCATGCCAATACCAACGCAGAGTGACGTGGCGGAAACACGTACCCGCACGATGCTCGAAAAGGTGCGTGAGACAATTAAGGCGGGAGGAGTGGAGCCTTATATCCGCATCATCGAGCATGAGACCGAAGGTGACCTCAGTACTATTGATATTGCTGCGGCACTCCTCAAAATGCAGATGGAGCAGGGCAGTGAACAAGTACCAGAAAAGCGGGAAGAGATGGATTTCGCTGATACCGGAGCAGAAGCCGGTATGGTCAGGTTCTTTCTCTCAGTTGGCAGGATGCATAACGTCGCACCAAAAGATATCGTCGGGGCGATTGCAGGTGAGACAGGGATACCGGGAAAGGCCATCGGCGCGATACGGATCCTTGACTCCTACTCCTTTGTCGAGGTTCCCCGTGAGCACGCAACAGAAGTCTATACTATCATGAAAGAGCGGACGATCCGGAACCAGCCTACCGGGATCGAGCCGGCATCCGGGAAGCGGGCGTAGTCACCCGTTCCTCATTATTTTTTTTGTTAATTTTTTTAAGCACCCGGTCATGATTGTTGTTAGAGTATAGCATATCAACACAAAAATTGTGTCTTTCCCTTACTAGTACCGGGAAACACTAACCGCACCTAATGACACAATTATCAAATACCCGCCCATATAATTATCCGGTATGAATAAGACACTGGTAATTATATCAGCACTTGTGCTCTGCGCGGTGCTTGCTCTAGCAGCCGGGTGCACACAACCTGCAACGCCCCCGGCAACACCAACTCTAACACCGACCGGAACCACAGCCGTGGCAACACCACCAGCATCATCAACACCCGTTTCTCTGACTCCTGGACCAACCCAGACCCTGCCTGAAAACTGGAATGTCGAAATCCAAGTACAAAGTAATGGTGAAGCCGTCGACCCGCAGATAACCGTTAGCTGCCAAGGTGGAAAAGGGCTCAATTTTGTCCAGCAGATTGATGTTAAAGTAACCCGATCAGATGGCGTCGTGGAAACTGATGTTATTACCAAGCCATTGTATAAAGGAAAATCGGTATCATTGAAAAGTACTACCGCACCTGGTTACCGGGACCGGACAGAAGTCTGGGCGACAACACCTCAGGGAGATAAAGTAAAGATCTTCGACGCGTATATCCCGTTCAGGACATACAACTAACTTTTTTTTTATTTATCACGACGGAGTGGATTCAAGACTCTTTTTTCAAACGCCGCGATCTAAAAATCCCACGGGTCCGATCCGAACAGGAAATCCTTTCGCTTATAATAAGGCAAGGGATTAGGGAGGGCAAGTACTCTTCCCCTATAAAAATCGGGAGGGTTCTTTACCCAATCTCCGGATTTATTGAAGGGCCAAAACGAGCTTTCACGTTCCTGAAAGAAAAGGGAGTAAAAAAATACCAGTGAATCAGTACTATCAGCAATATCAGGGTGGATAAATTACTCATCTGCGATTCTTAGGGTCTCCCATCCGACCGTTTTCTCCTCAACTGCTCGTTTGATTACCCGCTGAGTCCGCGTCAGGCTGGCACTACCTTTTTTCACATCCATGAATACAATCCGGATTGATGCTTTCTTGTCATCTGAGACCTCAGTCAAACCGTCAAAGATATTGTAATCTACAGGAGAACCGATAAACCAGGCATCGGCTGGATTGAATAAAACGCCAGGGAGTACAGGAGCGAGCTGCTCTGCAATCTTTCCTTTTAGTGTCGATCAGGAGCGGTTTACTGAATCTTTTCGGATTTCCGCTCCAGCCTCGACCTTCCACCTCTCAAGTTCTGCGCGATATCTGGCTTCAATGGCAGTAATCTGCGCTTTCACATAAAAAAATCCCAGCGCAAATCCAAGAGCAAGAGAAATGGCAATAAGAACGAAGAGGTCTTCAAACGGCATGAAGAATGATAGGATTTTGTCATATATCTCGTTTGAGCTTACTTCTCCGGTATTGTATCCATAATCAGGCACTGTTTCACTTTTTTCCTGACGCTTTCTTCCATACCGGGAATAGTCCGGATATCCTTAACCGAATCGATACGGTCAATTAGTATCTCACCGGCCGGTGTAATGCCAAGATTTCTTAAAAACGCCGAAATAACACGGGTGATGCAGGTGAAATTTTCCTCCCCTTTTCTTCCCGCAACAGAAAAGATCAACCCGTGTTGTCCTGTCCGCCCGCCAGATAATGCCCGCTCTGCATGGTATGCCTGGCATCGGTCAATAACCAGCTTGAGCTCACCCGGAACCGTATTGGTGTACACCGGAGCACATACAACAAGAAGCGATGACTCCCTTATCGCACCGATAATACTAACCATATCATCGTCAAAGACGCAGGAGCCGGTATTATAACACTGGTAGCACCCGATGCAGCACCGTAAGTCCATGTCATGAGGGAAAATGACCTGTGCCTGCCTCCCGAGTTCATGTGCAGCCTCAACCGCCCAACCGGCAAGGATACTACAGTTACCATCTGCCCGCGGGCTTCCCTGGATAACAACTAGATCTACCGGGGGAGATACAGGACGTTTCAAAAACTCCTGCCGGTTATTCATAATAAAATCCATTGGATTATTCCGGATTTCACGTTCCCATTCATCGGCTGTGCGCTTTGCCACGTTCTCTGCAGCGAGAGGGACAAGGGGGGAGTATTCAAACGAATTGGTACGGAAAACAGAAATCATTCGTTCCCCTTCCGTTACCGTAAGCGTATACCTGACCATTCGCGGATAGAGCGCAGAAAAATCTTCGGAACTCAACGTGAGAACATACCATTCCTTGCCAGAATTAATCTCAACTCTGCGAATAAGTTCCGTTGCCGGATCCATCAAGCATACTATCGTTAATGATCACTATAATGCTGTGGTAATTGCGAATTTTTTACAAAAAGAAACCTCAAAAAAATTTGCACCTTGCACCTGAAGGCTTCGCTTTCTGACACTCTCGCAAAAGCAATAAGGTGTGCCATCACACGTTCCGGTAAATCTGTAAGGTGATCCCCGTTTCCCTGACTCCTATTCCATTACGCATCGCGGCGCTGACACAGGAGCGTAACAGCCTTTTTGAATATCCCGTGGAACGTCTCGCTGGCGTTATTAAGGAAACAGGGTTCCGGTGCACGTCGTGCGCTAAGTGCTGTACGCGGGCATTCAACGGCCATGTATTCCTGCTCGATCGTGACGTAACCGCAGTAAAAGCAATTAATCCTGCCGCTCTCGAACCTGCCCCTGCGCCCGAATTGTGCGACCAGAATGGCATTTTCTACGTTTCCGGGTATGCAGTACGGACACAGGATGATGATGCCGGATCCTGCTGGTTTCTGGAAAACGGCAGGTGCCGGATTTATGACCGCCGTTTTACTATCTGCCGCATTTACCCGTATATGCTTCACCGCGAACCTGACGAATACGGGGACATTGACTGGCGGCAGTTCTCCGGGCTTGATCAGCATGGAGAGAATAGCGCTGAAATCTCTGATGACTTGAGCTTCGATCTCGCCCGCGAGACCAAAGAGTACGAAAATGCGTTCCTTACACAGGAAATTCAGTTTCTCGAATGTATGCAGGATTATTTTTCCCGTCACCGGCTCCGCCATGTACAGAAAGTATACGATGACCAGTTGAGGCGGTTTAAACGGGGTGATGAGATCACCGTTATGGTATATTATGATGGTCTTCTCGAGAAGCACCGGATACGGAACTAAAACATCATGAACTCTGGTAAAATCCCTGTCTACCTGTTTACCGGCACTCCCGGTTCGTTTTTTTTTACACAAAACCACGATAATAAATTTTCGCTTAAGTGATGAGGGGGATCTGTTTAGTTATTGGACGCAGTTCCAGAAGGTGGTTAATACATTCCAGATCTTTTCCCCGAGCCGGATAACCCGATCGTCTGTATCTTTTGGGGTATGAGCAGAGGATCCTTCAGGCTCATACAGCGAACGATTTATTTCGATCTGGATCCAGGGGATCCCCTTGTGCCAGAAATGTGCGTTTGCTATAAAACCACCGGAGAAAGGATTATTGATTGCCACCTCCCTTTCAAATGAGAACTCCTCTCTAAAAACACCCGCGAGGGTTGTGATTCTCTCCACTGGACAGGTGGCAATACTTCCTTTTCTGGCCCTGCCCCGATGGTCACCGTTGTTTCCAAGACAGATTAATGGGCGTGATTTGCCGGCATCCTTCTGTTCGGCAGAGCCGTAAGGGAGCATCGAATGGCAGTCGAACGCAATCCTGACGGGCTGCCGGTCGATGAGCTCATCGATTCGCTGGTGATAGGGGAAATAATGGGTCTTGAGAAGGTCATGGATGAGATTCATATTCGGCAACAGCCCGGGCCGGTAGACATTCCTGCCATCAATCGTCCTCACTTTGATAATCCCGTCTGGATCACGGGGAGGAAGCGGCAATGGGGGGCGGTTGAGGTCGACAACCATACGGGAGATGGGAGTATCAATATAGGCAGCCACCCGGTCTTCAAATCCGAATATACTACGGGTACAGGGATCGCAATAATAACAGAGTTCATCGTTGTCGAGCAGTAAAAGCGGACGGACGATATCAGGGACTTCTGTACCGCCGTGAGGGACTGATATCAGGAACGGGTAGTATTTTTTTACCATTTTTCAGCGAATGAACGTATGCCGGGAGATTTTGTTAACATTTGGGTCTCTTTATCATCTGCATCATTCACAATTATGATCAATGAAACAAAGAGCCCCCCCAGCATATACAATATCCTGATGCTGATAGTATGTCTGCAACCGTGATCGGGTGTCTTGGGAGGAGGAAAGGGTAATGTCATATTACCGGCCGGGATAATTTTCTTTTGGGACGGGTTACTTAACTATGACGATTAAATCACCATCGCTGGTTATAGTATAGCGTTTTAATAGCATAGCGTCATTCATTGCACAATCCCACCCAAATACTTCTTTAATTTTCTACCGTATCTGAACAGTTTTCCTGCTTTCGTGTATCATCGGTTTTCCCATCATTTCGGCTTGCGATAGCGCACTCAAAAAAGAGACATTCGCGGGTATATCAAAACATTTCGAGCGAAGCGTGAAAGTCCAGGTGGCTCGTATTAAAAGATACCATCGATAGGCTCGTAGAAATGTCCAAAAAAACTTGAATCCTCACGGGGGTTTCACCCCCGCCGTTTCGGCTCCCCACAAATGCGATACTTCCTGAACAGGTACTACGTCATCATCGCTCTAAGCACAGGGGCGGTATGGGGGTACAGACACGGTCCCCTCCTTCATCGTACCTGTATTTTTTATTTCATACCCTGATAAAAGGAATTCTACAAAGCCAATCGATACACCATTTTACACTCTGAAAACTGGTGCATTCAATCAAAAATCATTCACGGGTTTTTCCGGCCTCAGGTTCCTACTTACCGAACCAAGTGATGTATCAGTCATTTGTGCATATGCAGATGCCTTGAAGAACTAACGTGCCAATCCTTTTCCTGATAAACATGACTCAATTACCTGACGAAAAATTTATTGGTAAAATCGCTCCCAAATTTTGTCTTCCGGATGCTGAAGGCACCAGTACCTGCCTAGAGACCTTTAAAGGAAAATGGGTGGTTCTGTATTTTTACCCGCGGGATAACACACCGGGGTGCACTATTGAAGCGATGCAGTTCAACGCATCTCTTGAGAAATTTGCAGATCTCGGTGCACAGGTAATCGGCGTGAGTGCAGATTCACCGGAAAGTCACCAGAAGTTTGCAGAGAAACATAACCTTTCCATCCTGCTTCTCTCGGATACCAAATACACGGTGCTCAAAGCATATGATGCATGGAAACCTAAAACGATGTTCGGGAAAGAGTTTTTAGGCACTCAGCGGGACACGTTCCTGATCGATCCTGAAGGGAAGATAACCGCGGTCTGGCGCAAGGTCAGCCCGAAAGGGCATGCGGAAGAAGTGAAAGCGGTACTACTCGAAAAGAAGAAGTGATGAACCCAGGTTCACTGCATGGTTTACCATGATAACCGCCGTTAAGGGGGATTAACCCAGATTACGTTGGAGTCACTGTCAAATACTACGCAGGAGACAATTATTCTGCGTAAAGTTGTTTTAAAGGCTCCGATTATCAAAAAACCCTAATTTGAAAGGTGGAAGTTGCGGAAACGTATTTCCTCTGGAACGGAGTCCGATTCATGCCCCGATTGTTGGATATCCCAAAAGTTGTATTTCCTGTGGAGGTATCACATGACCTCCGAACTTTTTCATCACATAAATTTTGTCATTACCGTTTCACCATCGGACTAACGGAGGAATGATGGTGGGAACCACAATTTTTTTCGTTAATTACCTTTTTTGATATACGTGGGAGTATCCCTTGATCGTTCCAGTGTCTGGCTTGCCTCAGGATATTTATCCGTCAGTCATTAGCTCGTTTCACCAACAGCTCTTTTTTATTCCATCTGGTTCACGGCAGCGACTGACGAAAAAATCAAGAAAAAAGAATAACAATCAGGAATGCTCTGAAATTACCCATGACAGAGTTCTGCAAAATCAACCAACAGTTATCGATTGATTTTCGTAGATGAATATCTCGCGATAATATCTCGGGATTGCCCGCTCTATCCTCCGCTTCAATACATTGTTATAAAACGTAAATCTGATAATCTCCTATCGGAAATAATAACATCACGGTGACTTTCCTTGCCCTACACGCCAACACCGGTCGATACATCGGGTGTTCTGTTACCCGAGGACTTGAACGGGATCGTGGAAGTACTGGCAAAAAATACGAATGAGAATTGGGATTCCACGAGGATGAGCGAAGGGGGGTGGTACGGGCCGAAACGGAACGATGAGTACAAAGAATACACATGTCTTGTCCCGTTTGAAAACCTGCCGGAATCGGAAAAAGAGCGTGACCGCAAAGTTGTCCGGGAAATGTCAAAGACCCTGCTCACACTCGGGTTCGAGATCCAGAGAAGTGAGAAAACGGAATGATTTACGATGCCTGAACGTCTGGAAGAGTCCAAAATCAAACTCGCTTATCCAGAGGACCTGCCGATCGACGATATGCTGGACGGCAAGGATATTCACCAGTGGCCCGAGCAGTTTGGGCAAGTGATCTCCTATATACATACGTCCCTCTATGAGGAATATTTAATCCATGATATGAAGGCAGCGCGCCAGCAAAATATGCACAGATGGGCATCTTTGATCGCGATTGTGTCCGGCACTTGCGCCATCCTGCTTTCACTGACAGGAATTTTTCTTGAAGCAAAGGAAATTGATTTCCCAAAAGAATATTTTCATTTTCTGGAGCTGGCAGCATTTCTAATCGCAATCGTTGTGGTGATTATTGCATCAATGTATACACGCTCCCATGAAAACTGGCTGATAGAACGGTTCTGTGCTGAGGAGTACCGTACCCGGAAATTCCGGGCCCTGCTCCAGAATACCCTGTTCTGCAATAAGGAAAAACCCTGGAACGAGCGGTACTCCCTCTGGAAAATATGGTTTGACGGCGAGATTCGAGCTGCAAAAAACGGGATAAAAAAAAGTGTGCCAAGTTGTATCGAAGGAGAAACCGTTTCCCCGTCGCCCCCGGGTACCTCCGGGTGCAGTTTTGATGATGGATACCTGAAGGATCTGGGTAAATACTATCTTGGCAAGCGTCTAGAGACTCAGATCCATTATTTTGACAAGCGGTCCGATGAACTTGAACGACAGGATGACCAGTTCCGGGGGATTCTTAAATCGTTTTTTACTCTGGGCGTCGTCTTTGTACTCTTCCAGCTCGTCATCGATAACAGCATCCTGAAATCAAATGATGTCTTTCACACCCTGAATATCATCATCCTTCTGTTCATGCTCATCCTGCCGATATTTGGATTCGCAGTGCGAACGCTACGGTCTTCCTCAGAGGTTGCACGGAGCGCATCTTTGTACCGGGCGAAACGAAATGTCTTAGTGGATTTCCGGAATTATCTGAATATCGAAATCGAACGGAATCCTCACCATTGGGAAGAGATAGTAAAAATCCTCTGGGGATGTGAGAACCATCTCGAAGAAGTAAACCGTGAATGGCTCCGCATCATGAAGGAATCTGAGTGGTTCGTCTGAACCCCTTCTCCGGATCCCGTCTTCGCGACATTGAACGGCCGGTCATCGAGTCTACCTATGGCCAATGTTGTTTCGTGGCGGCTGGCTGAGGCGGTCACGATGGAGAGCCAGGATTGAATATAAATTGCCAGCATTTTCTCAACTTACTTAACCAGCCATTATGTGAAATCCATTCTGTTCGGGTAACGTTTTTTGGTTTTATGTTCGAGGGTCTACATCTTGTTGACATCAGGAAATATATCGGTGTGCCATTAATTGCCTTAATGATTGATTGAGGAGGATCTTCCCCAGACTGGCCATCATGGCTGCTACCCAGCAGCGAACGGAATGTGATTCTGGGTTGACACAGACCGCATCTGCAAGGGCTTATCCTTGTCCGAGTAACTTATGAAGATATCGTGGTGGCTGAGGGCGTTCTGGTCTCTCCAACCCTTATCGAGACCAGAAATATTTTCTTGCGATGAAACATTTCTATCTTGTCCTGGTTGTAGGATTGGTTTCTTCACCCGCTGGATTAGATCTTTCGATGATCTACTCTTAATCCGGTAAATGCCATATCCTGTACTACAGCAGAGAAGGAGCATGATAATAATGATAAGCGCGGGAATTCCTAGGGGATTATCGGATTGGGTGTTCCTGTTGAAGAGTTATTACCGGTTGTTGGAACACCTGTTGCACTGGCGACTGTTAATGATGCTTGTCCAATTGCAAGGAGAGAACCACTCATAACGACAAAGAGGATACCGTTCTCTATCACTGGTGAATTGGATACCTCCGTAGTGAATCGCCATTTATTAGTACCTGTTACGGCATCAATCGCATACAGGTTATGATTACCCCCGCGATAGATGAACCCGTTCGCTAACGATGGCTCTGATCCTTCCAGGCCCTACGGCAAACACCTTTTTCTTTTTCCCCGAGAAAATAATCGATAAACAGATTAAATAAAAATGGTTAATCATGAAAAACTGATTATCCATTCCCGGCAGAATACTTTAAAAAGAGTCCTGTTTCCGGCTTTGCCAGGGCGATGTCTGCTTCTTCATTTGCATTATGACAGATTTTTCTCCAGTATAAATCATCGCTGCAGGGGCAGGAGAATTTATATTGTTCTGAAATTTCTTGCCGGAGATATCACAAGTTTTGCATGGCACCGGAATCTCCTTCGTTAACGATAGTTTGTAATAATCAATTCATTGATCTTTCCACGACGGGCACCATTGCAGTTGATACTTCGCTTTGCAGGAACACGTTCGATCGAATAATCCGCGTACAGCTCATCAAAGAATGAATCATCGGTGTTCTCATTCCTGGGATCGGAATTGCTGAGCATAATTTTTGCCCCTTTCTTATCGAGTTCTTTGAAGAATCCGGCAAGTCGGCGCTGATCGGTATCAGAAAAACCATATTTTGAATAGGTGGTGAAGGAAGACGTATCATTGAGCGGGCGGTACGGTGGATCCAGGTATACAAAGGTCGTGTTATCAACAAATTTTTTGCATCGGGTGAAATCACCCAGGATAATAGTGGTAGTTTTTAGCAGGGCAGCAACATCATTGAGATTATCTTTGTTCAGAATTTGAGGATTTTTGTACCTGCCGAACGGGACATTGAATTCACCTTTCCTGTTCATACGAAAGAGACCATTGAAGCAGGTGCGATTGAGAAAGATACTTTGCGCAGCTCTCGTTACCCATTCAGCAACATCGGTGTGAAAGTCTATCTCCGGCTTTTTCTTATTGAAGGAATCCCGCACGGAATAAAAAAGACGTTCTCTGTCCTCATTACTTTTCAATATATACGCTGACTCGAGTGATTCCAATTCATAAATCAGTTTTTTTACGGATTTTTTTATCACGCGATACGTCAGAATGAGTTCTTCATTGGCATCGAAAATTGAGCTGTGGTCAAAAGAAAATCTCTGGCTGAGATAAAAAAACACCGCTCCGCCACCAACAAACGGTTCAACATAGTGTGTGATCTGCCCGTTTTTCATCTCCGGGGGAAGACGTTTACTGAACTGTTTGAGTAATTGTGTTTTGCCACCCGCCCATTTTAAGAAGGGTGTTGCGTCGGGGACTGATTTCAATGGTTTTGTCATGCGAAGAAGTTTTTTTAATTTCACAATTTCTTTTGTATACTGTTATCTTCCAACCATTATAGGATTCTGAATAGTCCCAAGGGAATATAGCCAACGCAATCTGGCGATATCTGTATAAACCTCCGCGATAAAGTCCTCTTATCGGTTTTATAATACCGAAAATATGTGAGGTTTTGGTATGAAAGACATGAAGAAGTACCTGGCTGAACTACTGGGAACCTTTGTCTTGGTATTCATGGGAACAGGAAGCGCTGTTGTTGCAGGAAAATACATTGGTTTTCTTGGGATTTCATTGGCTTTTGGGATATCCGTCCTCGTTATGGTATATGCCATCGGCCAGATCTCAGGATGCCACATTAATCCTGCGATAACTATTGCAATGCTTGTCAATAGGAAAATTCCTGCAAAGGATGCCGTGATCTACATCATTGTGCAGTGCATTGGAGCCATCATTGCGTCGGCGCTGCTATTGACCATAATGACCGGACTTCCAGGCTACGATCTCGCAACCAATGGCATTGGGCAGAACGGTTATGGCTCTGCATCACCCGCAGGGTTTTCCCTGGCATCGGGATTCATCGCTGAAGTTATCCTTACGTTTATTTTCCTGATAGTCATTTTCGGAGCAACGAGCAGGAATGCACCTGCCGGGTTTGCAGGGATCTCGATAGGTTTTGCGCTTGCCATGATCCATATGGTGGGAATACCGATCACCGGCACATCAGTTAATCCCGCAAGAAGTATTGGTCCGGCTCTGATAGCCGGGGGTACCGCACTATCACAGCTCTGGGTGTTTATCGTTGCACCTGTTATCGGAGCAGTAATTGCAGCAGTTGTCTGGAAATACCTGTTTGAGGATACCAGTTCAGCGGCATGACAGGTTTTATATTTTTTTTGGATTAACGCATTATGGGCAAGTATCAGGAAAAGAATAACTCCTTTTACTGCATCGTCCATGGGCTGTTCATGGGATTTTTTTAAAACCTGAATGGCATTTATCCGGGATCGATAGTACCGATTGAGGGTGATCTGGCAGACCCTGGCAAGGATAGGATCGCTTTTTTTGTGTTCTGCCACAGTTTACATGTTTTTTACATGAAAAAAATACAAAAAACACAGATTTCATTGGATGAGGAATCAATTTTGCCATAATGTCAAAAATTTCCAGTTTAAAGGGAAAATTTCAGTGTATTTGTTGTAAGATTTAAGATATTGTCCTGTATTTTTTTCATAATGATTAAATAATGTAAAAATTAAGCCATGCACCAACGCCTTGCACCCTCTTATATGATGCAACAACAAAAGCTTGGCTGCATAGTAAGGGAAAACAGAAAACCAGGCCGAATCCGAAAATCAATCGAACCATACCCGGATTGAGGGAAAGTTTTCTGGTTAAATCAACTCCGACAACACAAAGATTATTGGAAGGGATTAACCATGTCTCATACGAATAGGAATATTATTTTAATGGCGATCTTTTGTTTCGTCATCATAGCACTCTATATCACTCTGATAATGGGCCCTAGATATTTAACGGAAGTTGATTATCCATCTGCGGAACAGACCAAAGGTATGATATCTGTTGTTTCAGAACCTGTTGGTGCTGATACATTCCTGGACGGAATCAGCACTGGCAGACACACGCCCTGTTTACTGGCAGATATTTCTCCAGGCTCACATACGGTGATGGTGAGCGTTTCTGGTTACCAAAGTGAATCCGGTATTGTTGAAGTATTCAAGGGAAAAACCTCAGATATCAAATTTATTCTCTCATGGATTAACAGGACATTTCCTTCACCAGATAATGTGAATCCAAGATCTGAGGGGAGTCCCTCCTTTGGGAGTTCAGGCTCAGGGTTAGATCCGGGATCAAGCGACACTCCCTCCGGGGTTTCAGGCCCAGAGATAGACAAGGGATCGGGCGACACTCCCTCCGGGGGTTCAGAGTCCACTCATGATGGCAGTATCCGGGTTACCTCATCCCATCCCGGGGCAACTATCGTTATTAACGGTTCGGTTACCGGTCATATAACCCCGGCTATCCTTATGAAATCACCGGGTGTCTATGAGGTATCAGTAAACCTTGAAGGGTTCCAGACTCCGCCAGTCAAGACGGTGACGGTAATCACCGTTAAGCAGGTTGATGTGGATTTCATACTTACGCCGATTATCAATACACCGGAATTCCCATCGCTGTCATTTCCTGCCATTGCCATTACATTATTTGTGCTTATGGTTTATGGCATTAGGAATAGGAAGGAATAATCGGAGAATCTCTGGTAAATCCAGGCAATTTTTCCTTTATTTTTTTAATTTTTAAAAAGCGGATCGCGCCCGGCCACGAACAACCCCATGTTTTCCACTGGAGATGTGCATAAAATATGATAAATTTTAATTTCAGACGCATAAGGCCACGTTCAGAAACTGACTCGCGGAAAGGATGTAACATAATTTCCTGTCCAGATCCCAGCAAAACCGACGGGTATGACAATCGTGAATACTAAGCGTTTCGACCGATTATGGCGTTATATATCGTTCGCTCCAGTGGAAGAAAAGGGGTATAAAAGGATTATCAAATTGCCGGATTGACTGAATAATGAAAATAGTACGATAAAATCCTCAAAGCAGTGTACCGGCAGCAGAATTTATTTCGTCATTTTGTGCCCCGTTCTCACGACGACAATGTCCGAACTTACCTTGATCCAGATTTTCTCATAGAACATCCAGACATTTTGTGATCATATTTGAAGGGGAGTACCATCCAGCACTGGAGCACATTGCGTACATGTGGGGAACACGGCTACACAATACCAAGAAAAACAGAAATAGCAGATGACAGAAGATAAGCATCAGATACCTGTTGATAGCATCAGAGAACAAAAAAGGATAGCGATAGATCGATATAAACTCCCGGAAGGTTTATTAAAAAAGAGTACTTTTACCGGAATGTTCTCCGCTGAAGCCATCGGATACGTAGTCGTGGACCGAATTTGGACATGGCAGGAGTCGCATGTATCAAGAATTAGTCCGGGTACACCCACCATTCCATCCGGTCCTGTGTCCGGGATACCGTCATTTTCGGCACCCGGCAATCGTTCACCGTGAGATAATCGATTGAGAGATACATTTTTGCATGTTTCCAGAAAATCCGTTACCGCTTATTTCCGGACACTACTTGCCGGACACCCTGGTTCAATGGTTTTTTTTAATCATCTCAGTCTGGTCGAATTTTCATCAGAAAGGAACACGTTTGGTTTTTTTAATAAGGATTAACATTCAGATTACTGTTTAATAGTAAAAGCCACAAACCAGGAATTTACTCCAAGGAATACACCCACATCGAAGAAAAAAAATGCAAAAACTTCTGTCTTTGAGAATAGCCAAGAGATATTTATGCCCTGAAACGAATCCCTAACAAACGAAAATGAAAACCCACCACCCCATTGACCTGAAAGCCATCGCAGGGAATGCGATGAGGAAATACGGTTTTGAACCCCAATTCCCGGATTCCGTAGTCCGGGAAGTAAATGCAATAACGGTAAAAACGCTCCCGATCAACCAGAAAGATACAAAAGACCTGCGCATGCTCCTCTGGTCATCCATTGACAACTACGACTCCATGGATCTCGACCAGCTGGAATACTGCGAACACGGCCAGAACGGGGAGATACAGGTAAAGATCGCAATTTCCGATGTTGATGCCTACGTCCCGAGAAAATCGAAGACCGACCAGCATGCCGCCCATAACGGGACTTCGGTCTATACCGGCGTTGAGACATTCCCCATGCTGCCGGACAGGCTCTCCAAAGGCATAACATCTCTTCTGCCAGGCCAGAACCATATCGCAACCGCCATAGAATACACAGTATTACCCGATGGAAATTTCCGTCCGGGAGATATTTACCGGGCAATAGTATCCAACAAGGCAAAACTCATTTATGAAGAAGTTGGAGATTGGCTGGAGGGAAAAACTCCTATACCCCAGACAGTGAGTGAAGTTCCGGGACTAAAAGAACAGCTTCAACTGCAAACCGATGCAATCAAGCGCCTGAAAAAAAACCGGAGGGAGCAGGGTGCGCTTGAATTAAACACCATTGAAGCCCAAGCAGTCGTTGAGGAGAATGGCCTCGTGAGAGACCTTATCATCCAGAGGCAGAACATGGCACGGTGCCTGATAGAGGAGTTCATGGTTGCAGCCAATGGAACGATGGTGAGCTACCTTGGCAACGCCGGTATCCCCATGATACAGCGGGTTGTTCGTACACCCAAGAACTGGGAAGGGATCGTAATGGTGGCTGCGACATATCATGAGAACCTGCCTGCTGAACCGGACGCAAAAGCGCTCGCGAAATTTCTCATCAGGCAAAAAGCAGCTGACCCCGAACGCTTCCCTGACCTGTCGCTAACGGTAATTAAACTACTGGGGCCCGGCGAATATATGATGCTTGCACCAGGAAACGAGCCATACGGTCACTTCAGCCTCGCTGTCACCGATTATACCCACGCCACAGCCCCAAACCGGCGCTATGTCGACCTTATCAATCAACGGCTTTTAAAATCGGTTCTCGATAAGGTACCCAGCCCCTACACCCGGGAAGAACTCATCGACCTATCCGCCTGGCTCTCGAGCCGGGAAAAAGGATCCAAAAAGGTGGAACGCTTCATGAGAAAAGCCGCAGCGGCAGTACTCCTCCAGGGCAGGATTGGTGAATCCTTTGATGCATTAGTTACTGGCGCCTCGGAAAAGGGGACCTATGTCAGGCTCATTACACCTCCGGCTGAAGGCCGGGTCTTACGAGGCGAACGAGGGCTTACTGTCGGCCAGAAGGTACGCGTGCGCCTGTTAAAGACGGATCCGTATAACGGATTCATCGATTTCGAATGCATCAGCAGAGAGGAGAACTAAATCCTGGCTATACTCTCTATTCATGATAGGAGGGAAAACGATGATACAAAGGCATTCTGCGTTTATTACGCTCCTGTTAATCACCTGTCTTGTGATCATAATCGTTCCTGTCGGTGCAGCTGGTGACGCGTTAACACGGGGAGGTCGGTTTTCCATAAATATTACCGGGTTACCAAGCACACCTTACTACATATGGCTGACCAGAACAAACACTCTGACCGGAAAACCTGGAGACCAGCCCCCGGTTATCGTGGCCTTCCAAAGCGGCATCCAGCAGGATCCTCCTGAAGGGCCCTACACCATTGGATCGTACATGATCAATAATGGTAATGGTCGCACTATACGTGATGATATTGCACCCTCCACGTCTGAGCTGTCGAATACCAATTATTATGCTCTTGTCACTACGGGTACTGACGGACGTGCGATAGTCGCTTTCCAGACATCTTCAGGAACAGCAACCAGGACATTCTCCGTCAAAGTTGAAAATCATCAGTCTGCTGCCAACAGTGACATTTTCATCGAACGAGGACTGCCTTCAAGAATCCCGACAACTGCGCAACCGGAATCTCCGGTAATCACACCGGAACTCACGACTACCCCGGCAGAAACCCAGACGGGGAGTTCCTCACCTGCAACTATCGTTTTGATAACGATACCCGTACCAATCCTGACGCCAGCACAACAATCCGCCACAGGATATGGATATTGTATTATAGCGATAGTGGCAGGACTTCTTGTATGGAGCAGAAAGGAATTTTTCCGGTAACCAGCTTAAATAATAATGGATTCATTACTTTCACGGTTATTTACTCTGCTTATGCATGAGAGAAGAGTTCTCTCCACAGGGTATTTTTCTCTGCAAAAAACTTCACTTTATTCGACCTTTTTCTTATACGTTGAACTTTGCCAGAGAAGTTCGTAGTCAGATTATAAATTCTGTTTTTTAGTCCTTTTAAAAAATTCCGGACTAACAACAAATCGTTCAGCTGTTTCCCATTGCATACTGATAAGATACACAATGGTTCATTCTTACTCATGAAATATACCGCACGACACGTACGAAAATTCCTCAGCGAAGGCAAAATTGATGCCACGCTCTGGAGCGCGCACTTTCCCCAGGTGCTGGTATCCCACGTGCCAACCTGCAAAGATTGTGAGGATTATAAAACCAAAGCCTGTGAGGGGGGTAAAAATCCGGTGGACTGCTTCCTTGCTATACAACCTGATACAAATCAGTCGTCTGCAGCATATGAGGATACTGCAACCCCGACAGAGAAAAACCGGAAATATTACCGCAGCAGCAGAGGTAATGTCAAGTCACACCCGACAGGGATACAAAAAGGGTACGACCAGTCAAAGATATAACGCCAGAGCACATTTTGGCTCTGAAGAATTCCTTTTTTTATACGATGAAATAATAAACCATTGGTATACTGAAGAAGGAGGGGACCGAACCTATACCCCCTTGATGCCCCTACGCTAAGAGCAATGATAATCTATTACCTGTTCAGGAGTTATCATATTTTGGGAGGGTACAAGGCAGCGAGAGTGAAACTCCTGTTGAGAGTTCATTTTTTTGAACATTTCTCGAGAGACACAGAAACATTATATCTTATTAAAAAACGCACCAGATCCCAGCGATACCATGGCATCAAAAACCAGCGAGAACGAACAACGTACCGGTGATAACGATGCCGATGCCATGCAGAAATTCTTCCGGCGCCCGTTTTTCTTAAGTTTCACCATTGGCATCCCTTTTTGTCTGTTTAAGGTGCTTTTTGGTGTAACTGCGATTCGTACAGGAGCACCGGATGATCTTTTTCTTGTGGTCTTTGGGTGGCTGGTTATTTTCTGGGCGATTGCCGATCTCCTGATGAATATCGGTCGATCAACGCTTGACCTCCTCCACCGCCCCGCACTCTTCGAATATTGCACCATCGCCCAGGCAGGACGGATTTTCCATAAGCCGATGGTTTTTCTTGCGATAGATACCCTCCTGACGTTTGGGATCATCTGCACCATGCTCTGGTCAGGATGGATCACTACACTCACACCCTTTGAATTATACCTGTGGTATTCTGCCACTACCATGAACCTGATCAGCCTCTCGCTGGTATCCATCTACCATGAGATAAGGAAGGTATGACAATAGCTAACATCGAAGGGTAGTGCCCATAAAACCGTGCTGCTGAAAAAGATTCGATCCTTTCAATACCGCTCACCGAAAAAAAATACTATCCCTGGTTGTAATACAGCATGATCACCATCACCCGGTCTCCCTGGGGCCGCCGGCTCATCGCCACTCTGCTCACCTGGCTTGTGCCATTCCTTAGCGCAGTCCCGTTCTATGGTAAAAATGGGACTCTTCTGATCGACCCCGGCCTCTTCAAATCGATCATGATCGTTGTCGCAACTATTACCGCTGCTATTCTCATGGTCTTGTTTTTTAGACAAATCAAAAGCGAGTTTGGTCATAGTTTGTATTTAGGGTGTTTTAGGTAGGCTGAAATCTCTTTAATTTGTGCTCGGATTAACCTTATCATCATTAAAATAGTATACCATTCTATGAAGTCACCTTCCCGGCAGTGTCCAAACGGTCATGGAGCCATGCACCGCTGCCACATCAAAATTACAAAAGTCAAAGTGCAATCATGGCATGTGATACCATGGCAGTATTGCCCTTTCTGTAAGATTATGTTACCAGTTGATCACAATCCTGTTGCCCGGGTCACAACAAAAGACCCTGAGACTGTTTAGTATTGCCATATTGAAAAATGGGTGTGATCCTGCTAACCGCCAACAGAACGCGGCTATTGCCTTTTTGTATTTTGCCGGTACCGTCATTGATTACGAAGTGAAAGAATAGGCACAGACTACTACGATAAATCTTTTTCTTTATCCTGGCAGGTATAGTCTGCAATCACATTTGTTTCAATCCGAAAAAATCACCCTTCAAAGAGACCTGATCGAAAACTGATCCATAAAAAATCCACTCTTTTTTATAAAGGGGACCAGCACTATGATTTCCTGCACTGCCCAAGAAACAGGGAAAATAAATGGAAATTGCACTAAAATGACAGTAATTGAGTCATTGCGTAAGCATTTCCTCCGGATACTCCACAGAACCTATTCCGGCCACCATAGAGAAGTTCTTATGCTCGAGCAGCGTATGTAAGTGCACAGTTTTATACTGTATGAGTAATACTATGTTTGGATCAAACAATTTTGGCGGCTCCAGAAACTTTGGCGGCCCAAGGGACTCCGGTCCACGAGAAATGACGAAAGTAACCTGTTCAGACTGCGGTAAGGAATGCGAAGTGCCATTCAAGCCAACCGAGGGCAGGCCAGTATATTGCAGGGATTGCCTGCCGAAACACCGGAAACCCCGGTTCTAATTTCAAAAATTTATCAATTTTTCTCATTTTCTCATTTTCCTTTGAGTCCACCCCTTCTGATACCTGTGCTGTTTACGACGAGTTTATTCTTATTAATTCACCCTTATACCGCTGGGCATCTGACATAAAGCCAGGGAAAAATAATTCGAAGCCCGGGTAATCAGCGGCCTGGTACAGATCGAATCAGTTCGTTTCCGGCACTATTTTTAGGGTATTGATAAAATCCGGGAAAGACACGTATCCTTACTTCGCATCGTCCCCAAGCGCTTCCCTGCTCCGCATCTGGTAAAGAACCATCGGGTCCATTTCCTTGTAGGTATCCCGGGTAGTCCGTAAGATAACATTTGTGATGCCGCTGTTCACAATCATTTTCGAACAGAGGAAACATGGCCAGATCTGGGTCAGGTCATCGGTCTCGACATCAAATCCGGCGAGATAGAGTGTGCATCCCCGTGCGTTCTTGCCTGCCTGGAGAAGGGCATTCATCTCGGCATGGACGCTCCGGCACCGCTCATAGTTGGAACCTGAGGGAATAGTATGGTCCTTTCGCCAGCAGGTGTTGAGCTCTGTGCAATCCATCTGTTTTCGAGGGGCACCAGTGTATCCTGTGGACACGATCGTATTGTATTCATCAACGATTATCGCGCCGAAGTTACGCCGCAGGCAGGTGCCCTGGTGCGCACACCGTATTGCCAGATCCAGAAAATAATGATGCCTGTTGGTTCGCATTCACAAGAGTATGGAAAATTACGGTATTAAAGAAGCTTGATTTGTAGTGAAGCGGATTACTTTCACGGTAAACAAAATACAATTTTTAAATCGCACCATTGACGTTGAATTAATGAATAGCGGGGAGGATATCGCCTTTTTCCTTTTCTCCCCATCCTCTTTCCATAACAAGTGTATTGCCGGGGAAAGAAATGTCCTTTTCTAATTTATGAAATAAATGAGAACCCAGAAGAGTATGGCAATGTGAAGAATTGCAAATACCGGGATCAGGTAAAATTTCAGTTTCCGTGTCTTATGCCGGAATACCTGCATCGCAGCATAGGCTCCAAAGGGCCCGATAAAGGCAAGAAAAAGTAACTGGTTTTCCGGAGTTCTCCAAGTGTTTTTCCCTGCCGCTCTTTTATCAAAAGCATAGAAGAAAAAAACTATTCCATTGAGGATTGCATAGACTACAAAAATTTTAACAAAATCCGGAATTTTTACCATCCCTTTAATAGAACCCGCTTCTCTATCGTGAGTATTTCATATGTACCAGGATTCTATAAGACTTCAGGACAAAAGATAGACATAGTGCCCCGCAAATTCAAGAAAGATAGTCTGTTCAATCATGAAAAATTGCAGAACCTATGGAAAGGCACCCTGGACCGTTGCTGTTATCCACGGGGGACCGGGTGCAGCAGGGGAAATGGCACCGGTAGCCCGTGAGATATCCCGATCGCATGGTGTCCTGGAACCCTTCCAGACTGAACGAACGTTAACCGGACAAATAGCAGAACTGAAAAATGTCCTTGAAAATGAGGTGAATCTGCCGGTTACCCTGATAGGACACTCGTGGGGGGCTCTGTTGAGTTTTATCGTTACGGCAAAATATCCGGCACTGGTGAAAAAACTCGTTCTTGTCAGCAGCGGATTGTTTGAGGATGCCTATGCTACGGGTATCATGAGCACGAGATTATGTCGTCTTTCTGAGGAAGACAGAAGTTTCCTGGACTCGCTTGTAACAAACCTGAATGAACCGAAGAACCGGATAAAAACGAAATTTTTGCAGAATTCGGGGCAATTATTGATAAAGCCGATGCCTTTGATCCTATCAGCCATAAAAAAGAGATAATTGAATACCGTTATGATATCTTTGTAACCTTCTGGAAACAGGCGCAGGAACTGAGAACGAGCGGAGGGCTTGTGGCCCTTGGCACACAAATCCATTGTCCTGTGGTAGCAATTCACGGGGACTATGATCCCCATCCTTCTGATGGCGTAAAAATTCCCCTCTCACGCGTGATAAAAAATTTCAGATTTATCCTTTTGGAAAAATGCGGCCATTGTCCATGGCTGGAACGATCTGCAAAGGATAGGTTTTACAAGATCATAGACGAGGAATTGTGTCGCGTACATGAATCATAAAAACCTGTTCAAGGATACATTGCGCTACGACCGCAGGTAAAACCGCCATTGACAATACATGGTGTCCGGGTGGATATCAGGAGGCGCAAAGATGCATTCTACACTGATCCGTTGATCAATCTCATGGGCGAAACCTGTAAACTCTGCCCGGTGCATTTCACGGCAGACATATTCTCCCAATCCCCGCTTTAACCTGGCCTCCTGCGTCGGACAAGAAGGCACGGAAAGGATGACCTCGTCATCCCTTTCATCGATTTCATATCCCACTATCATCGCCCATGGAAAATGATACAGTGCCTGAACAAAACCGGATAGTCCCTTTTGGGTAATGTTGAACCGGTTCACAATATCTTTTGCCGCCATTCCCGCAACCCGCCCCCATACCTGTTCATTAATTTTTTCTGCCGCAGGCTGGCCGTAGTGTTCAGCAATAAAGATAAACCAGAACGCGTCTACTACCCGATAATGCCAGAGAAGAAATTCCAGATACCGGCGTTTATCTTCAACGGTCATAGTGTCGAACAGCTCAAGATTCATAGCACTCATGTGTAAATCACCACCGTAAAGAATGTTTCAACATATTCAAAGAATCTCTTATGAAGATAGTGTTCAACGTGGATCCCCAAAAATTTTTCCGAGCAACTGGACAAACATTTATAAATACTTTTGTTCTATTAATTATCCATATTAATTGTTAATAAAACTTCACTTCTCCATTGCCGGACTCTGAAAAAACCACTGTGATATTCATATGATGCAGGATTACCTACACGAAATCTCCCGTATTAAAGATCTTCTCAAGCAGAATCTCGAGGGGATGAGTGTTACGGATATCTCAAAAGCTCTCAATAAAAACAAGAACACTATCGGCAGATATCTGGATATCCTCCTGGTTTCCGGACAGGTAGATATGCGGACTTACGGTATGGCAAAGGTGTTCACGCTTTCCCAGCGTGTGCCCCTTTCCGCAATGCTCAGCTACTCAAAAGAACTTATTATGGTCCTGGATAACGAGTCACGTATCATCGATGTGAATGACAATTTCCTGACGCTCCTGAAACTCTCGCGACAGGACACTCTCGGAAAGAATATAGAATTCCTCAGCCCGCCAGATGTCGATGTCCATGAATTACTTGAAGCACTTGCAACCGGGTCCGGAGAAAAAGAAGATACTGTCACATTCCAGGTTAAGGATCAGGGAGAGCAGATCTTTAAACAAAAATCTGTGCCGACCGTTTTTGAAGATGGCAGAAAAGGCTTTACTATTATCCTTGAGGACATCACCGCACATATTCTTGCAGAGCGGAAAATCCGGGAGAGTGAACAACGGTTCCGAATGATGGCTGAGAATATTCATGATGGCCTGATCATCATAGAAAACAATAAAGTTGTTTTTGTGAACAGGCGTATAGCAGAAATCACTGGTTATTCCTTTGAAGAATTGTGGGAGATGGAACCTCTTTCGATTATCGCCCCGGAGGACAAAGAAGAAGTAACCAGCCAGATTAGGAAAATAGACAAGACGGATCAGGGACTTACGGAACTCCGGATGTGGATACTCCGAAAAGACGGGCAACGCCGGTTTACGTCAGCCCGCATCTCTGCTGTTCAGCATGCAGATACCCGTTACGCGTTTATCATCCTGACAGATGTCACGGAACTTAGGGCAAACGAAGCCGCGCAAGAAGAGAGTGAACAAAGGTTCCGGATGATGGCTGAGAATATCCATGATGGGCTCATCATTGTGGAAAACGGAAATTTTGTCTTTGCGAACCACCGTATTGCAGATATCTCCGGATATTCAAACGAAGAACTTACCAGCATGAAATCAGCTGATCTGGTGTCTCCTGAAGATCACGAAAATATCGAAGAGATAATAACAAATACCCGGCCGGATTCAGAAAAACCCGGAGAATTTACTATCTGGATTAACCGTAAAGATGGAAGCCGCCGCTGTATCCTCGGCAGGGTCACCGCTGCGCTTCATGACAACACAATGTCCACCTATATTACCATGACTGATATCACAGAGTCAACAGAACGGGAACAGGCACTTCGGGACCGAATTGCAGCACTCCAGAAATTTATTGGCTGATCGTTGCGCTGGTCACGGAACCCATAACCAGGTATTCCCGCTTTTCTGGTACGATTTTTATATATTTTTATATCGTGCTGCTCACGATCCATGCCTCCGCTACCCGATTCTATTAATTATTGATATGTATAATCTATATAGGATATGTTTATATATAATTAGTTTCAACTTTAACAAAACATTCCTTACTCAGAGGATATCAATGATCACTACTCATCAAAAAATTGCAGGTAAAAGCACGAACCTGGTAACCCATGCCGCACGACCGAGCCAGAACCAGACCTTGATACAGTGTTTATTCCTCGTTATCATCGCATGTGCCATTATTATTATCTCTCCCGCACAGGCGGCAGAGGTAACAGGAACGAAATACATGGCGGGAAGCCCTGAACTGTCTGCGTACATATCCGGCTCAAATGAGGTAAGCCCGGGGGATACCGTCTCACTTAAAGTGATTATCGAAAACAAAGGGGTCAACGAGTTCAAGTTTGTCCAGTCCGGCATTATCGAACGGGATGATCTCCCGAACACGGCAAAATTCCTTATTGTATCCCTCGCTCAAGGTGATGCCCCGGTTGTCATCAAATCCGATCCGCAGATGCTGGGAGATCTGAAGGGTAGCAACATCGCAAGCTGTGTATTCACCACAAAGGTACAATCTGATGCGGCTTCAGGTACGTACAATCTTCCGCTTACCCTGAAGTACTCTTACCTCTACGAAGCGGTTCAGTATGGAACTGATACTATTCAATATCTCTACAAGGAAAAAAATGAGACGTTCAATCTCCCTATAAACATTAAACCGGAACTGAAGATCAGCGTACTTTCAGCAAAGGCAGAGCACCTGAACGCGGGTACTGAGGGCTACGTAACCCTTGAAGTGAAAAATGTCGGCCATGAGAACGGGAAAAATGCCATTATCAAGATTGCACGGAATGACCTGAGCCCCGTTCTCCCAACTTCAGGCAGCATGTATATTGGTGATTTTTCAGTCAATCAAACCGTTACCAGCCGATTTAAGGTATCCATCTCCAGCGACGCCGAAGAACAGACATATCCGCTTGATGTGCTGGTAAATTACGAGAATAGTGAAGGGGATCAGGTCACATCAGTTGTGGAAACCATCGGTCTTCATATCGGTAAAAAAATTGATTTCAGTATCATATCTGAGCCGGATAAAGTCTCTCCTGGCCAGAAGAAAGTGATCAATGTCCAGTACACCAATACCGGCGGTGCGCCGGCATACAATGTGCAGGCACGCATCAGTGCAGTTGATCCCTTCACCAGCAATGATGACACGGCATTTCTCGGCACGATTGCACCCGGAGAGACCCGGGAAGCGGCCTTTGAAATCGCAGTGGACAAATCTGCGACGATTAAGGAGTACGCCCTTGACTCCGAGGTGCGGTACCGGGATGCACTGGATAATTCACTGATCTCAGACCCGATGAAAGTCCGGATTATGGTCGAAAAGGAAAACTCCCTGCTGGGTAATCCCTTTGTCCTGGCCGTTATTGCGGCAGCTGTCATCCTGATCGGTTACCTGGTCTACCGCCAGAGAACGAACCAACACTAACCGGTGCGTTCATGTCAGTAACACCCAACGCAGGTGCCCACACGACCGCACATTCTGCATCGGGAGGGTATTTCCCTTCCCTTACGACCATATCCTGCTCACATCAACAGACAGGAAGGATTTCTTATGATTGACCGGATATTTGGAAGACTTGCACAGGTCATCAACCACCACCCCCGGCGGGTTGCTGTCGTCCTCGGGATTGTCTTTATCATTGCCCTGTACGGGATGACACTCATCACCATGGAGACAGGCAACGATACCTATCTGGATAAGGACTCACCGGCAGGAATCCTCAACAAGCACTATACTGACACCTTCTCATCAAACGTGCTCATTCTTATCGTAGAGACCAGTGATCCTCTCAGCCCGCAGGTCCTCAGCTACATCGACGGGCTCGAACATGCTATCAACCAGCAGGAGAATGTTTTAGGATCTGCAAGTGTTGCAGACCTCCTGAAAAGTGCAAACGGGGGCAAACTGCCGCAGTCAAAAGGTGAGATCGACCGGATTGTTGTCCTGATCCCTCCTGAAGTGAGAGCAACGGCCGTCCCTTCAAATGTCCTGACATTGGTTCAGATCACCCTCATACAGGGCCTGTCTGATGATGCAAAGAGCGCTACGCTGAAAAATGTCGAGTCCCTCATAGCACACAACGGTCCGCCGCCCGGGGTAAAGATCACGGTTTCAGGTAGCGCCGCATTCTCCGAACAGATGAAGACCGAGATGGGATCGTCCATGGGTGTGCTCATAGGCAGTGCAATGGTGCTGATGGTCATTGTCATGGGCATATTGTTTGCCTATGCCAGCTACCGGTTCCTGCCGGTACTCTTCGTGGGCATAGGCCTGATGACAGCAATGGGTTTCATGGGGCTTGCCGGTATCCAGCTAAATATGGCGGTGCTTGGTGCATTCCCGGTCATGATCGGTCTTGGAATCGATTACGGTATCCAGTTCCATGCCAGGCTGGATGAAGAAGCCCGAAAGGGATCGCTCGACAAAGCCGTGACTGTCACGGTAACCCGTACCGGTCCTGCTGTCATGTACGCGATGCTTGCCACCTGCATGGGATTTGCGGCGATGTTTATTTCGATGGTCCCTATGATCCGCTCATTCGGGCTTGTAGCGATGATAGGTGTCATGAGCTGCTATGTCATTTCGCTTATCGGTATCCCGACGATTGCACATATCCTCAACTACACGCCCAAACCACAAAAAACTGAACTCTGTTATGCAGTCGGTGAAGGGGCGTGTGGTTACATCCCCTCACAAACCGATGGTGGTTCGGTTAAAAGTGTACAAAAAAAGAGTTCATGGTCATATGGCCGGTTCCTGACCGATATTTCAGTAAAAATTGCGAAAAATCCTATACCCATACTCCTGATTGCCGGGATGATCGCCCTGATCGGTTTTCAGATCGATCCCCAGATCCCCATCGAGACAAACGAGAACTCTTTTGTTCCCAGCGACATGCCGGCAAAAGTCCAGATGGATAAAGTGACCGGTATTATCGGCTCGACAAGCACGGCTGATTTTATTATCCGGGGGAGCCGTGTTACCGATCTCGACACCGTGCGGTGGACGAAGGAATTCCAGGAATATGAACTTACCCATCACACTGAACTTACCCGTGCGACGAGCATTGTCACGTACATCCTTGCATATAACGGAGGGGTTATACCAGAAGACCAGAACCAGCTCAATACCGTAATTGAAAAGATCCCGGCCGATGTCAAAAAACCGTACCTGAGCGGTTCGATGGAAGGCGTCATCCGGTTTAACACCATCAAGCTGGAGATGAGCGCCGAGAATAACCTCAAAGTTGGGATGGAAAGGGATATTGCATTCCTTCAGCCGCCAACAAGGATCACGCTTGCACCGGTGGGATCGTTTTATCTCTTCACCGCACTTATCAACGGGCTCGTATCATCAAAAGAGGCGATGACCTACCTCGGGTTCGTGCTCGTCTTTGTGTTCCTTGCGCTGGTGTACCGTCATGTTCATGCAGTCACCCCGCTTGTCCCGATTATTTTTATTGTCGGGTGGAATGCAGTTGCGATGTATGTGCTGGGAATCGCGTACACCCCGCTTACGGCAACACTCGGGTCCATGACCATTGGCGTTGCCGCGGAATATACAATCCTTGTGATGGAGCGATATGAAGAAGAGCAGGAGCGTTTGCATGACCACATCGCTGCAATCCAGGAAAGTGTGAACAAGATAGGTACGGCGATAACGATCTCCGGTCTTGCAACATTCTTCGGGTTCTCCGCACTCTGCCTTGCAAGTTTCCCTATCATCAGTAACTTCGGTATCACGACCCTGATAGCTGTCGGGTTCTCATTAATGGGTGCGATCTTCATAATGCCAGCAATTCTCTCTGTCATGGGGGATTTGACAGAACGTCTGGAAGAAAGGAAGAGGCACTCCCGATAGCATTTATGAGATTCTCATCCGATTTTTTTAAAGACCAGACCAAGAGGTATTTACCCAAAGAGATTCGCACTCTAGAATAACAGGCAGGAGGAGGAAAATGACCGTTGTACTTGAAGCAAAAAATCTTACAAAAAAGTATGGTGATGTAATCGCTGTCGACAACGTCTCGCTTGTTGTTGAGAGGGGAGCACTGTTCGGGCTGCTTGGCCCTAACGGGTCAGGCAAGACCACCATGATCAAAATGCTGACCGGACAGACACGCCCAACAACAGGTTCAGCAACCGTGCTCGGGATAGACGTAACCAAGGACCCGGTCGGTGTCCGCGGGCAGGTGGGGATCATCCCCGAGCAGGAGACCCCACCCAGTTTCCTCACCGCGATGGAGTACCTCGAGTTCGTCGCGGCGGTCCGAAAAATCCCGGACATTGAGACGAAGGCGGACTGGTGGTTCGATTTCCTCGATTTTGCCGACAAGAAGAATGTACTCTGCAAGGACTTATCAAGGGGCACCCGTCAGAAACTGATGTTCACGCAGGCTTTCATCCACGAGCCGGCGCTCGCGCTGATCGACGAGCCCCTGATCAACTTCGACCCGATCATGCAGGACCTCGTCAAGGACTACCTCGCGGGATATGTCAAAACGGGTAAGACGATCTTCATTTCGACCCACATCCTCGAGGTGGCCGAGGAGATCTGCTCGGGGTTTGCAATCCTCCACAAGGGCATACTGCTCCACACCGGCCCCGTTGCCGAATTGAGCAGCAGGAACGAGCATCTGCCCTCCTTCTTCCTCTCGCTCGTCCGGAAGGATCGCCATGTTTGAGCTGTTCACCAACATGGTGAAAGAGGAGTGGCGTGTCCATTCCACGATGTTCGGCAGCCTCTCCTTTGCCCTCTTCCCGGTCATGATCTTCGGGATCGCGTTTATGGGGTCGTTCCTCCTCCCCCTGATGCGCACCACCCTCCCGGCCGGTAACCTCACGCTGATCGTCCACGCGAACTACCTGATGCTCGGGATCATGGTCGGCGGGTTCGGGCTGCTGGGCAACGAGGTGATGAACCGGCGGTTCGGCCAGGCAAGCCTGCTTGCCTACTCTGCCCGGAGCCTCCCGCTCTCCGAGAAGTTCATCTTCTCAAACTTTGTCATCAAGGACACAGTCTATTACTTCTTCCTCTGGGTCCTGCCCTTTGGTTTCGGGTATATCCTGGCTTCGCCGTTTACCGGTGTCCCCCTCGCAGGTGCCTTGCTCCTGCTTCTCACCCTGACATTCTCGTTCCTCTTTGGCCTCTGCGGCGTCTTCTTCCTCTCAGCAGTTTATGCCCGCTCACGACCGGTACTCTGGCTCGTCCTGCTGGCCATTGGTGTGGGAGTGGGCGGTTTTGCGGCCATAACTGGCATGAACCCGGTGCTCTTTTTCCCGCCGCTGCTACTCAACAGCGCGTTCACGTGGGCGAACTTCCTGATCTCCTGCGCCGTACTCGCACTCCTCTTCGGGGTCGCGATCGTGTTGTTCAATCCTGAATCGGTTGGATCGGAGAAGATGTACAAGGACTCCTTTGCGCCCCTGATGCGGCGGTTTTCGTCCCTGCCGAACCCCCCGCTCTCTGCCAAAGATACCCTCGACCTGTACCGGAGCGGGAGCCTGGTCGGCCAGACGATCTTCTCGTTCCTCCTCCCCCTCGTGGTGATCTGGTTCTTCTTATCCCTGCTGGGCCCGTTCTTTCCGCCCCATGGTCTGCTCTTCATAGTTGCCGTTACCACTGGTGTAATCGCGTCAACGATGTACACGTGGGTCACGATGTTCGACACCTTCGGTCCGTACGCCTGCCTGCCCGTTGCGGTCAGTACGCTGATTGCGAGCAAACTCACCACGTTTGCGGTCCTCCAGACGATCCCGACCATCTTTATCGCGGCTGTTGCGCTCCTCTCCGGGGAGGCCGCGTATCTCGTCCCTGCCGTCGTGCTCGGAATTTCGGTCTCGTTTTACGCTGTGAGTGTCATGGCCTGGCTCTGCGGGCTGTCCCCTAACGTGCTAGTGTATGATGTAAAGGTGCTTTTTGTGTACCTCATCCTTGTCGGCATTGTCCTGACAATCTTCACGTCAGTTGCTTTTGCGAACCCGTACTTTGCCCTCTCGGCAGTCATCCTCGCTATCCCAACGTGGCTGCTGGTGTGGAAGGCAAAGGTTCGCTGGGACGCGGTGGACCCCGAAGGGTTCTGAATTTTTTAAAAAAAAGGAGCACAGTGCTCAATCTTCTGTACAGAATGATCGAAAACATACACCAGATCCCCGCCACTGGCGCTCCAAGACGCTCAAGAGAAAAATTCCGGGTTAAAAAAAAGAGATGGATGTACCGTCAGCATGACCTGCTTCTGTACACCATCATCTCTCGACGTGGCTACCATCGCAGAACGGCTTATTATACGATTTTCCGCAGCGACACAGGGTCACGCGGTTCCGGATTTCATAGACATGACCCTCGGACGATTCAACCGGAATACCGCCACGTACCCAGAGTGGGCCATGCTCACTCCTCGGGGGGTACTCAATGACCACAATAGATTTTTCAAATTCGGGTTCAAGCACCTTTCCGGTCTTCCTGTCCCAGACAACAAGGCGCCCGGACGGACAGTTTGCTGCCTCTTGTATCGCAATGTCCCTTGTCTCAGGATTACCTGATTGCCGCGTAAGGTTCCAGATCCCCCCGGCCCGCATGCAAAACCGGGCGTGGACGCACATATTATCAGCGTCAGTCAGCGATAGGGTGGGCCCGTTGATTTTCTCTGCCCGTTTGAGGTACGGCTCATCATCAGCCGTCTCGGTTCCGTCAAAGTGAACTTTCTCATGGGTACCATCGCAGAATTGTTTATTTTTAGAATGCCCGCACCGGCACAGGGCGTACTGTTCCTGCAGGGGAAATGTCGTAACCTCATGCCAGGTACTGCAGTATCCCTCTGAATCGTTACGGATCTCCTTTATTTGGAGGGGGATACTTCCTGAGACGATATAGGGGCCTTTTTTATTTACCCTGATTCTCTTCGTATCATCAGGTGGGGAGGAGGGTTTATCTTTTTTTGGGGACATGATGCACCAGTTATCCCTTTTTCATTAGTTTATCTTATATTCTTTTCTGGCACATTCTGATTTTTTGGATCGTGGCAAACAGGCTTTATAAGAATTTGAATAAGGAAAAAGTCAAAAAATTTCCATTTTCTTATCAGCTCTCTTCGGACTGGTGAGCCGGGCAGAAATTGCAGATAGAATAGAAAACATCTTTTTCCTTGTCCCGGATCAGGCAATAATAATCCCCACCCCGTTGTTCAACAGAAAAACCGCCGGGAAAGGGCATACCCACAGGGTGTCCCGGTTCATCAAGGAAAAACATGGTGAATGCGGCTATCAGGTAATAGAAGAGGCGGTTCTTCGGATTACGGAAGTACGGGTTGCGTTCGCTCGAGTCATTCCACGAAAAACACCCTTCCGGAAGCATTTCACAGAATTTGCGGAATGTTTCCCGGTCATGGATTGAATCTTTTATTGTGAAAAAAACCCTGTGGTGGTGCATGGCAAGGAGCTGGTGGTGTTTGCCAAAGAGCTGCTCGCGGAAATAGGGGCGGATCGATTCACGGTAAGGTGAGGGAAGCTTATCAATCTCACTGTTCAATCTGCCACCGATGATCTGAAGATCGAACATCGTGTAGCCCTGGATTTCGTTGACGAGGATTAAACCGAGTTCGCCTTTCGTCTGTGCGATACTGAGACGTACTGCGATTTCCCGGATCATCCTGCCTCTTTTTTCATGATGTTCGGGCAGCTGGATTAATCCCGTCGTTTCCATTGACCCCGCACCTTATGCATTAATACAGTATCTCTCCTGTGCACAAAAAACAGATAGGTGTGCTATCGTAATGGGCGTTGTTTCCTGTTCATAAATCATCGGCATTATCTTCAATTCACTGGTAGAAGTCATCAGCCGAAGAGATGGGTTTATGGCGAACTTTATGGCCAATACGATAGTGGGGGGTGCGTTGATACTTGCAGGGAACGACAAAAAACAGGCCTGATTGTGGAACAAGGGAGATGCGATTTTCCTGCTCCATCCTTCTTACACCATAAATCCATGACTATCCCCCCAATCTGCAGGACTATTGCATAATGCCGGGAAAAATAATGTATCTGTGAATTACGGATAGAGAATGTAGTCCCCCTCAATTCTCACCTTAGCATTTCCCCCGAAAAATACACTGCGCTGCACCTTTGAGGCGTCACTTACCAGGCGGATTATATTGGGATGCTCCCTGCTCCTGCCCTGCTCAATCCTGAGCATATGACCGTCCCATAGAGCGGCGTTCAACAGGTAATACCCAAGTGCTGCGTTACCTGAACCCGATGCGGGATCTTCAAGATACCCATAAATGGGAGCAAATACCCTTACGCGGAAATTATTCGCATATATTGAGACATCCTCTGAAAAGACCAGAATAATTTCGATTCCGTTTGCAAGACAGAACTCCCGCAGGTGCTTCTGGTCGGGATGGAGTGAGAGGAGAGTATCAAGAGATGCAAAGGGAACAATCAGGGTCGCAAGACCAGCGTTGACCAGCATAATCCGGTTCTTTTCCGTTATTTCACCGGGTGGGATTCTCGGGGCTGCAGCGATATCATCGCGGGTCAGTGCAGGGTTGAGAAACTGTGGCAGGGGTGCACTGATGAACACGGCATCTGCAGATGCAATCTCATTTCGTACAATAAGGTCACGTCCCTGCACATGAATTCGGGCGATAGGATCCCGTGCGAGTGCCTCATCATTTTTTATGAGATCGTACATGACGGCAATCATACCATGGCCGCAGAATGCAACTTCACGTTCTGAGGAAAAAACCGGAGGGCGGTGTGCCCTTCATCGGGATAGACATAGACGACCTCGCTGACAAAGCCAGCCAGTTCACGGGCGATCTGCTTCATCCCCTCAACCAACAGTGCATGCTGATCCCGGAGGTACACACAACCAGCGGGATTCCCGGTCGATTGTCCTATACAAACGTATCTATTTTTTTAAAACGGTAGCGTTGCAAACAACCACATCCCAACTAGTGCGGAATTGCACTCTTGATAATGAAACGGTCATGGCCGATATAGGCAGCCGGGCAGATAATGATCGCAATCATGGGCAATGAACCGGTATTTTCCAGAGGGTAGACTTGTCCCTCCTGCACGGTAAAACAATCTCCGCTTCTCACCCAGACAGACGTGTTCCATGCGACCACATCATCTCCGTGAACAATCTGGTATATCTCGTTACCGGCGTGGGGGTAATGGGTAGTAACATTCCGTTGCGGTCCCGGTTCGGCCACATCCAGGCCCAGAAGTTCATCTCCCGTCACTTTGACGACACGTATTTCAACCGCTGGATCGATCGGAGCAGTTTTTATGTGTTCAAAAAAATTTATGACATTCAATTGGGCGCTCATAGAACGTTCTATTGAGCATGTATATCCCCTGTTGATGTGTTTTTCCGGTTCTGGTGCAGGATGGTGCTTACGCGGGGTGAACCGGTTTGCTCTACAAGGACGGATTTTTAATCGCCTTTATCACTCACATGGGGGAACGGTGTGTTGAGGGATATTTCTGTAAAAGTGGACAGATTTCTTGATCTGACGGGAAATTAGTATGAAATTACGGTAAAATTTAAGGATTATACCTATTCATTAAAGATAATGTTTAAATATTATAACAAATAATTATGATTCACTACAAAAAAACCGAAAGGAGGTTTTAATTAAACCAGGTACGGTCCCTACGATTCGAACAACATTCACCAAAGTACACATTCTGAACCGACCTTCAGGAAACAGAGGCTGGTCGTTTCCTCCTGCCACATGCAAATAATCGATACTAATCCTCTTTTTTGATTTTCTTTTGTCGTTCCCATTCCTGCACCAAGGGCAATTACACCGGAACAGGTGTTCTTTGGATAACAAAGACCACGGTAATAACAATTCGCCTTTTTCCCATTTTAACCCGCGAAATATAAGATGATGCCCTGATCATTTACACACCAAGGGTCATCTGCAGGGCGTCGCACGTATCGAACGACGAGAGCCGGATGCCGAGAAGACGGATCTTCCGCCCATCAAAAATATCCCGGATCAGGGAATGGGCACACGTGCGCAGGGTTACCGGATCACCCGTGTAATGCGGAAACGTACGAGCCTTTGTCTTTGTGACAAAACCCTGGTACCGCACCTTTACCGTAACCGTCCTGCAGTGCAGGGATTCATCAGAAAGATTCCGGCACACTTCTTCTGCCAGTGCATCAATCGTTACAGCAATCAGGTGCTCGTCATCGGTATCGTTAGTAAATGTCGTTTCACGGGATACAGATTTCACACCCTCCCGTTCTTTAACCTCACTCCTGTCAATACCGGCTGCAAGATCCTGCAATGCAATCGCAGAGCGCCCGAACCGGGCGATCAGCACTTGGATGTCGAACGCGGCAAGATCCCGGATGGTCCTGATGCCAATGTCGAAAAGATCCGCTTCGGACTTCTTCCCAATACCCGGAATCTTCCGCACTGGCATCGGTGCAAGAAATGAGAATAGGTTCTCTGGCTCAACAACGATAAGGCCATCGGGTTTGTGTACCTCGGAAGCGAGCTTTGCGACCACTTTTGTCGGTGCAAGACCGATAGAACAGGTTAGTCCGAGTCGCGTGAGGATAGTGTCCTTAATCCGGACTGCGAGATCGGTTGCCGCAGGAAATGTCCCCAGTCTGCTCACATCCAGGAACGCCTCGTCGATACTCACCTGCTGGAGGGGGAAACCGTGGGTTTTCAGGATCGCCATAACGTCAGCAGATGCTTTCACATACCGTGAAAAGTCCGGGGAAAGGAATACCGCGTGCGGGCAGAGAACGAATGCCTGTGAGATGGGCATTGCTGACCGTATCCCAAATGCCCGCGCCTCGTAGGAACAGGTTGCCACAACCCCCCGCCCCTTCCCATGGTTTGGGTCAGCACCGATCACGACAGGTTTTCTCCTGAGTTTGGGTCGGTCCCGCATCTCAACCGATGCATAAAATCTGTCCATATCCAGGTGCAGGATGATCCGCTGTGATGTCCCGAAAGCGATATCCGGCACTATTGATCAGCCTCTCCTTTGGTTACATTCCGGCTATCCTGTCATGGTCATAAGGCGGTGCTGCAAAGTCACGGAACGTGCACTGCCGCTCCCGGAGGGTGCTCCTGAGCAGGTTACCCTCTTCAATAAACCGCTGCATCGGGAGCGTGAATTTTTCCGAGATATGGGAAAGGGCTGAACGGATATCTTCAAACTCCTGTGCCGGTTGGCGCATTGCGCTCCTCACGTTCTCCCGCACATTGAATACCCCCAGAGGTACATACCCGTGGAGTGCCTCCCGCAGGATAATTGCCCCTGCCTGTTTTTGGTTCTGTGCGAGCGCCTCGAGCACCGCCATCTTGCAGGAGTAATAACACCCGCCCAAGGGTGAATAGTCTGTCTTCTTTCGGGTTCCCTCATGATCGGAGAATACCAGTTCCTCATTACCCAGCACGTGCAGGAATGCTTCTGACCATTCGTACTGCCAGCCGGTTGGCATGAGAATCACCGCGTAATTGTTATTCAGGCTGGAGTATTCGTGTACCCGCCATGTGTCGAGTACCGGGCATTTTTTCACCTCCCTGAGAAGCCTGTCACCGATCATGGTGTCGCAAGCGGTGATTGACCACCTGGTCGGTACCAGGTGCCGTCCTCGGTCCCTTCCCATGGTTCCAACAGAAAATGCCTTCTGGATGCTGGAGAATGCTACCCCTTTTTTGTGCAGGTCAACAACGGCATCAGCAGATTTCAGGTCAGTATCGTAATACACTTTTTCAAGGTTCCGGTCCCATCTCCCGCTCCCAATCTCAAACCGCTCGATCGCCGCACTGGGCCCAAAGGGTGTGTGTTCCTCCGAAAATGAGGTTCCGGTCGGGACGCTCTCAAATGAGACTTCGCTCTCGACAGAGCTATCCGAGAGGGCGATCTCCTGGAGTTTTTCGACAAACCGGTTATCAAGATCAGCTGAGTTTATCCTATGCTTGCCCCGTACCAGGTTGAGCCGGTAACCGATTATCTCCTCCTGGCTCTTGTGTCCGGAGATCCATGATTCGGGCATATCCATAATTGCAGTGTCACCATGGAGAGGAGCAATCATCGGACCGGCGTATACATCCGGGTAATTCCAGCTCCCTATAAACACCGATGGCGGCGAACTGCCTTCCAGCTCTTTTCCCACAGCTACTGATTTCATCTGCAGGGTAGCTGCTGTCAGCTGTCTGAGATATGCCCCCTTACCAATCATCGCTATGTGAGAGAATCGATGAGCTGTCTATTAAGGTGTGAGGTGTGCAGGTAGAAAGTGAACTGACCGGTACCAAACAAGGGAAAGACCCGAACCTACGCATGAAAGGAGCTGGTATATCATCATGAGGGGGGTGAGAAAAACTGTATTTCAGCGTAGGGTAAGATCGTTTCATCGGGGAGATGAGGCACCCTCCATCTCACCCTCTGCCCATGCATACCACTCCCGGATTGACGGGGGAAGCTCACATTCCGTGATGGTGACAAAATCGAAATGGTTGTAGAACCCTGTAAGATTTTTTACTGAATGCATAAAGACCATCTCATCAATGACGTTTTTATCCCGACAATTGAAGTGTCTGCTGCCGGATGTGGACCACGGGTGAAGAAGGGTTGCCGGGTGAATTTAGTATCATTTCTCTTATTACTTTGGCCAGGCCGGGTGTTTTTCCCACAAACAATACATACCTTCATTGTCCTCCACGTCATAGATATATAGATTAACGGAGTTGTCTGAATTAGACCCAATAATAAAGATGATGCTGATCCAAACGCAGTAAATGCGGACGGAACACCGGTTGTTCGTGTCCGCCTGCCCAAGAAATGGGCCAATGAACAGTTCGCTTTTGCAGACCTGATGATGGGGGCAAACCATATCCGCGTCCGGTGCTATGACGGGGTCACCCGCATGGGCCGGATCAAGGGCAAGATCAAAAAACGGGTCTGGATCCGGGAAGGGGATATCCTGATTGTAACGCCGTGGTCGTTCCAGGATGAGAAGTGTGATATTATTTACCGCTATCTGCCACCGCAGGCAGACTGGTTACGAAAGAACCGGTATCTCTGACACTATCATCTTTTACTATGCAGTGCAGACAATGCACGTTTGCCAGATTCCCCATCAGGTTTTTACTGTTCTGAGATACTATGATTTGATGGGAAGATCGCGCTTGACTTTTTTTAAAATAGAAAAAAATACCCGTATTTTTAAAAAACATTCCTTTATAGGGTCATAAAAGAAATAGTATCTACCGTTATGCAGCATACTGAAAAGAATATCAAAATAATTCGTGACAAGTTGAGCAGGATCGGTATCGGCGAGAAAAAACTGGATGATGAGACAATTCTGGCATCCTATGGTATCAACAAATTCGGCCAGTTGTGCGCCATTCCAAAAGTGATCCCTCCCGCTCAATGAAAAGGGTACCCTTTTTTTACTTCCTTACGGTATAACCAGCGTTTCTAAGAATCCTGGTTATCTTCTCTTCCCATATCGCATCATCCGGCTCGTTTAAGGGATCGATACACCTCTTCCAGAGCCGGGTCAGGTCTTCATCATCAGAAAAGAATGCACGCTGGTACATAATCCGGCCTGCTCTTGATCCCTGATAATTCAGGATGAGCAGGCGCCAGCACCCGTAATCCCTGCAGATCTCCGGGCGTGTGAAGTGGACTGTGCAATATACTTTCTTGTCCTCCGTCTGATACCTCAGGAAGGGGCATGCCTCCGGCTGCTCAAGAAAAATGCTTTTGTCCTCAAAGAGATGGCGCTTGTCCTGATCGACAATGACCGCCGTTTTCTCCCCCGTATATTGGTTATTGACCAGAAAATCAAACGCACCACGAATTTCCTTTATGGTGTGGACCTGCCCCATGTGGTAGCAGCACTCACCACACTGCTGGCATTCAAATACCATGTACGAAAATCCCCGGATCACCTTATACTCTGCCAGATAGCGAGCCCGAACTCAAGGGCAATTAAGATGATGATCACCCACTCGAGGAAGTTTGAGTGCTGGATACGGACTTCATCAGAGAGCATGGAGTAGTTTTCCCGGATCACATCGATCTTCCGGGTCACACTCTCGCTCCACTGGCTGCTCCGCAGCACTTTTAACGCTGTTGCATACACGCGGGCATAATAGACATCTTCGGTGACTTTGATCAGGTTGTCCACTTTTTCAATGACCTCGGAGATCTCTGCATAGGTCTCCATCTGTTTTGCCATGATTGCATGGTACTGGCGGCTCCGGCGAAACGCTGAAAGCCTGTCAGCATGTTCGATATCATCATACATCTTCTCCATCTCACGGGTCAGTTCCCGGTCATAGTACCGGAGCTCGAGCACCTGGACATTGGCAAATTCTATCAGGTCAATCAGGTCAGTCGGATTTTCCGGGTTGCAGAGGAGGGCTGAATCCCAGGAGAGTATCGCAAGATCATCCGTGGTATAGCTGAGCGAATTTTTGATAATCTCATCCCGCATCTGGGGCGAAGTGTTGGTCTTTTCCCCAATTAACAGGGGGACCGGATCAATCGAATCATCCCTGCTGTCCGTCACGTAGACCGTGTAGTCTTCAAAGAAATCAGGGTTGATTGCGAAGTTTTTGATGTGCGGTTTGATGATCTCGCCGAGTGTCTTGAGGTACTGGACATAGAATTCCGATAATCCTTCCTGGCCGGCAAACAGGAACGCGATCTCTTCGAGCGTGGAATAATGTGCGTCCCTGTTTTCATAGATAAAACAGAAGCTGATTGCACCAATATCATAGACACGGGCAACCACGCTGAACTCAAACGGCTTGCCTTCCCGCTCCACCTGTATGGGGTGCATCTGGATCATAAGCGGGGGGTCCTCAATCATGATGGACTTTTGCTTGACACGGACAAAACTTGTTCTTGCCGTAAAGTAGCTCTGGGCGAGGGCTCGTTCCAGCCAGTCGAGATCTATTTCCCTGCCGATATCATAAATCCGGTAAAACCGGAGTGTAATCATGGTGCTCTCCCTCCAGGATAAATCCTTTTGTGGAGCAGCATTGTCGTTGAAGACGGATAATTATTACCAACGATTTTATGACTTGTGATGAGAAGCAGAGATTTTTGTGCTGCCGAAACGAACCTCATATTAGAATCCCATGAGTCCACCTGAAGTGATCGATAAGAGTGCAAACCAGGATACAAATATCCCCGTCACCAGCTGCAGCACTCTTCCTGACACTGCCAGTATTATCAGAATTGATCACCTTACAAAAATATTTCGTGAGAAGAATCGCAGCGTAACCGCTGTCGATGACGTCACCCTTGAGGTCAGACGGGGAGAGATCTTTGGTCTTTTGGGTCCTAACGGGGCGGGAAAGAGTACGCTTATCCGGGTGCTGACTACCCTGCTCCGTCCGACAAGCGGAACAGCATGCGTTGATAGCTATGATATTATCCGTAACCCTGAAAAGATCCGGAGCATCATCGGGGTCTGCCCACAGAACAGCACGCTTGACGTCGAACTTACCGCGTACGACAACCTTGAATTTTATGGAAAACTGGTAAACGTTGACGACAGCATTCTGGACATGAGGATATGGCAGCTCCTTGCGATGACCGAACTGACCGATCGTGCCCACATGAAAGTCCAGACATTATCGGGAGGTATGAGACGGAAACTTGAGATCGTCCGCGCTTTTATTCATCATCCCCTCATCCTGTTTCTTGATGAGCCGACAATAGGGCTCGACCCGGAGGCACGGCACGAAGTCTGGCAGCAGATTTTAAAACTGAATGAAGAAAAGACAACCATCATCCTGACCACGCACTACATGGACGAAGCAGAAAAACTCTGTAACCGCATCGCTTTTGTGGATAAAGGACGCCTTATTGCCCTGGATATACTGGAGAACCTGAAACAATTAATTCCTTCGGGTGACTTAATAGAGATCGGTTTTGAAACAATGGATGAGAGGATGCTCCCGGCGTTCAGAGAGAATTCCCTGATCAATTCAGTTGAAGTCAAAGACAAAAAACTCATCATCTCTGCAAAGAACGGGAGCAAACTCCTTCCTGAAATTGTAGCTATCTTTGAAACCTTTTCTCTGCCTATGACTTCCATATCAATACGATCACCTTCACTGGAAGATGTTTTCATCCACCTCACCGGTAAAAAACTGGATGAAGGCGGGAATCATGAGCAAAAACCTGCACGCGGGGGGCGGTCGCTATGATCCGGGGTGCCGTCGCAATCTTCAAACGGGATTTCAAGAAATTCCTCAGTAACCCGTTTGTTGTCATCATGACCCTCATGATGCCCATCATGTACCTGGTCATTTTTGGCAATGCATTTGGGGGCACCATCAGTCACGTTCCTGTCGGGATTATCCAGGAGGCTCCTCCGTATAATGATACCCCGCTTTTTACCCAGGCTGTCGTAGCACTCAATCATATCCCCCAGAAAGATTCCCAAAAACTGTTAGATATCACGGTATATGCGGATGAAACGTCAGCCAAACGTGATCTTGCAAAAGGATTGATATCAGCAGTTGTTGTTTTTCCGTCAGAAATATCCAATGATCATGCAGTCCGGCTGTATGTTGACAGTTCGAATTCCATAATTCCTGCTCTCGTCGAATCAGCAGTACGCGGCATTCTTGCTACGCTCGGGGCACATAATCCGGTGGTAGTCAATAAAATTTATGGGGATATCAAATATATCCAGTTCTTTGGCGTTGGCGTCATCATGATGGCAATTTTTACCTCTACGATGTTCGGGGGAGGGATTGCTCTCATCAGGGATCGGGAGGCAGGAATCCACGAGGGTTACCTTGTCACACCGGTGCAGCGCACGAGCATTATCGCCGGGATCATTTCCAGTGGTACTATCAGGGCATTTATTGCGGGATTTACCATCTTCCTGATCGATATTTTTATTACCGGCATAATGATCCAGAGCCTGGAAGACTTCCTGTTGGTTATTCTGGTGATTTTAATCGCATGTGTCGGGGTTACCAGCCTGGTTGTTTCCTTTGCGTCACGGTTCTCTGCCCAGCAGGAATACGCTTCAGTCGTCGCCTTTCTCAACCTTATCCTGTTCATGACTTCTGGAGCGTTCTATCCTGTTCTCGGGATGCCTGAATGGTTGCGCTGGATAACGGTGATTAATCCCGAGTACTATGGCGTGGATGCACTCAGAAGTATTATTCTCCGTGGACAGGGTCTCGATGTCATCGGGATGGACCTTATTGCATTATTGATATTTTCCGGTGCAATGTTTATTCTCGGTATCGCCACGTACCGGCGTACCTTGGAATGATACACTACCCATACCTTATTTTCGGGTTTTTTCGCGCGTATCATAACGCCCGTTCCGCCGTATAACAGAGCTCAAAAGGTAATTTCCCGCAGCAGGAGATGTATTCCGGGCACCATCCTCCAGGCATTCTTATACCTGATCACCACCAATTCCGGTACTACCAATGTCGCACGCAGACACTACGAACCGGTGGTTCTCTCCTGATCGCCGGATGATGTATTACCTGTTCCTGCTGGGTTTCTTTGCGATATTTTCAACTACTATATCAAAAAACCCGGTACTGCCACTTTTCTCGCAGGCAATCGGCGCAAACGATGTGGTGATTGGGCTTGTAGCTGCCGTCTCCCCGTTAGCCGGGATCCTGTTTTCGTTTCCGGTCGGCGTACTCTCGGACCAGATAGGGAGAAGGAGGCTCCTTATCACGTCAGGAATAGTGTTTTTGTCTGCACCGCTCCTTTACCTGTTCATCACCGACCCTCTCTGGCTAATCCCGGTCCGGTTCTTCCACGGCACCGCCACGGCAATCCTCGGCCCGGTCATCTCGGCGGTTATCGCTGAACGGTTCCCGGAAACCAAGGGTGCAATGCTGGGACAGTACTCCTCAGCGACACTTGTCGGTCGGACGATTGCTCCCCTCGCCGGGGGCGTCATTATCTCATCCTTCATGATGTATCCGGGGCTGATTCCTTATCGCATGGTATACGTGGCTGCTGCGCTTGCCGCTGTACCCGTCCTCATCATGACTCTCATATACCGCGAGAACCTGTCAGCACTCCCTGGCCTGCCCGTGTTCTCCCGCTTCCGCGAGAGTTTTGTGACCTTTTTTTCCCATGCCGGGCTTCGTGCCACCGCCCTTGTTGATATGGCAACCTACTTTTCATTCGGGGCGTTCGAAACGTTTCTTCCCCTCTTTCTTGCTTCCCGGGGCATCAGCCCTTACCTGACGGGGATTATCTTTGCCGTGCAGGTACTGATCATTGCCGGGACCAAGCCGTTCTTCGGGAAACTTGCTGACCATTTCAACAAACGCGTCCAGATCGCAGCAGGGCTTCTGATCCTGGGCAGTTCTGTAGCCTTCATCCCGTTCACCACCGGGTTTTCCACCGTTATTTTCGTCAGTGCCGTGTTTGGTCTTGGGATGTCACTTTCAACCGTGGCTACCAGCGCCTACGTCGCAGACATTGCAAAAAAAGAGCAGATCGGGGCTTCCATGGGGGCGCTCTCTTCCACGATGGACATTGGGCAAGCGGCCGGGCCGCTCGTCACGGGGATAATCATCACCGCAGTCGGCTATACACTGGGATTCTTTGCAAGTTTCCTTCTGGCCATTGCAGTCACCGCTGCTTTTGCACTCTCGGTGCGGGAACGGCCAAAAAAAAGGGATCCATAACTCTGGAGAAATGCTCAATAAAAAATCCGGGACACTCAAGGGGGTTTCACCCCAGCACGCTCGTGGCTCCCCAGAAAATTCGATAAAACCACGGCAGGTACTACATCACCATCGCTCTCAGCACAGGGGCGCCAAGAGGGGACAGGCACTTTCCCACAACAACGCCATGGTAGTTAATGGAGCAGCATTATCCGCATTCCGGACAATACTGCCAACCTATTGCATGCCATGATTGTACCTTATCTTTTGTCTGTCTGACATCGCAGCTCCCTGATTGTTCGGAATTTATGCAATGCGGCGGTGCCTCGCCAGTCTTTATTATCACTCTTACCACTACGTAGTGGTATGACAATCGAACAGCAATTTTGCGAAAAATGCGAACATGCGTGGTATCCTAAAAGTGAAAAAAAACCGAAGGTTTGCCCGCGATGCAAATCCTATAATTGGGAAAAAAGGAGCTGATAAGAAATGAACAAACTAATAGTTATCGGACTGGTACTCGTTACAATGCTTATTATGCCAGCCAGTGCTTTTGAATTTCCCCGGTTCGATTTCAACCATCTTAATAATTATAGGGAATTATGTAACATCCCGTACCAACGCGCTCTACTTCAACATTAAATCCACAAGAACCTCAAATAAATCTTTCTCACGATTGTTGTATCTCCATTCCATCTCTTTGATGTAAAAGAGGAATTTCTCTTTTGAGATCCCATGATGTTTAATCAGC
>Ga0209777_10000885_pt1 | contig 46196 bp, 40 predicted proteins | sample FrelakmetHBP12HB_FD_187147 | JGI IMG/M metagenome (GOLD analysis project Ga0209777, IMG submission 187147) | Freshwater lake sediment microbial communities from the University of Notre Dame, USA, for methane emissions studies -HBP12 HB (SPAdes)... | ecosystem: Environmental > Aquatic >... | reverse complement strand
CCGCTGTCCGCCTGATCGGCGATACGATCTAATATGCGATGAAGGAACTCCCCCGGTCCAATCCGGTCAGCGTCTGCGGCTATCACATCCGGGAATCTGGCTGTTCTCCGGCCCAGGAGATCGCCTATGCCTTGCAGATCGCGAATACCTACATTGAAGAGGTCCTGCGCCGGGGCTATAAGATCGACGATTTCGCCAGGGGTTTCACATTCAATATCAACGTCTTTGGAAACCTCTGGGAGCAGGTGGCCAAATTCCGTGCGGCGAGAAAGCTCTGGGCCATCAATCTCAAGGAACGCTACGGTGCCAAGGACCCGAGATCGCTCCTTCTCAGGGGAATCTTCGGGGGCGGAGGGTATGGAATGACCAAGGCCCAGCCGGAAAACAATATCATGCGCGGCGCCTATTATGCCCTCGCAGCCGCTCTGGGAGGGGCCCAGACAACGGCCCTCTGCTCCTTCGACGAGGCCTACACGATTCCGACGCCCCGGGCGGCACTGCTCTCCCTCAGGACCTTCCAGATTCTCATGGAGGAGATCGGGATGAGAGATACGGTCGATCCTCTCGCTGGCTCCTACTTTATCGAAACCCTCACCAAACAGATGGAGCAGAAGATCGTTGAAGAGATGAAGCGGGTCGATGAAATGGGGGGAATGATCAAGGCTGTCGAGACGGGCTATGTACAGCGGGAGGTGTCGAGGCAGGCCTACGAATTTGAAAAGGGCGTTCAAAAAGGGGAATTGATCAAGGTCGGGATGAACAAGCATACGGAAGGGGAGGAGATGGAGGTGGACCTCCACGAGTATCGTTTAGAATCGGCGGAGGAGCAGATTCAGCGCCTCCGGGAGGTCAAACGGGAGAGGGACAATCGAAAAGTCGTGCAGACCTTAAAAGATCTGGAGACGGCTGCAAGGCAGGAAAAGAATGTCATGCCCTATCTTCTCGAATGCTGCAAGGCCTATGCAACCGTCGGTGAAATGACGAAAGTATTCAAGGAAGTCTACGGAGAATTCAAAGAACCATCCATCTTTTAATAAGCACGGAATGATGGAATATTGGAATGATGGAATATGGGGCGATAGATTGAGAGATTTTTCAGCCCATCATTCCGGTATGCTATTTTCCATATCCCAGTATTCCAGTATTCCAAAACGATGAAGGAGGGGTTGTTATGGCATTTACAATGTTTGGCAGGACGATTCGAAAGATTGGTGTGATTGGATCCGGCAATATTGGCCCGGACATCGCTCTCCATTTCAGTCAGAATCTTTACTCTTACGGGGTCCCGGTGGTGGTGGTCGATATCGCACAGGCCGCCCTCGATTCGGGATCGAAAAAGGCTGCCTCGAAGATGGCCAAGGCCGCTGAGAGGGGCACTTTCAAGAAAGAGGTCGCCGACGCGATCGTAAAGAACATGATCTTCACCACGGATTACGGAAAGCTGGCTGATGCCGATTTGGTCGTCGAGGCGGCCTTTGAACAGATGGACATCAAACACAAGATCTTCGACCAGTGCCAGGACATCTGTCCCGAGACCGCGATCCTCGCCTCCAATTCCTCTCATATGGTTCCTGAAGAGATCTTTGAAAAAATGAGGGACAAAGGGCGATCTCTGGTGATCCACTATTTCTTCCCCGCGGAAAGAAACATCTGGGTGGAGATCGTCCCGGGCAAGGATACCGATCCTGCTCTGACCGAATATCTTATGAAGTTTTATGAATTCATCGGTAAAGCCCCTACCCTGGTGAAAAGTCGCTGGAGCTTTATAGGAAGTACCATCTTCGAGGGGATATTCGAAGCGACTGCCCTGACGGTGGAACAGGGACATGCCAGCGTCAAACAGGCGGATGTCATCGCTGCAAAGGCCCTCGGGATGGGCGTCGGGCCTTTCACCGGCCATAATCTTACGGGTGGAAACCCGATCACCCACCACGGACTCACGGGCAGCCATGCGAGTATCATGCCCTGGTACGGGCCCCCGAAAATACTGGAGGAGCGGATCAAATCGGGCAAACCCTGGGAGGCAGCGGGAAAGGGCGAGGTGGTGGAGTACAGTCCTGAAATCTACGAGGCAGTTTCAAAAAGGATCATCGGCGCCTATTTTGGAATGATCACTGAAATCGTGGACAGTGGTATCACCAACATTAGCGACGTCGAAATGGCGATGGAGGTGGGGTTGGTCGTAAATCCCCCCTTCCAGATGATGAACGAGATGGGGGTCAAGAAGGCTCTCGAACTGGTGCAGGCTTACGCTAAGGAGAATCCGGGATTTAAAGTCGCGGGCATACTTGTCAAACAGGCGGCTTCCGGGAAACCCTGGAAGATTCCCGTTGTGCTGAGGGAGGACAAAGGCAATATCGCCATCGTCAAGGTTCGAAGGCCAAAGGTGCTCAACGCCCTCAATGCGGAGGTTTTTGAACAACTGAAAGAAATTTTTACCGACATCCAGAAGGACCCGAAAATCATTGGAGCTGTTCTAACCGGGTTCGGGACGAGGGCCTTCATCTCAGGGGCGGACATCGGGATGCTGGCCTCTCAAAACACACCCGAGGAAGCAGAAGCGGGGTGTTTGAAATCCCAATCGGTGGTGAATTTCATCGAGTGTCTGGGGAAACCTGTGGTCTGTGCGATGAACGGACTGGCCTTCGGTGGAGGCAACGAAACCGCCATGGCCTGCACTGCCAGGATTACTAAGAAAGGACAGAAAGTCTTCGTGGCCCAACCCGAACCGAAACTCGGTTTTATTCCGGGATGTGGCGGAACACAACGACTTCCCAGGCTGATTGGGATCGAGAAGGCATGGCCGATCCTCCGAAACTCCAACCCCATCTCTTCGGCCCAGGCGAAAGAACTCGGCTTGATTCAGGAGGAAGTTGAGGGAGATCTGATTGAGGCTGCCATGAGCTGGGTGAAAAAAATTCGCTCTGCCGAAGTCCGGGTCCCCGCAATTCCAAAGGGCCCCATTCCCATCCCTTCAAAGCTCCCGGAGGTGGATATTGGATATCTGAGTAAAAAGATTGACTCCCTTCTTCAGCAGGCGATCCTGGAGGGTGCCAAGATGACCCTCGAAGAGGGCTCGAAACTCGAGGCCAGAATTTTTGGTGATTGCCTTTTGACTCAGGACCGGAAGATTGGAGTGGATAATTTCTTGAAAAACGGACCCAAAGTCAATGCACCTTTTGTCCATGCCTAACGACATTTATATGATTTAAATCATATCCGAAACGATGCGAACTCTTGTAACATATTGGTTCGTAAAATCGGTGCTATATCCTAATTCGGGAGATTAAAATATGGAGACAAGGGAAAAGCTTTTAGAAGTTGTAGGGGTTGAAAACTTCTCTGATGACCCTGAAGTTCTCAGAAAATATTCTAAGGATTACAGTTTAGTGCCACCGGGGATGCCGAATTATGTTGTAAAGCCGAAAAATGCTCAAGAAATCCAAAAGATCATCCAGTATGCAAACGAGCGGGTTATTCCTGTGGTACCGAAAAGCTCTCAAGTCCACTTTCATGGAGCAACGATTCCCAAGCAGGGGGGAATCGTCCTCGATCTCACCAGAATGAACCAGATCCTTGAAGTCGATGAATTGAACCGGAGGGTGAGGATCGAGGCCGGGGTCACCTGGGGCCAGCTCACGGCCGAATTGGAAAAGAGAGGGTTCAGAATGATCATGCCCTTATTGCCCCATCCCGAGCGATCGGTCCTCACCGACTATCTCGAGAGGGAAGTCCCGACAAATACGGTTTATGACTATGGAGAGCCTCTTCAGAGTATGGAAGTGGTCTGGCCGACCGGAGAGATCTTCAGAATGGGCTCTGCCAGCGTCAACGGTTATCCGGACTCCAATTCAAAAGGGGCGAATCCCTCAGGGCCGGGCCTCGATTTTTACAGGTTTCTCCAGGGGGCGCAGGGTACGATGGGGGTAGTAACATGGTCAAATCTAAAAATAGAATCGATCCCAAAAATGGACAAGATCCTCTTCGCCCCGGTAAACAATCTGGCCTATGCCATGGAGTTTCTGTACAGGATCTTGCCGCGGAGGATTGGACAGGAGTGCCTCCTGCTCAATCAGGTTGACCTCGCGGTGATCCTTGCAGAGGAATGGCCCGGGGAATTTGAAAGGCTGCGTAAGACGTTACCTGCCTGGACCCTCATCCTCGTTTTGAGCGGGCTGGTGAGGCGGCCGGAGGAAAAATTGGCCTATGAGGAAAAGGCCCTTTCTGAGATATTAAAAAATGAGTTCAAGGGGCTCTCCCTCGGGGAAAATCTTCCCGGCTTCCCGGGCTTGGGAAGGAGGCTCTTGCCACTGCTTCGTAAGCCCTGGTCCCCGGATCGGACCTACTGGAAGAACCGGTACAAGGGGGGATGCCAGAGTCTTTTCTTCATCGCAAGGCCTGTCTTGGCCAAAAAATTCATCGATATCGTCGAGGAGACAGCCACTGGAAGCGGGTATCCGATGAGTGATATCGGATGCTACTTGCAACCAATAGAGCATAACCGGGCCTGTCACCTGGAGTTTCATTTCTTCTATGATCCGGCGAGCCCTGGGGAGGTTGAAAAAGTCCTCAACCTAAATCGCAGCGCTTCCGTCGCGTTGCTTAATGCGGGAGCCCTCTTTACAAGACCCTACGGGGAATTAGCCCCCCTCGTGTATGAGCGCGCTGCGGGTTATACCATGACCCTCCGGCGACTGAAGAAGATGTTCGACCCAAAGAATATCATGAATCCTGGAAATCTCTGTTTTTAAGAGAGCCTTCAAAAAACTACTTCACGCTCTCTTGATGACACAGATTTCAAAGACGATTACTTGGACTTTTCTTCATTTTCAATACGCTTTAATCTGTGTGATCGATTCATGATCGGTGTAATCATTCTTTACCCAAGGAGGAGGAAGATGCCAAAGCGGCAAGTGAGCTTAGATGTCACGCAACTGGATAATTTCGTCTACGACATGAGTCGGTGTATCAAATGTAAAGGCTGCTACTGGGTGGAGCACACCTACATGCCTGGAGTTAAATTTTCTACGAGGTGCCCGAGCAATACCTGGAATGACTTCGACGCGTACGGGGCTTTCGGGAAGATGAGAATCGGTACGGCAATCGCAGAGGGAAGGCTCCAGTGGACGCCCCAGTTGTTGGAAATCATCTATGCCGATCCCCTCTGCGGTGCCTGTGATGTGGGCTGTAAGAGAAACCTCGATCTGGAGATCGGGCTGACCCTCGAGGCCCTGAGGATCAAGGCCGTCAAGGACGGGGCAGGACCGATGCCCGCCCACAAGAAAGTAGCCCAGAATATTTTAAAGACCCATAATCAGTTCGGGGCCCCCCACGAGAACAGGAAGAAATGGGTGACAGGTGACCTCAGGGTCGCCCCGAAGGCGGACGTTCTTTACTTCGTGGGCTGCTCCGCTTCTTACACAAATCCTGAAATCGCGAAGGCAACGGCGAAGATACTGAATCGTTCCGGTACACCCTTTATGCTGATGCCGGAGGAATGGTGTTGTGGAAACACGCTCTATTCGGTCGGGATGATCGATGAGGCAAGAGAGCTTGCCCGCCGGAATCTCGAAGCCGTTAAGCAAACAGGGGCGACCACGCTCGTGACCAGTTGCGCCGAGGGTTACCGGATGTGGAAGGTCGATTACCCGAAGATGCTCAATATCGCCACTGCCGATCTGGGATTCCGCGTGATCCATCTGGTCGAGTTCGCTGATGAGAAAATGAAACAGGGAACGCTTCGACTGACGGAGAAGGTTGATCTCAGGTTGACCTACCATGATTCCTGTGGCATCAGCAGGCTTTGCGACTCGTGGACGCCCTGGAAGGGTGAGCGGGGATGGATGGGCACGGTCAGCCCTGCCCTCACGAGACGGCGGGGGAAGGAGGGGTTGTATGCCCAGCCCAGGAACATCCTGAACTCCATCCCCGGCGTGAAATTGGTTGAAATGCCCAGGATGAGAGAGAACGCCTTCTGCTGCGGGGCCGGACGGGGAACCCAGGAGGCCTTTCCAAAGCTCGCATCCTTTTCCGCCAGCCGCCGGCTTGAAGAAGTGAGAGAAGTCGGTGCTGAAGCACTCGTCTCTGCCTGCCCCTGGTGTAAGAACAATTTTACGCAGGCCGTCAAAGAGAATGGCGATAAAATAAAGGTGATGGACATTTCCGAAATTATTTCGGCATCCATTAGATAGAGGATAGCTCTCAGGAAGAAAACAACGCCCCTCTGTAAGGACCCGTGGATGATGGACCCTTGAGGGCTGAAGATTCATTTTCGAGGAGGCAGGAATGGCGATTCGAAGGGCATGTATCATTGCTGGTGGGATGTGTCAGTGGGGTTTGAGGGAGGCAAGTTACCTTGACATGGCTCAGGAGGCGGCCAAGGACTGCCTGGCCGATATCCCCGGGCTTAAACCCAAAGGGATTGACGGTCTCCTTTACGCTTCAACGTTTGTCGGGAGGCGTTCCTGTCAGGCGAATACAGCTCCGGTCGTTGCTGAAAGGATCGGCTTGAAGCCGACGTCGATTTGTGCCAGGGTCGATGTCCTCTGCGCCGGCGGAAGCACAGCCATTCTCATGGCGAAGGGGCTTGTGGAAAGCGGAACGTCTGATGTGGTCATGGTCATGGGCGGTGAAAAACTCTACACCCCGGAGAGGTGGCAGGTTCAATATGATGAGATTGCATCGGTCGATCATGACTGGGACGGCCCACAGAATATGGGGCCCCCGCCGTTATTATTTGCCATGATCGCAAAAGAGCATATGAAGCATTATGGCACCAAACGGACGGAGTTGGCCGACGTTTCGCTGGCCAATTACGATTATGGTCTGTCCAATCCAAAGGGCCAATTTCAAAAGAAGTTGACCCTCGATGAGGTGCTTACCGCCAAAGATATAGCTCCGCCTCTCGGTCTTTACGATTGCTGTCCCTTGAGCGATGGGGTAGCAGGCGTCATCGTTGCCTCTGAGGAAAAAGCGAAGGAACTGACGGATAGGCCTTTGGTCTATATCCGGGGAGGGTCCCAGGCGTCCCTTCACAGCGTGACAGCCAACTGGCCGGGGAAGCATCTGGGAGACTGGCCCCATATGAGGCTGGCGGCCCAGAAGGCCTATGAGAAGGCCAGGATAAGCGCAAATGAGATTCAGGTAGCCCAGATGCACGACTGTTTCAGCATCTCCGAGATTATTGAGGTCGAAGAGCTGGGGTTTTGCCCGAAAGGAGAAGGAGGTCCCTTTGTCGCCTCAGGCCAGACGAGACTGGGCGGCAGGATCCCCACCAATACCGATGGAGGCCTTCTTTCCTGTGGCCACCCTTTTGGGGGCACGGGGATTCGCCAGGGCATAGAAATCCTGAAACAGCTTCAGGGAAGGGCGGCGAACCAGGTGGCGGGAGCGGCCTTCGGACTGACGCACAATTTGAGCGGAGCGAATGTGGAGCATACGATCGTCATCTACGGCAGGGAGCCGGTAGAATAAGGAGGCAAGAGATGGCAGCATCCGGAATACCTTTTTTAGAGGGCAAATACTCCCCCACGTTGGACATCTGGCCGATCGAAGCCAAGGAGTTTAACCGGATCTACTGGTTTTATGATAACCTCCGGGAGGGAAGGTTCACCACGACAAAGTGCAGGGATTGTGGACACGTGGCTTACCCGCCCCGTGTCATCTGTCCGGAGTGTTATTCCGACAAACTGGAACAGTTTGACCTGCCGAAAAAGGGGAAAGTGATCACGGTCGTGGAAAAATGGGGAGGGGTTCCTCTCTGCTTCAAAGCGCCCCTGATCGTTGCCTGGATTGACCTGGGTGAAGGAAGTCCCGTACGGCATCTTGTGAGCCGGATTATCAATGCACCTCCTGGACAGACCAAGGAAGACGATGAAGTACAACTGGCAGTATTCGACGTGCCGGCCCATCCCATCGAGGTAGGACAGGAAAAGCGGATCGTCGAGAGGGTCTTCTTTGCGTTTGAACCAGTGAAAAAGTAACGCGCGGATAAAAGGGATGAGGTGAGGAGGTTGATTATAGATTGCATTTCGTAGGGCAAGGCTTTAGCCTTGCGGAAGCAGGCCTGAAGGCCTGCCCTACATGTCTGACGATTCTGAAGAATGCAAACAATCATTTGCTCCCCGTAATATAAGGAGGTCGACATGGCTATCGTCAAAGAAGCATACAGCGCATTAGAATCCATTGTGGGATCAAAGTATCTTTCCGATGATCCTGCGATCTGTGAAGGTTATCGTTGCGGACCGGGCGGATACGAGTGTGGTCTGGGGTACGAGAGGGTCATGACCAAGGTTCCGGGTGCCGTAATCCTGCCCCGAACGACGGAAGAAGTACAGAAAATCGTGAAGATATGTAACCGTTACAGGGTCCCTTATGTCCCTTACAGCACCGGATTCTACGGACCTCGTTCCCATTGTCACGTGGATAATGAGCTGTTGATCGATCTGAAGCGTATGAACGATTTCGAGATCGACGAAAAGCACCTCTACGTCGTTCTCGGTCCGGGAGTCATCTATTCGCCGCTCCAGGAAGAGGCGATGAAGCGTGGAGCCTATGTGGTCATTGGTGGAGGAGGGGCGCAAGCGTCCGTCATTGCCAATCTCATCGGTGATGGCTGGTCCCCTTTGAGTCACCGTATTGGCCTTCCCCATCGCCGGATCCTGGGAACAGAGCTGGTACTGCCGGATGGGGAGCTCGTAAAGATGGGATCGTTAGCGACGGGGGATGATCCATTCTGGGGCGATGGGATTGGTCCGGACCTCCGGGGTCTCTTGAGAGGGTACACGGGTTTAAGGGGATGCCTTGGAATCGTGACGAAGATGGCCGTGAAGTTATTGCCCTTCCAGCCGGAACGGCTCGTGCCGACCGGGATTTCCCCCAATACAGCCCTTGCCCTTCCCGAAAAGCGAGTCAAATGGATTAATTATCAGATGTCCAGCAAGGAAGCCCAGGTCAAGGCGATGTTTGAAATCGGAAAAGCTGAAATTGGAGGTGCGGTGACGAAAGTTCCCCTCTTCTGGAGAGCCATCGCCAAGGCAGAATCGAAAGAGGACTTCTGGCAGCTCTGGGGCAAAGAGAACGAAAATACCATCAAGAACTTCCACATCGTTCGCGTGCTGCTCATCGGCTTCACCTCCGAAGAACAGATGCAGTATGATGAGAACGTATTGAATGATATCATGAAGGAGCTCGGTGCCATTCCGAGGCCGACCAAACCCTCCGACGAATCCTGGATCAAGAATGCGGATTCGGCCGGCATGTGGTTGATGTGCGGGTCCTATGTTTCAGTCGATTACGTGATCGAGACCCTCACACAGGCCGCTATCCACGGAGATAGCTATGCGGAGCTGAAGAGAAAATACACGCCCCCCCTGATGCCGGACTATGGGGATCCCGGCTGGTTCCAGAGTTTTGAGCTGGGCCACCAGGGTTACTCTGAGTTTCTCATCTACTGGGATCAGGACGAAGATACGACGGGCGTAGACCATTTCTATATAGATACAGCCAAAATGAATATCAAAGAGCGTTTTTACACCTCCCTTTTAGGGCCTCACCAACCCCTCTATTTAACGGGTCCGAAATACGGGCCGAATTACCATGATTGGCTCCTCAAGGCGAAGGACGAATTTGATCCCCTGTGGGTTTGCCATCCGCCCGTACCCCTGGCCCATGACGTTTTCGTTGAACGGGCGGAGTGGATGAAAGCAATCAAAGACTGGGAAAGCCCTCCAATTACCAAAGGATAGAATATCAGGCGGCCCCTCACTCTCGGGTGGAGTGGGCGACTTCAATCGCCCAGTTTAGACCGGCTAAAGCCTCTACTCCAACCCGCAAGTGAGGCATGACAATATCAATCATTGTGACGGTGGTAGTTTTGGTAAAAAAGAAAGTGGTCTGTCCTTTCTCCGGCCGGCCGTGTAAGAACTGTGCTGTTTACCTGGGCAGGCATTATTATTTGTGTTCTTCTACAAACTATCGGGGATTTCTGGGCCGGGCAAAAGCGACAGATAAGGCGGTAGCCCGCCGCCCTTTTAGCGGAAAGACGAAGAAGGTTAAGGTCCCGATAGTCAAAACCGGGGCCTTGGACCCATTTGATGCGGACCTCTAAACAAAACCATCAAGGAGGTTTAGTCTGAAATGTTAATTGAAGGAAAGTTTACTCTGAAGGCACCGATTCAAACAGTGTGGGGTTCTTTGCTTGAACCGGGTATTCTGGCTTCCTGCATCCCGGGAGCGGAAAAGGTGGAAGTCCTTGACGATAAAACCTATGAATGCATTGTCAAGCAGTCGGTGGGTCCGATCTCCGTGAGACTTAAATTCACTGTCGTTCTGTCGGAGGTAACCCCGCCAAAATATGTAAAGGCGGTCGGGAGAGGTGAGGCCCTGGGCAAGCTGGGTACCTTTACCTGTGATGTTACGGTCAACCTGGCCGAAGTCTCGAAGGACGAAGTCGAGGTGTCCTATCAAACGAATGTCAATATCGTTGGCCGACTGGCCACGTTTGGGGAACGCATCATGCGGGCCAAGGCGAAGTCCGTGGGAGAAGAATTCACCAGGAACCTGCAAGCGAAACTGAAGAGCGGGACCGAATAAGAGAATATTGGAATGATGGAATATTGGAATGGTGAAGTCGTAAAAAGTACCAAATCCGTCACTCCGGCGAAAGCCAGAGTCCAGAACCGATTGAAATAACTGGATTCCTGCTTTCGCAGGAATGACAAACTCGAGGAAGATTAATTTTTGCGAGTTCATCAATAATGTGAAACACAAGAATTTCTTTTGATCTTTGCCTTTCTCCACTATTCCAGTATTCCATTGTTCCATTATTCCATTATTTCAGTATGAAATGGAGGTCAAACGGGAATGATAAACGAATTTGAATATTTCGCTCCTAAGACGCTCAAGGAAGCCCTCCTGTTGCTCGATCAGTACCGGGAGGATTACAAGATTATTGCCGGGGGGCAATCTCTTCTTATCATGATGAGACAGGGGTTGATTCAACCCCAACATCTGATCGACATTCATGGCATATCGGAGCTTGACTATATCACGCCTGACGGCAAGAAGGGATTGAGAATCGGAGCCCTGACGACACACCGCACAATAGAAAAGTCACCTGTGATTAAGAAGTCATTCGGTGTCCTTGCCGAAATGGAGAATCGATTGGCCTCCATCCAGACCCGCAACTGGGGCTCTGTTGGAGGAAATCTCTGTCATGGCGATCCGGCCGGAGACCTGGCACCCGTACTGATCGCATTAAATGCGACTCTGACAACGGCCGGGATCAATGGCGAAAGAAATATGCTCGTTGAAGATTTTTTCCTGGACTACTTTGAGACGGCATTGGAGCATGGCGAACTCCTCACTGAGATTCAGGTTCCAGCAATCCCTCCCAACACCGGTACTGCCTATACCAAGTTCAATGTGATCGAAAGCGATATGGCCACAGTGGGAGTTGCCGTATCCATGACTCTGGCATCGAAGGACGGTAAATGTAAAGACGCCCGGATCGTATTGGGGAATGCTGCACCCAAACCCATAAGAGCCAAACGGGCAGAAGAACTACTGAGAGGCAAAAAGATGACAGATCGTCTACTTAAAGAGGCAGGAAAAATAGCCTCGACGGAAGGGGATCCCATATCGGATATCCACGCCTCAGCCGAATACCGGCAGGAACTGATTAAGGCTTTGGTAAAACAAGTAGGCACAGAGGCCTTCGCCAGAGCGAAAAAGCCTTGATGTTGCTTCAATGGTGTTGATTGACATGAAAAACGGAAGGAGGTCTCATCGATGAAAAAGGAACTAAGATTGACTGTGAACGGTCAACCTTATGAGCTTTCTATAAAGCCCAACACCCTTCTGGTGGAAGTCTTGAGAACTCACTTGGGTCTGACAGGCACAAAAAAGGCCTGTCAGAGCAGCTCATGCGGTGTTTGCACCATCCTCCTAAACGGCATGGCGGTGAAGTCGTGTTCGATCCTCGCTCTTCAGGCAGAGGGAGCGGAGATTATGACGGTTGAAGGTCTGGCCAAGGGTGAAAAGTTACATCCCCTTCAGAAGGCCTTCCTCGATTATGGCGCGTTTCAATGCGGCTTCTGTACCCCGGGGATGCTCGCCTCAGCAAAGGCATTCCTTGACGAAAACCCCAAACCGACGGAGGAGCAGATCCGGGAAGCGATCGATGGCAACATCTGCCGCTGTACCGGTTACAACAGCATTATTCGGGCCATGGCTGCTGTGGCGAATGGCGAGTACAAGGAGGCGAAATGAGCGACAAATACGCAGTCATTAGCAAATCGCATAGTAAGATTGACGGACCTGCGAAGGTGACCGGCAGCGCCAAATATGCCTTTGATATGGTTTTTCCAAATATGCTTTATGGGAAGATTCTGAGAAGTCCTCACCCCCATGCCAAGATTCTTAAGGTTGACACGAGTCGAGCTGAAAAAATGATCGGTGTGAAGGCGATCGTCACGGGGAAGGATACGCTGGGACGTAAGAATGGCGTTTGGCGGCGTTTTCCCGAACTCTGCGATGAGGAAATCCTCTGCCGTGAAAAAGTCCGTTATATTGGAGATCCCGTTGCAGCCGTTGCCGCTGTCGATGAAGATACGGCTGAGGCAGCCCTCGACCTGATCGATGTGGAATACGAGCCGTTACTGGCCGTATTCGATCCTCTTGAAGCCATGAAGGAAGGGGCCCCTCAGCTTCACGAACATGCCGAGCGCAATATCAATTCGACGCGCCGTATCGAATGGGGCGATGTCAGCGAAGCCTTTGAGAAGTGCGATTATATCCGCGAGGAACAGTTTCACACCTCATCACAGGCTCATCTCTGCATGGAGACCCACGGAGCCGTTGCCGACTTTGGTCACGACGGGAAACTTACGGTGTGGACCTCCACCCAGGCCAACTATTATATTCAAGTGTTGTTAGCAGGGATGCTCGGCCTGAGAGAGGGGGATGTCCGGGTTATCAAACCCCCTTCAGGAGGCGGCTTCGGCAGCAAGTTCGAACTCGATTCCGCTCAGTTCTGCTCTTCCCTCCTATCGCAGAAATTGCGCCGGCCCGTCAAGATCATCCTCACCCGCGAAGAAGAGTTTATCGCCACCAAGCGAAAGACGCCGATGTACTACTACGTCAAGATGGGGGCCAAAAAGGACGGCACCCTCCTGGCTAAAGAAGTGAGGGTCGTTACGGAAGGCGGTGCGTATACGGGCATGGGAGCGACTGCCCTTTACCTCACCGGATTCTATTCGTGCCTCCCCTATAAGTGGGCCCATTATCGCTATGACGGCTACAGGGTCTATACCAACACCGCTCCGACTTCGGCGCTGCGTGGTTTCGGGGCTCCACAGGCCTATTTCGCAGGTGAGTCGATGATTGATATGCTCGCCGCAGACATGAAGATGGATCCCCTCGAGATCAGACGTAAGAACGCCGTAACTCCTAACTACGAAGTTCCTGGCCAGGCCTACATTCAGAGTTGTGGACTGAGTGAGTGTTACGCCGCTATTGAGAAGCACATCAAAGAGCGTGGGAAGCTGCCTCGCAATAGGGGAATGGGTATAGGGAACTACGCCTTCATGTCAGGCGGCATTTTCAACTGGTTTAATACGCCCTATGCGTTTTCAGCGGCCATGGTTAAAATAAACATCGACGGTAAAGTGGATCTTTTTACCGGAGCCTGTGATACAGGACAGGGGTCTGACACCACGTTGGCGATGATCTGTGCTGAAGAACTGGGAGTCCATTTAGAAGATATTCGGGTTCATGCTGAGGATACGGATCTCGGCCCTGCGGACCTCGGTTCCTGGGGAAGCCGTGAAACCTTGATGAATGGAAATGCCGTCAAGATGGCGGCAGCGGACGCCAAGCGCCAGCTCCTCGAATTCGCATATGCGAAAATGAAACCCAATGTGGTTTACGACCTGGATATCAAGGATCATAAGATTTACATGGTAGACCGGCCAGAACGATCCATCTCCTATTTCGAGATCGTTCAGGATGCCATTCGTGGAAAGGAAGGCCAGACGATTATCGGCAGAGGGCACTACACACCCCATCGTAAGGGCATGGTATCCCCCGCCTGGGGCTTTGGAGTCCAGGCTGTGGAAGTGGAAGTCGATCCTGAAACCGGAAAGGTAAAACTCATTGAAATAGTGACTGCCCATGATTGTGGCCAGGTCATCAATCCCGTAGCTGTCATCGGACAGGTGGAAGGGGCGACCATGTTAGCTGCCGGGGGCGCCTTTTGCGAAGATCAGCCCATGGATAACGGCAAAATACTCAATCCATCTATTGGCGATTACAAGGTCCTTCGCTCTGTGGATATGCCCAAAACCGTAGGAATTGAAGTGGATACCTATGAACCGGAAGGTCCATTTGGAGCGAAGGAAGCCGGTGAGGGACTAACGAGTCCGACCGCCGGCGCCATGGCAAACGCGGTATACAATGCCGTGGGTGTCAGAATAAAGGACCTGCCCATCACCCCGGAAAAGGTATTGATGGCGCTGAAAGAAAAAGAAAAGGGGAAGAAGAGAAAATAGAAGGATTCGGTAGGGTCCGAATTGGGAGATTGGCTCGCTTCTCTCTCAATGGCAACCCACCCCCACCCTGCCCCTCCCCCGCGCAGCGCAGGCGCTTGCGCCGCGTGCTGAAGGGGAGGGAAATTGTAGGTTCGTTTTTCCTCAGGGGGAGGTGAATTGCTTTGTTCCTCCCCCTTCAAGGGGGAGGTCAGGAGGGGGATGGGGCATCTATCGGAGCAGTACTAATTTAAAGAAAAACAAAATGACTCCAACCGCCGGAGGAAACCATGGGTTATCATTGTCCTGTCTGCAATAAAGTGTCCCGTACCTCTATCGATTTGGTGCGCCACATGATGGGCCGAGGAGATAATGTTCATCGAGACTGGATTAATGCCAAAGGCTTCAAATATGCGGAAATGCTTGCGTCGCAATTTCAATCCTTCGGCAGCGAAGAGTATAAGCGTTTGGCCCAGGTGCTTGAGAATGAGCCCAATGTTAAAGTCGATGATTAGCCATTCCCCGATCCCCGGTTAGCGTCACCTGAGCATGCCGTGAAGAGAAATTCATTCTAAGTGTCAATAGGAAAGTGACGGGGCCAGTAATGATCAACGTGGGTGACTGGATAAAGAAATGGAGCCTCCTTCAGCCTCAGAAGAAGATGATCTACTTTGAGGATCGTCCTCTTACCTGCCAGGAGGTGAATCATCGAACCAACCAGCTCTGCCATCTTCTTCTGGAGATGGGCGTCCAGAAAGGAGATCGGGTTTCCGTTCTCCTTCACAATTGTCCTCAATATCTCGAAACCTTCTTCGCCCTTTCGAAGATCGGTGCCATCCTCGTCCCCTTGAACTGGCGACTGGCCGGACCCGAGCTTGAATTCATCCTGAAAGATAGTGGTGCCCGAATCCTCATCTTCGAGCCGGAATTTGAAGAGGTGGCTGCCTCCCTCCGGCGAAATCGGAGCCTGTCGAATGGGGATTATCTCTGTCTCGGCCAGCCCTGCCCGGACTGGGCCATCGATTATGAAAAAGCCCTGCTGGGGCACTCGGTCCACGAACCCGTCCTTGAGTGGCCAGCGGGAGACGAAGACCCCCATATCCTCATGTACACTTCAGGGACAACCGGCGTTCCCAAGGGAGCCGTCCTTTCTCACAGAAAGACCTTCTTCAATGTCCTCAATTCAGACATCTTTTATAACATGACCTCTCAGGATGTCATGATCATCTCAAGGCCCATGTTCCATTCCGGCGGTCTCCTCGTGGAGTCAGCCCCTGTCCTCTATAAAGGAGGTACCCTGATCCTCAGGAAGAGGTTCAGGCCTCATGAGATCCTCGAGACCGTTCAGAAGTACCGGGTGACGCTGCTGGAACTTCCGGCGACGGTCTACCAGTTCATCCTCCAGGAATGTGACCTGGCCCAATACGACGTGAGCTCGGTTCGACGCTACTTTACCGGCGGAGAACGGATCCCCAAGGCGATGCTCAAGGAATATTACCGAAAAGGGATCGTTATCTCCCAGATCTTTGGCCAGACTGAGGCTTCCACGATCACCTTTCTCCCCTCAGAGGAAGCCGTCTTAAAAATCGGCTCCGTGGGACTTCCCGTCTTCCATGGCGACGTTCGAATCGTAGATAAGGCGGGAAAGGACGTGAGTCCCGGCGAGATAGGGGAAATCATTATCAAAGGCCCTACCCTCATGAGCGGGTACTGGAATCGGCCCGACCTCACGGCCGAGACGATTCGAGAAGGGTGGCTCTATACCGGCGACCTGGCAAGGATGGACGAGGAGGGATACATTTATATCGTCGATCGTGAAAAGGACATGTACATCAGTGGCGGCGAAAATGTCTACCCCGCTGAGATCGAGAAGGTCTTTCACTCACATCCGAAGATCTTTGATGCTGCAATCGTCGGAGTCCCGGATGAAAAATGGGGAGAGGTTGGAAAAGGCTTTATCCTGTTGAAACCCAATGAGACCATGGCCCAAGAAGAGGCTCTTCAGTTCCTCCGGGGAAAAGTGGCAAAATATAAGATTCCGAAATACATCGAGTTTGTGGAAGAACTACCGAAGACGGCGAGCGGGAAAATCCAGAAATTTCTGTTGAAGGAAAAACATCAGGGTAAGGCTTAGTTCGGAGTAATGAGTTCGGAGTTGGGAGTTCGGAGCAGAACTGAAAACCCCGACCCTATGCCATTAGCTTTCTGACTCCGAACTCCGAACTCATTACTCCGAACTTGTATGAGGGGTTATCGATGGCTGAGAAGATCTATCGGTTAGGCTGTGACATTGGCGGCACCTTCACCGACTTTGTCCTGCTTAACGATCAGACAGGAGAGATAAAGACCTATAAGTGTCTTACCACACCCAAAGACCCTTCTGACGCGGTGGAGTACGGAATCCGCGAGATGGAGGTTCCCACCCCGGGCTTTGTCGATCAATTGGATGAGCTGATCCACGGAACAACCCTGGTCATCAATTCGATTATCGAAAGAAAAGGAGCCAGAACGGGTCTCATCACCACGAAGGGCTTCAGGGATGTATTGGAGATCGGGAGAGGGATCCGGTATGCACCCTACGATATCTTCGCTGAATTTCCCAAGCCTTTGATCCCGAGAAGGTTTCGTATCGAAGTGGACGAGAGGGTTCGAAATGATGGGAGCGTCCTGAAGCCCCTCGATCCCGAAGAAGCGCGGCAGGTCGTTCGCACCCTCCTCGGCATGGGCGTTGAATCGATTGCCGTCTGCCTGCTGAACTCCTTTGAAAATCCGGCCCACGAGTTGATGATCCAGGAGATCATTGAAAAGGAAGCCCCTGGGATATCCGTCTCTATTTCTTACCGGGTTCTGCCCCAGATCAAGGAGTACGAAAGAACCAGCACCACCGTCACCAATGCCTATGTGAAGCCCCTGACGGGAAGATATCTCTCGAAGCTCGCCGGAAGGCTCGAGTCCATCGGCTTCAAAGGAAAGCTCTTCATCATGCTTTCAAGCGGCGGCGTGACCTCTGTTGAAACTGCCGCTGAGTTTCCGGTGAGGATTATCGAGTCCGGCCCGACAGCCGCGGTTATCGCCGGCCAGTACTACGGGAAACACTTCAACATCTCCGAGATGTTCTGTTTTGACATGGGAGGAACCACGGCCAAGTCCTGCCTGATTCAGAAAGGAATTGCCGGCGTCGTACCGACCTTTGAGGTCGGCCGCGTCCAGAGGTTCATGAAGGGAAGCGGCCTGACCATTCAGGTGCCTGTTGTCGACCTGATGGAGATCGGAGCAGGTGGGGGGAGCATTGCCAAGGTGAGCAGGATGGGAACGCTCCAGGTGGGACCGGAAAGCTCTGGAGCGGACCCCGGACCCATCTGCTATGGGAGGGGAGGGGCAGATCCTTGTGTGACCGATGCCGATCTCCTGTTGGGCTATCTCGACGAAAATTACTTCCTGGGCGGCGAGATGAAGCTTGACAAGGAAGGGGCCAGGCGTGGCGTTGAAGAAAAGGTGGCCAAGCCTCTGGGGGTCTCGTTCATACAGGCCATCTGGGGAATCCACGATCTCATCAATGAAACGATGGCCGCCGCCGCCAAGACCCATATCGCAGAAAAGGGGGGGAATCCGAAAATCGTAACGATCGTTGCCTTTGGCGGAGCAGGACCCGTTCATGCCTACGGCCTCGCCAAGAAATTGGGGGCCCCTCGCTTGATCGTCCCACCGAATGCAGGAGTCGGTTCAGCCCTGGGGTTTTTCACGGCCCCCCGCGCCTTTGACCTCCTCAGGAGTCACAAGGTTTCTCTTGGAACCGCCCGCTTTGATGACATCGAAAAGATTTTCAAGGAGCTCGAAGCTGAGGCGGGAAAGATCCTCAGGAAAGAAGCCACGGAAAGGGATATCCGGTTCGAAAGGTCCCTGGACATGCGTTTTGTCGGGCAGGGGGCCGAAACGAACGTCCCCCTCTCCGAGAGGGATTTCACGAAGGTGAAGAGAGAAGAGGTACGCCGACGCTTTGACGAAGTCTATGAAAAGCTCTATGGAAGGACCTATCCCGACTCCGAAGTGGAATTCATCAATTTCAAGGTGAGGGCAAGTCTTCCCGAGCGACTCCTGCAACTGCCCAGACTTGAGAAAAGGGCGCAGTCTCTTCAAAAGGCGATCAAGGGACAGCGGCGGGCTTACTCTCCGGTGGCGAAGGACTTTATCCCCTATACCGTCTACGATCGATACAACCTTTTTCCCGCCGCAAAGTTCAAGGGTCCCGCCATCATTGAAGAAAAAGAATCAACCGTCATTGTCGGCGAAGATGCCTCGATTTCAGTGGACGATTTTGGTTTCTTGTGGATTGACCTTGTGTAACATAATCGCGGATTTCGGATTTCGAATTGCGGATTGAAAGAAATCGAAACCGGAAATAAACAGAGGTAATCTTAAATTGGCGATTTTAGATTCTGGGTTTTGCATTCCGCAATCCGCAATCCGCAATCAAACGAAGGAGAGTAAGCATGGGACGCACGTTTGACCCCATCACGCTCGAGATCCTGTGGCGAAGATTGATTTCCATTGTGGATGAAGCGGACAGCGCCGTTTCCCGGACTGCCTTTTCAAGCCTCCTGAGGGATGCCCATGACTACACCTGCATGTTCACGGACCGGAAAGGACGGGAGCTTGCCCAGGGATCGTTTGCCACACCCGGCCAATCCGGAGCCATGGCCCTCGGAATCAAGAATCTCGTCACCAAGCTCCCCGTAAACACGTACAAACCCGGCGATGTCTTCATCACGAATGACCCGTGGGCCTTGGCAGGCCATCTCAATGATGTCTGTGTCATGAGCCCTATCTTCTATAAAGACGCATTAGCCGCCTTTACCGCATGTGTCTTCCATCACTCCGATATCGGAGGACGCGTCTCCTCCGACAACCATGACGTCTTTGAGGAAGGGCTTTTCATTCCCCTCGTTAAACTTTATGAGGGAGGGGTACTTAATCAGTCCGTGATGGATATGATCCGGTGGAACGTGCGAACTTCTGACGAGGTGATCGGAGATATCCGGTCTCAGATTGCAGCCAATCACGTATGCACCGAAAAGATATGCCAGATGCTCAGGGAAAGTGAACTCGATGGCCTGGATGATCTGGCAGATCAGGTGATCGGTCGCACAGAGAAAAGCATGAGGGAGGAAATCGAGAAGGTCCCCGATGGCATCTACCGGGCGGAAGGCGTGATCGAGCAGACGAAGGGGAAAGAGGATGTCATTATCAAGGCGGCGGTCCACGTAAAAGGAAGCGATATCATCGTGGACCTGGATGGGTCTTCTCCTCAGGTGAACTGGGGCGGGAATGTGGTGCTCAATTTCACCTATGCCTACGTATTTATGGCCATGAAGAGCATGTTCGGCCCGGACATCCCCAATAACGACGGCTGCGCAAGGCCTATCCGGCTGGTAGCCCCTGAAGGTAGCGTCGTCAACTGCCGATTTCCGGCTGCCGTGGCCGCAAGAATGATCATCGGCCATTTCCTGACGGAGATTATCTATCGCGCCCTTTCCGGAGTGCTTCCTGACAGGGTGATTGCAGCGAGCGGAGGCACCCCCGCACAGATGAACGTCTTTTACGGAAGACGAAACGACAGCAAACCGTGGCATTCCGTGATCATCCGGGGCGGCGGGATGGGAGCAGGTGCCAGGAGCGACGGCAATTATGTGTACATTTTCCCTGCCAATGGCGCCAATACGCCGATTGAGATCTTCGAGAGCGACACCCCCCTGATCGTAGAGAAGAGGGAGCTCCTCGCCGACTCGGCAGGACCCGGCCGGATGAAGGGAGGGGTTGGACAAAGGGAGGTCTTTAGAGTGCCCGATGATCAATTCGCCCCACTGCCTCCCGTTAATCTCGGGATACAGGCAGGAAGGTTTTTCTACCCTCCAGAAGGCCTCTCCCATGGCAGGCCCGGAGCCAAAGCCCAGTTCCTGGTAAACGGGGAGCCTGGAAATCCCTATGGGTTGACCCAGTTAAAGCCGGGGGATGCCGTAACGATCGACGCCGCTGGCGGAGGAGGCCACGGAAATCCGCTGGAGCGCGATCTTGAAATGGTATTAAGTGATGTCATGGAAGGCTATGTCAGCCTTGAAAGGGCCCGGGAGGATTACGGCGTTGTCATCGATCCCATGGCCATGAAGGTTGACGAACGGGCAACCCGAAAGCTTCGGGGACCCGTCGCCCAATAAATTCGCAAATCCAGTCTAAAAGTGGGTTGCAGTGGCGTTCACTTGAACGCCACTGTGTTTTTCCAAGCTTATCCCGAAAGTTTAGGTTTAGACGTAGGGCAGGCCACCGTGCCTGCCCCAACCGCCCGGCTTATTCCCCACGTAAAATCGATCCGTCAACGAGTCAACGAATGAAACAACGATTGATGTATTCCGCCAGAAGGTGTAGATTCCCTTCAAGACTGACAGAGCGCAAATCAGATCACAAATCCGATCCCCTCGGGAATGAGGGCCTCGCCTCACAAACGGGCTTGCCACCATGCACCCCACGTGGTGCATGGCACTCTGGGTAGGGTAACCGATCGGTTTTTCAAGAGAGTCGTTCACAGTCCACGTTGAAGAATTCCTTGACAATTTCTTTTGCCTTTAATACAATTCGGCTCATCTATCCAACAAATAAAAACGACCGTTCGGAAAAAGGGTCATGGTATCAACATTTTACTTTTTGAGAAGGGACGATGTAAGGCAAAGCAGCCAACATTGCCCCCCAGTGAATGATTCAAGAAGAGACGAGAACGAAGACCTATGGGTAGGATTGAATTGCGGAAATCCATGATTTTTACAAAAAAATCCATTTTTATTTCAATGGGTTAGGCAAGAATCGGGCATCGCATGCTATGCAGAATTGTAATATCTTGATATTATTTTTCTGTCTACCATCTGTTCGCTGTTGCAGCATAAACCGTTCGAACGGGAGGCCCGCATGGAACGTCATGAAATCGCCGACGCACTTGATAGCCTTGAGAACAGCGGCCGTGCCGCAGTAGATGCTGCAAAGCGCAACGGTGCCGATTCGCTCCGTATAGGTGATTTCGACCGTGCAAAGGCTTCGATCACACTAGCGGAGAAACTCGTCACTTTCCTGAGTCGTGTCGGGGAGCTCAAGAGTGAGTGGAGTCGATCTGCGTCGTTGCCATCCTCACCTCTGGTAGAAGGACAGAAACCTTCAACCTGTGGGCGTGTGTTCAAATCCGTGGTGACCCCTGGCAATCTCAAGTCCAATTACCTCCGTGTTTCGGAGTTTCGGCACATCTTTCCCCCCGATGTCTTCGGGTCATCCAACAAGAACGGCGAAGCCAAACAGGTCTGTCTTCATATAGCTGGGCTGCCAGAGCCAGTCTATACGGATATCGCGAAGGACAAGATGATCTTCCGCAAGCGTGGATGGTGCGCCGAGTTCTACAGAGGCCAGCGAGTCAAGCCGGGAGATGAGGTCGTGATAGAGCAGCTTGGTCCGTACGAGTACAAAATCAGTGTCGAGCGGTCAGAGGATCGGCGAACCACGCAATCACCCTGATCGGGAACAGGCGGGCTGCCCTAAGACGGACCATTCGCCTGTTCCCGGCAGGTTATTGCCGCGTTGGGCATCAGAACCGATAAACCGTCATTAATTCATGGGGGAACTCTCAGACGCATTCGACCCCATGACTCCAATAAACAGATTTGTCTATCGAGGTTAAAAGATGACATCTGAAAATGGTTTAGTTGTCGGGATATTCACTTTACTTGGCGTTATTGTTTCCTCTGGTGTAAATTTGGTTAGCGGGTATCTTTCCAATAGATATCAAGTAAAACTAGAATGGCAAAAATATATTCAGCCTAATCTATTTAAGGCATACGATGGTCTTTATAAGTTTATATCGTTTGCTCGTAGATGGTACCCTCCCTCCGAAGAAAGAAAAGAGTTTTTAGAGTTAATAAATAGTCACCATTTTAAAGAAGTATGCGGCAATATGATATTCTTTAATTCTGAAACTAAAGGAATAATTAAAGAGTTTGTGTCTGTATATGATTCTATAACTGATATGGATTCGGGTTCAGATCGCGCAGAAGTCTTAGATAGGTTTTGGCACGACTTCAATAAATTACTCAACAAATTGGAAACAATTGTTGAAAAACAGACAGAGAGACTGGATCTTCTCTGAAACGATCTTACAGAGGAGGGGATATGAAAACGTTATTTATTGGCATATTATTTTTTGTGATAACAATTTCAACAGCGTTAGCAGTAGATACAAAAGTTTATACATCAGAACCGGAAACTATTTTTTGCCAAACCTATTCAGATATACAAGCTTTAGAACGCTATATGCAGCAAGGGGATAAAATTGCAGTTGCTAAATTATTCGACAATGGAATATGTGCAATCGTTAAACCATCGCTTGATCTTTATATCGAAGAAACAAAAGGAGATAAAGTTAGAATTAGACGAACGGGAATGATTCAAACTCTCTGGACTTTCCGAAAGTTTTTAAGGTGATTTATAAACATACCTGTGAACGTATCGGTGAAGGTATCGGGGGCAAAGCTAAACAATACACTCCACACGAATAACACATGAAGGCAAAAGGACTGCTTAACAAGTTGCTTCGCCGGATTGCGAATAAACCCGGCTCCCGGTGAGCTTCATCGCTTGATGGATGATCAAAGCAGAGAGTACCATGCAACAATCCCCAGCGGTAACCGCAGAATCCAATCTTATTAGTGGATGGCGAATCACCGTCCCTGTCTCGCGCTATTTTCTATACTGTGCCCTCTTAACACTTATCGTTCGGGCCATCCTATGTTTCTTTAAGGCGTTCGCCATCGCTTCCGGTGAACATCTCGATAAACCAGACGAATCTCCGCCCACTGAGGTAGGATTCCTTCGTAGATTTTGGATGGCCTTTTCGGGTTTTTCTGGACATAGAAACGTTAAGGATTATTGGTTGCCAGCTATTATCGGCTTCTGTGAGGTCGCTAGTTACCCCGTGCTCATTTTCATAGACCAGAATGTTATCATAGGCGGATGGCTAGCTATCAAAACTGCCGGGCAATGGAAAGTTTGGCAAGGCTCACGTACCACGTTTAACAGGTTCCTTGTAGGGAATCTCTTAGCTTTAGCGCTTTCCTATTTTTGGTTACTGGGTTATGTGTCGAAGTGAGAATTTGCACGTATGAGTTGGTTTAACCAATAAGGAGCGTGTACTCAAACGTCATTCGTTGGTTCCTTCGGCTCAGTGACTCGGGTCGTTAGGTATCCAAACAGAGGTCAATGGAATGAAGTTCGCAATCTCTGGTCTCGGAACAACCTTGCGCAGCGAGTTGGACTCGGCCTCGGCGGCTAGTGTCGCTGTTGCTTACTTCAACCCGGATGACACAACTCTCACAGCGTTAGCGAGGCTTCCCAATTTTAGGTTAGTAGTCTCTGACGATTTTCAGATCAATGATCCTTCTAAGCTCGAACGTCTGACACAAAACGGAACGATTCGGGCGGCTCCATCTGACGCGAGCGCGGGCAAACTCCATTCGAAAGTCTTCCTCGTCCACAGGGAGGATGGCACGCGGTGGGCCATGGTTGGGTCTGCAAATCTCACATGGCAGGGGCTCTTCTCCAATCAGGAAGCATGCATAATCCTCGACTCGGTGGACCCGGCAGACGATTGTCACATCAATGATATAGAGGTATGGTTTGGGCACGTCATAAGCGGAGCTCACCAAATCGACTTTGACGCGGCCAGACGGATCTTTCACACCCGTGCCAGATACCGGTTCCAGCAGCTCGATGCCCAATCCTTATGGACCGAGGAACCAACCAGTCCTCGGCGTTACTGGGCCTTGAAGACAACAACGAGGGCTTACGGCGATCAGCACTGGCCGGACTTTCTTGCGGAAAACGTGATAGCGATCGGGTGGCGCGACCTCGGGGTGAATCCGGCGGCCGTAACTGATAGGGAACTCTGGGAAGCCGTGCATCGCTCCTATCCCGATGACGATACGAATCGTGTCGTCAAGAAAATCAGAAGGTTTATCGATCTCAGGGTGGGCGACCTAGTCCTCGTCTGCCGCGGGTATCCTCCGAACTCTACAGGGGACGTGCATATCTACGGCGTCGCTCGGGTTGCCGGACCATTCGACTATGATTCAGCCTCGTCTTGGTGGCAACTCAAGCACCCAGCCGTAATCCAAATCGTCGATCAGAAGATGCCTCGTCACATCGTGGCCCGTACTCTGAACAGGGATTCCCTGAGGGAAACCATTCACGAACTTGAACGCGAAAGCTTTGAAGCGTTTGCCGAGGCTCTCCGTGACACCCTTGGTGTCACGATCAATATTTAGCACATCGAGACCTAAGCGAGCGATTGAGAACAAAACCAAAGTAGGTCGCGGCCCATCGCCAAGCCGATAGGTTCAGAAGGTTTACATGGGGTTTCAAAGATATGGATGCCATTCTATTCAGTGCTAATCCGTCAATGGTCAGGGTCGATGACGCCATAAGACATTTGGCTGAGCACAGCGAACTTTACTGGGAGGTCGGCTACGGGATTAGCCGTAACAACTTTGTTTATCCCATCCTTGGCTATATTCATATCTGTGCGGGCCAAGTTGAGTACGTATCGACCATTCAAGACATTGTTCGTTTCGAACAAAAACATTATCTGGATCCAGAGTTCTCAAAAAAGGTTAAACCTGCTCCATGGTCGATGGAATGGTCAAATAATGTGAACAATTGTCGGTCCTACCACTGGAAAAACGCCTTGGTCATGACACACATTGAACCGTTTTCTTATAACACATATGACTTTCAAAAATATCGAGGTGGTACCGTGAGACACCCTCCGCAAGGTTACATTCGGGTTTTACCGGTGCAAGAGGTCAGCCGACCATTGATACCCTTGGTCTCAAAGGATCATCCTGTTCAGAAACCATTATCCACCACGCAAAATCAGAGATCCATGCTGGCCGAACGCAACCTTGAGGATTTTGTCATACTGCAACTTGAAGAGATCGAACCGGGCCTGAAGCTTATCGAGAGGCAGCTTGGTACCGCTGCGGGAAGATTGGACCTGCTGTGTCAAGACAGTCGTGGGTGGTACGTTGTTCTTGAATTGAAACGACATCAAGGAACCGATCAGGTTGTCGGTCAGATTCTCAGATATATGGGCTGGGTACAGGAAAACTACAGGACAGACAAGGTCCGCGGCATCATTATCGTAGGGAAAAAAGACAATGTAATGTCATATGCTATAAAGGCAGCCCCGAATGTTCAGGTAAAGGAGTTCCGTCTTACCATACAGTAACTGTGAAAACCTCCGTCCCCAAGGGGTGATAGCCGTCCGTGACTGTGGCTGATACAACCGGAAAGATGACCATGCCAGCAAAGGGCGAAGATTTCGCAGCGTTTTGGGTGAAGCTTGAAGCCATCCTTACGTCTCTGCCGTCTACAGCCACCGTTTTCAACCAATACCGCGACAGTAACGACGCGGTAGACCTTCCGGAAGCGGCGGCCATAAGGACGGAGAACCTCCGTAGGTATATGGCCGAGGCGACCGAAAGTGCCTCGTTTCTTGTCATAGGCGAAGCGGCCGGACCCTGGGGGTGCCGGTTTTCGGGGGTCCCGTTTACCGGCGAGAGACAACTGCTTGACCCTTCCTTCCCGTTGTCCGGCCGCCGCTCAAGCAAGGCGAATCCGAACCGACAAACCAAGGTCAATCCACCATACGTATCAAAGTCCGCAGAAGCATTTTGGGATGTCATGCTCCCATACCGTTGTCACTTTGTTCTCTGGGACGCCTTCCCGCTCCATTCTCACCAACCCGGAGACGCTCTAACCGTACGGAATCCCACAAAGGGAGAGGTGTCCCAATTTGCCGAGGCGCTACGTCTTTTAGAGGCATACGTGGCACCGAAGCACATTGTCGCTGTCGGGAGGAAGGCATTCGACGAATTTGAGGCATTAGGGCAGGCTCCGAAATATGTAAGGCATCCATCAAGAGGCGGGAAAAAAGAATTCACCATAGGGATGCAGCAGCTATTCAAGACTCAGATACAGGAGCGCTAACCAGCGCCTCCACACGGGTGGCCCACAGCCTTCGGCTTCTGGCACCCGCTGAACCGCGACGTTCAGCCTATCAACATTGACACGGCATCATATTACAAAGAAGCAGCAGCTTACTGGAGGTGACGCAATGAGGGCGCATTACGATTTCTCAAAGATGAAGGGAGAGAAGAACCCTTACATTAAACATCTGAAACAGCCGGTTACGATCCGGCTCGATAAGGCTTCGGTGACGTATTTTAAGGCCATGGCAACCGAACTGGGCATGCCTTATCAAAACCTTATTAATCTCTACCTGCGAGATTGCGCGATCAATCATAGAAAGCTCGCACTCAAGTGGGCGTCATAGGAGGGGAGGAGCCATGGGGTTAGCCCCTGACATTTGATATCCCCGGTCTAACAAAATATGTTTCCTTCCAATTGATAAGGCTGAGCGAGGGTCAGAATTCTCTTCTGCAATTTCCGAACGCTTTCGTTCATTCCCCTGCCATTTTCTCACCCGATTCCATACCACGGTGACCATGACACGCACAATTTAGGTTGGACATGCTTCGGATTGAGTCCTAATTCTCCTGCATTCCTTCATGACGGGTCGTCACCCATGCCTGCGTGTCGAAACACGATACCAGAGCCAGCCCTGCATAGGCACTCCGACATGCAGGCACGGACCATGAAAATAACGGGGTATTATCCTCCCCCTCGATGGGCATATTCGCTAACTTAACGAGATGGCGAGATTTGAGAAAATCCCGATAGGGATGTGTGAAAATAGACCGGCGATTTATCGCCGGGAACCAGAACCGTAATAAAAAGTCCCGTAGGGACGAAAGAAAAAGGGATTTGGAAAACATTCACGGGATGAAGATTCGATCGTCCCGATGGGACGTTCGTTTCATTTTATCTGCGCCCCGGCGATGAATCGCCGGGCTATTTTCATGAATGTCCACTCACGGAGCATCAAGGTCGGATTAAGTTAGCGCTTATGCCCTCGACGGGGGAGGATTAAGGTGAGGGTCAACCCTGGCATATCCCCCTGCGCCCTCTCCCGGCAGGAGACTGTGTCGCAATGTCATTGCGAGGGAGTGGAACGACCGAAGCAATCTCAAAGGGTACGGAAAATGGTGAGATTGCCGCGCTCCCTCCGGTCGCTCGCAATGACAAAAAGGGATTACCACACAATCTCCAGAGGAGAGGGGGACACATAATGGACTATAAATTCATTTGGAGAGAGGATTCGAACTCCCAAGGACAGCTTGGGAGGGAAATGAAAAAGGACCGGGATACAAGAGAAAAATTTAACAAGCTCGATTTCGCACTTGACAAATTGAATCAAAGGGGGTAAAGGTTGTGATTAAGGATTCCAGCCAAAATTTCCTGCTTATATAAATCCTGCCCGGTCAGCATAAGTGGCGGGAGTCATTTATATTCTAACCAAATATATTTGAAATTTCCTGGACTTGTCATCCTGAACTTGTTTCAGGATCTCACCAAATTGGACCAATAGGTGAGATGCTGAATCGGAGTTCAGCATGACAGTCTTTTTTAGTGATTTCAAAGTGTGAGAGACAAATTCTTAGACTTGACTGGGTCAGTTTTTATCGCTCGCTTGCCAGCAAACGATGAAAAATCAAAGAGAAAGGAGGGAAGATACGGCTATCTTTTCCAGGTGAAGTGGGGTCCGTGTAAACCTTAACGCCCAGAAAGGAGGAAGGACCATGAGTTCTAAGGAAATCAGCCGAAGGAAATTCATTGGAGATGTAGCCAAGTATTGCGGCGCCGGGGTTGCTGCAGTGGGATTGATAGGCCACAGCAGAGCCCATGCCGACGTTGCTGACCTCGATACCCCGGCCCACGAAGGCCTCTGGAGAATGCGCGATCCCCAGTTAAAACAGTACGGGGAGTTTGTCAATAATGCGCCCCTGCCCAAAGACTATTTTGAAAAAAAGGCTGAGAATTTAGTGGACGGAGGGGCTCCGGTCAATTGGTCCCACCTCCATGAGAACTGGTACGTTGAAGGGAGTAAATCCCTTGTCGGACTCATCATGGCTACCCCCCTCGATAAAGACCTGAGGGGAGATATCAAGAAAGCCATCAAGCTCGTCGGAGGGTTCGAGAAATCCCTGAAGAAGACGGACAAAATCCTCATCAAACCCAATATGAACACAGCAGATCCCTGGCCGCAGGGTGGGACAGACCCGGCGTTTCTGGAGGCATTGATCCTCGTCCTTAAGGATGAGGGCTATGAAAACGTTACCGTGGCCGATACGTGCGGACCCTGGGGCCCCACAGAGCGTGTGATCAAGAAAGTGGGCTTTGATTCCGTATGCAGCCAGACGAAAACCCCTCTCGTAGACTGGGAAAAGGGCAAATGGATGAATATCCGCAACGAGAAGGCCGAATTCCTGGGAAAAATGGGAGGCGGCGATGGGACTGTGGCCTATCCAGAAGACCTGAGAAATTACGACAAGGTCATCTACACTCCAGTCATGAAGACCCATTTCCTCGGTGGAATTACACAGAGTTTGAAGCTTTCCGTTGGGATTTTGCATCGGGCTGATCGCGGAGCCTACCTCCACGGGTTCAACCACATCTTCGTTCCTGAACAGGCAGCGGAGATCAACCTCCCATTCCGGCCAGACCTCATTATCATGGATGGTCGAAGGTCCCTCATTAGCGGTGGGCCTTCCCATGGTGAACAGGTAAAGCCTGGAATGATCCTCACTTCCGGGGACCAGGTAGCCAATGACGTCATGGGAATCAAGATCCTGCAGGAATGGTACCCGAACATGGCCGCGAATAAGATCGGCATGTACGCATGGTACCAAAAGCAGATCCTCCAGGCCGTAAAACTTGGCGTAGGATACTCCAAGAAAGATGATGATCTCAAACTCGTTTTAGGTTAGCCTGCCCTCTTAAATTCCCCCCTTCTCACTTCACGGGAAGGGGGGAATTCTTGACCCATAACACCACGGAGAATCCATGATGACGAAGAGCGGTCTCTTTTCCCTCACATCCATTCTCATCCTCCTCATTGCTTTTTCAAGCCTGTCCTGGTCGCAGAAGGTGGATCCGACGATCGTCGATTTCAAAGTTCAGGCCCTTTACCGGGCAGCCAAACTCAATTGGAAAGTGAAGGAAGGCTTTAAGAGTGGAGCGGTAGTTCAGATCCTGCGCTCTGAGACCTTTGAGGAAGGCCCTTATAAGGAAGTGGGCGTGGTCAATCTCACCTCCGGTAAGAATGCGTACGATTATGTGGATAAGAGCATGGGGACAGAAGCAAAGTACTACTACAAACTCGTCGTCAAGGAAACGGATGAGTCTTTCGGTCCGATCTCTACGAGGCCTTATTTCTCGCCCCCTGCCACCGAGTGGCAGCCGCCAGTCCCAAAGTCGCAGAGGGATCACGCATTGAGTTTCAATTCCTGGCCATCTTGGAGCGGATGGCAATCATGACCACGGAAGTTGAACGCCGAACCGTCCTCAAAGGGTTCACCCTCGGTCTCTTCGGCCTCGGAAGCGTCGCCAGCCTCGGCAGTCTACTTGAAGTCCTCACCTTCCCCAACGGGCAAAAAGTGGCTTTGGCCAGGGGAGTCATCCTGGTGGACAAGTCCCTCTGTTCAGGGTGCAGAATCTGCGAGATGGTATGCGCCAATTTCAACAGCGGAGGCCGCAACTCTGCTTCCCTCTCCCGGATCCTTTTGGAAAAAGATTATTTACGAGGAGATTATCAGCCAAAAGTATGCCACCAGTGCGCCGATCCTCCCTGCCTCAAGGCTTGTCCGGTAACCGCTCTGCAAGTGGACCGGCAGAAAGGGACCTATGCCCGCGTTATCGATGAGAGGGCATGTATTGGCTGTCAGAAATGCGTTGAGGCCTGCCAGCAATTCTTCAGGCCATCCCGACCGAGATTCGATGTCCAGAAGCACAGGACCGTCAAATGCCACCTTTGCTTCGGGGACCCCCAATGCGTGAAGTTCTGCCCCCTCGGCGTCCTGAGGGTAGAGCGTTCGGAAAGAGGCCTCCTCGTTGGCTATCCCGTGATCAAAGAGGACTGAGATGAAAACGCCTCACGGTGGATGGACCGGAAAAATCCTAAGGGTCGACTTGACCACCCGAAAGATCTCCGAAGCCTCTACCTTTGACTATGTGCCCAAGTTCCTCGGCGGCCGCGGGCTCGGAGCGAAGATCTGCTGGGATGAAGTGCCGCCCGAGGTCGGGGCCTTCGACCCGGAAAATAGGCTCATCTTTGCCACCGGACCTCTTCAGGGAACATTGGCCCCTACGTCCGGGAGATTCATGGTTCTGGGAAAATCGCCCCAGAGTGCTCCCACCGAATCTTTCTGTCGCTCCGGTGTCGGAGGACATTGGGCTCCGGAGCTGAAATGGGCGGGATACGACGCCCTCATCATCCAGGGAAAGTCCTCGAACCCGGTTTATCTCTGGATAACGGACCAAAAGGCCGAAATTCTCGACGCCACCCGTTTGTGGGGCCTGGACACGTACCAGACCCAGCAGATGATCTGGAAACTTCACGGCAATAAAACACGGGTGATGGTGATCGGAAAAGCCGGGGAAAATCGAAGCCGCATTGCCTGCATCCTGACGGATACCGGAGACGCCTCTGGCCAGGGAGGATTTGGCGGTGTTATGGGATCGAAGAATCTTAAGGCCATCGCGGTTCGGGGTACAGGTACTGTGAATGTGGCAAGGCCAAAAGAATTGATGGAGATTACCCATCATGTCCAAAGGCTTTTTGCCCGAAAGTCCTTACAGAGCAATCCCTACGAGCCGGACGAAAAGGGGTTCAAAACCAATATCTGGGGAGGAGGCTATGGTCGCGGAAGCCTCTCCCTTCTGCCTGGAGAACTCCTCGATCTTTGCCATGATCCCTCTTCAGGCTATTCTCAGACGCCGGATGGTTGCTTTGCCTGCCCGGTATCTTGCCGCTCCCGCGTTAAGGGAACAGATGTCACGAGTGGTGTGGCCTTCTGCGCCCAGTCTTACATGTACCTGGAGTCCATGGTCCACCAGCCTGAAAAAGGCTACAGCAAAATAACCTGGCAGGCTGCCAAATTGGGCGACCTCCTGGGGATCAATGCCTACGAGTTGATGGCCATCATCCCCTGGCTTTCGGATTGTTACCGGGAAAAGCTAATCACAGAAGAGGATACAGGTTTGCCGCTCAATGAGATAGGTTCCTGGAACTTCATCACTAAGCTGTTACATCAAATCGCCAACCGTGAAGGTTTCGGAGACGTCCTCGCAGAAGGCGGGCAGAGAGCCGCCGCGAAACTCGGTGGAAAAGCGGAAAAACTTTCGCGAATGTATTATCCCCGCGCCGGAAAGTTCGCGGGTTTTCGGGAACACTGGGTCTATCTGGGGGGCTTCCCTACAGGATATGCGGTCCCGCCTCTGGCATTGATGTGGGCACTGGATAACCGGGATGCCATGGTCTCCCACAGCTATATCTCCATGCTCTGGGGAGCGGCTTTTGCCGTCGGTCAGAATGCCCTCACCGCTGTTCCCGAAAAAATCTTCCCCCTCTTGAAACCTGTGATGAAGGCGGCATACGGTTCGGAGGAGGCAGCGGAATTTTTCCGGCCCGATGGGAAGAGCCTCAATTGGAAATGGACCGCTCCTGTAGTAAAGCGTTATCATGAACACTCCCTCCTGAAGGACAGCTACATTTTATGCGACATCCTTTTCCCCTATCTCTTCAATGCGAACTCTGCCGATCATGTGGGAGATGTGACTCTCGAATCCCGCATCTACTGCGCAGTGACGGGAATGGAAATGAGTCCCGAAGAGTCCTATTCGAAAGGAGAGACGCTCTGCACCCTGGAAAGGGCGTTGGCTGTACGTGATGGCCGGAGGCGACAAGACGATACGCTCCATGATCTTTACTTCGAGAAGGAAGATGCCGGAGGCCGGAAGTACCGCCGGGAAGATCTGGAGCGATCAAAGAGTGAGTATTATCGATTGATGGGATGGGACGCCAAAACCGGCATCCCCGCCAAACCAACGTTGCAACGGTTGGGTTTGAATGAAGTGGCGGAGGGCCTGGAAAAAAGAGGCCTCATTGGGAGCTCATCATGACGGGTGAATCCTTTTCCTTCCCGGACTTCACCATGGCCCAATACGACCTTTACCGCCTCGATGACCGAATCTTCTGGGCTTTCGTCATCGCCGGCTTGGTCTTCTGTACCCTCCACGCCTGCCGAAGGGCCTTTCGCCAACCTGTCCCTACAGACCTTCCTCTTGAGGAGACCGAGCGGCCAAAGGAAGAAGAAACCGAGCGACATATCCTTTTTCAGCGGATTTACCACTGGTCCAATGCAATCGCTGCCATCACCCTCATCCTCTCCGGCTGGATGATCTATGCCAATCGGGGACTCTTTAAACTTGAAGGCACGCCCTTTGCCAGGTTTTTCTGGCACCGTTGGGGGGCGGCCCTTCTCATAGTAAGCCTTATATTTCACGTCGTCTATGAAAGTTTCCTCGCCCGTGGCTCCAATCCGGTGGCTGTCAATCGGGTGGAGGCAAGGAGGATATTGGCCATCCTTAAAAACTTTTTTGGCCTTTCCAGGTCTTATCCGTTCACAACCAAATACCATCCCGGACAGATTTTCTTTCACTGGCTCGTCGCCGCAAATCTCTTTCTTCTGATCCTGACCGGATTTGCGCTCTGGAAGCCCTTCCGAAGCCTCTTGCCTCTCTCCCTTTTCGGTTTAGGCTGGGATTTCATTTTTTACAACCGCCTTCTCCATGGTTTTTTCACGGCCACGCTGATCCCGGGCATCATCGGTCATTGTTATTTCGCCCTCTGCATAAAGAAGAATTGGCCGGAGACTATTTCCATATTTACCGGCCGCAAATCAACCACCAGCCTCCTCAGGAAGGGGCCTTGGCAATCCCCTGGAGTGCGATCTTGAAATGGTATTACTAATCGTCTCAAAAGGAGCCATGGCCCTTGACATTTGATATCCCCAGTCTATAAAGACATGTTTCCTTCCAATTGATAAGGCCGCGCGAAGGTCAGAATTCTCTACTGCAAAGTGCAACCATGAATATAGCGAAGAAGGCAATTTAGCCAGTTGCGAAGCATAGGAAAATAATATATGATGCTTGTTCGGGGCCAATTGCCGTCCAGGATAGATCCTGCCTTATCCTGGAGGTGAAGAAGGCTGCCTGGATGTGAGTCATTTATCGCTGAAAAAAGCGGAGGGGGAGAGACAATGCTTCTCCAGCAGGTCTTCTCCGGTATCGCCACCGGGTTCATCTATGCTCTCATCGGTCTCGCGCTGATTCTGGTCTACAAGGCAACGGACGTCATCAATTTCGCCGTGGGCGAAATGATGATGATGAGCTCCTTCATGGCCTACACCTTCCTCATCCTCGTCAAACTTCCCTATTACCAGGTCTTTATCCTCACCCTTCTCTTCTCCGGACTCATGGGAGTCCTTGTGGAACGGCTCACCATTCGGCCTGTCTTTAACGCTCCCGTTTTCAGCATCATCATCCTCACCTTCGGGTTGGGCTTGATCTTGAAAGGCGCAGCGGGCGTGATCTGGACGTTTGATACCCTGACGATCCAGCCCGCGTTCTCCATGGCCCCCCTCAAGTTCGGGAGCCTGGTGGTCACCCCCCTGAACATCGGCAATATGGCGGTTTCAGTGATCCTCATGCTTCTTCTATACCTCTTCTTTAAATTCACCGTCCTCGGGACCGGCATCCGGGCCATGGCCCAGAACAGGCTCGCAGCCATTCTCATGGGAATCAAGGTGAAGCGGATCAGCACCATCACGTGGGCCATTGCCTCCATGATCGGGGGAGCAGCGGGAATCCTTCTTGCGCCCGTTATTTTCGTCGATACCAACATGGGTGTAGTAGCCATCAAGTCGTTTGTCGGATGCATCATCGGCGGCTTCGGCTCCATCCCGGGATGTATCCTGGGTGGCATCTTTCTGGGAATGATCGAGGCGGTCATCGGCTACTACCTCCCCACAGAATGGAAGCAGTCCCTTGTCTTCCTGGTCCTGATCGGCGTATTATGCGTGAAACCGACGGGGATCTTCGGGGTGCCCAGGATAAAGAAGATTTGAAACCTCATGAGAGACGTGATCAAGAACAACAGGCTCTGGCTCGCCATACTTGTCATCCCTCTCCTGCTTCTTCCCCATTTCTCAGGGACCTATGTCATCTATCTGGCGAGCATCGCCGGGGTCTATACGATCGTTTCCGTTGGCTTGAATCTCCTCTTCGGATTTACGGGCCTGATCTCCATTGGCCACGCCGCCTTCCTCGGAACAGGCGCTTACACAACAGCCATCCTTCTCACCCGGGCGGCTGCGGTCCCCTTTCCCGTGGTCTTGATCCTCTCAGGACTTCTCGCCGCCCTGCTCGGGCTGATCGTGGGGCTCCCTGCTCTCAGGCTCTCCGGTCATTACCTTGCCATGGCAACGATGGGATTTGGCTTCGTCATGGAAGAGCTCTTCCTCCACTGGGAAAGCCTGACCAAAGGATCCCTTGGAATCACGGTTCCGAAAGTCTCGATCGGCCCCCTCCGCTTCGCCACAGGAGTTAGCAAGTACTATTTGATCCTGGTCCTGGTCGCCGCGATGATCCTGCTCGCCAAAAACATTTTAAACTCCAAGACAGGCCGGGCCTTTATCGCCATCCGGGACCATGAAATTGCAGCCCAGACCCTGGGAATCCATCTGGCCTGGTATAAGACGATCTCTTTTATGATCAGTGCTTTTTATGCAGGAATTGCAGGTTCTCTTTACGCAATCCTTCTCTCCTACATCAACGCCGAGGGCTTTCACCTCATGGTCTCGGTCTTCTACCTCGAGATGGTGATCGTGGGTGGAATCGCGTCCGTCCTGGGGTCGATCCTGGGCGCTGTCTTTCTGACCCTCCTGCCTGAAATCTTAGGCGCAAAATACCAGCTCTATCAGATTATCCTCCAGGGCCTTGTTCTGGTTCTCACCCTGATCTTCATGCCATGGGGCCTGAGCGGTATGTTCTGGAGTCTTTACCACGGGAGAAAGCATGAAGAAAAGAAGGGGCTACGATCCGAACCCTAAACGCCGGGAGAGAGGAGGTGAGGAAGAGAAGTTGGCTTGATGTGGACACACTTCATTTTGTCATAAAAAAAGAAAGGAGGAATAGGATGAGAAATCGAAACCGCTTCATTCTTTTTGCCGCACTCTTGATCCTTTTTGTGACCGCTTCAATGGCAAATGCCGATCAGCGGGGGGTGACCAAAGACAAGATTATGACCGGAGCATGGATTGCCATGTCAGGCGCCCTGGCCTATCCCGGAACGTCGTTCATGTATTCGACTGAGGCTTACTTCAAGTATGTTAACGAACAGGGAGGCATCAACGGTCGGAAGCTCGAGTATATTGCCTACAATGACGACTACGAACCTCCGAAATCGGTGGCAGCAGCGAAGAAGCTCCTCGAGAAGGATGAGGTCTTCATGTTCGTGACCCCCATGGGAACGGGGACGACGGCGGCGGTAAGGCCCATCGCGGAGGAGACGAAGACGGTGATCTTCGGTCCAGGCTCTGGAAGTCCCATGTTTACCCAGCCCTATAATCCCCTCTTCTTTCTGACCATCATTAGCTACTACGATCAGATGGTTCTCGCAGTCGATTACCTGGTCAAAGAGCGGGGGCTCAAAAAGGTCGGCCTTTTCGGGGCAAAAGGTGAAATCGGCCAGGTCACCCGGGATGGCACGGTGGATCGCCTGAAGAAATACGGCCTCGACATCGCCGCCTATGACGAAGCGAGCCCAACGGATGTGGATGTGAGCGCTCAGTTTAACAAATTGAGAGGCGCAGGAGCCGAAGCGGTGATCATCTCCGCGACCCCCAAGCCTGCAACCCTGATGCTCCAGGAGATGCAGAAGAACAACTGGAAGCCGGTCGTCATCCTTTACGGCGCCATCACCGACCAGGTTCCTGGCATGGCCAAGGAGGCAGCCGAGGGGGCTATCTGTATTCAAATGTACCCTCCTCCGGAATCGAATCTCCCTGAAATCGAGAAGCATCGGGAGATCATGAAGAAATATGTCAACAAGGATATCAATACCTATACGATCTGGGGATACATCAATGCGAAGATCGTGGCAGAGGTTCTCAAAAGGATGGGAAACAACATCACCACGGATAACTTCGTGAAGGAAGCGGAGAAACTGAGAAACTGGGATACAGGTCTGGGTCTCAAGATCACCTTTACCTCCACGAACCACAACGGATCGAAGATGGCTTACTTCACTATCGTCAAAGGAGGGAAGCTCGAGAAGTTCAAGGACTGGATGGAGATCAAAGACTAACCACACTTTACTCTCCCGCCTCTTCATCTTGCCGGGAGGCGGGAGAACCTGGGAACATTGAGCGAGTCAACCCATAGAGGAGGACGATGTCGGCGCTTCTCGAGGTGCGAAACCTTTCCATGAGCTTCGGTGGCATCCAGGCGGTCACCTCCCTTTCGTTCGTGATTAAGAAAGGAGCGATCTTCGCACTCATCGGGCCAAACGGTGCTGGAAAGACAACGGTCTTTAACTGCATTAACAAGCTCTACCCCGTGAGCGAAGGGGAAATCCTCTTTGAGGGAGTAAACCTTCTCCGGCTCAAGCCCCATCAAATCCCTCTTCTCGGCATTGGCAGAACCTTCCAGAACGTCGCACTCTTCTCGAAGATGACGGTCACGGAAAACCTCCTGGTGGCGAGGCACTCCCGAATTCATTCCGGCCTCCTCGCCCATTCCCTCTCCCTCCGGACATATCGAAAAGAGGAGGACCGACATCGTGCTCAGGTCAACCGAATTTTGGAATTCCTCGGGCTCTCTCCGGTCAAGGACCAGGTCGTTTCCAGTCTTCCCTTTGGATTTCAGAAAATGGTTGAAATGGGTCGGGCCCTGGCCATGGAGCCGAAGCTTCTCTTGCTGGACGAACCGGTGGCCGGAATGAATATTTCAGAAACGACCTCCATGGCCCATCTCATTCGATCCCTCCGTTCGGAAACGGAAACGACCGTCCTCCTGATCGAGCACGACATGCGCCTGGTGATGGGGATCTCGGACTGGGTGTGCGTTCTGAACTATGGGAAAAAGATCGCCGAGGGACTGCCGGGCGAGGTGCAGAGCAACCCTGAGGTGGTCCGGGCCTATCTCGGGAGGGTGAAAACAAATGTTGCAGGTTCAAAACGTTGAAACTCACTACGGAGCTATTGCAGCCCTGAAGGGAGTTTCGTTCGAGGTCGATTCGAAAGATGTGGTGGCGATCCTTGGCGCCAACGGAGCTGGAAAGTCGACGATCATGCGCACCCTCTCCGGCATCACTCCCGCTACACGAGGGACGATTTCGTTCCTGAGACAGCAGATCGAACGGAAGCCTCCGGAGGAGATCGTCCGGATGGGGATCTGCCAGGTTCCGGAGGGAAGGGAGATCTTTCCTGAGCTTACGGCCAAGGAGAACCTGCGCATGGGCGCCTTCGTTCGCGGAGACAAGGCCGGAATTCAGGCGGACATGAAACGGGTGGAGGAGTACTTTCCCATCCTCAAGACCCGTCGTAACCAGTTGGCCGGTACGTTGAGCGGAGGAGAGCAGCAGATGTTGGCGATTGGAAGAGCCCTCATGGCGCGGCCGAAACTCCTTCTTCTCGACGAGCCCTCGATGGGGCTGGCTCCGATCATCGTTGAGGAGATCTTTGACATCATCAAGACCATTAATGAATCCGGAACAACCATCCTTCTCGTTGAGCAGAATGCCTACATGGCACTTCAGATCGCAACGAAGGGATATGTGCTCGAGAATGGAAGGATCGTCTTCTCTGGAACCGCGGCCCAGTTACTCGAAGATGAAAAGGTGATCAAGGCCTACCTGGGCGGCTTAACGTAGCAGGAGAAAGAAGAGGAAGTCCATATGCGGATCTCGATCGATGTGGGAGGAACCTTTACCGATGTCATTCTGGTGGACGAGAATAAGGGAGTTTTTAAGTATGCAAAAACCCCCACCACCCACCATGACCTGGCCGAGGGGGTCCTGAAGGGTCTTCAGGAGATCCTTCACATCTCCGGCAGGTCTATCGGGGATGTTGATTACCTCATCCACGGCACGACCATCGGCACCAATGCTATCGTGGAGGGCAAGGGAGCAAAGGTCGGATTAATCACCACCGAGGGGTTCGAAGATGTCCTGGAAATCCGGCGGGTGGCCCGACCCAAGGAGGCCGCCTTTGACTTCGAAGTCGATAACCCTCCTCCCCTCATTCCCCGCTACCTGAGAAAGGGTGTGGTCGAACGGACCAATAGCAAGGGGCAGGTCTTCACTCCCCTCGCTGAAGACTCGGTTCGTAAGGCCGTCGATTTTTTCATACGAGAAAAGGTCGAGGCCATTGTGATCTCTTTTCTCTTTTCCTTTTTGAATCCCCGACACGAACAGCGGACAGCGGAGATCTGCCGGGAGATGTTCCCACAGGCCCTGATCTCCCTATCTTCGGAGATCTGCCCGGAGTTTCGAGAATACGAAAGGACCTGCACGACGGTCATGAACGGCTACCTCGGGCCTGTCATCAAACAGTACATGGATCATCTCATGGAGCGGCTGAGGGAGACCTACGGAGAGATCCGTCTCCATATCATGCAGAGCAATGGGGGTTCCATGACAGCCGAGGTGGCGAGAGATCATGCGGCTCATCTGATCAACTCAGGACCGGCGGGTGGAGCGATAGCAACCGCTTTCATCTGCAGGCTGATCGGCCGCGAGATGGCCATCGGCGCAGACATGGGAGGGACGACTTTCGATATTTCGATCATCGACAAAGGAATGCCCAAGACCACGACGTGGGGGGGCGTAACAGAGTACCCCATCAAGCTTCCTATGGTGGACCTGAAGACGATCGGGGCGGGTGGGGGAAGCATAGCCTGGGTGGATAAGGGGGGCGTCTTGGATGTGGGTCCCCGGAGCGCAGGGTCAAATCCCGGCCCCGCCTGTTATGGCTGGGGAGGAATGCTTCCAACGGTAACCGATGCAAATCTCGTCCTGGGCCGTCTCAATCCCGGCTATTTTCTCGGGGGTAAGATCCCCCTTTATCTTGAGAAGGCAAAGAAGGCCATTCAGGAGTCTGTGGCTGATAAAATGAATCTCTCTCTTGAAGAGGCGGCTCTGAGCATCCTGCGGATTGTGAATGCCAATATGGCGAAGGGCATCAGCGCCGTCTCCATCCAAAAGGGGTATGACCTGAGGGAGTTCATCCTGGTTCCCTTTGGAGGCGCTGCTGCCAATCATGCCGTTGACATTGCAGAAGCCCTGGGCATTGACAGGATCGTCATCCCTCCCATGGCTGGAAACTTCTCCGCCGTAGGGCTGGCAGTTGCGGATATTCAACATGACTATGTCAGGACGATCGCAAAGAAACAGCTGGATATCCGGCCTGAAGATCTCATGAACTCTTTTCTCACCCTTGAACAGGAGGGAATGCGGCAGCTAAAAGAGGAAAGGGTTCGAGATGAAGATACTCATATTGATTGGTCGGCCGATCTTCGATATGAAGGACAATCCTGGGAGCTGAATACCCCGATCGAACGGACTTCGGTCCTGAGCGCTAGCGAGCTTCTTAAGGTCTGGTCCACCTTCCATGACCTCCATCGGAAGGTCTACTCTTATAGCGAGCCCCGAGGGACAGTGGAAGTGATCAATTTGAGGGTGAAAGCGATCGGACGGAACCCCGATCTCGTTTTACCAAAGGAGAGAGAGGCCCCGACTCCCCTCGCAAAGGCGCTCAAGGAGAATCGCCCCGTCTATTTCAAGGACAAGGGCTTCGTCGCCGTTCCTATTTACGAGCGGGACCGTTTCGGTTGTGGAACAGAAATCCCGGGACCCTGTATGATCGAGGAGACGATCTCCACCACCCTCATCCCCGAAGGATATGCCGGCAGGGTGGATGAATACAGGAATATCATCATCAAGCAATCAACCTGATTTGAGATTTCAGATTGCAGATTTCAGATTGAAAATCTTAAATCTCAAATCTAAGATCTAAAATAGCAGGGAGGCGAGGAGGATGGCATACAGGGCGGACCCCGTGACGATGCAGGTGATTCGGTATGGATTGGAAGCCATTGCCGATGATATGGGCCACAATCTCGTGCGGATGGGAAGGACGACGATTGTCAAAGAGATTATGGATATCAACTGCGCGGTTCTTGATTCCAAAGGGGGCATTCTGGCCCAGGCCCACCTCTGTCCCTTGATGATGTTCAGCCTGCCAGCCACGGCCGCAAACATGATCGAACACGTTGAGCGATTCGAAGAAGGAGATGTGATCATCTGCAATGATCCCTACCTGGGAGGCCAGCATCTGCTCGATATGCAATTCTTCTCGCCGGTCCTTCTGGACGGTGAGCTGATCGCCTTCGTCGCCAACATCGCCCACCAGCTCGATATGGGAGGAGCTGTGCCAGGAGGGGTCGCTGGCGGCCTGACCGAAATCTACCAGGAGGGACTGAGGGTTCCATTCGTAAAGCTTTATCGAAGGGGAGAAGAAGATCCGCAGATCTTTGATCTCATCTCAAGAAATATTCGAATTCCCGAAAAGACGATCGAAGACTTCAGGGCCCAGGCAGCCACAACCGTCGGAGGGGTCCGGAGGATGAAAGAGCTGGTCGCCAAATACGGCCTTGAGACCTTTTGTGAGTGCACCGCCATGCTTCTCGATTACGGGGAAAAGATGGTGCGTCAGGCTATTCAGGCCATGCCTGATGGAGACTACACAGGGGTAGACTATGTGGATGATGACGGCTATTCTGATGAACCCCTGAAGGTTCAGGTGAATATCCACATCCGGGGAGATGGCATCAAAGTCGATTTTGACGGAACGAGCCGCCAGGCCCGGGGCAACATCAACTGTCCCCTCTCCTGTACCCAGGCCGGAGTCTTTTACACGATGGTCGGAATCGTCGACCCTTATATGGTGATCAACTCGGGCACCTTCAGACCGATCCTTGTCGAGAGCGAAGAAGGCCTGATCACGAATCCCCTGCCACCGGGGGCGGTCACGGCCAGGAGTCAGACCATGACCAAAATCACGGAGGCCATGCTCAAAGCCATGAGCCAGGTGGTTCCGGACAGAGTGGTTTCTGGAAGTCATGGACAGGCCTGCACGTGCAGCTTTAACGGAATCCATCCGCAGACGGGGAAACGCTTCAGTTATATCGAGATCCAGGGAGGTGGAGCCGGAGCAAGATCCCGAAAAGACGGACCCGATGGACAGGACCTCCATCTCGGACGATTCATGAATACTCCCGTCGAGGCAGCCGAGATCGAACATCCTGTGATGATCGAACGGTACGGCTTTATCCCTGATTCAGGCGGCGCAGGAAAGTACCGGGGAGGGCTATCCCTTCGAAGGGACATCCGCTTTTTAACGGATGTATCGTGGGCGCGCTATTCCGACAGACAGAAGTTTTCACCCCAGGGTATCTTTGGTGGTAAAGAAGGAACGAAAGGGGAGCTCATCCTGAATCCCGGGACGCCTGAAGAACGAAAACAGAAATCAAAGGGAGTCAGCGAACTCAAGGCGGGAGATCTTCTGAGCATTCGCCTGCCGGGAAGCGGCGGGTATGGCCCCCCCTGGGAACGGAACCCCGAAATAGTCCGCTGGGATGTCGTCAATGGCAAGGTGAGCCTCGAATCGGCCCGGAGGGACTACCTGGTTGTATTAAGTGAAGATCTGACGGTGAATGAGAGAGAAACAGAGGCCTTGCGAAGTAAGGCCAAAGCAGACGAATAGCAATGCAAATTGCAAAATGCAAATTGGAAATTGCAAAATTGATGAATCCGTAAAAAGTCGAAAAGGGCTAATAATCGTCATTCCGGCGAAAGCCGGAATCCAGTAATCTTAGGTAGTTATGAAAATACTGGACACCGGTTTTTCCCGCGCTTCGCGGGATGAGACGACTTTTTACGACATCATCAAAACTGAGAAACGGTTATTAAGCTTCGCAACCCTAAAGGATTGCCCTACATTTTAGTAGCAGGATGCGATTTAATGTTTCTATATTTTCGACTTTCCACTTTGCATTTTGCATTTTTCAATTTGCATTGATCATTGATCGATATGTACGGTCCCCGCGCTCGAATTGGATTAATCGTCCCTTCCAGCAATACGGTCTGCGAACCTGAGATGGCAACGCTCTGTCCCGAGGGGGTTGCCACCTATGCTACCAGGATTCTCTTTGAGCCCACGATTTACGGGCTCCAGGCCATGAAAGGCCAGATCGAAAGGGCGTCCCTGGAGCTTTCAAGCGAAGGGATCTGCCAGATCATTGCTTTCTGCTGCACGGTGGGAAGTATGCTCGGGGGCCTCGACGACGAAGCACACGTCATCGACTTGATCGAGAGGAGGACGAGGACGCCCGCCATAACGACTGCCACCGCCGTAAGGACTTCCCTTGCCCGCCTCCAGGTAAAAAGGATTGCCGTTGCCACGCCCTATACCCTGGAGATCAACCTCCGCGAGAAGGAGGAGCTCGAGAAATGGGGATTCACCGTGACCGAGATCAGGGGTTGCCATGAAGATGTTTCGCCGGACGAATTTAGAAATGAAATGATAGGTCGCCTTCTTCCCGAATCTGCCTATGAGATGGGACTAAAAGTCAATAGCCAGGAGAACGAGGCCATTTTCATCAGTTGTACGAATTTCAGAACCATCGAAATCATTGAAAAGCTCGAGAAGAAAACGGGAAAACCGGTCATCTCGAGCAATCAGGCAACCCTGTGGCATGCGCTGCGAAGACTGGGATTGAAGGATTCCATCAAAGGATTCGGCCGATTGATGGAATTCGCTTAGACGCTTTGTGAATGCCCATCGACAAAAAGAGTGCCGATCTTTTGTGGCCTCAGACTATTAGACAGGGCGGGCGTCTCGCCTCCCATTTCCCGTCGGCGAGGACGCCGACCCTACTGTCTCGCCAAGGGAGACGAAGTCCGCCTGTTCGAGGCATGGGGTAATGTTTCCCCTTGACTCCATCCTTTTTTTTTAATAACATTCATCGGGTCCGTCTCAAAGGGATAAGAAGGAGGAAAGAAATGGGAAAGAGTTTCATGCCGAAAGTTCGAACGGAAAGGGAGCTCAAGCGACTTCAGATGGAGGGACTTCAGTGGACGGTGAACCACGTTTACAAAAGCTCGGAATTCTATCGGAAGAAATTCGAGGAAGCGGGGGTGAAGCCAAACCACATCAAATCCTTGAAAGACATCTCCAAACTCCCCTTCACTTCCAACAAGGATCTCCAGGAAGGTTACCCTTTCCCTCTGAGATCGGTCCCTTTCGAAAAGATTGTTCGGATCCACGCCTCGTCAGGAACCACCGGAAAGAGAAAAGTCCTCTGCTACACCCAGAAGGACATCAACGATTGGGCCAACATGTTCGCCCGGTGTTATGAAATGGCCGGCTTGACCACGAAAGATCGAGTTCAGATCGCCGTGGGCTATGGGGTCTGGACCGCCGGCGTGGGGTTTCAACTGGGAGTTGAGCGACTTGGGGCCATGGCCGTTCCCATTGGCCCGGGGAATATCGATATGCAGTGCCAGTTTCTCGAGGACTTTCAATCGACCGTTCTCTGTTCCACTGCCTCCATGGGCATTCTCATGGCAGAAGAGGTCGAAAAGAGGGGCTTGCGAAACCGCATCAATCTTAAGAAGCTCATCATGGGCTCGGAGCGATCAAGCGATGCCCAGAGGAAAAAAATGAAGGAACTCTTAGGGGTGGAAGATGTCTTTGATATCCCCGGTCTGACAGAGCTCTACGGCCCGGGCACCGGACTGGACTGCAGTTGCCATGAAGGCATTCATTACTGGGCAGACTACTATATTCTTGAACTTCTCGATCCAGAGACACTCCAGCCCGTCCCCCCCGGGGAGGTCGGAGAGATGGTGGTCACGACGCTCCGGAAAGAGGCATCTCCCCTTATCCGTTACCGCACGCGGGACCTGACAAAACTTATTCTGAAACGTTGTTCTTGTGGTTCGATCCTTCCAATGCACGATCGCCTTCTCGGCCGATCGGACGACATGTTCATCTTCAGGGCCGTCAACATCTATCCGGGCCAGATCGATCATATCCTTTCAAATATTGAAGGCGTTGGCAGCGAATATCAGATCCATCTCAGCCGGGAGGCCGATGGGAAAGACTATATGACCGTCAAGGCAGAGAGGATAGGAAGAGGCGATCCGTCGGGAGACCGAGCCCTCGCAGAAGCCATTGAAGACGGGATTAAGAAGCAGGTCCTGGTGAGCTGCAAGGTGGACGTTGTCGACTATGGAGCCCTTCCGAGGTCTGAGAGGAAAAGCAAGAGGGTGTTTGACAACCGGGAGGAATAGATCCAAACTTGAAGTTCCTATAGGAAGGAGGGGTGCTCGTCAATTTAAGAAATTTTTGAATACATTATTTTCGTATATGTCAGTTTTATTTCACTACAAGATTTTAGGTCAATCAAAGCTCTCCGGAGCAACAGAGGAGGTCATCCATGAAAAAGAATTTACTCTTGATTCTGGTTTTTGGGATTTGGATCTTTTCTTTGGGTATGGGTCATTGCGCTGAGCCCATTAAGATCGGGGGGATATTCTCCTTAACCGGGCCTGGGGCCTATATCGGGGTGGCACAAAAAAATTCTGTCCTAATCGCTATTGACGATTTTAACAAGAAGGGAGGGGTTGCAGGCAGGCCTGTTGAGATGGCTCTTGGAGACGATGAAAGCGATCCTACCAAAGCGGTAATGATTCTGAAAAAAATGATTGAAACAGAACCCATTGTGGCACTGATTGGTCCCACTCGGACCGATACGGGGATGGCGATGGTCCCGACCCTTGAAAAGGAGGGAATTCCCACCTTCATGCATGCTGGGGGGGACGTGATTATTACGCCGGTCAGAAAATGGATCTTCAAGTCACCCTACCGAGCAGCAGATGCGATGGAGCGAATTTTCCTGTATTTGAAGAGCTATAACCTCGCAAGAATCGGTGTGCTTTTCTCATCCGATGGATTTGGAAAAGACGGAGCGGCTATTGCGGACCGGCTCGCATCAAAGTTTGGAATTGAGATTCTGGCGAAAGAGACTTTCGATGTCAAAGATGTTGATATGACCCCCCAATTTACCCGTATTAATGCTAAGAACCCACAGGCCATTATCGTCTGGACGATTGGCCCACCGATAGGAATCACCACCAAGAATGCCCGTGCCCTCGGCATAAAGGTTCCTTTATTCCAGTGCCATGGCGCTGCGGAGCCGACGTTCTTTAAATTGGCCGGTGATGCTTCAGAAGGGGTGATGATGCCCTCTACGAAGATCGTCGTGGCTGATCTCCTTCCCGATAAAGATATCCAGAAGAAAAAACTTGTGGAATATGCCAAGGAATATGAGACCCGGTTTAAAGAAGTTCCTGGAACGATGGTGGCCTATGGAGGGGATGCAGCCTATCTGCTTCTTGAAGCCATTAAGAAGGCTGGACCAGATCGTGCAAAGATTCGGGATACTCTTGAAGGAATGAAAGGATATGTGGGACTCAGCGGAGTTTACAACCTCTCTCCCGAA
>Ga0209777_10000884_pt1 | contig 46202 bp, 43 predicted proteins | sample FrelakmetHBP12HB_FD_187147 | JGI IMG/M metagenome (GOLD analysis project Ga0209777, IMG submission 187147) | Freshwater lake sediment microbial communities from the University of Notre Dame, USA, for methane emissions studies -HBP12 HB (SPAdes)... | ecosystem: Environmental > Aquatic >... | reverse complement strand
ACCAGCGCGGCTGCCGGGTATTTTCCCTGGCTTCGGGCATCTTGATTAAATAGGCCACATGAATGGGATTCAAAGCTTCGCCGCGCGCAAATACGCCGGAAGGGCTTCGTTTGATCCGGGAAATATCCACTCCAAGTTTTTCGACGATAATACTCTGCCCGATTATTTCATGCGTTAAGCCCCGGTCACTCAAAAAATTATCGTCAAAAAAATGACCGTAGGGACCGTGCCCCACGTCATGCAAAAGACCGGCGAGGCGCAGTAGTTCTTCCACGTAATTGCAGGAGGGTACATCTTTACAAACATCGGACAAACTCAAATAAATGCTTTTGGCGAATTCTCCGGCAACGTGCATTGTGCCGAGAGAATGCTGAAAGCGGGAATGTTCCGCCGCGGGATAAACCCAGCGCGCACTTTGCAGCTGGTAAATCCTTCTTAATCTCTGCATCCAGGGGGAATCAATCAGGTCTTTTTCCGTAGTTTCCGCAGGGGCATTGTCTTCCGGCACTGTAAAAAGCGCGTATTCATGTATAGGGTCGGCGATAAGAGCCATACCTTTATAAATATTGTGCCTGGCGGAATTGGTCTTTTTCATGGCGGATTGTGTACAATATTCCGCCCAAAAGATCAATTTTAATCATTGCTTTGTCCCTTGACTATTAATTGGTTCATACAAAACTGGGCTTCGGTATGGATAGAACGGCACTCGATTTCGGAACACACCTATAATACCAATTCGCTTTCTTTGGCTAACTTTGTTGGCAGCGTGGCTTCCTCAACGTATTGCAAATACGCCTGCGGAGCCCCCTCCTTGCCGCCTCGTTATCCTTTGAAATCGAAATGGTATAATGTCGCCAGTGCAGAGAATGCTTGATTTCAAGCACTAATCCCGGACAAATTTCTCATATTTTTCTTTTTGAAAAAAAAGACATGTGCTATGATGATATCCAAAAATATCGGACAAAGAGAAGTCCGTATATTAATTGTTATGTGTAGAGCACCGAAAAGGAAACATCAATGACCAGCCTTAAAAATAGTAAGAAAACCATTAATGCAATATCGCAAGCTGTTCACGACGTTGATCCCTTAACATCTCTTAAAATGAAACTCAAGACGGCTGACCCTGAAATTCAAAACTACATTGCAGCACTGGAGGCGGAAAATCTGAAAGGCCAAAGGAAAGTTGGAAATCTTCAAGCGGAGATTGTGTCGCTTAATAGTCGGATCACAATTCTTGAAGAGAATCTTAACGAAAAGCCAAATTTGGCATCAATAGTTGCTAACGTGTTGAACAAAAGAGAACATGACAAACCTCCTAAAAAATAAAATAAACCACACAACCTGTCAATCCAGCAGATCGCTGCGCTCCGGCTGATTTTTTCATTGGGGCCATCTAAATTATGAGTCGCTACACAATACATATGGACGTTTCAGGCCGTGTATCTCGTTCGACAGAAGGTCACCAATTCGCGACAGTTGGTGGCTTTTCGGTAGAAACGGAAAAAGTTGATCGCAAAAGAGAAAACCTCCCTAAAGACTTACCAAAATGGGAAAAAGCTTCTATTTCAGATGTAAAAAAAGTTTCAAAATATATCTGTGAAAATGTAATTTATGTCACGGCAGTCTGCTTGGATAAAAATACTGAAAAATGGTCGCCGTTCTGGGAAGATTCAGAAGGGTATCACCAAAAATTGGCTTCTGCATCTAAAATGCGAACGGGGTATGTTAAAGCTGCTAATATAATACGGTATTGGCTGTTTGGTCAGTGCGCGACACGTCTCATAGCAGAAACAATAAAAAAAAGAGGAATGCCAACTATTCTTGATTCTCACGGGTTAGGAGTTGTAGAGGGTGATATCGTGTGTGATTCAGACATTCAGGGAAATGACAATATTACCGCTTTTAAAGAGTGTTGGGAGAAATACGAAAAATCGCAAGAGAAGACAAACCATCTTGGTTTAAGAATACTATTGAAGGATGTTAAAATTGAGTCCGAGCAAGATGAACCGTTAATTTTTATCGCCGATTACATAGCCGGAATATGTAATTCTCTTTTCGGCGCTGGAAAAGTTTCTGCCCCTGCTGGTTTAGATCTCGATGCTACAAAAACTGAACTTGATAAAATCAAAGATGCTGGGAAAATTATAGTGATTGGGGAAAAGTTTAATCTTAATTACAAACAAATTTTTACTAATTTTGAAGAAATCTAAAGCACAGCCCCAACAAGCCCCTTGCACTCGGACGGGAATTTCGCTACGCTCCGTTGAGGATTTAATAAAATAATTTTATGGAAATGAAAAAAATTGAAGACTTAAATAAGGGCGAGCTTATTAAAGCAGATCTGTATTCTAGGCCAAATTTTATGAATGGAAAATACAGAGCCGGTCAAATTGGATTGAATGATTTATCGCATATTAAAGACAGTGATGTTTTCTTTTTAGAATCATTAAAAGTGAGGGCTGATTCAGCTGATAAAATGATCGCGGAAGCTGAATCACAAGGCAAAGATACGACCGACCCAAATGTAATGAAAGGGTTAGGTGAAGAAATAAATGCGTTAGGCAAACTGATTCATAGAAGTGAATCTATAATAACTGCAGTTTTTGTTTCTTTGCAATTAATGGCATATTACGGAATTGCCCTAGGTATTTGGGGGCTGGTTTTTAAGAAAAGCTTTTTAGTATTTGGCCTTTATGGTGTTATCGCGGGACTTTTAATTAGCTTATTATCTATTGCACCCGTAGCCGCTTTTCAGAGAACAAAAGAACGCATTAGATTAATAGTAGATGGTGTTGGTCTAATGTGGGGAAATATAGGAATTATTATCGGTATTGTGGGTTTAGTGGCCTTGGTAATAAGATTAATATCGTTTTGAGTTGTTTATAATAGGACTTAGTTGTTGTGCCGTGGCGTCTCATATATAGAGTTTCCGAAAACAAAGTTTATGTTCTGTCCGTATTGAATTTCCGACAGAATGTTGAGGGCATGCTTCTCAGAAGACTTACAGGCTTGAAATTGTTAGTCTGCCAACAAATCAAATCAGCCGATCGCTACGCTCCGGCTGATTTCTACGTAGGCCGTCGCGCTGCGCGCGTTGGCCTACAATCGCTATAAGACCGCTTCTAAATCAAAGATGATATCGAGGCGGCTAGGAGGAGGCGACGAAGCGTATTTTACATACGTTGAGGAAACCGACAACGACGCCAACAAAGATAGCGCTTTGATTTTGAAGTGGCAACTTATTTAGGCGGCATACGCAACGCACCGTCCAGCCTAATACAGCAGCCGTTGAGCATCGTATTTTCAATGATATGAATAGCCAGCTTGGCATATTCAATTGGTTTTCCCAGCCGCCGTGGAAAAGGAACAGTCTTTGCTAAATCTTCTTTAACCGCCGTTGGTAGGCTCGCCATCATCGGCGTATCGAAAAGCCCCGGGGCAATGCTGGCCACCCTTATTCCGTAATCGGCGCATTCGCGGGCGATGGGCAGCGTCATGCCCACTATACCTGCTTTAGAACCGCTGTATGCGGCCTGTCCTATCTGCCCGTCGAACGCGGCAGCCGAAGCTGTATTGATGATCACGCCTTTTTCACCTTCTTCGTTGGGCGCGTTATTAGTCATTTGTTCGACGGCCAACCTGATAACATTGAGTGTTCCAACAAGATTTATTTGCACCACTTTATTGAACGCGTCCAAAGGCAAAGGACCTTTCTTGCTCAGAACCTTTCCGGGATTGGCAACACCGGCACAATTAACGGCGACATTTATTTTCCCGAAGGCGTCTATTGTTTTTTTCATTGCCTGCTGAATTTCGGCTTCACTGCTCACATCAGCCTTTATAAATATCACATTAGCTCCTAAGCCGGCCGCAAGCTTTTCGCCTCTGGCCGAATCAATATCGACTATGGCTACCCTGGCGCCATTTTTAACCAATTCGATGACTGTGGCTTCCCCCAATCCCGACACTCCGCCTGTTACCAGCGCAACCACTTCTTTGATATTCATCATCTCCTCCTTTTTTTTCATCGAAATATATCAACCACCAATTATTTGTCTGGTTGACTATGCGGCGGGTAAAATGCCCTTTTAACTATGAATGGAATTTATACCCGTTTTTTTAAAACATTGTTAAAAGGCCTGATCATTTCCACTTTCATTCGTTTGATAAACTCGCGGCGGAAAAACGGAATCTTTGTGAGCAGAACCAAGGTGCTGTTAATCAGCCGCCATTTGTAGTTCTTCTGAGGGAAATTGTAAAAGCCATGTTTTTTGTAATATTTGTGATCAGCCTGGAAAACAGGACGCAGTCTGCTCCAAACGGCATCCCGAAATAATTTTGTGCCCGCCACCTGATAAAACATTTGCGGCTTAATATATCCAAGGTTACTGTACATAACCGCTTTGGAAGCTACGATTTGCAGAGCGGCATTAATTTCTGCCGAGTTGCCCATATCGTCGCTGACAAATCCGACAAGATTGGAGTCCTGCATTCCGACATAAGCTTCAAAAATTTCCCGCAGATTATAAATTTGACTAAATGGCCCGGAAATCACAAACCCGATTTGTTTATCCCGTAGAACGGGTATATGGCCGTTGAAAAAACTGCGGTCAAAAAAGCATTTCCATAACGACGAAAGATACCGGTCATGAATGGAACCGGCAATAAATAAAATGTCTGCCGTTTTTATTTTCTGGTTGAAAAAATCAAGAAATCCGTCTTTACCTTCGTAAACGCAGACATTGTCCATACCGCATTGCATACAGCCAAGGCAGCCGCCTTTGATATCGACATCTTTAAGTTGCACTAATTCGGCGACGGGGGAAAAAGTTTTTTGTAAATTTTCCGCCATCTTACTGAGATTAGGACTTTTGCTCATATCATCAACGACAATTAATACTTTTTTGCCGTTGGTCTCCACAGGCATAAGCTTGGCCGATTCATAAACAGTTTCCTGCGCGATCAGTGGTTTATAATTTTTTATCGAAGGGATGCCTTCTTTAATCGCTTTGATGAATAACTCACTAAAAGTTTTCAGCCTTTGCCTTTCCCGGGATTTATGCATATCACTCATTTCCGCCGAATAGGGTCCAAAATATTTCATTTCCAAATCGTCGCAGATTGCATTGATATAATTGTGGGCGGTATGATCAAAAAAGTTGATTGACGTGGTCAGGCTGGCAGCCGGTTTCCCGCGGAAAGCCGAGGTCTCGTTTCTTTCAAAAATCAATTCGATAAATCTTTTATACTGTGAACAAACAAGACAAAAATAAAGGGGGAAGGCCCAGAGGACGGCATCGGAAGCGGATATTTCCCCGATAATTTCCTGAAAATATTTTTTTTCTTTTTCCAGTTTTTTAATTTTCAGGGCTATATCAAAAATCTTGAATTCGGTGTCCGGAAATTTTTGTTGTAGAAAATGAACATATTGCATAGTAACGCTAATTTGTCCTTTTGGCGAACCATTTAATACCGCGATCTTCATGATAAAATCCTTTATTACGCAAAATTCAAACTAGAGAAATCATTATCATAAGAAAAATAACATGACAAGATAATATCGTATAAATGAATGACTACTCCCCCCGCGGAAACATATCACCCTAAATCCGCTAAAGATTTATTTTGCTCTGAATCACTTAAAAAATGTTCAGGATAAAAAGGCATAAGCAACGAATTGACCATCGTGGCTTAAACTGATGTCAATATCTGATTTTTTACCGCCAATATAAACATGCGGCGGCTGAAGTTCACTTTTATCTTGCACTCTGTCGATTTTGATGTCACTTAAATTTAAACGGTAAAAATCGGCTATACTTAGGGCAAGGCATTTTCGCGCAAATAAAGATGGATCTATTCTTTTCTCTTTTTCCTTCTCCGGAAGATCTTCGACCTTACAGACTAACCCGTCCAAATCAGCCGGGTGATCTGCTCCCACACAATGAACGTAGCGGAAAAGAGAAAAGAGACGAACATAAACCGCTCCCACGTCCGGAATCTTAACCTCACCGTCGAAACACGCCGACTCGGATTTTTTGAGAATTACCGTCCACCAGCGCGGCAAAAGAGCAGCATCAACACACCTTTTTTTTATGACCTTATAGGCTGTTTCTTTACAAGACCAAAGCGACCACAGCGCCTTGTCAGGATTTTCCGCGTTTTGTACAAAATTAATTTCAGCAACGGTGAGGATTTTCTTTAGAAAGCGCGAATCCCTGCTTTTCCCTGTGTTCGCCGGCTCTCTCAAATCCACGATATCGTTCCCTATGTGCGGCAAAATACTTCTCCTCCATTTGTGCAAGACGGTTAATTATTTGCGTGGCATATTCTCGTTGTACCCGCAGCCCGCTTCCCTCGATACGTTCCGGAGAAAACACTTCTATTTGCACTGAAAATTTTTCGCCCCAGGCGGGAATAGCGCTGTATTTATCCTGCTTAATTCCACGCAGATAAATACACATCACTTTGCAGTCTTCCACATCTTTGACGAAACGTCCCACGCCGTAAGAAAAACTTTCTTTATTAATTCTTCCGGTGCGGGAACGCCCGCCTTCAGGAAAAATCATAACACTATGACCGTTACGCAGCAGGTAAACACACTTATCCAGAGTCTTCTTTATCTTTTCACGGGATCCGCCGCGATCAATGGGAATGCATTTGGCCAAATAGCACAATACCGCAAGAAAAATATTGCTTTGAAAATTCCTTCTTTCAGGCAAATTCCAGGGCAGTTTCTTGTACCCGGTTATATGCTGACGTAAGCTGAAGGTGGCATAACCCAAAATAAAAGAGTCAATCATTGTCAAATGATTAGCACAAACAATCCAGGATCCCTTGTGCCGGGCAAATTCACTCGCACACTGCCGACGAATTTCTTTCAAATTCATCACTCGATAAAATAAAATTTTAGCAATAAAAAAATAAAAAGGCGCGATAATCAGTATCGCAATTCTTCCTAAAAAATTCTGTACGTGAATAAATACTTTGGATTTTTTATCCATTTTTTTACCCGAGTTTTTGTTTTATAATTTTCACAGCATCGCCGATGGTGCGAATTTTATCCGCCTCATCGTCATCAACGCTTATGCCATAGACATCTTCGCATTTAATGATTACATCCACCAAGCGGGCGGAATTTACCTTCAAATCATTTAAAATGTGCGTGTCCATTGTCGCTTTTTCTAAAAGCGCGGGATCCTTGGTATAGGGCCTCAAAATATTCACCATTTCTTCAAAAATCTTTTTCTCATCCATAAAATCATTCTCCTTTTATAATAAATTATTTTTCTTCCCACTTTTTAAAAATGATACAGCTATTAACATCACCAAAACCAAATCCTGCTTTGGCAACAATTCGCAGTCGCGGCAAATCTAAACATTTTTGCGGAATCTTCGGAGCGTATTCGGAAATCTCCGGGTGCACATCCTCGCAATTGATTGAAGGATGCAGGAAACTTTTATATATCTGTAAAACGGAGGCCGCGCATTCTATGGCGCCTGCGGCACCTAAACAATGACCAATCAATGATTTTGTGGCCTGAATGTAAGGAAAATTATCTGGAGTTCGTTCGAGAGCCTCCGCCCAGCTTTTAACTTCATACGGATCGGCATAAGTCGCCGTCAAATGGCCGTTTATGGCATCAACTTCGGCAGGATCAATTTCCGCATCGGCAACCGCACCGCGAATACACTTCTTCACCCCTTCAGGATTAGGTGCAGTCATGGACCCCCCCATCCGTTGACCGCCGCAATTAACATAGCCGCCGATTATTTCCGCGTAAATTCTGGCTCCTCTGGCCATAGCCGCTTCCAATTCTTCCAAAACCAGCATGGCACCACCGGAACCGGGAACGAAGCCGCAGGCAGTAGCACTCATCGGGCGGGAGCCCGCTTTCGGATTATCATTAAATTTACGACAAAGTACGCGCATGGCATCAAAGCCTCCCCAGATGTAAGGCGTGGCACCTTCGGAACCACCTGCTATCATGCGTTTGGCTAACCCCATCCTTATTCTCCAGAGGGCATCGATTACAGCCTCATTACCGGTGCTGCACGCTGAAGAATTCGACGTCACTTGATTGCCGGCACCGATCAAACCGGAAATGCGGGCGCTGGTGCCGCTGCCCATTACCTGTTCGACAACACGGCTCCCCAAACGCCGCACCTTGCCTTCATTAATCATGGGAACAACAGTCTGGGCAATAGTATCCATGCCACCGATTCCGGAACCGGCAATAACTCCTGTGTCCCAATCTACCGTATCGTCATTGCTATCCGGAATATTAAAGCCCGCATCTTTCCAGGCATCCACCGCCGAGACCGAAGCGAAGCCAATATTATCATTGAAGGATAAAAGCTTTTCACGATCAAAATAACTTTTACGAATGGCGTCAAAATTTTCCGGTATTCCCGCAATTTGACACCCAAATTTCAATTCCTCCAATAGAGGAATAAAACGAATGCCGGAGATGCCTGCTTTGAGCGCCTGCTCAAAATTATTCAGACCATGTGCGTTAGGAGCGGCGACACCCATTCCCGTGATGACAACACGTTTCCTCATTTATTCGCTACCACTCCAGTCAGCGTTCCGAGGCAAACTATTTCGCCGTTTTCTCTTTCCATAGTCGTATCCACTTTTAAAACTCCCTTACGAAAATAATTTTTTTTGCCCTTCACGATTACCCTTTCACCCGGTACTACAATTCCCATGAACTCAACGCCATCGGCCGATGAAAACAAGCTAAGCGGTATATCCATTGTCCCAGGCCGCATTTTTTTCTGACACGCAAGGAGGTAAATTCCAAAAGCAGTAGCTCCAATTTGCGCCATCGTTTCAATTAGAATCACGCCCGGCGTAATAGGCCTGCCCGGAAAATGACCGCGATAAAAAAATTCATCTTCACGAAAGCGATAAGCACCGATTATTTTTTCCTCATCAAGACTGATAATTTCATCAATGAAGCGAAAAGGCTCCCGTTGCGGCACAAGCGCTAAAACTTCCTTGATGACGCGGGCGTCAGCCACCATAAAGCCCCCCATTAACATGAATGACTGTTCCCGTAATATAATTGGCCCTTGTTGCTAAGAACGCCACCACATCAGCTATTTCCTCGGCCTTGCCCAACCTGGCCAATGGAATGTTTGACAGGATCCTCTCCTTGACATGATCGGGAAGTTCCTTTGTCATGGTCGTGTCGATAAAGCCGGGAGCAACGGAATTGACCAGGATATTGCGTCCCGCGAGTTCCTGCGCCAGAGATTTGGTGAAAGCATCCAACGCCGCTTTTTCCATGGTGTAGGGAATCTGTCCTGAATTACCCGTATGCCCAACAACGCTGGAGATATTGATAATTCGCCCCGTATTCTTCCGGAGCATAAACTGCCGGAGGATTTTCTTGGTCAGATACCAGGCACCCCGTACAAGTTCACGCTGGCGGTCAAATTCCTCGATTTTCATCGAGTTGATATCATTGTTGATCGAAATGCCTGCGCTGTTGACAAGGACATCCACGCGGCCCGCCACTTCCTTGATCTGGCTTACCATCCTGTCTATCTGATCCGGGTCCGTCAGATCAGCTTCTACTAGGAATCCTTCCTTGATCTCGGCAAGAACCGCTTTCGACGGTTCTTCCATAACGGGTATGTAGTTGATGCCCACACGGAAACCTTCGGACGCCAGGGCGCGGGTACAAGCCGCCCCTATGCCCGTTCCTCCACCTGTAACAATTGCCACCGGTTTCTCCATCATTTGCCCTCCTCCACTTTCAACATCGTGTGAGTCCAAGAAAGTCCTGCTCCTACAATAGCCATGGAGATACGATCGCCCGTCTTAATTTCATCCCAGTGCATACTTAAGACAGCGGGCGCACTGCAACAGCCTGTATTGCCGAACTGATCAACATTATACCAATGGTGGTCAGGATTTATTCCTCTTCTCTCACTAACAGCTTTAAGCATTAACAAATTAGCTTGATGACCTATAAATATGAAGCGTTTAGCCTCTGCTGCGAACGCCTCCTGCAAAATTTTAACTGATTCCGTCGTCTGTCGAATGGCAAAACCCTGCACGGCATTACCTTCCTGATGAAAATTCCAATTCCATGTGATTCCTACTTTTTCCCATGCCGAGGGCCGGGAATCAAAAATACAATTCATGAAAGCGGCACGCGACGGAAGCATTGTGGATACTATTGCCGCCGAACTGCCATCGCCAAAGAGCACCGCTACACTACGGTCAGTATAATCAACACATTTCGTCAGCGTTTCCGAGTCAACCAGCAATATATAAGGAGGAAGACTATCCGGTTTCATTCGGGATAGAAAATTGATTTGCATCCCAAAAGTAGAGCAGGCTGAATTCATATCGAGACTGGGTACTTCAATACCAAGTTCTGTAGCAATCGCCGAAGCTTCAGCCGGCGAGACATTATCCGGCGATGAAGAACCGGCAATAACCATTCCGATATCTTCGGGCTTTAGTGAAGCTCTTTTAAGCGCGAGTCTCGCGGCTACCGCTCCCATTTGTGCATTTTTATAAAGCCTTGCTTCAAAAGCTGCACGGGGGTCACTGTTTTTAGTTTTTTTAATATAGTCTAAAGGTAATACTGTCCGGCGATTTTTGATACCCACACGTTCCAAAATCCATTCGTTATTTGTGCCGATATCCAAATCTTCTAAAAATTTGTTTGTAATTATATTTTCCGGATTGAAATGTCCCATGGAGTGAAGATAAAGCATTTCTAAACAATCTCCCGTCCGATAATCATATTTTGTACCTCGCGCACACCTTCATAAATATCAATGATATGAGCGTCGCGCACGAGCTTGGAAATTTCGTACTCGGTTGTAAAACCATAACCGCCATGTAAATGAAGCCCTTCTGTTGTACAAAAAATAGCGGCTTCTGCGGCTGCGTTTTTCGCTAAAGAAGCATAAATACCGGCATCATCGGCTTTTTCCTTAATTTTACAGACCGCTTTTAAAAGAGCTAGTTCGGCCAGTTCCACCTTTTTCCACATGGTTGTTATCATGTCTCTGGCCACGGGAAGATCGCAAATTCTCTGACCAAATTGTTTGCGCTCCCGCGTGTATTCCAGAGTAACCGCCAGAGCCCTTTTGGCCAATCCTAATCCGATTGCGGCCACCATTGGCCGCGCATAATCCAAAACATCGATAATATATTTAAAGCCGAAACGCCTGTCTCCAATAATCTGTTTCGGCTGGATAATTACATCCTCAAAAGTGACACTTGCCGTGTTGGAAAGGCGTTGCCCTAATTTATCTTCCGGCTTGCCGATAATTATCTTTCCGCCTGTCGGCAGATTAATTTCTCTGGTTGCCTGCCCGATATCAGGAATTTCTTTTGCCGTTACCGGCTCTACCGGAATAACAACACAAGCCATAAAGTTGCTTGTCGATTTTCCTACTTTGCAAATAACAGTATATTGAGAAGCATAAGAAGCGTTGGTTATAAAACACTTGGACCCGTTTAAAACATAAGAGCCGTCATCCTTCTTGACGATAAAGCTGGTCATCATCGAATTATCCGAGCCCGCGTTAGGTTCCGTTAAACAAAAAGAAGCCAAAAGAGGCTTTTCTACAAAAGGTTTGAGAAATAATTCTTTTTGCTCATCAGTGCCATGCTGGCCTATTACAACATTAGCCAAATCATTACACATCGCGGAAGTGGAGATGCCCGTGTCGCCGTAGGAAAGCTCTTCGATAATCAAAGCCGAAGAAATAACGTCAACTTCATAGCCTTTGATAGATTCCGGGATGCATAAATTAATAATCCCCATTTCCCATGCTTTGTTAATAATCCCCCAGGGGAATTTATGAGCTTTCTCCATCTCTAAAACGTGAGGCGTTATCTCATTTTTTACCAATTTTCTCACAGTGTCTAAATACGTGAGTTGATTCTCACTAAGACTAAAATCCATAAACCAACCCTTTCATTTCGCTTTTTTAGATATAAATTTACAAGACAACCCCTTGGAGGCAGTCTTTTTTCAAAAAAAGAACCTTAATTATTGCCCCTTCATGCGGCAACTTTTTTTCCCGGGAATTTTTCAACTCCCGCACTTGCCGGCAAATTGATCCCATATTTCGTCTGCAGGAATTTTTCCATAGTTGCGGGATATAAGATATATGCAAGCACGTCTTCATCGCTACGGGCAAGACCGCCAATACGTTTTTTTGCCACTTCCATTTCCGGTTCCAGATAATCAGCGGGTCTTCCGGAAACAGGCTCCTGTCCACGCTTGTAATTCTTCAGTATCTTTTTGGTCAATTCCGGATCAATGGGCACCGGAGTTTTTCCGTATAGTCCCAAAACCAGATCTTTAAGCTGGTTAGATACCCGAACATAACGGCCAAAAAGTACATTTAATACAGCTTGTGCTCCGATGATTTGCGACACCGGTGTAACCAGGGGCGGATAACCCATATCTTTGCGCGTTTGAACTACTTCTATGTAAATTTCTCCCAATCGGTCGAGCGCGTTCATTTCTTTTAGTTGACCGGTTAAATTGGAAATCATTCCGCCTGGAATTTGATGGGCAAGAACTCCGTTATCAATAATGGAGAGCTTATGATTCGCCAGGAGATGATTATACTTAGGAGCAATATTTTCCAGGTGTTCACCCAGAACTAGCAATTTATGCAAATCTATACCAGTTGCACGCTCGGTTCCCTGAAGGGCTGCAACCAAAGGTTCAATAGCAGGCATCGATGTTCTCAGCGCAAAAGGCGCGAGACAGGTGTCCACAACATCAACCCCGGCTTCTATTGCTTTCAAATATGTCATAGCAGCCATGCCGCTAGTATAATGAGAATGTAAATGCAACGGAACTTTGATCGTTTGTTTCAAAGCTGAAACTAAATCATATGCATCGAATGGCGAAAGAAGCCCGGCCATATCTTTAATGCATACAGCGTCCGCGCCCATTTGCTCGAGTTCCTTGGCTTTAGCCACATAATAATCAAGATTGTAAACCTCTCCTCCCAAACGCACATCGGTCAATGAATAACAAACGGCTCCCTGAAACTGTTTACTGTTGGCTTTGATTCTTTCCGCGCAGGTTTCCATGTTGCGGAAATCGTTTAACGCATCAAAGCAACGGAAAACATCGATGCCGATTTCACAAGCTTTATCAACAAAAGCGCGTACAACATCATCGGCGTAATGACGGTAACCAACAAGATTTTGTCCGCGTATAAGCATGGCAAAGGGGGTTTTGGTAATATACTTTTTTAAAATCCTCGGTCGCATCCACGGGTCTTCACCCAAAAACCTATGCATTGTATCAAAAGTAGCGCCACCCCATACTTCCATCGCGTGAAAACCGCAATTGTCCATTTCTTCGGCGATGGGAAGCATATCTTCTGTTTTCATTCTCGTGGCATATATGGATTGGTGGCCATCGCGGAAAGTATTATCCTGAATTTTTAGGGGATTTGTGGGAACCTTTTCAAAAGTGTTCAAACTCATTCCTCCCTGGCAATGTTAGCGGGCATCTTTATGTAAGTTGCACGCTTTTTAGTTTATTTCGTTAAAACTCTTTTCGGCTGTTGCGAGCCCGGTAATTGATTGACAGGTTACGCCTATTGTTTTGAAAAAATCACGCAGTGGCCGTCCCGGGCCGACTTCATAAATTTTTCCGGCCTTGGCGGCTAAACTTTGCATGTTTTCCCGCCAGCGTACAGTATTACTAATTTGATTCACTAGATTTTCTCTTATTTTTTCAACATCGTCCGAATGAAATCCGCCGGTAAAATTTGATGTTACTTGGGGAGCATTTTGCGGCTTTATATTTTTACCTACTTCCTTCAAGGTATAGGAAAAAGTATTTTCTATTGATTTCATGAAGCGGCTATGGAACGGAGCGCTTACATTCAGATGAACACATCGAAAAGGTTTTGGAGAGGCCAGCATTTGCTCCAATCTTTTTTCCACTTCTCTCACCGCGGCAGTTTCGCCGCTTATTACAACCTGATGAGCGGAATTAACATTGGCCATATCTACCGGCATATCCTCCATTAACTTCTTGAGTGTATCAATGTCTATATCTTCGGAAATAACCGCCGCCATACTTCCTACACCAACCGGCACAGCTTCCTGCATCAATTTCCCGCGGGTTTGAACTATTCTTAGAGTTTCATCCAGCGGCATCACCCCGGCAGCAATAAGCGCAGTAAATTCGCCTAAAGAGTGGCCGCCGAAAAATTTAGGCGTAAAGCCATATCGTTTGGCTAATCCTCTCAGCATGGCTATTTCCGTTGTTACGATGCAAGGCTGAGTATATTCTGTTAGATTTATTTTTTCATCTTCACCAAAACACATGGAAGATACATCCCAACCTAAGGTGTCGCCAGCTTCTTCATATGTTTCGTGGCATACAGAAATTTGTTCATAAAAGTCTTTCCCCATGCCCGACCTCTGCGAACCTTGTCCGGGAAAAACAACCGCTATATCTTTAAAATCTTTCATTTATCAATTTTTTTCCTTAAAAAATATTAAGTAAACTTATCTTAAAATACATTTAATGACAAGAACAAGATACTAGTAGTAAACAGCACAATTTATGCCACAGACCAGGAAAATATTATAAAATTAAAGGAATTGGGATTTATTGTGTTTTTGATAAATATCACCGGGGGATAGGAATAAAAAAGCTATCTGATGTGTGTAAAATAGTTCGCACTGCGAACAAGACTTCACCTGCAAGAATTGATGTTAATAATTTATCCATCGGCCAAAAAGAAATAATTGTTCCATTAAATTATTGTTATCAATGATAATTCACGATGGAAACGCTCTAACTGCATCTAAATATTGTTGTAGAATTTGGTCAAAAATATTGATAAGTATTGTTGCAGATAATGGATACATTTACTCTTGCGGCAACCAGCTTTATCATCGCTTTTTCACTCATGCTTACCGGTAAAAAGGATAAGCTGCATGGGTCTTTTGCTGCTCTTTGCACCACTGTTTTTATTTTGCAAATCGCCGTTTTCCTCCGCCCTATCTTCGCTTCCGAATTTTGGGTAACTGTTGAATATATGGGAAGCTTGGCTATCGCGCCTTTTGCTCTTCGTTTTTTCCGCCATCTGACCCGCAATAAATCTTTTATTTCGCGGGGAGTGGTTTTTATTTTCACCGTAATCAGTTTATCGGGTGTTTTCTCTCTTTTTACGGCAGTATCTAAATTGCCGCATTTTAAAGCCATCATTTTATCTTATACATTCAGCACCCTGGCTCTTTGCTATATCGCCCTGCTGCGCCATGTAAACAGACTACCTCTCAGCAACGAAAAAAAGCGGCTGGGTTACTTGCTCGTTGCTTGCCCTATTGCTGTAATTGTAAGCAGCATTGATTTGTTCGTTTATTTAGGATTCAATTTCCCGCCAATAACCGGCCTTGTTCTATCAGCGCTGCTATATTTAATCCTATTAATCATTGCTTATCCGCAGCTCCATGAACTGCATGATTTTTTCGCCCGGGCGCTGGTAATTTTTATCAGCACGCTTGCCGGCACGATTATATTTTATTTTGTTGTCTTATTTTTCAGTTCCAACATACCTTCTATTACCAGCGTCCTGATGGCTTCTTTTTTAATCGCTATTTCCCTTTCGCCGATAAAAATGATTTTGAAAAAAGGTTTTAGCTACTTTTATCCCGACAGCAAAGATGTTTTTACTTCTCTTTATGAATTCGACGAAAAGCTGGAAAGTGAAAAAGCCTTGATGCTAGCGGAAATGGCACCGGTTTTCGCTCATGAAATTCGCAATCCGCTGGGTTCGATAAAAGGCGCTGCCCAGTACTTGAAATCGGAAACACCATCTGAGGAGCAACAAAATCTTCTAGATGTCATTATTGAAGAAGTAAACAGGCTCAATGCCGTAGTCCATCAATTTCTTGATTACGCCCGGCCGTACAAACTCGACTTTAAAGCTCAAAACATCAACGTGATTATTCAAAAGGCTATCTCCATCATCGCGGCCAATCAGCTGGCGGAAAATATTGCTATTGTCCGGGAGTTGAATCACAATCTGCCCGAAGTGGAAATAGACGAACAACAATTTATACAGGTCATCTTAAATATAGCCCTGAACGCGATCGAATCAATGCCGCAGGGCGGCACTTTAACTTTTCGCACATCCAACATCGAATCCGGAGCCGAAGGAGCAATAAGCATAACAATTCGCGATACCGGAAGCGGAATAAGCAAAGAGGAAATAAAAAATATTTTCAAGCCCTTTTTCACAACCAAGAAAAGAGGTGTTGGACTTGGTCTGGCTATTTGCCAAAAAATCATCAAAGAGCACGGCGGAATCATCCGGGTAAAATCAATTCCTGCGCAAGGAACTGTCTTCTTCATCAAGCTCGATGCAGCCGGCTAAATTTTTAGCACAATCCACCTTGATTTAAATGCTAAAGCATAATAATTGTAAACCATGAATAAAATTTTAATCGTTGACGATGAATTAAATATGCGGCTGGTGTTGTCCGCCATGCTCAAAAAAGAAGGCTATGAAGCTGCTTCCGCCTCCGACGGACGGGAAGCTCTGCAAATTTTAAAATCAAGTAAAATAGCCGCGGTTGTATCCGATTTGAAAATGCCGGACATTGACGGTATGGAACTGCTCAGCCGCATTTCTGAAAAGTATCCGGAAGTACCTGTGATTATGATTACCGCTCACGGCACTGTCGCCACTGCCGTCGAAGCTCTGAAGAAAGGCGCGCTGGATTATATTACCAAACCGTTCGACCTCGATGAGTTAAAAAACGTTATCTCCAAAGCAATAAAAACACGCAATTTAAAAGAAAACGAATTGTTTTTGCCGCCGGAAGAAATAGAAAGAACCGGAATTATCGGCAAGAGCAAAAGTACTCTGGAGATATTTGAGGCTATAAAAAAGGTGGCTCCGACAACAACAACAATTATGATCACCGGGGAAACCGGCACCGGAAAAGAGCTGGTGGCCGACGCCATTCATTACAATTCTCCACGCAAAAAAAATCCGCTCATTAAAATAAATTGCGCGGCCATTGCTGAAACACTGATGGAAAGCGAACTCTTCGGTTATGAAAAAGGCGCCTACACCGGCGCCGCCATTACCAAGCCGGGGAAATTCGAATTGGCTCATAAAGGGACTTTGTTTCTCGATGAAGTGGGAGAAATTCCGCGCGATATGCAGGTAAAACTCTTACGCGTTATTCAGGAGCAGGAATTTGAACGAGTCGGCGGGCTAAAAACAATAAAAGTGGATGTGCGCATTATTGCCGCCACCAATCAAAATCTTTTGCAGCAGGTGCAAGCGGGAAATTTTCGTGAAGATTTATACTATCGTCTCAATGTTTTTCCTATTGACGTCCCGCCGCTCAGGGAAAGAAAAGAAGATATTCTGCCTCTGGTTGATTATTTTATGGATAAATTTAACAAAAAGCTGGAGCTTTCGGTTGAGGTGGACAGCGAAGTAAAAGAAATGCTTTTGCGCTATGAATGGCCGGGCAACATCCGCGAATTGGAAAACCTCATCGAAAGAATGATGCTTCTGGCAAAGAATAATCTGATTACGTCCCAGGAAGTTCCCGGCGAATTCAAGGCCGCTTTGGATAAAATTGTAACGGCGCCGGTAGATGACAGCAAAAAACCGTTTAAAGAGTACATACGCGATCACGTGGAAAATGTTGAAAGGCAGATGATTATCAAGTGTCTGGAAGAATCCGGCGGTAATGTCACCAAAGCGGCTAAACAACTGGGGCTAAGCCGCAAGGGATTGCAGCTCAAAATGATCAAATACAACCTGCGCAAAGAATCAAAATAAAGAATAAGATGTAGTTCTTAGCAGTACAGCCTTTGATACATTAAGTAATAGCCTGCTAACTTTTTCTTTCCTTCTCGATGAATTTAGCCGTATTGCGAAAACTGAACATGCCCGGTATAGTGAAATATTCCTTATATTTCTTTTTAAGCTCCGCTTGTTTATCCGGCTTTCCGATAGCATCGCCAATGGAAATAAAGTAATCTTTCATTACAGCAAGCGCGGTTTGATCCGAAATCTTTCCATGACCCGGGATTAAGGTTTTTATTTCATAGCGGCTGGCAAGCGAGTCAAGAACTCCTATCCAGGAAGCTACGTTAGCGCCACTCTTGGTATATAAGGCCGGGTGCATATCAATAAACACCAAATCGCCGGTAACCAAGAGTTTGCGTTTTTTACAATAGACAACCAAATCGTTCCACGTATGTGCCCTTCCCATATTGCGAATGCGCACGGTTTCGCTCCCGATCTTAATCACTTTTTCCTCACCGGGTTTTATAGCCAGGTCAGGATATCTGCTCTTTTTTCTGGAATCACTGTCCCACTGTTCATTGGTGTACGCTCCAGAAATGATTTTTGCCGATGGATAAAGCGCGTTCCCGCCGGTATGATCGTAATGTGCGTGTGTATTGACAATTGTTATCTCCGCAGCCTTCACTTCATCTCTTAGTTTTTTTGCCGCCCTTCTCATCTTTGTATCAACGATAACGGCTTTGGAGCCATCCTCCGAGGTCAGAACAATCGAGTTCCCTCCGCCGCCAAGATATACCGTCAATTGAGGATCAAGCTGGACAATCTCCACTTTTCCGAACTGCTGGTATATTTTCCAGAAATAGAAACCACCTACAGCAATAATAATTACTATTAACAAACTGACGATAAGCAGAACCTTTTTCATAATTCCTCCTTGGGAGTCAATAATGTGGTTATACACATCCCCTATAATATTGTTGATTAGATTTACTCTCTTGCCAACTTAGACGAATACTAAAGATTACATATCGTTATGTCAAGACAAAAACAGTCGTATAAAAACTGCTCAGGGTAGAAATTGATATTCTTGTAATCGCCTTGGAGTTAATGTATAAATTCCGTAAAGAGATATTATGCTGACCAAAGAAGACATTATTACAGAAGCCAAACGGCTGGGATTTGCCGATATCGGTTTCACTGACGCGGAGCCTTTCGCCTCTCAAAAGAAATATTTGCTGGCGCATCAAGAGGAGTATGGCTGGACAGAGGCAGCCGGTTTCAGTTTGTTGGCCGGAACGGACCCCAAAAATATTCTTCCTAATGCAAAATCCATAATCGTGCTGTTGGAGTCTTATTTCGAAGAAGCGTTTCCGCTCCAGATGGAACGTCATTTCGGCCGCTGTTATCATAATGATGATCGGGTTACCAAAGATGGTTTGGCGCTTAAGGTGAAAGCCTTCCGGAAATTTCTTCAGGCAAACAAGGTTGATTCCAAAGTGCCTCCCCACATGCCCCACCGGCTTTCAGCCGCGCGCGCCGGATTGGGCACGTTCGGCAATAACTGCGTCTTTTACGCGCGGCGTGTTGCCCGCGCCAGTTCCTTTGTGTTTCCCATAGCCATTTTAGTTGATGCTGAATATCCTACCGATGAACCGACTATTGCTATCGGTTGTCCCCAGTGGTGCCGTAATGCTTGTGTGGCAGCGTGTCCTACCCGCGCGCTCAAAGGAGGCGGAAAGATTGATCCTCGCCGCTGCATCTCTTATTTAACGTATTATGGCGAAAGACTCACTCCCCTTGAACTGCGCGAACCTATGGGCATGAATGTGTACGGATGTGATCGCTGTCAGAATGTTTGTCCCCGCAATACCCCCTGGATGGCCGAGGAAAAGTCTCCCCATGCTAAAGTGGCGGCCAAGGCCGCAAATTTCGATCTGCCCTGCCTCCTGCATATGGATAAGATTTACTTCGAAAAAAATATCTGGCCGCATATGTTCTACATGTCTGCCGATGATCTCTGGCGCTGGAAGATGAACACTGCTCGCGCCATGGGCAATAGTCTAAACCCTGCTTACGCTACAGACCTCATCCGGGCATTCCAAGAAAATTCCGATGAACGCGTAAAGAGTATTATCGCTTGGTCGTTAGGCCGTATCGGCGGCAGCCAAGCCAAAGCCGCGCTGAAAAAGTTTCTTCCAGAAAGTGCGGGAACAGTTAGGGAAGAAATTCAACAAGCTATAGAAGCGTCAAAAAATAACATTCTTAACCGTTAACTCTTCCATTAATGCCGGCTATATATTCGATATTTTAATTATCTTGACACGCCAGTGTCGTATTCATATACTCGGCAAACCGAAAGCAAGTTCTTAGTAAAAATAATTTGAAAGGAGTTTTGAATCTATGAAAGCGGAAGACATCAAAACAATCGCAATCGTGGGCGCAGGCGATATGGGTCATGGCATTGCCGAAGTTTGCGCCATGGCGGGGTTAAAGGTAAATCTTTATGATATCAAGCAGGAATTTGTGGACAAGGGCAAAGGCAAAATTAAAGAAAGCCTGGAAAAACGGGTTGCCAAGCAAAAAATGACCACTGATGACTTTAGCAAGACAATCAACAATATAAATGGATTCACATCTCTAAAAGACGCGGTCAAAGATATTGATTACCTGATTGAAGCCGCTCCGGAAATACTAGAGCTAAAAGTAAAGATATTCAAAGAAATTGACGAAAACGCGCCGAAGCATGCTATTCTTGCTTCCAATACATCCAATATGAGCATTACTCAAATGGCTGCCGCGACAAAAAGACCCGATAAAGTAGTGGGAATTCATTTCTTTAATCCGCCGGTCATGATGGCTCTTGTTGAAGTTACCCGTGGTCAAAAAACCTCTGAAGAGACTATGAATATCAGTTATAACTTTATCCTGAGATTAAAAAACTTCAGAGGCGTTATGGTTCCGGTTCGTGTACAGAGAGATTCACCGGGCTTTATTTTCAACAGAATTAACGCGCCGGTCGGATTATATCTGGCCGAGATATATGAGAAAGGGCTTATAAATCCCGAGGCCGTTGATGCCAAGATGAGATCAATCGGTGTCCCGATGGGCCCATACGAAATCATGGATTTCGCCGGACTGGACATTTACGCCCATGGTTCGGATTATTTTGCCAAAACACTATCTCCGGAATTTAAACCGAGCAACTGGTTGAAGAAAATGGTCGAAGCCGGCACGCTGGGTAAAAAGAGCGGCAAAGGCATTTTCAACTGGCCCGGTGGCGCCAGGCCCACGATAGACATGAGTAAAGCCGATCCTAACTTTGATCCGATGGATATTGTATGTCTTCAGGTAAATGAGGGAACCAAACTTCTGGAAGAAGGTGTTACAAATAGTGCTGCCGAAATCGATAAAGCTATGGTTAATGGGGGTGGTTCGCCCTTTGGACCATTTGCTCTTGCCAAAGGCATGGGTTGGGCAAAAGTAGCCGAACGATGCGAGGCTATTTCGAAGAAGCTTGGCATTAAGTGGTTTCTGCCCACCGACACGCTGAAAAAAGGCAATATCCAGATTTAAAAGCATAAGCATTCAAAAAATAATAGAGGGAGTTCATGCGTCAAATGAGCTCCCTTTTTTCATCAACATCTAGGCTTATCATTTAAAAGCATAGACAAGCTTGTAATCGTACATTGATTGCTATATAAACTACATAATTCAATTTCATGATTTATAGAGTATCCGATGCATTTAAAGAGCGTAACCATTTATCCGGAAAAATATCCGACTCAAGAGTGTTATCCTTTTTATTTGCCGATTTTTCAAAAGGCAAAGCAAATCATCTTCGATTCACCGGTTACATTATTTGTAGGCGAAAACGGAACAGGCAAATCTACACTGCTGGAAGCTATAGCCATCGCCTGCGGCATTCATATCTGGCGCAATTCCGAAAGATGCCGTCCTGAATACAATCCCTATGAGGATAAACTTCATCAATACATTTCCATGCAATGGGAAAATGGCCGTGTTCCCGGATCTTTTTTCGGCTCAAAAATATTTCAGCACTTCGCTGAATTATTAGATGAGTGGGCGGCGGCCGATCGGGGCCAATTAAATTACTTCGGCGGAAAATCTTTAACCACCCAATCGCACGGACAATCGCTGATGTCCTTTTTCCGCAGCCGCTATCAAATCAAAGGACTTTATCTGCTGGATGAGCCCGAAACCGCTCTTTCTCCGAAAAGCCAAATCGAACTGCTTGCCCTCCTCGATAAAATGAGTGTCGATGGCCACGCTCAATTTATTGTCGCCACCCATTCGCCAATTTTGCTTGCCTGTCCTTCCGCAAAAATTTATTCATTTGATCATCCCGAGGTCCAGCTAATCCGCTATGAAGAAACCGATCACTACCGCCTTTACAAAAAATTCATGGAAGACAGAAACACATTCCTAAATCATGATAAATGAGCACGAAGAGAAATTCTAAAATATCTCTAAGACATAAATCTATTAATCCCCTCACAAACGGAAGCAAGAAGTACGGCGAGCCGTATTATGACGTAAAAAGCCTCTTTTATTTCATCATTAACCATTTGATACATTTTTGAATCAATCTAATTAAAATAAAACAATTTTGTGTTTGACAAAAAAAGCTTTTACCAGTAGTAATACGGCAAACGATTGCCGATTGCCTTATGAAACAGCTTTTTAACCCCGAAGATATCGAAAGAAAGGTCATTTTGATCTTAAAGATTCTTGATGAAAATCCAGAATCACTGGGCGCACGTATAATTGCCAGAAAAATGAAGGAACGCGGCGTTCAGTTGAGCGAAAGAACCGTTTGCTACCACCTGAAACTCATGGACGAAAGAGGACTGACGAAACTTATCGGCCGGCGTGACGGAAGAATCATTACCCGTCTGGGACTCGACGAAATTACCGATGCCCGCGTTCAGGATAAAATCAGTCTTTCCATTTCCCGCATCGATGTCCTGTCTTTTAAAACAACTTTTAATCTTAAGAAACTTTGCGGCCTCGTCCCTGTCAACATTTCTTTCTTCCCGCAAGATCAATTCAATAAAGCTCTTTTAGTGATGAAACCTATTTTTAAAAAGAAAATTGCCGTCTCTGACCGCATCGCCGTTGCCCCGGCAGGAAAAAAACTGGGAGAAATTGTCGTCCCTGAAGGAAAAGTCGGATTAGCTACAATTTGCAGTATTCTAATTAACGGCGTCCTTTTAAAACACGGCATTCCGATTGATTCCAAGTTCGGCGGAATACTCCAGGTAAAAAATGGAGAACCTTTAAGGTTTGTTGAACTTATCCATTACTCGGGTTCATCGCTTGATCCATCGGAGATCTTTATTCGCGGCAAAATGACTTCGGTGAAAGAAGTTGCACAAAAAGGCGAGGGAAAAATTCTGGCCAATTTCCGCGAAATACCTGCGCTCAGCCGCAGCCTTGTCGAAGATATTATCGCTGATTTTAATAAGGCCGACATCTGTGGGATTCTTTCCATAGGCACTATCGGAAATCCCATTTGCCAGACTGATGTAGATATAAATAAGGTTGGTATGATTCTCGTAGGCGGACTGAACCCGATTGCCGCGGCGCATGAAGAAGGTTTTGATGTGGAAAACAAGGCGATGTCCACGGTTATGGAATTCGAAGATCTCCGCAATATCGAGGAGCTATAGTAGGAGGTACGGTTAAGAGTTATCTCGTGTATGGACTCATACATGAAACAAATAATAATTTTTAGGAGGATTAAGTTATGTCAGTGATTAAAGATGTTATCGCCAAAGTCAAACAAACCGATCCAAACCAGCCGGAGTTCCATCAGGCTGTCGAAGAAGTCATGGAGACATTGGAGCCTACGGTTAAAAGACACCCGGAATTCGTCAAAGCCAATATCTATGAGCGGATCGTGGAACCAGAAAGAGCAATGCAGTTCAGAGTTCCCTGGGTAGACGATAAAGGCAATGTTATCGTCAACAGGGGATTCCGCGTTCAATTCAATAACGCCATCGGCCCTTTCAAAGGCGGCCTGCGTTTTCATCCATCCGTGAATTTGGGCATCATCAAATTTCTTGGTTTTGAACAAATCTTCAAAAACGCGCTGACCACATTGCCCATGGGTGGCGGCAAAGGCGGCTCCGATTTCGAGCCTAAAGGAAGATCGGATGGCGAAGTCATGCGTTTTTGTCAGTCTTTTATGCGTGAATTATTCCGTCATATCGGCGGTGAAACGGACGTTCCGGCCGGTGATATCGGCGTTGGCGGACGCGAAATAGGTTATCTTTACGGCTATTACAAAAAGATCCGCAATGAACATACGGGTGTTCTTACAGGCAAAGGTATGGAATACGGCGGCAGTTTGATCCGTCCCGAAGCAACAGGTTACGGCACAACCTATTTTGCCGCGGAAATGCTGGCAACCCGCGGCCTCGATTTTAAAAAGAAAATCGTTGCTATCAGCGGCGCCGGCAACGTTGCCCAGTATGCCGTGGAAAAAGTAAATCAGATGGGCGGTAAGGTTATCTCCCTTTGTGATTCGACAGCAACGATAATCGATGAATCCGGCATTGATGACAAGAAGTGTAATTACGTGTTGGAATTGAAAAACGTCAAACGCGGCCGGATCACCGAGTATGCGGACAAATACAAGACTGTTTGCTATGAAGGCAAGAATGTTTGGGATGTCATTCGCGAACAAGGTATCAAAGTGGACATCGCCCTGCCCTGTGCCACACAAAATGAAATTAGCGGCAAGAATGCTACATCTCTCGTGAAAAACGGCTGTATCTGTGTAGCTGAGGGAGCTAATATGCCTTCGACTCCGGAAGCCATTAAAATCTTCCAGGAGAATAAAATTCTTTACGGCCCGGGTAAAGCAGCAAACGCAGGAGGTGTCGCCACATCCGGTTTAGAAATGAGCCAAAACAGCCTGAGACTTTCCTGGACACGCGAAGAAGTAGATAACCGTTTGCTCATTATAATGAAGAGCATCCATAAGGCTTGCGCGGAAACCGCGGAAGCTTATGGAAGAAAAGGCGACTATGTAGCCGGCGCCAACATTGCCGGTTTCACCAAGGTTGCTAATGCTATGCTGGCATACGGAGTTGTGTAATCACGGGTATGAACCCTAAAGCAAGCTTTGGAAACCGATTTCGCAGCAAGCTGCTGGGTATTATACCCCTGCTTATACGGGATAATTCGGCTAACAAACTTCTATTCGCTTCGCTTTTGAAGTTTGAGTCTCATTACCCTCCGCTTCGCGGGATAATTCGACCTGCAAGCTTCACTGCACTTTGTTTCTGAAACTTGGGTCTCATTACAACTTACCAATTTCCCTACACTTCGTTATGGAAATTGGAGTTTCACGAATAAAAATTAGGGGTAATTGGTTTAAAGCTTAAGCCGCAGCCTTCGAATGGCTGCGGCTTTTTCTTTTTGGTACCTTTACCAGTCTAGATAACGCTTTAAAAGCGTCAGAGACAAGGCGTGCTAATATCGAGAAATGAGGCCTACCTTATGCGTAGGCCGCAGTGACGAGAGATGAAGCACAACGCGCAGTATATGATGCTTTTAAAGCGTTATCCCTATTTACCAAAGAAGCATATCATCTTCTGTGTAACGATATCCGAAAGCAAGCGTAAATCCTTCGCCCGGACGTCATAAACACGGACAACTTCGGCATACTTTTTATCTTCCGGTACCAATTCGGCCATAATATTAGGTTGTCTTTCCATCCACGCCGTATTGAAAAATACATTTTCCTTTTCCGGATAAATCGCCATATAAAAAATATCCATCTCGACCATGTCCTGAAAAAAATGAGTGCCAAATGAAAGATCAGGGATCAAACTTCCATCATGATAAGCTATTTCCCCAATAGCCGTGATATTGCTGATTTCCGAGAAAGTTACCGGAATCCCCATGGCCGGCGTTGTTGTTCCCCAGCGGCCGGGACCAAAAAGAATCGTCGGCATTTCTTCTCTTTTGCTAATTATTTTATTTAATTTGCCTACCAGACGAGCGATATCATATTTCCCGGAAAGAGATAATTTAGCGTATCTCTGAGGATCAATAAAGATAATGCGGGAAATGGATTGATAAATGCTGCCTCCCATAAAGTTGGCATCCTGCCTGAGCAGTATTTTAGCCTTGTTTATTTTTTCCGGAATTTCCACACGGCTATAGTGTCCTTTAGTCTGGAAAGGCCGGCACTGAAGAAGATTAACCTTAACCTTGCCTTCGGCATTAAAATTGACCGTAAACTCAATATCTACAGGATAACGATACACCCGCTCCAATATCTTCAGCATTTTCGACATAACCGGGGCAAAGGAAGTGGAGGCAAGAAGTTCATCGAAAGTAAGTATCCACACATCCCGCATATTTCTGCCGGTAGATTTCATATATTCCGAAACTCCGGTGTCACGAACGGCAAGTAAATCCATGCGTGTTTCCAAATCTTCATTGAGCACATCCATTACCGGCAGAGATTGAAATTGGTTTTCATTTAAGTTCAGGATATCAACCTCATGTTGAGAAAAACGCCGCACATCTTCTTGCTTTGCGTATGGTTTAACCAGAGGCGCGTCCAAAGCAACAATTCGCGGATAGTCGTTTTCCACGCGATTTACTGCCCGCGTACCCAAACCAAACACAATTCTCAGCATGCCTGCTTTAGGATCCATTCCTTTTTGCCAGACGAATGTATTGTAAGATAGACCGACTCCGGCCAAATCAGGAAAAAAATAATGTTTGCGGTGTGAACCAGACACCCGCTGTACCAGAATAGCCATTTGCTCATCCTGGCCTCCCAATCCGCGCTGCAAGCGATAAGTCAGGGCATCCGTATTCATCGTGCTGGCAAATATTTTACGAACAGCTTCCTCAAAATGTTCGTAACGCTCCTCCGGCGTCCCCTGGTTGGCGCAGAAATAACTTTCATATTTCCCGGCAAACGCATTGCCGAACGCGTCCTCCAGAAGAGAACTGGAACGCACAATTATCGGGGATTGTCCATAATATTCCAGCATTAGCTGAAATTGTTCCTTGATTTCGTCCGGAAATACTCCGTGCAGCATTTTATTTTTCAAATCTTTGGCTATTTCAAAATAGCCTTCTTCAGTCTTTTGCGTCATCAGCAGCTTCCACCAGCCGTTTTGCACCATATATGAATAGAATATATCAGACCCGATATAAAAAGAATCGTGCAATTCCAATTGTTCCGACCAATCTACCGACGTATCTTTGCGCAAAATGTTGCGGGATAAAAGCATGCCTACGGATTTACCGCCGATAAATCCCGTTCCGATCAAACGTTTTTTAATTTCCACAAGGTCTTCGAGAGTAAAATATTCTTTAACCAGAGAAAGCATTCGTTTCTCGCGTCCAATGAGCACACGGGAAAGCTTTTCCACCATTTCTTGTTTTTCTTCGACTTTGGAAGAATCATTTAAAATATCATCCGCTTGTAGAAAAATCCTGTCCCAATAATCCAAATTTCTTTCGCCGCCGGTGGCGTTTTTATCGGTTAAATACGAAAAAAAGCTGGCCGCATCCGCGCTGTTCAAAATAGGCACAAATTTCCCGTTTTCCATAATATGCGGGAGAAACATAGTAGGAGTATAGCGTTGCCATGCCTTTAGCGGATGGACGCAAAGTTTGCCCTGATGATTATAAACATCAAGGAGAATCTGGGTTGTTTCACGAATGCGCGCGATAGTTTTAAAAGAATGACTGCTCCGCAGGATCGCAAAATAGGCTACGGTATTTAATTCAAACAGATAAGGACAGGTAACGACAAAAAAATTGCCGATCATGAGATCGGTAGCCCAGGCCATCAAAAGATCGGAAAGACAATCAAAAACATAAAACACATCACGGCCTTCATCACGAACAATATTATGGATTTGGGTGGAAAAGGATTCAAAACCACTATTGGCATTTAACTTGTAGACTTTTGCCTTATTATCAACATCCAGGAGCGGCGGATGATTGGCAAACCTCATATATATGACTCGCTGCTTTCCCGCCAGGGCAGTCTCCACGTAAGGTTCAACAAATCTTTTATAATCGGCAATGTCGTCAACCTGGAAGACTACATTATCACCCATTTGCAGGTAATTGAGAATTTCGTCCAATCCTTGAATACCTGTGCTTACACGAGGCATTGGTGTCATTTTATCTTTTTATCCTCACTTTTTTATTTTGATGTAACAAATTTGTATCAAAATAGCGAAGCCTTAATACTTTGTTCTGCTTCGCAAAGTTCATTACTCTTGTCGCGACAACCTAATACAGGCTTGGATTTACGTTTGTTTTCGTCCTTTATGCTGAAACAATATCATCATTACAACTCAAGCACAAATCTAAAGGTATTTAAGTATAATCAAATTGCATGCCAATACAGAGGCTGCCTGATTAAATTACATACTAATTCTAACATTTTTTACCTTGACATATTATAGCTTAATTTCTAAATCCTTTCAGGTTTATGCCTATAACCAAAATAATTTAAGAGATCTATGAATTTAACTAACATCATTAATGATATTTTGCCTGGGAAAACCAATTATCTTGTCGGCTATGCTAATCTCAAAAACCTCATGCCGGAAAAATACCGCGGCCTTGACTATGCAGTTGTTCTTGCCCGCAAGCTCGATGACCGGATAATTGATGCTATCATTGATGGACCGAACATCGAATACTATACCCATTATGAAGAAGTAAACCTTGAGCTTGCAAAAGTTGCGCATGGCTTGGCAGATGCAATACGTCTGGAGGACAGTAAATCATTGGTCATTGAATCGACCATAGAGGATGAAGACCTTGATGAAAATTATTTCAAAACTCTGCGTCTTGATTTCTCCCATAAAATGGCGGCAACACGCGCTGGTTTAGGATGGATCGGTAAAACCGCTCTTTTTATCTCCAAAATATTCGGCCCTCGCGTGCGGCTGGTTACAGTGCTTACCGATTACCCCTTACCCTATTGCACCAATCCTATAAATGAAAGCAGGTGTGGCTCTTGTGACCTTTGTGTCCAGCACTGCCCGGCTCAAGCGGCCAACGGTAAACTCTGGAACATTGATGTTGACCGCAATGAATTCTTCGATCCCTTCGGCTGCAGGAATAAAGCCCTCGAACTTTCTTATCAAAATTTTAATAAAGAAATCAGTATATGTGGCAAGTGTATTGCCGTATGCCCAATAGGAAAAATCCAAAGATAATGAAGGTTAAGCAGTGATAACACATTATCAATAAAAATAATTATTGACATTCATGGCTATTTGGCTATATTACCAAATAGATATTCGGAAAAATAAAGATGAAAAAATTAGTAAAAACTCAGCATGAAGCGCGGGCAAAAATCATTAAAGCTATGGCGCATCCCAGCAGGCTCTTTATCATTGAGGAGCTCAACAAAAAAGAACGTTGTGTTAATGAACTCACCGACATGATTGGCGCAGACGCTTCAACGGTTTCCAAACATTTGAGCGTTTTGAAAAATGCGGGGCTTGTTGCCGATGAAAAGAGGGGCAACTCTATTTTCTACAGCCTGCGTTGTCCCTGTATCATGGAGTTTATGGGGTGCGTAGAAGATGTGTTGTCGTCCAACGCCAAACAGCATATCGAGATTTTAAAATGCTGTAAAAAATAAATTTAAGGAACTAGCGCTATGAATATTGAAATATTAGGAATGGGCTGTGCCAAATGCCACAAACTGGAGGATATGGTTAAACTTGCCATCCAGGAAACAGGCATAAAAGCGGAAATAGGTCATGTCCGTGATATTAAGAAAATAATGGAATACGGCGTAATGACAACTCCTGCTCTCGTGATTGACGGAAAAGTTAAAGTTGCCGGTAAACTTCCATCTCTTGCAGACATTAAACAAATGATCGGTGGCAAATAGATTCTATTCATAAAACTGAATAAATAAGGAGTAATCAAAATGGCTGAGTGCTGCACTACAGATAATGGCAACAAGAAAAAAATAAATTATTATATTCCTTTTTTACTGATTCCATTTGCAATTCTGATCTATATTTTTTTAGAACAGGGAGTTGATTTTTTTGTATATAAAATACTCCAACTGGATAAATCAGCACATCTGACAGAAGCAATCAGGTTTTTTCTCTATGACACCCCCAAAGTGTTTATCCTTCTTACCGTTATTGTTTTTGTTGTAGGGATTATCCGCTCTTATTTTTCACCAGAAAAAACAAGAAAGGTGCTGGAAGGAAAACCGCTTTTTATCGGTAATGTCATGGCCAGCACTCTTGGTATCGTAACGCCCTTTTGCAGTTGTTCGGCTATCCCTCTTTTTATCGGTTTTGTGGAAAGCGGTATTCCTCTGGGCGTTACCTTTTCTTTTCTTATCGCCGCGCCGATGATTAATGAAGTCGCGCTGGTCTTGCTCTTTGGCCTTTTTGGCTGGAAAACGGCTCTGCTCTACGCTTCCACCGGCTTGCTTATCGCCATAACATCCGGCTGGGTAATAGGCAGGCTTAAATTAGAGCGATTCGTCGAAGAGTGGGTTTATGAAATAAAGGCGGGTGATTTTCAGATGGAAGAAAGAAAAGTCACTTTTAACGATAGAATACAGGCGGGATATACTGCCGTTGTCGATATAGTTTCCAAGGTCTGGATTTATATTGTGATCGGAATCGCCGTAGGCGCTGCCGTTCACGGTTATGTGCCGGAAAACTTTATGGCCTCAATTATGGGTAAGGGCGCGTGGTGGTCTGTTCCTCTGGTGGTGCTTATCGGCCTTCCCCTGTATTCCAATGCGGCTGGCTTCATTCCGATTCTGCAGGCGCTTCTGGAAAAGGGCGCGGCGCTGGGCACCGCGCTGGCCTTTATGATGTCGGTGATCGGGCTATCGCTTCCCGAAATGATCATATTAAAAAAAGTTATCAAGCTGCCGCTCATTATAATTTTTGCCAGTATCGTTGCTGCGGGAATAATGATTGTTGGATTTCTGTTTAATCTAATCTATTAAAAGTTTGACGAAAAAATAGGAGAACTATTATGGCTGAATGCTGTTCAACAGAAACAAAATTAATTTATGCTTGCTCCGGTGCGGCAGACGTCGGGGAGATTGCCGATCGTGTGGCGCGAAAGCTGCGTAGCGAAGGACTTGCCAAGATGACTTGCCTTGCTGGTATCGGCGCTGGGTTGTCCGGCTATGTGCAATCAGCCATAGGCGCGGATGTGAATATTACCATCGATGGCTGCAAAACAGCATGCGCGAAAAAGACGCTGGAACGTATAGGCGTTAAACCGACCTCATACATATTAACCGGATTCGGTCTGGTCAAAGGAGAAACGCCTGTTACAGATAAAATCATTGCCGAAATGTCTGGAAAGATTAAAAGCACTATTAGCTCCCTAGCATCGCTTGAGCAAAGGGTAACGGGCGGATGCTCTTGCGGCGGCAAATGCTAAAAAGCAATGTCCCTATTGTAGAGCTCCCTGAATAACGTACGGACTGCTGAATTGAATATTAAGGAGAATATTGGAATGATATCGCGATCAAAATTATTTGTGGTAACTGCTACCGTCCTGACAATTTTTTCTTTCATTTTACTTTCAGCCGATTGCCGGAATGCCCTCGCTCAAACACCATCCAATGGAGTTAAAGTTACTTTTGTTGAAATCGGTTCAGTTAACTGCATCCCCTGTAAGGCGATGCAGCCCATTATGAAAGCAGTGGAAGAAGAATACAAAAGACAGGTCAAAATTGTCTTTCACGATGTCTGGACGCAAAAAGGAAAAACCGACGCCATGAAGTACAACATTAGGGTGATCCCCACACAGGTCTTTTTGGACAAAGACGGCAAGGAATACTACCGCCATGAAGGATACTTTCCGGAGGATAATGTCGTCAGAGTAATCAAGATGCAAGGGGTCAAGTAATGATCGTTGAGATGTTTACCTGGCTTTCGCAAGCGCTTTCACAAACACCTCAAATTGCCCTGACTGCCGCTTTTGTCTGGGGTGTGCTCTCCGTCATTCTGTCGCCCTGTCATATCGCATGTATTCCCCTGATTGTCGGCTTCATTGACGGCCAGGGTAATATCAGCACGTCGCGGGCATTTGTGCTTTCATCTCTTTTCGGATTCGGCATCCTAATCACAATAGGTGTCATCGGATTAATTACCGGCCTGATGGGGCGTATGGTCGGCGATATAGGCGGCTATGGCAACTATTTTGTGGCGGTTATTTTCTTTGCTGTTGGTCTTAATTTACTGGGAATTTTACCGCTTCCTTTTATGGAAGGCGGCGCCAATCCCAATTTCCAGCGGAAAGGCGTTTTCGCGGCCTTTATTTTAGGCCTCTTATTCGGCATAGCGCTGGGCCCTTGCACTTTCGCTTACATGGCCACCATGCTGGGCGTTGTTTTTAACATCGCCTCAACAAAAATAGTTTTTGCCGTATCTCTGCTTCTGGCTTACGGCATCGGGCACTGCGCGGTAATTGTTTTTGCGGGAACTTTTACCGAGGTTATCCAGCATTATTTGAACTGGAGCGAAAAATCGAAAGGCGCCATGATCCTAAAAAAAATCTGTGGTGTATTAGTGATCATGGGAGGTATCTACATGATTGGCTTAAACATCATATAATTTATAACTATTGGGAGGAAAATATTATGCCTGAAAATGTTGTAAAAAAACTGTCGTTTCTGGATCGCTTTTTAACTCTTTGGATTTTTATGGCCATTGGTGTGGGTATCGCCATGGGCTATTTTCTTCCCGCAGCGTCTAATTTTATTACCGGCCTGCAAGTCGGCACGACCTCAATTCCCATTGCTATCGGCCTTATTCTAATGATGTACCCGCCGCTGGCGCGTGTAAAATACGAAGAAATGGGGAAAGTATTCAAGAACAAGAAACTTCTGACAATATCACTTCTGCAGAACTGGGTGATCGGCCCGCTGGTTATGTTTGTGCTGGCAGTAATCTTCCTGCATAATTATCCTGAATATATGATCGGTGTTATATTAGTTGGTTTGGCGCGGTGCATTGCCATGGTTATTGTCTGGAATGAACTCGCTTGCGGCGACCGGGAACTGGCCGTAGGCCTTGTGGCCTTCAACGCCATCGCGCAGGTGCTTTTTTACGCCTTCTATATTTATTTCTTTATCACCGTGATGCTCAACTGGTTGGGACTCGCTCAGTCCGTCAATATCAACGTCTCCATGGCCGAATCGGCAAAAACTGTTTTTATCTATCTCGGCATTCCATTTCTCGCGGGCTTGATTACCCGCTATTCGATTATCTGGTGGCGGGGCGAAGATTGGTTTAACAATGTTTTCATGCCCAAGCTCTCGCCGCTGACGCTTATCGCGTTACTCTTTACCATCGTCGTAATGTTTTCTACGCAGGGCAATAAAATTATTGAGTCGCCTCTGGACGTGTTCATAGTGGCAATTCCGCTGACCATCTATTTCGTTATCATGTGGTTTGTAACTTTTTTTATCATCAGGAAAATAACCGGCAATTACGCGCAAACCTGCGCTGTATCCTTTACCGCGGGGAGCAATGATTTCGAGCTGGCGATTGCTGTTGCTATTGCTATCTGGGGTATTGGTTCCGGTCAAGCGTTTGCCACCGTTATCGGCCCGCTCATTGAAGTGCCGGTGCTTATTATTCTGGTGAACGTGGCTTTGAAGCTCAAGACGAAAATTTTCCCGGCGCAGAGCTGATAAAATAAAAAGCGGCTAAACAAAAAGGTCAAAGGCATACCTAACACCTTTGTCGCTTTGTCCCTATTCGCTGATCAGATAAACGACATTAAGCTCTTAATTATCGCGGATTATCCAACAAACTTAATGCCCGCAGGACGAGCAATTCGATGAGGAGCATGATGAGCAGCCGGAACTGCCGGAGGAACTGGCGCTGCTGGAACTACCCGAACCAAGCGAGGCGTATTTCCCGCGTCCGACTTTGGACATTACTTTGCTGATCTTTTTGGACTTGCATTTCGGACACGCGGCATTTGCTTTTTCACTCATGCTCATGGTGACAACTTCAAATTGTTTTTTGCACTTATCGCACTGATATTCATAAATCGGCATATTTTCATTTCTCTGACGTTTTTTGTTTTAATCTAGAGATTAATGAGTAAAAAGTCAATATCAGAGAGCCTATTTTAATATTAAAGCCGGACTGATTCTCTTGACGCGCACGCCCTTATCCCTTGATTTTCTCATTTGTCGCCATTCAATATATTCTTGCAATATCCGGCGTTTTCAATAATTATATCGACGTTTTTGAAAAACATTAAACGGGGGCCGTTATCCATGGAGAAAACTTCTTTTGAAATGACCAGAAGGCAATTGATGCAGACGGCAGCAGCATCCACTTTTCTTTTGGGAATGCCGAATATAGCAGGCTGCTCATCCATCCCAAAATATCAGCCGGCGGGCGCCGCCGAAGGTAAAGCGCTGTATCTCATCCATAGCAATGTACTTGATGTTGTCCGGGGCGTCATCCGCCGCGACCAGACGATCGCTATACGGGCCGGCGTCATTGAATCGATTTCCAAGCAAGTTCCCTCTACGCGCGAAGGCGATCTGATTCTGGATTTGAAAAATCAGTTCGTTATACCTGGTTTGATCGACGCGCATTGTCATGCGACCCTACCCGGCGTATCGACGCTTAATCCTTTGAGCCTTTGGGCGACGATAAATCAAATGAAAAGAAATTACATCCAGCAGATCAAGCAGGGCGTGACCACCATTCGCGATATGGGCGCGATGCCTAAGGTACTGCATGACTATATCGCGCAAATTGAAAAAAGCGAACTCATTGGCCCGCGGGTCGTGTACTGCAATTCATTCACTAATATTTACGGCAGCCACCCGGATATTAATCCTGCCGCCGTTAGTATCTTTATCCCGATGCTTATGACGTTTACCGGACATCCGAACTTATGGTTCAAAGACACAACCGAACTAGCAGAAAAGATGCGGCAAAACTCTGCCTTCGGCGCGTCGTTTATCAAACTCACGATGGATAGAAAGTCTGTGCTGTGCGGAAAAGGCGAGATACCCGTTTACTTAGATGAACACTTAAAAGCGATATTTGATTACGCGCAAAAAAACAGTCTGGCCACCGCCGGACACATTCACAGCAAATTCGGATTTGACCGTGCCCTGCAATACGGCATAAGCTCGATGGAACATTCCATTGCCGACGCGGTGCTGACCAAAAAGGAAATTACCGCGATGGCCAAAAAGAAGATTGCCATTGTTCCGACCATGATTATCGCGCAGACGCTGGCCGTGCCGGAAGCCTATGATGAACTTCCCAAAAAATACCGCAACGATTTTATTGACCGGGAAATGACCATCCGGCGTGAATACATTAATTCTTCGCTGGATGATTACACGGAAGCCTCCATTCACAAAAGCAATATCGTTTATCTGGAAAACTATAAAAAATACGGTTGCCGCAACTTATACCAAAACAGCAAATATATGGCCAATCCTGAAATCTATTTCAATATTCTTCTTGTCGGACCGCGGAATTTAATGGCAATGAAAGATGCGGGCATTGTCATTGGTTGCGGCACGGATGCCGGCGTTCCTTTTGCGTATCACGGGACGCTTTGGCGGGAAATGGAAATGCTACGCCGCATCGGATTTTCTAACTCCGAAGTATTGCGGTGCGCCACTATCAATAACGCAAAGATTGTCGGAATGGCCGATGAAATCGGATCGGTGGAGGCGGGCAAATACGCTGATCTGGCGATCCTGAAAGAAAACCCTCTGGAAAAAATCGAGGCTTGCCGCAAACCGCAAATGGTCATCAAAGACGGCAAGATCTATGACGTCGGCAAAATTCTGTTTAACGTGTAGCGGCGATTATTGGGGTTGTCATTCCGGTCATAGATGACCTTCAGGTTACAGAGGCCGGCTTGTGCTCCGGCATGCGCTGGACTATCGCCTCTAGTGACCTTTAGGTTTCGAGGTATTGGGGTAAATCCAGTATTTTCTAAAAAGAGGAAAGCCATGACTGGTAAGGGTTTACGTGGTTCGGCGATTGCAATTATCAAGAAAAAAGATTTGACCCCGCGCTTCGCCTCTAGAATGTAAATCTTTTCGTCGGCTGGCCGGAAAAGTCACCGATGCTTGCTGATCCATGTTCGATATAAAAAGCTTTGAATATGGGATTATCCGCCTTCTTATATATTGATTTTACCAAATCATTCCCCGCGAGAATCTTTTCTTTGATCTTCATATCCTCGGTAAACGTAATTTTGCCACGCAGCCTCACCCAGACAAAATTGCTGGTTTTGGTGGAAAATTCGATAAAAGGTTTTGCCTGTAACTGCTCGTAAACATCCTTGGTGTTATTGGTACAAAAATAAAATTTTCCGTTTTCTTCAAACAGAAATCCCCATGGCCGAACTCGCGGCTCGCCATTCTCCACTGTTGCCAGAAATCCCATTGGATTTTCGGCTAATAACTTGATCACTTCTTTCATAAAACACCCCCATTTTATTTTTTAAGTCCTTGCAAAAATTTGACCCCGCGCTTCGCCTCCTGTTATTTCTTTGGCGCATTTTGCTGCCTGAGCTTGGCAATTTCGACAAGGAGTTCCGTGCGGTCAAAGTACACCTCATTACGGCGGATCTTGCCTGCGCCGTCCAGTTGCACCAGACACACGCCGACAATTTCTAACGTAACAGAGCCTACCGGAATTTTTGCCAGCCACTTATTCAGAAAACCATCCGCAAGCGGAATGCCTTCAATCTGTGACCAGACCCAGTTGGGGTTATTGGCCAGAAGCTTGCGGAAGTGGGCCAGCAACTCCGCTTTTCCTTTTACGCCGTCGGGAACGCCCGGGTCGAGGTAAAAGGCGCCTTCCGAATAGAAACTCACCAGTAACTCGGGATTATTTCCGGACCAGGCCGGCAGCCACTTCTCCGCGAATTGTTTAGCTTCGATAGCAGTGAAATATTTCATACGATTATAATGCCCTTTCTCGCAAGTGTGTGTGCAATTTAAATATCAGAAATATCACTTTCCATTACCTCTAAGCAGCATCTCAAGAATTAAATTGAAACACCGTGCAAAGATTTGTTCCGGTTTTTTGTTTTAATATTATTTTCAAAAAATAGTGCGCCTTTCCTCTTTCAGCTTTGTTTTTATTTCCTTTATTCTTAGATTTTTTTCATCATTAACGGCAGGCTGCTGTTTCAGGCGCAGGACCGGGTGGATCCGGATTTTCGTTGAGGAGGATTTTCTTGATCCGTTCCAGGCAAGGACCGTCCTTTCTAAAGATGATCCTGACTGCTTCTTCTATCCTTGCTTTGTCGCCATCGGAGATACGTAAAGTTGTCTCAATGCGATTTAATCCCTCTCTGAGCGTTCTTAGCTCCGGCGGGTGGTCATCGTCGCTTAGTGGTATAATGATATTTAATTCTTCTCTGAGCGTTCTTAGCTCCGGTTTATTGTCATCGTCGCTTAGTGGCGCGATGTCGATTATGTCTTCATCAACCTTATCGAAAGTTAGATGCCAGAAAGTCAGCTTATCACTAATATCCATATTCTCTTTAAAAAATTCGTTGATACCGATTTGTCTGTTACTTTTTAACAAAGCGTCAAAGCTATCCATAAAGTTCATATCGAGAAAATGACTGAAAGAACTTCTTGGTTCGGGGTTTTTGCTGCTCTTTCCGACGGGTTCAACGAACGCATCGACGAGAATTACAATAATGTGCTTGTATCGGTCGGGATTACTCCTGATAACCCTGGATAAACTCCGCAGGCCCAGGTTGTCGGCGTTGCCGCCATCGAAGACATGGTGATATCTTTCATCGTTTTCATCCGTGAAGTCCTTCAGGGTCATGTAGCTGAATACTGCCGGAAAGGCTGCGGAGGCCATAACGCCCCGCGCCACATCATATTGGTAAATGTCGGAATTCAAGTGCTCGGTAAAATCCTCATCGGTAAAGGTAAAAACAGAGCCGAAATGCATATTCTGAGATCTTGCCTTCAGCCCCTGCTTCTGCGTTTTGTAGGACTCCGTTCCATCCGTAGCGTTGATAATCAGATAAGGGCGCTCGGGATTCAAATTGCCAAATTTCAGAGCAAACCCCAGATTTCTTGTGTCAAAGAGACTATCTTCGAAGGTTTGGGCCATAATGTCGGAACGGTCATAAGCGGTAAACCAATAACGGACTATATTCGTCGGCCAGAACCAACTCTGGAGCCACCGGCTTAAAAAATCCCGCGACATAAGATCTTCTACAGGGTTTATCCAGAATCTCAAATTCAGATTAAGCAGCCCTTTATTCGTCCGTTCAACCCATTGTTCCCTGCTGATCCAGATCGGGTTTGAGCTGACCTTAGCCTGAGATAGATCAAAAAGCCGCTCGATATAGGACCACTCCTTTGCGGAACAACCGCTGATAGCCTTCCGCAGGGCTTTTTGCGCCGCGTCCTTTTCTTCAGCGGTTAATTTTCCAATCACGAGTTGTTGTTTTTTCCCTTTTTTCTGACAGGCGATTTTCGCTTGCCCGGCGAATGCTCCACAATCCAATTTACAGCGGGGAACGGGAATCACGAATTCAGGATCTTCCGTAACGGCGTAGTAGGCGCCGGCCAGAGAGCCGCCGGAAACCGACGAGATCACGTCCACTTCTTTGAGTATGTCCAAATCACTGTTACTCTGGAGCGTTGTCATGACCCGCGCAGAAAAATAGGCAGCGCGGCTGCCGCCGCCCGACAGGGCCAGCAAGAGCAGAACATCCTGATTTCCGCGGTCATCTACGATTTTAAATGAAGCATGCTTGGTGGTGGACTTGGTGGTGGAAATGACACCTGCATAGAAAGGCGAGGGTACCGCTGATTTCGGGCTGTTCCAATAAGCATAATTGGTACTGCATCCCGTAATAATCACAAGAAAACACAAACTCAGCAGCTTTAAAATATTCATCGCTTCCTCCCCTTTTTCGCTTCACGCTTCACGCTTTAAGCGCCCCGGATTATATCAAAACTTTTCACAAATAGATATGCTATGCAAAGATTTGATCCTCGATCTCCAACCTCCACTACAGAATCCCGTATCTGATTACCATAATTAAAATTGCACTGGTATTACCAGAAATTCCGGATTGTTGACATCGAAACTGGTTTCGTTGTTTTCAGTTCCTATGGAGCGGCTGTTTCTAAAGAATACATGCAATCCAGGCGTCTTAGAGTCATAGATTACAATCTGTTGAGTTATATTATTCATAATGATCCCATCAGTCTGTTGATTAATATCTGTTCCATAATAGGTAGTGATTTTCTTCATTTCATTAACGGTGATTTTATTGTCAGAAGATAAATATAAATTAAGCTGGTCTTTTATAGACTGCCAGCGATAAGTATTGAAAGTATTAGCGGAAAAATTATCATGATTGTTTTTTAATAGAAAGGCATTGACGGCCCCTATAGCATTAGGGAATCCCCAGGTGATACCCGTGTTTAACTCAGAATCGGCATCTCTTAAGGCACGAGTTCCTTCCAGATCATTTTCCAGCACTTTCACAGTATTGGAATCTCCGATCAGGATTAGATGATTATAAGTGTATTTTTTTTGGCTAAGATAGTTAGCGATATCGTCAATGGTGCTATAATTTTCTAGAGCATATCGCAAATCTAAGGGATATGCATAATAAGTATCAGAAGATAAATCAGGAAATGCAGTACCAAATCTACCAGAATCTAAAACGGCTACAAAAATTCCATGTTTATTCAATGCAGTCATTATACCCTGATCCAATAAGGTGTTACCAATATTCATAAAAGCCTTATCACCTTTTTTAATATAAGATACTGCTGTAGATGTAGTGCCAAAGCCCCAATCAAGTAATCGGCCAATAATTGGTCCCCCGGTATCAGAAGCCGTATTATAAACAGCCATAACTGAACATTGGCTTGACCGGTTTACTACCGCCAACAGGCTAAAATAGAATACCTCATCAACAGATAACACATGATCATCTTTATTGTTGGTAGTTCCTCCATTATATTGGGAAGCCACTCCATTAAGGAAGTCTCTATACTCTTGAGGGATTTGATTTTTTATTTGCTGCACACGGGTCATAATCGTATCATAACTTACGGCAAAGTTACCCGGATTTGAAAAATGATCTGCGAATCTAGCTTCCAAAGTGGGATATTGTGTGACCAGGGTTTTCCCGTATAACTGACCCATATGATAGTCACTATCACCATTGTAATTCATAATCACTTCATAATAACCCATTGGGCTAGTACCGACATATCGAACACTAACAGAACCACTGCCACTGTCACTGCCGCAGTTAATATTTATGATTATGATTAAAGAAAGCAAACCGAGAGTAAAATAATTTTTTTTCATAATTCCCTCTTTCAAAAATTGTATTAGTTCACTAACATTTTTTATTTATGCTTTTGCGACAGCCTGTACTGAAGAAAACCCGTATGGGGAGGCGCAACATCCATTTGCCATAACAGCGCTAGAAGCTCTCCCCGATGATGCGTTTCTTCCTGGAAAAAGTCGAGCAATATAACCTCGTTCTTTGCCAGTTCTTCCGGCGTCATTTTGCCCAGGTTGGCATTGGCTCTGGATTCTACATCTTCCAGATATTTCGTGATTTTCCCGATGTTGTCGTATTCGTTGTATTTGACTTCGGGATAATTGGTATTGCCCTGCAATCCATAATTAATATAGGCATCCACCACAAAGACCATATGCAGAAAAATGTCTCTCAGGGACGGGAAACTCGCGCCTCGATCCTTGACAAGATCCTCCCAGGGGAGCTTGCTTAAGGTTTCCAGATATTTGTGCCTTAAAAATTGACTATACTCCAACAGCTGTAAAGTTTTCATCGCTTCCTCTCCTAAGAAGCATCTTGTAAATTAAATAGAACCGTTGTACTAGTTCATTAATTATGTAGCTCTTTTGGTATAATTTGTAAAAGGATAATTTCAGGAAAGCGGCAATATCAATCGCGAAGCCCTGGCCCGCGAAAGTTAATTTTAGGAGGCAACCGTGGATAAATTGAATCATCTTTTTCAGCCGGCAAAAATTGGAAGCATGGCGCTTGCCAACAGGGTCATCATGGCACCCATGTATACCCAGATCGCCAATGAGAATGGCTATGTGTCGGACCGGCTTCTTGCTTATTATGAGGAACGCGCCCGCGGCGGCATGGGTTTGATCATCGTGGAAAATACAGCGGTGGCACGCGGCGGGGAATCGGAAACCAGAGAACCGGCAATTTTTGACGATACTTACCTAGAAGGATTGAGCAAGCTCGCCGCTGTCATCCACAAACACGGCGTCAAGGCGGCAATCCAGTTACACCACGCCGGCCGGCAGAGACCGAAGCACATGGGAGAGCCGGTTGCCCCTTCGGCGATAGCCTGTAAATTTGTGAAATCACAACCCCGTGCCTTGGCAACTGAGGAAGCGGACGACCTGGTGGAAAAATACGCCGCGGGCGCGTTGCGCGCAAAAAAAGCGGGCTTTGATGCCGTGGAGTTCCATGGCGCTCACGGCTATCTAATCTGCCAGTTTCTCTCCGGCTATACCAATAAACGCACCGATAAATACGGCGGCAGTCTGGAGAAACGGATGCGCTTCGCGCTGGATATCGTTAAGAAGGCAAGACAGAAGTTAGGTTCCGATTTTCCCATTCTGTTCCGGATCAGCGCCAAAGAATTCGTGCCGGGCGGTCTGGATATCGAACAAACAAAGGTAATAGCCCACGCCTTGCAGGATGCCGGAGTTGACTGTGTGGATGTCTCGGCAGGCATTTACGAGAGAGGGCAGTGGACCTGCCAGCCGGGTTGGCTGCCTCGCGGTTGCCTCGTGCCTTTTGCCGAGGAAATCAAAAAGAATGTAAGTGTTCCCGTGATTGTCGCCGGCCGCATTGTCGATCCCAGGTTTGCCGATAAGGTACTGGCACAAGGCCGGGCCGATTTCATCGCGCTGGGGCGCCCTTTCCTTACCGATCCGCAAATATTGGTCAAAGCCAAAGAAGGCCGCTATGACGATATCAGGATGTGCATTGCCTGCTGTAATTGTATGGATTCACTGTTGAAGGGAAAAGCGATTACCTGTTCCGTCAATGCCGAACTGGGCCGCGAGGCGGAAAAGCTTCTGCCGGCAAAAAAACCCAAAAAAGTAATTGTCATTGGCGGCGGGCCGGGCGGTATGGAAGCGGCACGCGTTGCCGCCCTGAAGGGACACAAGGTGACGTTATACGAAAAAGATAAAGCGCTGGGAGGACAGCTCATCACGGCAGCGGTGCCGCCGGGCAAGGATGAGCTCCAGACAACTATCCGTTATCTCAGCGCGCAGTTATATAAAGAAAGGGTTGATGTGCAGCTCGGTCATACCCCCACGACGCAAGAAATAATTGATCTGCACCCGGACGTTGTTATCGTCGCTACCGGGTCGATTACAGAGCGCCCGGCTATTGCAGGCGCGGATTTGCCGCATGTGTTTTTGGCGCGCGATGTTTTAGCAGGAAACAAGCCCGTCGGACAAAAGGTGGTTGTAGTCGGAGGCGGAAGGGTGGGTTGTGAAACCGCTGAGTTGCTTGCCCGGCAGGGTAAAGACGTTACCCTCGTGCGCATGTCGGGCAAAAACCGTCTAGCACATGAGCTGGGCCCTGCTTCCCGGAATTCTTTTTTGCAAACTCTTGCGGCAAGCGGCGTAAAGATCAGGGAGAGCGCAACCATCGTCAATATTGACAAGGAAAGAGTAATTGTCAGTGATTCAGGCGTGAGTGAACACATCACTGCGGATACGGTAATTCTTTCGCCTGCGCCCACCGCGGATAACGGTATAATCTCTTTACTGGAGGGGAAATTTCCACAGATGCTGGTCATCGGCGATTGCTCTAAGCCGCGCACAATCATGGATGCAATTCATGAGGGTTATGCCGCGGCAACGGGCATCTAGGCGCCACCTTGATATCGGCGCAGACCGATTCCAGTTTGTTCTTTTTTTAAAGAGACCCGTTGTACTAGCTCGTTAGTTATGTAGCTATATTGATATAATTTGTAAACGAAAAATAATATTAAAGCACTATCTCTGTTGACTTATTTCCCTCGGCCTATTCCCCTGTAATTGAACAGGGGAAGATATTGAAAATCGAGGTACGGCAGAATGAAACATCGCTCATGTTATATTCCTACTTGTATTATCCGTTTTTTATCCATCGTTTTTGCCTTCCTGCTTTTTCCTAAACTTGCTGCGGCAACGTGTTGTGATGGTGAAATTTCACAATATCCTACGTGTAAGAATCGTACATATATTTATACTTCTCTTGCTCCTGATGCCTCAACAGTATCATCCGATACGTTAAAAGAAACAGAAATACAAAGCAGCATCTTTGATGTATGCAAAAACGATGAAAACGGTCCTGTTAAAAAGTGTTTGCTTAGCATGGCTTTACGGGCGCGTTTTTCCAGCCTGGATGTTTTAGGAAGCGTGGCGCCGGAAGAATTTAGCGCGTATGATTTGGCTGCCACATTCAGGCTGCCCTGGGCATGGTATTCCCGGTCAGGCTGGGGAGGCGGTATAAGAGTGATATCCAGTATTGGCGTCCTTAACGGCGCGGGTGACAATGCACTGGTTGTCTCTCTTATACCTTTGCTTACGTTTGGCAGTAAAGACGGAGGATTTACACTGGATATGGGAGCAGGCGGTGCTTTACTCAGCAGGCATCGCTTTGGAGCGCAGGATTTTGGCGGGTACTTTCAATTCGCCCTCACCGCAGGTCTAAGTATTCCCCTCTTTAAAAATTTCGGTGCGGGCTACAGGTTTTTACATTATTCCGATGCGGCAATATACGGGCAGGGCAAAACGGGCGCAGATCTTCATATGCTGGAGCTCATTTATCGGTTCTAAATAATAGTTGGCTCAATGGTTCGCTGAACGTCAAATCCTACTAAAAGAGATAACAATTTAGTCTTTTTCAAGCAGGTTGTTACAATCCCAAATCTGCCGCTACGCTTTTCATTGCTTCCAGGCCCAGCGCGATAAATAATGAGACTCGACGACTATAGGAGTCGTTAGTCGTAGTGAGACTCGCTGAAAACGAACAAAGTGAAGTTTGAAGAGGAAGTCGAACTATCCAATAGCCAAAGGCTATTGGGAATTATCCCAGGAGCGTAGTACCCTGAAGGGCATCTACGACGACGTGGGATTTGTACCTTAAGCAAATTATCCCCGAAGCGAAGCGTAGCGGGATAATGAGAATGTGGTGACATTTGTTTTTCTTGGATGGCTTTCAGCGCCGTTTCCCGATTCATAAGTGCCTTTCTATTGTTCTTTGCTCCTTATTTTTTCGCCGACGGCGGAAAGCTTTGATAGGATGTATCCACCGGCGGCATTTTCACGCAATCCTGAATTCGGGGAAGTTTGCCATAAACGGGGTTCTCCTGCCATCCGTCCATATGCGCGGCACGCCTTGCCGCCGCCTGAAACTTTTTCCAGTCAGCACTGCCGTAAAGGAACATCTCCTGCGCAGCCATCGAGCCTTCGCCGTGAATGGTGTCCACCTGCCAGTGATTGCCGGTGATGTCCTTGATCAACCGCAAAATGCGCAGCCGCTCCTCGGTGGGCACGCCGTCTTTGGCCGCCAGATATTTTTCAATGAACGGCTGAATCTCCGGATTTTTCCAGTCGCGGTAAGCCGGGACAGTAGTGGTCAGTCCGCCGCCGATGTCCTGCATGTGCTGGCACATCGTGTGGAAATTGCTGGCGTAGGTCCACTTCGAGGCGTTGATCGCCGTCCGGTTGGGCATCATCACATCCATGCCGAATTCCGTTTGCGGGTCCAGGCAGGCTTGCTTGGCCAGCATCTGCACCGTTTCCGTGATATAGGCCATCCAGGCCAGCTTTTTGCGCACATGCGGAACATTTTGAACGCCGTTGTATTCGGCAATGAGGCTTGCCGCCCCGGTCATCATTTCCAGCGTGCCCGTCATCTTGCAGGTGCCGAACAATCGGTGGTAGCTCGCAAAGGCGTAAGCCAGAATCTGCGAGAACTGCCATTCTCCGCACATGAAGACTCGTTCCCAGGGGACGAACACATCGTCAAAGATGATGAGCGATTCCGAAGGCTGAAGATGCTGTGACATGGGATAGTCGAATTCCCCTTCGTCGCCGTAGAGGCGCGTGTTGGGTTCCACGCCCAGAAGCTTCACGCCGGGCGCATTGACGGGCACGGCAAAACCCAAGGCGTAATCCTTGTCAGCTTCACCGTGGGTCCTGCAGGGCAGGCACAACAGTTCATTGGCGCAGGGCGAGGCGCTGATGTGCACCTTGGCGCCCCGGACGACGATGCCATCCTTTCGTTTCTCCACGACTCTCAAATAAAAATCCTTGTGCTGCTTTTGCTGCGAGGGGTGAAGGCTGCGGTCGCCTTTTACGTCGGTAATCGCTCCGGTGAGAGCGAGGTCGTTCTTTTGGAGATAGCGACGGTAATTTTCGACGCGTTCCATGTAGTTTGTACCCAGCTTTTTGTCCATCACCTGCGCGGCCACGCTGAAAGCAGCCAGAGCGTCCGCGCCCATGCAGTGCACCAGTACGCCGCCACCCGCCCGCATGCCCACCATGTAGCATTCGCGCCTGCGGAGCATGTCCTCCGGCGTTTTGGGAGAGGTAAGCAGAAAATTGATATCCTCGCCGTCTTTGTCCTGGGTGACGAAAAGGTGCCGGTAGTCGGGATGGTTCGGCAGAACGTAGTCCATGGAGGCCATTTCCACAATGGTTCTGACCGTGGGATGCGTCCGGACATCGGCCACTTTTTCGCCAAGACACCAAACTTCCCGGCCGTCATTCAAACTTTCCAGATACTGCTCGACTGTTTTAATCATGGTATCCTTTCCTTTTTATATTGATGTTATGATTAAAAAATTAATCCCTGAGCGTTAACAACCGTCCCTTTATTCTCCTGATGGCTTCCGTAGCCAGCATATGCTTGATCAGGTTTTCATTCTTAACGTTTTCTCTGATGGCTTTCAGTGCCGTTTCCCTATTCATAAGTTCCTCTGCCTGACGATCACCGCCTCTTTGCTATTTTTGTAACAAATGAGATGGTTTTGATTATTCTGTAACTAGCTAGAAAAAATAGAACCGTCCCCATTATCCACTTTTGGCAAAAGGTCTATATATTTTCCCTGTTAATGTGCGCGACTTTGGCAACCGGGAAGCCGTTAAAGTCCGTGGCCGAGGCTAAAGTGTAAGCGCCAATATTTTCCGCGTAAAGCAAATCGTCAATTTGCAAATCTTCCGGCAGTTCATCAGCCAGTGAGATTGTATCAAAAGCGTCGCAGGTCGGTCCAAAAGTGGCACAAAGTTTGAGTTCGCCATCTTTAAAAGCGTGGA
>Ga0209777_10000883_pt1 | contig 46218 bp, 33 predicted proteins | sample FrelakmetHBP12HB_FD_187147 | JGI IMG/M metagenome (GOLD analysis project Ga0209777, IMG submission 187147) | Freshwater lake sediment microbial communities from the University of Notre Dame, USA, for methane emissions studies -HBP12 HB (SPAdes)... | ecosystem: Environmental > Aquatic >... | reverse complement strand
GATCCCTGGTGGAACAGCTTGCCCCCAGGCGCCTGGCGCCGCCTGTGCTTACCAACAACCTCGACGTCACGATTGGAGGAACGCTTTCCACAGCGGGCCTGGGTGTGGCCTCGTGGCGTCACGGCACCCAGGCGGACAATTGCCTGGAACTGGAAGTCGTAACCGGCGAGGGCGAGACGGTCCGCTGCTCCCCCGACGCGAACCGCGATCTTTTCGACGCCGTCCGGAGCGGCGTGGGGCAATTCGGCGTCATCACTGAAGCCACTGTCAAGATCCGAGGGCACCGCGGGCAATTCCGCAGTTTCTACCTCCTTTATGACGACTTCAGCGCGCTCCTCGAGGACCTGAAGATCGTGATGACCGACGAGCGTTTTGATTATCTCGAGTCCTGGTGCGTCCCTTGCCCGCAAGGATTCAAGAAACTGGCCGGCCAACGCCAGCCCTTCGCCCAATGGTTCTTCCCGCTCCACGCCACCGTCGACATCGCGCCCGGCGAGGCGCCTCAGGCCGACGATAAGCTTTGCGGCTTGAAGTTCTACAAACATGTCCACACTGAGGACGGCGAACTTCCGGAATTCTTCGCGCGGCTCGACAACTTGTTTGCTCTCTGGAAGCGCGGCGGCTTCTGGGACTTCGCTCATCCCTGGATGGAGTGCGTCCTGCCTTGGCAAACAACCGCCCTGTATGTCTCCCAGGTGCTGGCGAACCTTCCGCCCCAGGTCCTGGTGGGCGGGCACATCCTGCTCTGGCCGGCGCGCGGCAACTCTTCCGCTGTCCCGCTCTTCATGCGCCCCTCCGGCGACTTCCTGATGGGCTTCGGCATTCTTCCCGCCGTGCCCCAGCGCTTCCTCGATGAAGCCTTGCCCCGGCTCGGGATGGCCAGCCAGGGAGCGATCATGCTGGGAGGGAAACGCTACCTTTCAGGGTGGATCAACTTTGACGCCGCGCAGTGGCGAGCCCACTACGGCGAAATGTGGTCTACGGTCGTCGCCCTCAAGAAGAAGTTCGACCCTAGGGGCCTCTTGAACCCAGGTTTCGTGAAGTTCGAGTAGCGCAGCGCGGCCCGCTGGCCCTGCTGCCATTCCAGTCGCCATCGGCGAATTCCGCGAATTCCGCTTGCGCAGTTGAAAGCCTCTGCCTATACTTGAAAGTTCCCCTTGAGGATTGTGAGTCGCGCCCTGAGGGCGAGGCTCTCGATCGAGAGGCGTGGGCCTGTAGCTCAGGTGGCTAGAGCGCACCCCTGATAAGGGTGAGGTCGGTAGTTCAACTCTACCCAGGCCCACCAAACAATTCAGTCAGGTAGCAACAAGGCTTTCCCCGATTTTCTCAGCTTGGTGCACATTCTGGTGCACAACTACCGGAGAAATGGCCTGATTCTGGGCTGAAAGGGCGCGCCCCCCATGAAGGAATAGCGCCGGAAGGGCCGGAACGCGGTTGTCCTCCACTGCGTGGAGGACGCCAGAGGTACGCCCTCTTGACGATTCCCGGATTCCCCTTCAGTATGGAGTGGAGCCTGTCCGTCAACTGACGGATCGGTTTGGGGCCTGTAGCTCAGTTGGGAGAGCACCTGGTTTGCAACCAGGGGGTCGGGAGTTCGAACCTCCCCAGGTCCACCAGTCTTCCCATTAAGCACCAAGCCCTTGCAAGGTCTGTACCTTATTTCGAGTTGTATGCCCGACCAGGAGCTGTCCTTCAAGTTCCCCCAGGCGGAGAATACTCGCTTACAAAGGGGGAGGAAATCTCGCTCAGTCGAGCGGGTTTTGGGAGGAGCTGAACTCGAAAGGCCCCGCTCAAGCGCGAAAGCAGAAGCCCGCCAAGCCACTTGGGTGCAAAGGTAGCTCGCAGCTCCCCGTGCGCGCAAGATGAAGGAGTGTCACAGAACGGAAGTGACCCAAAGGAATTCAGAGGTTGTCAGGCTTTGCTGTGGATCGCAGACCCGATTCTGGGGAAGGACCTATTTGCCGCCCAAATAAAACACCAAGCCAGCGGAGGCGCGGAGGTTGTTCTGTCTCAAACCAAAAAAAGGAGTAACCAGGTAATCGGCCTGGATGATTCGGATGGCAACATGCTTACTGAACTTGAGATCCAGCCCACCCCCGGCGGCAAATCCGAAATCGATTTTGGTTTGTGAGAGCCCCAAATAACCTCTACTGCCTCGAACCGCGCCGACCAGCACCTGCGCAAAAGGAGTAACGCTTTTGACCTTATGGTAGGAGAAACGAGGTCCGGCCGCGAAGGTATGAACGTTGACGTTCACGCCTCCGGGATGCGCGTAGTGGCCAGTAAAATCCAGCACCCCGCCGAACCAACTGTTCACGTTCTGGCCGACGGAGAAGTCCCAGCCTTGGAGAGACTGGTCCACGCCGCCAAAGTCCGCCCTCATGTAAGAATATCCGCCATAGACATCCCAGGTAGGAACCTTCTGCGCCATCGCGGGGAGCGACAAGAAAAGCACCAGGGCGATGACTTGAACGATTTTTCGCATTTTAGTTCACCGTTAGTGTTACCGAGATGTTATGACTTATCGCCCCGGAAGTCGCTGTTACCGTCAGCGTGGACGTCCCCGCCGGCGTCCCTGCCGGCACCCCGGACAGCGTTCCGCCTCCTCCGCAGGCCCCCCAGAGGAACACACAGCAGAGGGCAAATGCCAGAATCAGCACTGCCCGGCGACGCCTGTTTGCCAGCAACATGCCTGTCAACATCACCAGAACCAAAAGCCAAATTCCAAGCGGCAAGGGGGCCACGCGGCGAGCCAGCGGCGGGATCAGTTTCGTCCCGCCGCGCGGCCAGGCGCTTACACGAGCGGTGGTGGCGATGGATAAGGTGGCGGTGGCAGGGTTGGTCCCATCCAGCGTAATCGTCGCCGGTGTCACCTGGCAGGTTGCCTGGCTTGGGGCGCCGCTACAAGTGAGCGCGATCTTGGCATTGAAGCCAAACTTTGGAGTCAACGCGAGGCTATAGTTGGCCGTCGTACCGGCGTAGACGGCGACGCTCGCAGGAGAACTGGCCAGAGAGAAATCCGAGCCTGCCCCGCCCAAGGCCACCGTTTGCGGGCTGCCCGGCGCGTTGTCTGTGATGGTCAGCGTTCCCGTGCTCGTTCCCACGACGGTCGGCGTGAACGTGATGTTAATGGTGCAACTCGCTGACGTCGGCAAGGTCGTCCCACAGGTGGTGTTCTCAGCAAATGGCCCGGTGATAGCGATGCTTGTAATCGTTAGGGACGCGGTGCCGGTATTGCTGAGCGTCACCGTCTGCGCCGGGCTGGTTACACCCGCAGATTCTGAGGGGAACGTCAAACTGGTTGGCGAGAGGGTGACGGCCGGGGCGGCCGTAGCGCCGCCGGCCAGGGCTACCGCCTGGGGGCTGTTCGCAGCGTTGTCCGTGATGATCAACGACCCCGACCGGGCGCCCGGAGCTGTGGGTGTAAACGTCACGCTGATAATACAAAACTGTCCCGCCGCAAGAGAAGCCCCGCACGGATTGGAAGAGACGGCGAAGTCCCCAATGGTTGTGACACTCGAGATGTTCAAGGCCGCCCCACCGGAGTTGGTCAATGTCACCGGCAGAGGCGCGCTGGTCGTGCCTACGGGCTCGGACCCGAACGTCAGGCTGGTAGGACTCAGCGTGACGCTGGGCAGCAGAATTCCATTGCCGGATAAGGGCACGCTCTGTGGAGAGTTCGAGGCGCTGTCCAAAAGGGTAACGGACGCGAGGCGCGCGCCTGCGGCCGTCGGTGTGAAGGTCACGGCGAACGCGCAGTTTGCTCCCGCCGCCAGAGTCGCCGGGCAGGTGTTCTGCGAAACTGCGAAGTCGGAGCTATTCAGCCCCGCCACGGTGATGCTAGTGATCGTCAGCGAGGCGCCGCCCGAGTTCGTCAGTATCACCGACTCGCCATTACTGGTCGTGTTCACCGGCTGGTCGGCGAAGCTGAGACTGGTAGGCGCGAGACTGACGGTCGGGGCAGCCGCTCCGGTCCCGGCCAGGGGAACTGTCTGCGGACTGTTCGATGCGCTGTCGGTCAGAGTCAACGTACCATAGCGATTACCGGTGGCTGTGGGGGCGAAGGTCACGTTGATCGTGCAGCTTCCCCCGTTCGCCGCCACCGAGGCGCCGCAATTGTTCGTCGCAACGAAGTCGCCACTCGCCGCGATGCTGGAAATCAACAAGGGAGCGCTCCCCGAGTTGGTCAGCGTGACGGGCAGCGCGGCGCTCGTGGCGCCGACGGAGGTGCTGGTAAAGGTCAGACTGGTGGGCGAAACGGTCACGGCGGGAGCGAGGCCCGTCAGGCCGACTGTCTGTGGGCTGCCCGGGGCGTTGTCGGCGATGCTGACTGCTGCCAGTTGTGTCCCGGTAGCGCTAGGCGTAAACGTCACGCTGATGGCGCAATTAGCCCCGTCCGCCAGCGAAGCCGGGCAGGTGTTAGAGACCGCGAATTCCGAGGCGTTCACGCCGGTGATGGTGATGTTGCTAGCCAGACTCGCGCCGCCTGGTCCGGTGAGCGCAGCCGATCCGGTGTTGGTCAGCACGACCGCTTGGGCGGGCGTGGTCACGCCGGCTGACGTGCCCGTAAAGGTCAAGCTGCTAGGCGACAAGCTCACTATCGGGGCGACGCCGACGCCGGTCAGGTTTATGGTCTGCGTGCTTCCCGCCGAACCGCCATTATTGTCGGTAAGGGTCACGACTCCGCTTCGGGTGCCGTTGACCGTAGGCGTGAAGGTGACTGCAATCGTGCAACTGGCGCTGGGCGCCACCGGGGCGGAAGTTGAGCACGTGGTGGTGGCGGCGGCAAGCGCGAAGTCGCCGCTCACGCTGAGTCCTGTAATGATCAGGTTGCCGTTGCCCGTGTTGGTGAGCTTGACGGACTCCGCTGCGCTGGTGGCATCCACTTGTTGATTCGTGAAGGTCAGGCTAGGAGGCGAGAGGCTCACCGTTGGGGCCACGCCCGTCCCGCTCAGACTCACGGACTGCGGGCTGCTGGCCGCATCGTCGCTGATGCTCAGCGTCCCAAATTGGCTTCCAAGCCCCGTGGGGGCAAAGGTCACACTGATGGTGCAGTTGCCTCCCGCCGCCACCGACGTCGTGCAAGTGTTTTGAGCGATTGCGAACTCCGAGATGGTGCCGATGCCGGTGCTGATGGTGACGCCGGAAAAGGTGAGCGTGGCGCCCCCGGAGTTTGTAACCGTTACGACCTGCGCCGCGCTCGTCGTGCCCAACAATTGGCTTCCGAAGGTAAAGCTGCTGGTGGAAAGCGTCACGCTGGGAACCAGCACCCCCGTGCCGCTCAACCCGATGCTTTGAGGCGAACCTGGCGCGTTGTCGATCAAGGATACCGCAGCCAGCCGCGTGCCGGATGCCGAGGGGCTGAACGTGACGCTGACGGCACAATTGGCTCCCGCCGCCAGCGTAGCCGGGCAGGTGGTGCTGGAGATTGCAAAGTCCGACGCGTTCACGCCCGTGAGGGTCGGAGCGCCCGTGAAATTCAGGTTCGCGTTGCCCGTGTTGGTGAGCACCACCGATTGGGCACTGCTGGTGGTGTTTACAGGCTGGCTGCCAAAGTCCAGGCTGGCGGGCGAGGGGCTAACCACGGGGATTACCGCCGTGCCCGTCAGGGTGACCGATTGCGTCCCGACGCTGTCCGTGATGGTGAGAGAACCGCTGGAGGTCCCCTGCGCCGTGGGTACGAACGTCACGGTAAACGTGCAGGAAGCGCCCACTGCCAGATACGCCGGCGTTGTGGGGCAGGTGTTGGTTTGGGCGAAGGGCGAGCTAATGGAGATGCCATCAATCTGGAGCGCCGCGCTCCCACTATTAGTCAGCGTGACGGTCTGCCCGGAGCCTGTGGCGCCTTGGGTGCCAAAATTAAGGACGCTCGTCGAAAGGCTCACATCCGGCGTCAGTCCGGTCAAGCCGACTGTCTGCGGAGTGCCAGGAGCGTTGTCGGCGATGCTCAGTGCCGCCAGTTGCGTCCCCGTGGCGCTCGGCGTGAAGGTGATGCTGATGGCACAGTTAGCTCCCGCTCCGAGCGAGGCCGGGCAGGTGTTGGTGGAGATCGCAAACTCCGAGGCGTTCACCCCCAAGATGCTGGCACTAGTGATACTCAAGGCCGCGTTGCCGGTATTCGCCAAGACGATGGTCTGGGCGGCCGTGGCTGTTCCTAGGGAAGTGCCTGTAAAGGTCAGGCTCGTGGGCGCGAGGCTGACAACCGGAATTGACGCCGTGCCCGAAAGCTGTACGGGGTCATTTGGAGGCGTGGCCGCATTGCCGAACGTGGCCGTCAACGTGCCCGTGATGGAGCCGGGCGCCGTGGGGACGAAGGTCACACTGAACGTGCAGGAAGCTCCGGCTACCAGGTACGCCGGCGCGGTTGGGCAGTTATTTGTCTGAGCGAATCGCGAACTGATAGAAATGCTATTCAGTTGCAGCGCGCCGTCGCCGACGTTGCTGAGTGTGACGGTCTGCGCGGGACCTGTGGCGCCTTGCGTGCCGAAATTCAGGACGCCCGTTGAAAAGCTCGCAACCGGCGCGTTGGCATGCCCCGTCAGAGCGACGGTCTGGGGACTCAACGGGTCGCTGTCATTAACGGTCAGCGTACCCGCTTGGATACCTGAAGCCCCAAGAGGGGGACTGAAGGTAACGCTAATCGTACAATTCGCGCCCGCGGCAAGGCCGTTACCGCAATTGTTGGTCTGCGCGAAGTCTCCGCTGGTGCCAATGCCGGTGATGGTGAGCGTATTCGCCCCAACGTTGAAGAGCGTGACGGTCCCCGGCGCACTTGTCGTCCCCACCAACTGGTCTCCGAAATTCAGTTGCGTGGGCAACACAAACACCTCGGTTACAAGGCCGCTCAGGCTGACGCTCTGCGGGCTGCCGGTCACATTGTCGGCGATGGACAGGGTGGCGCTCTCCGCGCTGCCTGTAGTCGGCGTGAAGGTTACATTAATCGTGCAGCTCGATCCGGGAGCCAAAGTCGCTGGCAGGGCACCGCAGGTATTGGTTTCGGCGAAGTCGGCGCTATTTGTACCCGTCAACGTCATGCCTGTCAGCGTGAGTGACGAATCGCCGTTGCTGGTGACCGTGATCGTCTGCGGCGTGCTCGTCGAACCTTTACCCTGGGTGGGGAAAACAAGGGTCGTAGGAGATATAAAGATATCCGCTCCGACCACGACCTTGGAGACGAAGGCGTCGCAGTTCCCGCCCGCAGCGGGTTGCTCAGGAAGGTGAGTGGGGAAGTCCGTCGAGCACGTCTGGCCGGTAACGTAGGTGCCGCCGTGGGTATCGACCGCGATGCCCGCGCCGGTATCCGTGTTGCTGCCGCCGAGGTAGGTCGAGTATACCAACGCGGTGCCTGCCGGGTTTAGTTCGGTGACAAAAGCATCGGCATTCCCGCCGCCGTACTCGGCTTGAAAGACCGTACCGACGATTGGAAATGGGATCAGAGACGAATTGGAGGAAACCGTCGACCCGGTAACATAGACATCTCCGGTTGTGTCAACAGCAATACCCGCCGCGGAGTCGGCAAGGGAACCACCCAGGTAGGTGAAATAGAGGAGCGAGGCCGCACCCCCCAGGGTGGGATTGAACTTGGCGACCATGGCGTCGCCTTCGCACACGGCCAGCGTATCTAGAGCGCAATCAGTCTGAAAGGCGCCTGCCGGCACCGCGAACCCAAGGCTGGCCGCGACGGAGGTCGTCCCTCCGGCGACGTAGGCATTGTCACTCGCGTCTACCGCCACGCCTTTGCCTTGATCAAGCCCGGTGCCACCGAGGTAGGTTGAATAGACCAGGGAAGCGGCCCCCGCCACCTTAGTGTTCACTTTCGTGAAGAAGGCGTCCCCTGCTCCGGCGTTGGTGCTCTGCAGGGGAGTGGCGGAAACGGGAAAGTCGGATGAATAGGTGATCCCGGTGAGGTAGGCGTTCGCGCCGGAATCAACCGCAATGCCATAGGCGACGTCTTCATCGCTGCCGCCGAGATAGCTGGAATAGAGGATTTCGGAGGCCGTCGCGTCAATTTTGGTGATGAAACCGTCCGTGCCGCTCCCCCCGTATGTAGTCTGAAAGCCCCCGACGATGGGGAAGGGTGGGGGAGGCGTCGCAGGCGGTGCAATTATAACATTGGGGGTAATGTTCGGCCCGGTCTCGCCCGTCACATAGGCATTGCCGGCGCCGTCTACGGCAATCCCGTGGCCCTGCACGTTTTCGTAGTATCCCAAGTAAGAGGAGTAGACGAGCGCGGACCCGGCGACGTTCAGCTTGGTGACGAAAGCGTTCGAGACGGTGAACCCATGGGTGTTCCAACTGGCGCCGCATTCCCCATCCGCCCCGCATAGGGCATCAAACCCATTTGCCACGGGGAAGTCAGGCGAGTTGGTCGTACCGGTCACGAAAGCCTCGCCGGCGGCATCTACTGCGATCGCGTTTGCCACGTCATAGTTTGCGCCACCCAAATACGTGGAGTAGAGCAAGGTGGAGCCGTCCGCGCTGATCTTGGTAACAAAAGCGTTCCCGGAGGACTGCAGCGGATGGGCGGTGGGAAAGTCCGTCGAGAGAGTCCCGCCCGCAATGAACGCAGTGCCATCCGGCGCCACAGCGATCCCATTGGCAGAATCAATGTTGCTTCCCCCGAGGTACGTCGAATACGCCAGGACGGGGTCGATCAGCAGCGACTGGCGCGTGTCATACCGAGCCAGGCGAAACGCCACTTGGTTTTTGCCTTCCAAAACGTAGCGAACCGGAACGGGACGCTCGACGCCGCCAGTCTTTTGATAGGCCACTGGCTGGCGGAATTTCAGTTCTCCGCCTGCGACCTTCACCAGCAGGTCACCCCGAGAATCAGTACGCAAGCCCTGGATGCCCTCGAGTGCCAATCGGATTTTGCGCGGATCGGCATGGGGCGCAACCTCAAAGTCATACTCGAGTTGGCCCTGGTTCCCGTGGTAGACGAGGTCGATGCCGGGATAGACTTCTGCCGCCGTTACCCGACCGTAATTCGGGATCCCGGTGTGCCACTGGGAGGGGTCGTTTCCCAGGAAGTAATTGCTCTTGCCCGGCAATTCGTCGCTTTCCGCCAGGTGCGGTGCCGGGTTAGCGCCGGCAAGGTGCATCCTGACGACGACAGGCACGGCCTTCCCGGAGTCCTTTCCATGGCCGACACCTTGCCGCAGCACCAGAACCGCTTCCGTCGAGGTCAAGAAGAGGGTATAGGCGTTGCCCCGCGACACAAACCTCGCGCGAGGGTCCATCTCTCCTTCGTTGGCCTCGAAGCTGAGGGGCAGGCGGCCGACGGTTTTCAGCCAGGAGGGGGGAGATAGTTTGCCCGCAGGCTGAGGATTGCCGCCCAGAGATTTCAGAGTAAGGGCGTCCGCTGGCCGCTGGCCGTTGGCCGTTCTTCCTTGCAACGGACGACTGATAACGGAGGCCGGACGCTTTTGATCCGGTATTCGTCCGGGATGGTCCGCTGCGAACGAGAGCCGCGTGGGCCCCACCCAACACAGTGTTGTCAAGGGAACGAGCAAAGCCAGAGCGGCCCTTCGCGCTTTGCGAGCACGAGTGGACGATGCCTGCAATACGCCCCTTGTAGAATCTTTCTGAGCCAAATTCAGGTTTTTCCCCTCCGGCATTGTTCCTGTCGCCTTCCCGATGTCCCCAATCGATGTTTTTTCCCTAAAAATATCTCCCCCCGCGCTACGCCTCAGCCATCCCAAGCGCAGGATTGAGGGAATGTTTCCTGCGCCGTAACGAAGAAAACTGAATCAAGAAACCTAGGATGCAAGCTCAGACGTACATTCGGCTCGATCCTGACATAGATCTTGCCCCAGTTCGTATCGCTCGATCTTCAACTGGTCGCCCACTTCGGTCCTGCTCCTGGAGATGGTGTGGGCGGGCAATTCCAGTATGCTTTCGGCCCGAAAGTTAGGCAGCGTCACCGAAAAGGGATGAACCGAGTCGCGCAGTCCCACGACCTTGAAGTTCTTGTCGATCAGCACGACATCGAAGGTGAAGAGCATGCCGATGCTGTGAATCGCATTCCCCGGAAAAATCCACATGCCGCTGCCGGGCTTGAGTGCGCGCCTGCCCAATAGGCCCACCAGCCGACTTAGCACCGAGTCGGCAACCTCGGCCTTTGAGGCCAGAAGGGTCTCTTTCGTCGTGTTAAACACGGACACATGCCCTTCACTTTGAGACATGCATGCCCCTTCGCGCTGCCGCCTCTGGCACTACTTGGGGAGTTTCGCCTTCTTCCGCATTCTATAAACGAGCACGACAAAGACCAGGACTGCAAGGACTCCGGAAACGACTCGAATCAGTGTAATGCTGTCCACGCTTCACTCCTTCAACAGATCTCGGCTAGTTCCTGTTATCGTCAACTCACCAAGTCCGCCATACTCCTGATAAGCATGAGGATGGCTGGGGCAACCGTCACAATGAACACTTCCGGAAAGATCAGGAGGACCAGCGGTAGCACCAGCTTGATGGTCGTCTTTGCAGCCATTTCTTCGGCCTGTTGCCGGCGTTGAACGCGCAAGGCGTCGGAAAAGTTGCCCAGGGACTTGGAAACCGGGGTGCCAAATCGGTCCGTTTGAATCAGCATCGCCACAAAGGAGCGAACGGTCTCGAGATCGAGCCGCTCGGCGAGCCCTTTCCAAGCATCAATGCGCGGCACTCCCGCTCGTTGTTCAAAATTAATCTGGAGCAACTCATCACTCAGATCAGGGTGACTTATCCGAAGCTCCTGCCCGACGCGAAGCATCGCCTGGTCCAAACTCAAACCAGCTTCAATGCAGATGGCCAACAAGTCGATTCCGTCCGGAAGGCTTAGCCGGATGTTCTCTCGTCTTTTCGTGATGGCACGCGCCAGCCAAAAGTCCGGCGCGAAAAACCCCAAGACCAGCGCTAAGAAAAAAAACAAGATAATATCGTCTTTGACCAGAATGGCAACGCAAAGACCCAAGAAAGCGGGCAAGGCCACGCGCGATACAATGAACATGTCCGCGTGGCCGCTCCTCCGGTAGCCGGCTAACGACAGCCTGCGGACGAGGTCCGGATTAGGCTTCCCGGCGAAAAAGCCGCGCAAGAAGGAAAAAGGCTTGGCCAACCGATCTACGTCCAACCCCGTTGACCCTGATCGCAGCCCTCCCCCTTCCGCACCACTTCGGGGCTGTCGCGTGACTTCTTTCAGCAAAGTGCTCTCGGGAGAAGCACTCGGGAGCAGCAGAATCATGACGAGAAAAACGACCAGGAAAATACTAAGTCCGATGAGCGCAAGGGTTAGCGTCATAGATCCTACACCTTGACGTTGATAATCTTTCGGATGACCAGAATACCGACCACCATCATGCCCAACCCGATCTCCACCAACAGGACGCCCAGAGGGTCAGTGAACAGGCCTCGTTCATAGTCGGGATTGACGATGCTGATCAAGCCAAACAAGGCGAACGGCAAGGTGCAAAGGACCCACCCCGTCATCCGTCCCTGAGCGGAGTAAACCCTCACTTGGCCGCGCAGGCGAGCCCGCTCCCTCATAACCTCGGACGCTTTGTCGAGAATATACGCAAGGTTCCCGCCTGTTTCCTTCTGCACCAGGAGTGCGGTGGCGAAGAAGCGCACGTCGTCACGCGGCAATCTACTCACCAGATTCTCAACAGCCTCCCGCAAGGGCAGTCCCAGGACTTGCTCCTTGCAGATCCGGCGAAACTCGGGCCCGACCGGGTCGGGGATCTCGTTGCTCACCATCTCCATCGCAGCTTGGATCGAGTGGCCTGCCCGCAAGGCTCTGGCTATCAGGTCGATCGCCTCGGGAAACTTGGCGTCGCAGCGCGCGAATCTCGCTCCGCGAAGGATGTACAGGTACACATAGGGGGAAAGGCTTACAGCAGCACCCACTACTACACAGAGGCTCACGTTCGGTATCCAGAACGATGCCACCCAGCCCGCAAGCGGCCAGGCGACCACGGAAGACAGGATGACCGGGGCTGCCGTCCAGGTACTGTCGGCTTGCTCGATCAACCTCTTTAGCGCGAAGGCTCCCGGAATTTGCTTGATTAAACTGTCTATCGACGGGCTTAAGCCGAAGCCCTCTTCCTTCAGGATGTCCGTACCACGTTCTCTGACATCGTGATCCTGTACAATTCCCTCCAATTGACGCTGGATGGCTGTCTCGGTTCGGGTCGGCCTCAGAAAGTAGAGCGATACCCCGAACGTTAGGAGCGTAAGCAGCAGAAAGAGCGTCAAAAGAGACATGCCGGCTTCCTCTGGTGTTACACGTTCATCGAGTGTTCAAAAATCGATGGGGAAATAGTGATACCCGAAGCCTTCAGCTTGTCGGCAAATTTCGGAAAGATCCCCGTGGGGGTGAAAGCTCCCAAAACCCGGCCGTCGGGCGATACCCCGTGCTTTTCAAAAACGAAAACATCTTGCATGCTGACCACCTCTTCATCCATGCCGGTAATCTCGGAGACGTGTGTGATTCGGCGGGTGCCGTCATGGAAGCGTGCGACCTGGACGACAATGGAAATGGCGGATGCAATCTGGCGGCGGACAGCTTGTTGGGGGATGTTCAGGTTGGCCATGAGCGACATCGTTTCCATGCGCGAGATGGCGTCACGCGGACTGTTGGCGTGAATGGTCGTCATGGAGCCGTCATGCCCCGTATTCATGGCCTGGAGCATGTCCAAAGCCTCTTCGCCGCGCACCTCCCCCACGATGATACGATTGGGCCGCATGCGGAGGCAGTTGATCACCAAGGGGCGCTGCTTGATGGCGCCTTTGCCCTCCACGTTGGGAGGGCGGCACTCCAGCCGCACCACGTGCCGCTGCTTCAATTGCAGCTCGGCCGAATCTTCCACCGTCACGATCCTTTCCTTCTCGGAGATGTAGCCGGAAAGCACATTGAGCAAGGTCGTCTTGCCGGCTCCCGTCCCCCCGGAAATGACTATGTTGAGGCGAGAATATACAGCCCCTTTCAGCAGTTCCAGCATGGGGGCCGTGACGGTATGACTCGCCAACAGGTCGGCCTCTGTAACGGGGATGTGGCCAAAGCGGCGAATGGAGAGATGGGGGCCATCGATCGCCAGGGGAGGAATGATCACGTTCACGCGGGACCCATCCGCGAGCCGAGCGTCCACCATGGGCGAAGACTCATCCACGCGACGCCCCACCCCCGAGAGAATCTTGTCAATTATGTTCATGAGGTGAGCATCATCCTTGAACATGACTTTGGTCTCTTCCAGGACTCCGCTCCGCTCCACATACGTGCTTTTGTAACCGTTGACCAGGATGTCGTTCACCGTGGGATCTTGGAGCAAGGGTTCCAGAGGCCCCAGGCCGAAAACCTCGTCCAACACCTCGAGGGCAAGGGTCTCCCGCTCCGAGGCGCTCAGGGGGGTGCGGAGTTCGCTCACCAAGCCTTTAATGACGCTATAGACCTGCGCGCGCATGCCGGCGTCGCGAACCGTCGCCACCTTCTCCAGGTCCACCTTGTTCAACAAGTCGCGATGAACTGCGGACTTCAGCTCCTGATACGCCTGGAAGCTTACTCCCGCTTTCCTCTTGTCTTCGCGGCCCGACGTGAACTTTGTCCCTTCTGCGGGAACGCTGGTCTGAGCTAGTTCACCCATCTGAGCCTACCTCCTTAGCCCGCGAAATCTATCGGCTCCAGAAACTCCGGATCCCTCGGCTTTCCTTCTTCTCTTCTTCCGCACTCGGCTTCATCCCCAGCGCCCCTGCCCACCCCATCAGGTTCTGCAGGATTTCTGAGCTGCCAAGCTGAGCGACGGGGTTGCCGCCGCTGATCGCCTTCACAACCTCGTTATATTGGTTTGGGACCTTCCAGTAGATTTTTCGCCGAATAACCTTTTCGATCTGTCCATCGGCAATCAGACCGCGTTTGTGGTAGCGGTTCACGACCACACGGATTTTCTCTGGCGGAATGTCCATCCGGGTCAAGGAATCGGCTTGGCGACCGACGTTACGTAGGGCCGAAACCTCTGCCACGGTGATCAAATAAAGTTGATCGCAGGAGCGAATCAATTCCAGATTCGAGTCGCTTAATTCCGGCCGCAAGTCGACCAGAATAAACTCATATCGGTGGCGCAGGAACTCGAAAGTCTGTGCCAGTGCCCCGGGGAAGAGCTGGCGCACCGGCTCCGCGCCCTCCGGTGCGGGAAGGAGGTCCAGGCCGCTGGGGTGGTGGACGACGAAGCCTTGCAGCAGTTCGGCATCCAGGCGGTCCGTGTTCTCCATCAACTCGAAGACGTTGTAGCGAAACCGGGTTATCCCCAGATAGAGTGCGGCATCGCCGAAATCCGGGTGCAGGTCAACCACCAAGGTCTTCCGCGAATAAGAGCTTGCCAGCAGGGCACCCAGATGGGTAACCAGAGTCGTAACTCCGCACCCCCCTTTCGCCCCCAGGAAAGCCAACACCAGGGCGTTGAGGTGAGCCTTCTTTTCTTTCCTCCGCCCTCCCACCCGCGCCATGGCGTTCAAGAGCTGCGTGCGGTCGATCGGCTTGACCAGATACTCGTTGCAGCCGCAGCGCATGGCTTGGATGATTAACTCCGATTCGGGCTTGGCCGATACGGCGAAGATCGCGGTTTCGGGGGCGCCGGCGTGGATGCGCTCGGCGGCGGTTTCGGCTTTGCGACGGTCCTTATCAAAATCAATCAGGCAAACGTCCGCCGGGGGATCTCCAACCAAATCCGCGACCGAGTTCTGCTCCTCGATGCGGTACTCCGGCAAAATCGCCCGCAGACGCGCCAGGAAGGGCACGGACTCCACAAAAACCTTCAGCAACCCCAGCGTGTCACCGTCCAGGCAGAGCGTCACGAGCGCCAGAGGACCCGGAGATGAGTAATGGTCTCTCGCCGAGGTAGTGAGTTCGTCCTTGGAAGCCATGCCGTTCATTTCGGTTTCGGAGGCTGCGCGGGAGTCTCCGGATTCGTGTGTTCTGGCAGTCCTTGGTCAAATTTCGGAACATCCAGGAACGGCACCGGGGGCTTCGCCGGCTGCGGCGCTGCCCCAGTGGCGTGCACTGGGTCAATAATGTGCGGAGTGACCAGCACCATCAACTCGGTGGTATTGCGGTTAATGTTCTTGGACCGAAAGAGCTGCCCCAAGATCGGAATGTCCCCGATTCCTGGGATTTTGCTCAGGTTAACTTGGGCGCGATGATCGAGAAGCCCCGCGATTCCGAACGTTTGCCCGTCTCTCAATTCGATTTCCGTTTCCGCCCGGCGAGTCGAAAACGCCGGAACCACAAAGCCCGAAATCGATATCGCATTCGAAAAGTCCAGGGTGCTCACTTCCGGCACCACGTGAAGGCGCACCACGTTGTCCTTGGCGATGAAGCCCTGGAAATCAAGCTTCACTCCGTAGGGTCGAAACTGGATCGTCACCATGCCAATATTCGCTCCGCCCTGGACCATCGGAAAGGGAAACTCACCCCCGGCGATAAAGCTGGCCTTCTGGCCGTTCAAGGCCAGGAGATTCGGCTGGGCGAGGACTTCCAGGACCGCCTTTTGCTCCAGGTCCCGGATCGTGGCCGCCAAGTTAAGGTCGGGTCGGAAGAGAAAGATATTCAGCAGGTCCGGTACGGACAGCGTGGTTGCCGCGGCCGACCCCGTGCCGGCGATGGAGGCGCCGCTGGTTGCGCCCGTCGCGCCCGAGGGCGGACCGAACTGCTGCGTGGAAGTTGCGCCGACGGTGTTGAGCGATCCAACGCTCAGGAGATTTATCCCCAGTTGTTCGATGCGGGTTCGATCGATCTCCGCAAACTTGACCTCGAGTAGAATTTGGCGTTCGTGGGATGGTGTCACGGACAGGGAACTCAAAATGTCTTTGGAATAAAACCCCGCCATCTTCATCAGCTCGTCGCTGATGCGTGAGTCCGAGACGGTGCCGGAGAGAATGATCCGCCCGCCCTCGGCTTGCACGTCGATTTGCTGGTCAGGATAGCCATGCTCGATCGCTGTGCGGAGGCCGGCAATATCCACATCCACGACCACATCCAGCATTTGGGAATGGCCACTCTCGTCCCACAGGATGAGACTGCTGGTCCCCGGCGTCTTCCCCTCGACCACAATTTGAGTTGGCGTAGTCCCCACGGTTTGAATCACCGCATCGTTGCTGGCCAATACGCGTGTTATTCGCGCTTGCAGGTTGACGACGACGGCCTTGCCGGCGAAGACGTGGAGTACTTGCCCTTCCGGAGCACCCGCTTCTTGCGGAAGAGCCCCCGAAAACCCGCGAGGGAAAACCAGTAGCGAACAAGCCAATCCGGCTATAGCCACTGCTTTTGAAGAGTTCATCCCCTTTACCTTACCCGCCTGCTTTTGTTCATTCCGGAAACTTTTGTACAGTCCGCTGAGTTCCTTGAATCACTTCCATGCCATAAGGCTCGCGTGGCGGCGTGGCGGCTGACGGTGGCGGCTGACGGCGCGTTACCGGCCGGGAAGCGGCTTTACTCGGCCCAACCGGAGCGGCTGGGGGAGGCGTCTGGATGCCCAGCACTTGATCCAACCGGGTCGCTGGTATCTCCGCCGTGCTCTGGTCCGCGCCGCTACGCAAGACAAACTGAATCGAGCCTTGGGTGCTGGTGACGAGGAGCTTTTGTGAATCCGCGGGGCTCAACAGCAGCGTGACCACATTAAAGGACTGCGGCTTGCCCGTGGCGTCCGGCTCGCTGGTCTGCCCGACAGTCAGCACTTCCACGTCCTGCAACACCGTCGCGGTAAGTGGCCCCGTGCTACCCGGTGGCGTAAGAGTCGCGAGCACATCCACGTGAGATCCCGGATAAAGGAAACCCGCGACGCCTACGATCTCGTTGGAACGGACCGCCGTGGCGCGCATGCCCGGAGGGATCCTCGCCGGCAGGCCAATTCCAGCTCCCGCAGCCGCCAAATCCCGTGCCAGGATCGGTTCGTTAGCCTTCAGCGAGAAAATGAGTGAATGCCCGGCCACATCCTCGGTCTTGGAGAAAGAGCCGACCATGGGAACATCGTTGGGCCAGTTCACCAGCTTGAGGTCCTTGGCCACCGGGGTGGCACCCGCTGGCAAGTCTGCAGCCGCAGCGACGATCTGGGTTACCTTGGTCCTCCCGTTGTCAGCGGGCAAACGTCTGTAAACCAAATACGTCAGGCCGCTCGCCAGCGGAACGGCCACCAACAATGCATACAATAATCGCCGGATGTCCGTGAATCACCGCCCAGCAAAAGATTGGCCAAGGCAATAAAGAGCCCCCAGGGCAATCGCTAACCCGTAGGGAACTCGGAGCATCCCAGGCTCCTGAACATTCAAGACGGGGTGCGGCCGAAGCCCCGAGGTCAGGTGGTGGCGGATAAGCTCGAGCGTGTTCGCCAGGGTTGCAAGCACTCGCTTGTAATGCAACATGTAGACGAGCGCCAGGACACCACCTGCCAAGGCAGTAGCAATCAGAAGTGCGACCGTTTCACTGGCTCCCGCCCAGGCGCCCACGGCTCCCATCAGCTTGACGTCGCCGCCCCCCATCCCTCCCACCAGGAAGAGCACGTAGAAGATCCCTCCCGCTGCCAACACACCAATCAACCCGCTCTTCAGTCCAGGCCATCCTATCACGAAACTACGGACCGCAAGAGCAGATAGAAGGCCGCCGTACGTTAGCAGATTGGGAATCCGTCCGCCGCGGAGGTCAGGGACGGCTCCGGCTACCGCGAAGACCGCAGCGCCGATCAACATGTACTTTTCCACAGCTTTCCTAGGGGGTGCGAAGGCCGCAGCTTTGCGGAGGCAAGTCAGTCAGTCGACGGACCCGCCCCTTCTCCCCCTCGATCTTCCACAACGTATCACGGGTGTTAAGCCCGTGTCCAGTCGCGGAAAAAGTCGACGTGCTACACATTCCTTACACGGCCGACGGCCGGATCAGGTGAGCGGGCACACAAACACCCCTGCCCCGCGAGTCATCGGAGTGCGACCCCTTGAAGTTCCAGCCGTATTGTTGGTCCCCAGGAAAGACCACTTTCAGGAAATGTAGGTCCCAGAATATGTGCTGATCTTGCTGAATTCGCTGTTGACGCCGCTTGCCAAGCTCTGCATTCCCGCCGTGACACCAAAGGCCACAAACGGCAACACAAGCAGGTACTTCACCAGTCCCTGGCCACTCTCCTCGCGGTAAAGCGATTTGAGTGTTTTGCTGACACCCCTCCGCATAGGACTACTCCCCCTTGCGGAGTTAGGCTTCAACTTCCAGTCTCCGTCCTTCAGCTAGGAGATGTAGGAACCGATGTAAGTGCTGATCTTGCTGAATGCGCTGTTGAGGCCGCTCGCCAAGGTCTTCATTCCTGCTGTCGCCGCAAAAGCGATCAGCGCGAGCACCAACAGATATTCCACCAAGCCCTGCCCACTTTCGTCTTTGTGCAGGGCAGCGAGCATGTTCCGCATAGTCTTCATTTAGTTCCTCCTTAAAGGTACCCACGGAGTTAGCGTGAGGGTACTACCAGCGACACCCCTACGTCAAGTCCTTGTTTTTGTTTCGGCACATTCCGGGCCAAACTTGACAGTGTGTTGGTCAATGCGGCTCCCTGGGCCTAACGAGTTGAAATATAGACGGTTGAAACAGGGAATGCAAGGCTTTCTCATTATTTCGTAATAAGCCTGAATTCAATTGAGAGCTCTGGAAGGGAAAAATCTTGCCACACTTTTCCCTAACGATTCCGCCTCCACGTATCCACCTTCCATTCGGACTTCAATGCCCTCTCACGCCACAATCCGGGTCTAGACGACCCAACACAGAGAACACAGCAGTTGTCAGCGGTCAGTAGAACCACGAGCCAACATCCAAGAGAGCGAAACAAGAACGCTCGACTACTGAGAACTGATGACTGATTACTGAAAACGCCCTCCGTGGCCTCTGGGGTGAACCCCTCATAAATTCTTCTTTCCCCCGTATTGTCTGTGGTAAATCTCTTTCATGACATCTCCGCTACTGCGGCGCGTGTTCTCTTTCCCGGTTTTTATGGGCGCCTGTTTGGTGCTCGGGGCTTTCGGGAACACCAGTTTTAGCGATCTGCCGGCAGGGAAGATTTTCGCAGAAGGCGACACCTGGTGGCACTTGGTGGCAGGAGAGCAGATTCTTTCAACCCGCACTTGGCCCACGGCGGACTCCTACTCCTTTACTGTTCATGGGAACCCATGGATCGCCTATGGGTGGCTGGGCGAGGTGCTGATGGCCCTCGCCATGCGCCTGGGAGGCCTGCGCGGCTTGGCCGTCCTTCTAGTGATTCTCGCGGCTTCGCTGACTCTTCTCCTTTACTATTACGCGTGGCTGTGCAGCGGAGATGCGAAGGCTGCGGCGCTGGCCTGTATGGCCGTGTTGCCGCTTTCCGGCACGTTCTTCACGCTTCGTCCGCAGTTGCTTGCCTACTGCCTTTTCCTCATCGCTCTGATCTGCGCGGAGCACTTCAGGCGCGGACGCTCCGCGGCGCTGTGGCTGTTGCCACCGGTTTTCCTGTTATGGGCAAACGTGCATGGCAGCTTCGTAATCGGCCTCTTCGTGCTGGGCCTGTACTGGCTGGGGGGCCTCAGGGGCTTTCAATGTGGGTGGGTGGTTGCCGAGCCCTGGACGCCCGGGCAGCGGCGGCGCTGGTTGTTGACGATGCTCTTGTGTGTCCTGGCGCTGCTGGTCACGCCGTACGGCACGCGCCTGGCGACCTATCCGCTGGAACTGGCGACGCAGCAAGCGCACGTCACGAGCCTCATTTCCGAGTGGCAGCCTTTGACCTTTTCCGCATCATTCGGTCTGTGGTTCCTGTTGTTCTTGTTGGTGGCTCTGCTCTGGCAGGTGTTCTTTCCCGTGGTGTACCGGGCGGAGGTCTTGGCGTTCTTCGTATACACAATTATCGAAAGTTGCCTGCACCGGCGGTTTCTCATATTCTTCGTTATGGCCTTCACTCCCCTCTTGGCCCGGGTGTTGGCACGGTGGATGCCGCCCTACGAACCACAAAAGGATCACCCCCTTGCCAATGCGGTGCTGGTCGGGCTGAGTCTCTCGCTTGTGGTGGTTTTCATCCCTTCCCGCGCAAGATTGAATAACGCTCTGGCGGAGGCGTATCCTGCCGGCGCGGTCGAGTATCTTCGCCAGCACCCCATTCCTACCGGCATGTTCAACGATGATCTCTGGGGCGGTTTCCTGATTAGGTCCTTGGGACCGGAGCACCGGGTCTTCATAGACGGCAGGGCCGATATCTACGAGTACGGCGGGGTGCTGGCCGACTACGGGCGCATCGCCAACCTGCAAGGCGATCCCCTTCTGCTGCTGCGAAGTTATGGGATTAGAGCCTGCCTGCTTCACCGCGACGTCCCGCTCGTCACCATCCTGGCGCATTCAGCGGACTGGCAAAGAGTTTATGAAGACAAGATCAGCACGATCTTCGTGCGCAGGGAGTGAAACATCTGTCGACAGTCGAAAGTCAAAAGTTGAATCCCCAGATTCCGCAGATGTCATCCCGAGCGGGGTGAGGCATCTCTCCATTTCGCCTTTCAGGTCTGCGGTGCCGCCTACTGCCTTCCGCTTACTGCATACTGCCTTCTTGGGGGCAGGGAAGGCCCTTGCGAAGCACGAACAAGAACCGCCCGTTCCTCGGGGACTTCAGGACTCGGCAGGCACGATAGTTTTGGACGATGTAATCGGCAATCGGATCGTTGGCGATTGCCGCCAGGGAGGTCCCCGGCCAGGAAGTTGGGATCTTGTCCGCGAAGGAAATCTCCAGCAACACCCCATCGAGGCGCTGGGCCGCCAGCTCGGACACCATCTCCCGGGATTGCTCGAGAGTATGCATGCCGGGTTGGAAATAGTCGTAGCGTGTGGGGCTGGAGGTTCCCGTCAAGTAGTAGTAGAGGGGAAGATAAGGGTAAACAAGGATCTTCTCGCCCGGCGGGACGCGGGCCTGGACGTACGGAATGACGGTGTCTCTGCCAGACGTCATTACGGCGCCCCGGCGGGTTTCCAACTTGTAAGGAGCCTGGAGAGCTCGCAGCAGTAAGGGCGCCGAAAGTAGCCCGAAAGCGACCAGCACGTAGGCATTCAAGATCGGCCTGAGGGTCCTAAAGATGCTGCCTGGAATATCCCGCCCATCCATGGCCCAGGCAAGAACCAGATAGAACAACGGCGCCAAGTACATGAAGTGAATGATGTCCGCCCGACCCATCACCACGGAGAGCAGGAGCCCGCACAGAGCGGCATTGACCAAGACGTAGTAGGCGGACTTTGGTTCCGGCGTTTTTCGCCTCCACAGCCGTCTCACCCAATAGACCCCCAGCCCGAAGGCAACCAGCGGCAGAACCGGCACCAGGAAGCAAGGGCTCAGGGTCACTGCCGTTACCAACCGCTCGAACCAGGAGCCGCTGAAGAACAGCGAGCGCACGTCGCTCTCCGACCAGTTCTGATACCCGTACAGCACGCGGTTGGCGGTTGAATAGTGTTGGAGGGGCCAAAGCCAGTCCGCCAGCATAGGAGATAAGCTGTGCTGCGCGCCGAAATAGCCCAACGTTAGGGCAAATGGCCAAGCCGCGCCCGCTAAGAGCCAGTAGGCAGAAGGCACAAAGCAGAAGGCAGCGGGACCTATTTTCGATTGTCGATTGTCGATTTTCGAATATGCGAGCGCCAGTAATCCGCCACCCAACCCGAGCATGAGCCCCGCCCCTTTCGACTGTTCGAAAAGGAAAGTAAGCGATGCAAACGATCCTGTCGCAAACGCCCAAGAGCAGTTGCCAGTTGCCAGTTTCCAGTTGCCAGTTTCCAGCCAACGCACCGCGCAGTACAAAGCCAGGCACGCGCCCAGCGTGCTGTCCCAGTTGTGCAGGACCAGAAAGCGATAAGGCAGGCTGGTCAGCGTCACCAGTCCCGTCACCGCCAGCGCGCTCCCACGCGAACACACGCGCCGCGCCAGCAGATAGTGGATAAGCGACATGACCCCGCCCATAAGAGCCAGCGCGGTCCTTGCCACCAGGAAGGAATTCCCGAATATCTTGAATAAGAGGGCGAGAAAATAGTACGAGCCGGGAGTAAAGAAGGAAAAGAAATCCCGATAGAGCACCTCGCCGCGCAGAATGCGCTGCGCCCCTTGCAGAACGATCCCTTCGTCCGGCTCCAGGTTGGTATAACGGCGGAAAAGAAAAAGGTAGGCACAAGAAATGGCAAACACTAGCAGGGTTATGCGGCGCTCCGCCCGCGAGTCCGAGGTCCGAAGTCCAGGGTCCGAAGTCCGTGCCGCGATTCCCATGGTCGTTCAGCGCGGGGGCGACAAGACGCAGGAGTTGTCGGTCATCAGTCGTCAGTTCTCAGGGACGCCGCCAACGGACCACTGACCACTGGCTACTGACAACTGTCCTAGTAAAACACCAGATCTTTCATCGGGTAGTGCCGGCGGTTGCGTGTCCACAGCTCGGCTTTGTGGATCGATGCCGTGGCCGCGATCAACGCATCACCCAGTTCCACGTGGTGGCTCTTGGCATATTGCCGGAGATAATCTCCCGCGCGCCGCCCGATTTCTGCATCGATGGGAATGCAGGTCATGCCGGCAAACAATGCGTTGAGCGCTTTTTCCTCGTGGGCCCGAGCCCCATGCCACAACTCCGCGACGGTAACGGGGGAACTCACGATCACCGTTTCACTGGAGCTCAGTTGAACCCAGCGGGTCAGGAGGGTTTGATCACGGGCACGCGAAACCTCAATCAGGATGTCCGAGTCAATGAGGATGGCCCTCAAGAAGACACTCTCCTCAGCCGTTCACCTTTGCGAAGCTGGCGTACGTACGTCTCTGTATCCGGCAGGTCCTTCCGCTCCTCCCATATCCCAACCCAGGCTTGCATCGCCTGCCGCCGCTTGGCATGAGAAAGGCGGTACTTATCGCGCACCGCCCGACGTACCAATTCAGAAACCGAGGTTCCCGATTGGCGTGCCTGGATGTGCAGGACCTTCCACGTGTCCTCATCGAGATAGAGCTGCGTGCGTTTCATGATGTACAGTATACATCACTTTTCGACCTTCTCCATGCTCCTTCACCACCGAGGCCCTAAGAGGCGTCAGCGCTCAGTCATCAGTCAGCAGTTTTCCGTAAGCGCGCCAACTGACAACTGACTACTGACAACTGAGTTCAGCTCCCCGGGCAGCTATCCCCCTGGCGCACCATAAAGACGAATTGCCAGAAGCCGCTCGCGCTCAGAGCCCGGCAGGGCCTGTAATGCGCGAAAACATAGTCCGCCACCGGGTCTTTCGCCGCGATAACTCCCAAAGGAGTTTTCGGCCAGAAAAGCTCAATGTTCTCGCTGAAGGAGGCTTCAAAAAGTACCACCCGGGGATGATTCACTTCCAACTCCTTGATGGTTTCCTGGAGCTGGTCCAAGGTGTGCATTCCCGGCTGGAGAAAATCGAAGCGCGTAGCGTTGAACGTTCCGCTGAGATAGTAATAGAGGGGCTGGTACGGATAGACGAAAATTCTTTCACCGGGCGCGACGTGGGTTTGAAGATACTCGACCGCACTGTCGGGATTCCCCGTTCTTATCGTTCCCCTCGCTGTCTTGAGTTTATTGTGGGCGCCCAAGGGGCCCAGAAGCAGCATCGTTCCGAAGGCAGTGTACGAAAGAAAGGCAAGGAACATCACCAAGGGCTTGACCGCGAGCCAAAGGCGCGAGGGCACCTTCAATCCATCGAGGACCCAGGCAAGCACCAGGTAGAAGAGCGGCGCCAGATAATTGAGATGGGTAAAGTCCGGCCGCTTGGTGAGGAACGTGGAGGACAGCAGTCCGCACAGAACCGCCGACACCAGCACGAAGTACGCTCGCGTGCGTGCGGGCAACTTGTCTTCCGATCGCTTCAGCACCAACCAAATTAAGACACCGAGCGCGACGAGGGGGAGGATCGGAAGCAGGATGCAGGGCCCCAGGATGAGCAGGGTCGCAAGCCTCTCCACCCAGGAGCCACTCCACAACACGCCGCGGTCCGGAGTGGACATGACAAGGTAACCGTAAGGCAACCGATTTGCCCCCGAATAGTGGAAAACCGGCCAGGCCCAGTCGGCTAACATCGGGGTTAGGGCGCGATGCGCCGCGAAATAGCCGAAGGTCACAACCAAAGGCCAGGCCGCGCCCGCTAAGAGCCAGTAGGCAGAAGGCAGAAAGCAGAAGGCAGCGGGACCTATTTTCGATTGTCGATCTTCGATTTTCGATATGTTCAGTGCCAGCAACCCCACCCCTAGGCCCAAGATGAGCCCCGCCCCCTTGGAGTGTTCAAACAGGAAAGTAAGCGCAGCGAAGGACCCCGTCGCGAAGGCCCACACATTGCCCACTTTCGACTTTCGACTTTCGATTTTCGAATTTCCAGTTTCCAATTTCCAATTTCCAATTTCCAGCCAGCGTACCGCGCCATAGAGCGTGAGATAGGAGAGCAACGTGCTATCCCAATTGTGCAGCGCCACAAAACGAAACGGCAAGCAGGTGAGCGTGACCGCATAGCAGGCCAGGAGGGCGCTCCAGCGCGGCGAGACTCGACGGGCAAGCAGGTAGGTTAGAACCGAAAACAGGCCCCCATAAACGATCAAGGCAGCCCGCGCCACCAGAATCGAGCTGCCGAAGATTTTGAACAGCAGCGCCATCCAGTAGTAAGACCCTGGGGTGAAGAACGAAAAGAAATCGCGATAGAGCACCTGCCCTTGCAGGAGGCGCTGCGCACCCTGGAGCACGATGCCTTCGTCGGCATTCAGGATGGAATAATCGTAAAACAGGCGGAGATACAGGCAGGAAACTGCAAAGCAGAGGAGGGCGATTCCCCATTCGGTGGTGCGATTCTCAGGGGCCCGGATGGAGCCTGAATCCCCCTCGTTCATCGGCGCACCCAGGCGTGATAGGGTTGTTTGTCCCAGAGCTGAAATTCAAATCTCTGGCTCAAACGATAATTCTGGAGCACCGCTTGGCGCACCGGCCTCGTCAGACAGGCCTTGACGGGGTCCTGCGTGGAGCCTTCGCCGGCCAGATCTTGGTTTAGCAGGATGACCCCAAAGCGCCGCTGCTGGATCTGAGCGACCAGGCTGTCCTCTCCAGAGTCCCCCTTGCAGGCCAGCCAAGTGTACTGGAAAAGATTGGTGATGGGCGTATCCAACCCGGCCCGCATCAAATCGCCGGAGAAGTCCCCTAAAGCGGGAGTGTGGGGAGGGAAATTCCCGCGCAGAAAGCCTTGCACGGCCCCTTCCTGAGCGAAGTCCTGCGGCGACGGATCGAACTTCTTCCCCCATTCGAGATGGCCAAGCCACAGCGCTGCGCCCAGCAGGCATATCAGCAGCGCAGCGCGGGCTGGACTGCTTATTCTCATGGTCACGTAACTGGCTGCCAGCGGACAAAGAATCAGAAACAACTCGAAAGCGTAATTGAGCCCCGCCCCCTTCCTTGAACTCAGCAGGGGGATCAAGACCAGGGCCCAGCCGAAGTAGCAAGCCAGTAGCTTGTTGGGGTGCAAACTCAGAAGCCGCAGAGCCATGAGGCACGGGATGAGGAAAACGATGAGAAGCGCCAGCAGCCGCAGCAGTCCTTCCGACAAGCTAAACGGGAGCAGATTATAGGTTAGAAAGTGGAGGTGGAATGCCTGGTGGCGGAAAACCAGGAATTCAAAGGCGGCCAGCGAGCTCAGCCCTGCCGCGCCCAGCAGCACCGCAAATTGCAGCGCCGCCCGGTAGCGCTTTTCTAACACCAGAAAGAGGAAAACCGCCAGCGGGGCCACAATAAATTGCTGCTTGTAGTAAGCGCCCAGGGTCATGAGGGGAATTGACCACAAGATCTTCTTGCTGTCACGAAACCGATACGCCACCAGGAAGCCGCTGAACCATAGGAGTAAGGCTACACTGTCCGGCCGGGCGGTCACCGCATATCTTGTGACGAATCTGTAAGCCAGGAACAAGAGCGAGCTCAAAGCTGCCGCCGCGGGGTTTTTGGTCATCCACCAGGCCAGCAGGCCACATCCCCCTGCCAGGGCCAGGGTGGCGAGGATGGAGAGCATCCTCAACCGGCCGTAAGCCGGCTCCTGCGGGTCCACCAGTCGTGACCCGACCAGATAGGCGAGTGGGCCGTAGATCATGGAGCGAAAGGTTTCCGGAGTAGCCGGCGCGTAGACTGGTTCTCCTTCACGCAGCAGCGCCATTTCCGCTAACACGATGCCTTCCGTGATCTCGAGTCCGGCGGGATATCGCAGTCTGGCCGGCCATACCGCTAGTTGGCGGACAGCGAAATAGGCAGGCAGTGCGAAAAGCGCGCAGAGGAGTATTGTGCCGATGGCCCGGTCGGACATAGTGTCCGAACGCGGTCCGGTCGTGCTGGGGTCGGAAGTCATAGGCTCGAGGCGTGCGAAGGTAGCGCCGGGCGGCGCCCGGCGTGGTGCAGAAGTCCTCCGCCCCTGCGATGACCCGTCATGCTTAACTCCGTCAGAGGGCGAACGCAAGGTCCGCCCCTACCGCGCCGGGTCTCGCCACCTCGCAGGGCAACTCGTCATCGCCGCACCCAGGCGTAATGCGGTCGTTTGTCCCAGAGCTCAAACTCAAATGTCTTGCCCAGACGATAATTGTGGAGAATAGCCTGGCGAACGGGCTCCCTCAGACAGGGCTTAACAGGGTCCTGCACGTAGTTTTCGCTTGTGAGATCTTGGTTTAGCAGGATAACCCCAAAGCGCCGTCGCCGTATCTGAGCTACAAAGCTCTCTTCTTTAAAGTCCCCCTTACAGACCAGCCAACTGTACTGGTAAAGATCGGTGATGGGCGTGCTCAAGCCGGCCTGCAATAAGTCGCCGGTGAAGTACCCCAAAGCGGGAGTGTGGGGAGGGAAGTTCGCGCGCAGGAAGCCTTGCACGGCCTGTTCCTGAGCGAGGTCCTGTGGCGAAGGTTCAAACTTCTTCCCCCCTTCGAGATGGCCAAGCCACAGCGCCACGCCCAGCAGGCATATCAGCGCCGCGGCGCGCTCTGGCGTCCTTCTTCTAATGGTTAAGTAGCTGGCTACCAGCGGACAGAGAATCAGAAACAGCTCGAGACCGTAATTCAGCGCGGAACCTTGCTTCGAAGCCATGACGGGGAGCAAGACCATTGCGCAGCCAAAATAGCAAGCTAGTAGATTGTGAGAGTGCAATTGTAGAAACCGCAGGGCCATGAGGGACGGAATCAGGAAAAGGATGAGAAGCGCCAGCAGCCGCCACAGCAGCCCTTCGGACAGGCTGAACGGGAGCAGGTTATAGGCTAGAAAGTGGAGGTGGAATGCCTGGTGGCGGAAAACCAGCAATTCAAACGCGGCCAGCAAGCTCAGCCCCGCCGCGCCCAGCAGCACCGCAAACTGCAGCGCCGTCCTATAGCGCTTCTCCAACACCAGAAAGAGGAAAACCGCCAGCGGGGCCACAATAAACTGCTGTTTGTAGTAAGCGCCCAAGGTCATTAGGGGAATTGACCAGAAGATCTTATTGCTGTCACGAAACCGATACGCCGCCAGGAAGGCGCTAAACCACAGGAGTAAGGCGACACTGTCCGACCGGGCGGTCACGCCATATCTCGTGACGAATCTGTAGGCCAGAAACATCAGCAAGCTCAAAGCTGCTGCCGAGGGGTTTTCGGTTATCCACCAGGCCAGCAGGCCACAAGCCCCCGCCAGGGCCAAGGTAGCGACCAGGGAGAGCATTCTCAACCGGGTGTAAGTCGGCTGCTGCGGGTGAACCAGCCGCGACCCGAGCAGGTAGTAGAGCGGGCCGTAGATCATGGAGCGAAAGGTTTCCGGGGAAGCCGGCGCGTAGACAGGCTCTCCTTGACGCAGCAGCGTCATTTCCGCTAACACGTTGCCTTCCACGCTCTCGAGTTCGCCGGGATATCGCACTCTGCCCGGCCATTTGGAGAGCTGCAGGAAGGCAAAAAGAGCGGCCAAGCCAATTACCAGAATCCTCAGCAGCCAGCGTATCGCCGGCCTCGCCGCTGCGGAGTCTGACCTGGGTGTTTCGATCATTTCATTTCATCGAGCTTCGATTTTTGGCGCGCCATTCTGCTGTTTCCGCGCAAAGATCGCGCTGATATTGTCTTGGTACACTCGCTGCCACTCCGGCGACGTCGCGAGCAACGTATCCAGCGGGACGCCTTGGTGAAGCAGGCATGCCTTGATCCCATACTTTTGCAGCAGCAGAAGCGGATCCCCTTCCAGGTTCTTGATCCGCACGCAGTCAACCATCACTCCGGCGTCGTCGTATATTTCGGCCCGGCCGTCTACGAAGACCCGGTGCTCGGGTCCCAACGACCAGATCAGGAACCCTCCCCAGGTCTCCTCGTTGAACAGGCCTGCGGGAACCGGGTGCTGGCGAAGATACTCTACCGCGCCAACGGGGTATTTTTCACCCACGGCCTCATTTAATCTTCGGCGGGAAGGGATGAAGGCCACGACAACCGCAAGAACCACTCCGATCAGCACCGCGTTGACCCAGGGGTGATCCTTCTGGGGTTCATAAGGTGGCGTCCAGCGTGCCAACACCTGTGCCAGGATGGGAGTGAATGCCATAACGAAAAATATGAGGAACCGCACGTGCAGGCAGCTCTCGAGCATTGTGAATAAGAAGAACGCCAAGATCTCCAGCCGGTAAACGACCGGAAAGAGCACTTGGGCCAGGAACACGATCAGCATGAACCCCAGGAACCACAGACCGTAGGACGTGGAAAAGCTCAGGGGCTGCCACTCCGTAATCAGGCTCGTGAGGTGGGGATGCTGCACCAGAAGTTCAACCGGATAGCTGGCCAGGCGCGTGCCGTAAGGCGTCGCCAGGAGTGCCAGCAGACACAAAAGAATCGTCAACAGCATGCGAAGCCGCTGCCCGGGCGTCCAGGCCGCGGCGGCCACCTGGCCACTTTGAAAACTCCTTAGGCCGCACACCCCATACAGTCCCAAGGCAAAGAGGCCCATCAAAAAGCTGCCGTGCACGTTCGCCCAGAGCAGGAAAACCGGGGGTAACAACCAAAGCCAACGACCGCCCCGCCGCCGGAATTGCTCCAGGCAGATGAGCGTGACGAGCAGAAAGATATAACCCAATAACTGCGGACGAGGCGTGAAGAAAACGCCGGCCAAGGGCAACCCTACGGCACAGGCCGCCGCCGCGGCCTTGGCATTGCCGCTGCACAGCCACGCGTAGTAGTAAAGGAGAAGGGTGAGGGAAGCGGCCAGAATCACCAGCAGGACGGCCAAGCCGCGCAGTCCTCCCAGGCGCAGGGCGGCGGCCATCGCCACTTCGCCCAGCCATTCATTCGCGATCCAGGGGCTTCCGCGAACCGTAAACGAATAGGAGTCGGTCGCGGGCCAAGCGCCCGCCGAGAGAATGCGTTCGCCGGTCACCAGATGCCACCAGGTGTCGCCTTCCGCGAAGAGCTTCCCCGCGGCCAGATCGGGAGTGCTGGTATTCGCGAAAGCCGCCAGCACCAAACAGGCGCCGAGAAAGGCCGGGAAAGAAAACAGCCGTCGAAGCTGCGGAGGCATGGTTAGCACCGGCTTGAATGGGAGCCAGTTTCAACTGAAACCCTCCGACCAGGCAAGGGGAAAAAGTCTGATCGGGTCACCAGCCCACCGACCCGCTGACGTTAGCATCTCTACTGTTGATCTTAGCGGGTGTCGCTGCGCTGGCCATCTATCTCCCAGCGCGGCGCGCCACCAAGGTTGATCCCATGGTGGCGCTGCGGCACGAGTGATGAAAGCGGGCTTCAGGTTTCAGGTGTCAGGGAAAAAAGTGAATCCTGATGCAGGCAAGCCCCCACAATTCCCGCTCCGGGTTAAGGCGAAGTGGGATCGACAATCGTCAGGCGCTTGAAGCAGGATCGGTAGAAACCACGGTCGCGTGTCAGCAATCTGTCAGCCTGAGAAAGGGCGTGTGCTCCGATAAGAAAATCCGCCGCCACGCGCCTCCGGGCGCCGCCTCGCTGGCGATAGGCCTTCCAGGCGAGGCCGGCTTGGAAAGCGGCCTCCAGCTGGACGGGGCTGAACTCGATCTCCATTTCCCGGAGCGTGTCGCGGCAGGCCGAAATGGATGGAAAGCAGCCCGCAATCTCGGCCCACACCACTTCGCAGGCGACCAGGGGCCCCTCCCCCGCACAGGAGCGCAGCGCATCCCGGGCAGCGGTCCCGAACTCGGGATCGTGATTCAAGAAATCAAGCAGCACGCTGGTATCAACGGCGGTAATCACTTTAGCGGGTACTCGCCCCGAAGCTCCTTTAGGATTTCGTCCGTGCGGCGGCCGAGTTTGAGGATGCCAAAATACTTGTCGAACGGCTCCCTGGGCGCGCGCTTGGTCATCACCAAGCGGCCTCGTTCCTCACTCACTTCCAGAACTTGGCCGGCACGGATGCCCAGCCGGAGGCGCAGAGGCTTCGGGATGGTGACTTGCCCCTTTTCAGAAAGCGTCGTTTTCATACTCTTATGGTATGAATTCCTACCTGAAAAGTCAAATTGCCCTTAGCGACGCGAACTGCGGGGCGGGCAGAGAAGCGGGATCGTCTCGCGCTTGTTCCGGCGATAGATACGGAAATCTTCCTCGTCCACGGTAATCACGGTGTGCTGGGGAAACAGTTCGCTCATCCGGATGAGGCACAGATCAGCCAGGTCCGGTTGGCGGTCGCGGTATCGTTCCGCCAGTTCCGCCAGGCGCTTTTGATGCTTCGGCATCTCGAACGAGACCTGCAACATGCCATCCTCGACCAGGGACAGAACGTACGATACCGAGCGAAGATGGAAAGCAGCTTCCGCCAAGACCGCTTCGCAGGTCCGCAGCGGTTCCGTCATGTTCCTGGCGATTTCCACCGCCCAAGAATGAAACCGGTCGGAGCGATTGCCAAAAGCCACGATCAAGCCGGTGTCGGCGATAGCCTTCATGAACGCGCAAATCCTTTCCGGGAGGAGAGGTCCTGGGGGCCGCTGATTTTTCCCGCATGGCGAAGGAAGCGCTGGTTTCCGGCTTCCGACCGGGCACGCTCCAGTTGCTGACGGATAATCCGGCCGGCGGGCAAACCCGTCCGCCGGCTCGTCTGCTGGAGCCACTCGGCGAGGTCCGGCGTAAGACGAATACTTATTGTGTGACTCATACGGCAAAACTGTAGCACAAGCGCAAACTGCCGTCAACCCCGGCGGGCGAACCAGGTCGATCCTATGGTGGCGCTGCGGTTCGAGCAAGGGCGACGATCATGGAAGGAGGTCGAAGGAGGGGATATGCTTGGGGCGAACGCGCCGGAAGTCGCGGCGGTCCGTCGTGACCAGAGCTTTGAGCTTCAGTCGCTCCGCCACAGCCACCAGCGAGGCATCGACCAGGCCCAGAAAGTCGTACTCGCCAAGCAATTGCGCGCACCGGGCGAAGTCGGGTGGGGTGAGATTTTCTACCGTGATTTCTCCGTCAGCCAACGACTCGACAAACATCTTTTCAATGCGTGGGCCGAGACGGCTCCGGATCAGATAGGCGGCTTCCGGGATCACCGTGGAGGGTGTCAGGAGGGTTTGATGCTCACTCGCGAGAAAATCACGCATGCGGCGGTGCCAGGCGTCGTCAGCATCCGCCAGTGCGTATAGGGCGCCGGTGTCAACCAAAAGCGGCATCAGCCCCGCCCCCGATGCCGGCGCTTGCTGGCGTGAGGGGTCAAGCCGCGCCAGAGGAAATCCTCGTGACGCTGAGCGAAATCTTTCCGCCCGCTGTGGCCTTGACCGAGGAAGCGCAGGGCGAATGTTTGGCCGAGTTTCTGTTCCGCGAGGTAGCGAGCAAGCGATTCACGCACCAACGCGGACACGGGAACCCCCTTGTGGCGCGCCAGGGCATGGATCTCGTGGTCCACAGATTCTTCTACAAGAAGTGTGGTTCGTTTCATATGGCGTATTCTAGCATACGGTGGGTGAGGGGGGTCAGTACGAAGAGGAACGGACGGGGCAAGGTCGATCCCGTGGTGGCGCTGCGGTAGGAGTGACGTCGTCAGTGGTCAGTTGTCAGTAGTCGCGAAGGACGGAAGCGGAACTGACTGGAGACTGAAACCTGACGACTGATGGCTGAAAGCTGAATCAAATCGAATTCGGTTTGCATGTAGAAAGCTCTGTAGAGTCTTCCCGCCTCCCCGCCGAGGAGGCTCTCAAAACCCGGTTCCCCTTAGACCGGCGAAATGGGCTCCCTTTGATCCCGTTGCTGCAGGCATCATGATGTTGGGGCGAACTCACTGTTTACGCGCAAAGATGGTGCTGATGCTGTCTTCGTACACTCGCTGCCACTCCGGCGAGGCTGCCAGCAACGTACCCAGCGGGGTATTCCGGTGAAGCAAGCACGCCTTGATGCCGTACTTTTGCAAGAGCAGAAAGGTTTGGGGGTCCAACTGGATGATCCGGAGGCAGTCCGCTAACACTCCGCCGTACTCGTAAATGTCAGCTCGGCCGTCGATAAACACCTTCGGGTCCGGACCCCGGGACCATATCAAATAGCCACCCCAAGTATCCTCATTAAACATTCCCCCCGGTATCGGATGCCTACGCAAGTATTCGACCGCGCTGACCGGAAAGGTGCGTCCGAGCATCTCCTGCAACCTCGCCTGAGAGGGGAAAAACGCCAGGAGGCCCCAGGCTATCACCGCTATTAAGGCCGCGTTCAAGACGTGGCGATCGTGCGCGGCGTCGTAGGCCGGCAGCCAGTCCGCCAAATACGCGGCCAGTACGGGGGCCGATACGGAAGCAAAGAAGATGAGGAATCGTCCGTGCACGCAGCTCTCAAAGCCGGTGAAGACCAGCAGGGCCAGGACCTCCAATTTGTAGGGGCGGGGGAAGACGACTTGCAGGATCGCCAAGGCCAATACCACAAGCAAAAACGCCATGCCGAAGGGGAGAGAGAAATCGAGCGGTTGCCACTCCGTAATCACGGTGGGGATGTCGGGCTGACTGAACAGGAACTCGAACGGGTAAGCCGCGAGCCGCACTCCGTAGGGCGTCACCATCAACCCCAGAACGCACAACAGGGAAATCAGCAGCAGATGACGGCGTTGCTTCGCCCCCCAACCATCAGCGACCAGACCTCCGCAACGAAAGCTTACCAGGCCACTTGCCCAGTAGAGCCCGATGATCAAGAGCCCCAGGAGGAAGCTGCCGTGCGTGTTGACCCACAAAACAAAGACCCCCGGCAGAACCCACAAGGCCTTCGAGTTTCCTTGCTGGAATCGTTCCAGGCAAATCAGAGTTACGAGCAAAAAGATGTACCCCAACAACTGCGGGCGAAGCGTGAACGCGGCCGCTTGCACCGGCAAAAGCACCCCCACGGCGACGGCCGAGGCCAGGGGATTCCGGCTGCGCAGCCAAGCGTAGTAATAGAGCAGCAAGACAAACGATATGGAAAGCAGGATCAGCAAGCCCGCCATCCCCTGGAGCGAGCCCAGACGCGCCGACAGCGACATGGAAACCTCGCCCAGCCACTCGTAGGCGATCCAGGGATTACCGTGCACCGTGAAAGAGTAGGGATCGGTTTTGGGCCAGACGCCGATGGAGAGAATTCGATCGCCCACCGCGGTGTGCCACCAAGTGTCACCTTCCGCAAAAATCTTGCCGCCGGGCACCGGGGCGTTGTCCCAGGTCGTGACCGCAAAAGCTCCGGCCGCCAGCGCCGCGGCCAGGAAAATGGGGAACGAAAATGCTTTGCGCAACACCCCGGCGGCGCTCAACGGCGCTTTTTCGCTTGCCTCAGGAGCGGTCTGGGTGGGGGGACTCATGGGGTTCGTTCCGAACGCGACGCAGGTCTTGAAGCTTCGTAAAGTTATCTGTTGTCAATACACAGTTAATGATTTCAAGCTGGTTCGCGGCCACCTTAGCGGCCCCGCCAGAAACGGGTCATGCGACTTCGAAAATCGAAATTCGAAATTCGCGGGAGCTGGTTTTCCAGTTTCCAATTTCTAATTTCCAATTTCTATTTTCCAGCTTCCGTTCTTTCCAGGAGAACGCACACGCTATCGCGATAGACCACCTTCCATGCCGGATCCTGTTCGAGCACGGAAGTCAGGGGCTCATCCGGGGGAAAGAGCACGGAACGAATTCGGTACTTGTCCAGGAGTTTGCGGGGTTCCTTCAGGGCCAGTAATTCAAGGTAATCCTGCAAGACGCCGGCATAATGGAAAACATCCACACGGCTGTCGACAAACACTTTCAGGTTGCGGTCGTTCCAGCCCAGGTAACCACCCCAGGTGTAGGAATTGAGCATGGGAGGTGCGGGCGGATGGGCCCTCAGATAGGGGAGCGCCTGGGCGGGGTAATCCTGATCAATGGAGCGCTGGAGCTCGGCGGAGGTTGGCCAATAGTGTGCCATGCCGCCGACCATTAGAAACATCAGCACGGCGTTGAGCAGGCGCTTGTCAATCTCCGGTTGGTATGGGGGCAGGAAATCCAGGACTTTCGCAATCACCGGCGCCACCACGATCGCCAGCAGAAACAGGAAGCGGATGTAGGTAAGGCCGTAGTACAGCCCAAAGAGCACCAGGCCCAATTCCGCCAGAGTCCAGCGGCAGTCCCGCAATAAGGCGCCCAACAGCAGGAGCAGAAGAAGGGTCAGCACAACCTTGCCGCGGGTGTCGTGGAAGGTCACCGATTGCCACTCGGAGATGTGGCTAAAGATGAGTCCCTGCCGGAAGGCAAAATCGAAGGGATAAAAGACCAGCTGATATCCGAAGGGGTTGATGAAGAGCGCCGCCCCACTGGCCAACCCGGTCAGCGCCAGCTTGCGTCGCTGAGGTGGAGTCCAGGGCTCCGCCTCCACGCGCCCCCAATTTCCACGCACCAGGCCTGCGCCGGCAATCATCGAGAAGATGACCAGGCCCAGAAGCCACGACCCGTGAGTGTTCACCCAAAGACAAAACAAGGGCGGGATGAGCCACAAAGGGGCGCGCCCTGCGCGGCGGAAGCGCTGGAGAATAATCAGCAGCGCTACAAGGTAGGCGTAGCCAAACAGGATGGTGCGCGGGCCGAAGGACACCGAGGCGAGGAAAACTGAAAAGCAACAAGCCACCACCGATGCCTTAAAATTGCCGCTTTCCTTGTAGCAAAGGTACAACAGGCCCAGGAAGATGCCTGCGGCGAGCACCAGCCCCAGACTTTTGAGCCCCACCAACCCCCCGGCACGCCAGGCCAAGAAGTAAGGGATTTCCGCCAGCCATTCGTGGTTCATCCAGGGATGCCCGGCGACGGTGAATGAATAAGCGTCATAACTCGGAAGTTGCCGGAACTTGAAGAGGTATTCCGCGTTTCGGAGGTGCCACCAGATGTCCGGGTCGCTCAGGCCTCGGTGTCCCAAGACGAACACGACCGTGACGAGGATCATGGTCAAAAAGGCGAGAAAGGAAAATGCCATGCCCCACAGGCGCACGCCCTGGCGCGCCCCTACCTTAACCGAGTTATCGACTGTCGGTCCGGCCAAGAGAACCCTTCAATCCCTTTCCGATTCGCTGTCGTGGGGCTGATCTTAGCACACTGGCTGTTCTCAGTAGTCGGTCGTCAGTTCTCAGTTCTTCGTTCAACTGACCACCGGCAACTGGCAACTGTTTAGACCTTGCTTCGCCCAACCTTTTCCTGTAATTTGTTCGCATGAAGCTTGACCTCTTCGCGTCAAGTTTCCCTAGCAGGTGGATCAAAGGCCGCCGCTACACCTTTTTCAGCAGCGTGGATTGCTGACCACCGCCATGGCCCTTGATTACACAACCTCCACAGTCGATTCGGTCACCCTGGTGACACTCCAGGGGGTGATTGTTGCCGGCGAACCCGTCGATTTACTCCTCCACAAGACCCACGAATTGTTGGAGGCAGGTGAAAAGAACTTTATCCTGGATTTTGCCGCCGTCAAGTTTGTGGACAGTACAGGAATCGGCGCGCTGATCGACCTCGTCGCCTCCGCCTCTCGCAAGCAGGGAAGCCTGAAACTCCTTCACGTGACGGAGCGCCTTCACGAGGTGATTCAAATCGGCGTGCGCAGCGGCATTTTCGAGGTTTATGATGACCTGCAGAAAGCCATCGCCTCCTTCACGCCACAGGGTGAGGCGGACAAACTCGTCGCACCGTCAGCGCCCCAGACGGAAAAGGGCCAAGCGGGGGGAAAACGGCTGAAGACGAGCTTCTACGATGACGAAGGCCGGCCCGGAGACGCCAGCCGGAGGAAGGATCATCGGTTCAACATCCCTGTCCCGGTACGCGTGAAAGGGTCCCGGCCAGACGGTTCGGAGTTTGAAGAGGAAACGGTCACCATGGATGTGAGTGCGACGGGAATGAGCATGTTCATGAACGAGTCAGCGGTGATCGGAGGGCAAGTCTTCGTCACCGCGCCGGAGGAGCAGTTTGAGTCTACTGCCACGGTCATCGACGCCACCCGCGTAGGCCCCCACAGGAGCAGGGTCCGCGTGCTGTTCCCCAAACAGAAAAAATTCACCCGGGAATTAGCCGAGAAGAAATACGTCTACGATTATTCGACGGACTCCTGGGTGGCGTACATAACGCACGGGACTTACTACAACACCAAACACCTGCCTTTCGGAAAAGTTGAAGACTCCAGGATTCTCTCGCTTGATTCCGGTGAGGTCATGTTCAGACTGAGAATGGACCGGCTTTTCGACCTGGGCATGAATTGCATCGGGCACATCATCTAGCGCCAACTCCCAGACGATGCTGCAAGGCGAGGCGGGGCAACCCGGCGGCTCGCTCCTACCGGGTGCACGCGCAGGTGCGCGACTTACGAACCCGAGCCGACTGGGGCCCCTCGGAGCGAGAAGGGAATCGCCCGCCGAAGACCCCACGAGAGCAGGTAAAAGGCTAGAGCCACCACCACGAGATAGCGGAACCCCCAGAGCATCGAGGTGTTTTCCGCGAGTCCACCCAGCATGGCGCCCAGAACGTTCATGCCGAAATCCAGGCTTGGCGTGCGGCTCTGACGGAAGCAGACGGCAAAGATGACCGCGGCGAACAGCAGGGGTGTGAAGACGAGCGAGCAGGAGCCTACGACTTGCAGGGGGCGCTTCATGCCCAAAAAGAAGTCGAGGGGAATGAGGACATTCAGCACGAGGCTCAGCAAAAGCCCCAGGTAATAAGGCCACAGGCGCTGCGGCCGGAACTTCAGGACGAAGAGGTTGGCCAGGAGAATCGCCACGAGCACGGCAAAGAAAACGACCGTGTTCACCGTCCAGGTGCTTCCGAAGAGCAAGGCCATGTAAACGACGGCGCGGGTTTCCAGCAGCATGAATCCGGCGCCCAGCCAGAACATGCGCCCCTCCAACGAAAACCGTCCGCCCCCTTCCCGGGACATTTCCAAAAACGGATAGAGCAACAACAGGCCCGCCATCAGGGCCATCAGCACGATGCCCCGCGCGAGGTGAGCGGGGACGGTCGGCCGGCGCAGGTAAAGAAACGGCCAGTCATCGGTGGTCAGCCGGAGTTTCTCGGGATCGATCACCTGCGCGAGGCCGAAGCGGACCCAATCCTTGGCCTGGTCAGGCGAAGGATGCTGCCCGAAACCGTTGGGCGAAGAGGGTCGCGGGGTGCGGTCGGCCGCCTGCAAATACTCCGGGTGAGCTTGGAATGCGCGCCCCAGCCACTCCGTGTCGCCCGCCACGAACATCGTGAAGCCCCCGGAAGTTTCGGGATAAATGAGTTGCCGATACGGAAAAGGCAGCACCAGCGGCTCCGACCCGAAGGTTTTCCGGAGCTGCTCCGAGATTCGCGCCACAATCCAGCCTTGCCGAAAATAGTTGTAAATGACGAAGACCCCGCCCGGCTTGAGGTCGCGGCGCACATCTCGAAAAGCCTGCTCGGTGAACAGGTAGCTCTCCAAGCGAAGGTTGCTGTAACCGCTGTGCAAAACCAAAGAGTCAACCAGCGCATACACCACAAGGTCGTAGCGTTGCGAGGTCGCGCGCAGGAAATTGCGGCCGTCCTCCAGATGGGTCACCACGCGGGGGTCCTGATATGGACGGTCCGGGTGGTCCGAGGCTCCCAGACCCAGAATCACGGGATCGATCTCCACGGCATCAATGCGGCGCGCCCCCCATTGGAGAGCCCGGCTAACGTCGTTTCCGGAACCGGCTCCAATGATCAGGACGTCCTCGAAGGGTTGGCCTCCGGCGTCGCGGCGCAGCAGGTAGGGCAAGGCGTAGGCATAAGAAGGAGAATTATCGTCGGTGCTGGACACCATGCTCTGGTGTCCAATCATGTTGACCACGATGTTGCGAATGGGAGGAGGATTGTACTCGATCCGGTAATAGGGGGACCAAAGCTGCTTGAAGGTTAGGTTCCCTGTTTTGTAAGTGCTCCTCCAGGGATAGGCCGCCAGGATGAGGACGACAGCCAGTATCCAGACATTGTCCCATCGGACCTCGCGTCGAGGGGCGGCGCGATTAAAACCAACGAAATACCCCAGTCCCAGCGCCACCCCTAGAAACCACCAGAAGGGGGAGAGCTCGAACCAAGACCCCAAGGCAAACAGAATGATGCCGCACATACTCCCCAGAATGCTGATCGAATAGGCCTCGATCCGATTGGGCACTTGGCTCAGGGCCCGGCCCATTTCCTGTCCGGGACCGGTCATGCTCAGTGCAATGAAGAAGAAAAACAGTGCGTTCAGTACCTCGACGGGGACGAAGAATCCCGAAAGGTCGTTGAAGGGGCGTTCCGTGCCGAAGTAAACCAACTGCGGGGAGGCCTGGTTGCCCACATCCAGAACTTTGTAAAAGAAATTGGCCGCCTGCTCGGTGATCAACCCCAAAACCATCACCAGGGCGAGTTGGGCGGGAGACCATTCAATGAGATTGAGCTTGCGGGAAGCAGCCAGGCAGCCCACCGACATCCCCAGGAACGACGCCAACAGGACGGTGTTGGTGAAGAACGTCAAGAAAACGACGTGCGCCGGAAACCAGCGGATACAGGCGAGTTCCAGGTAAAGCACCAGCGCGCTGGCGATAAACAAATCCAGCCGCGGGGTCATCGTCGTGGTTGCCGAATCTTGCGCAGGGTTGCGGAATGGGGGTTGCGTAGAGGTTCGGTCTTGACTCATCTCGATGGTCGGTCGGAATGATCACGGTTCCGGAATGGGACGCGGACTTTTGGTCCGGACCGAGCCGCTATCTTACCACGCCGCAAGCTCATCTTGAGTCCTCAGTCCTCAGTTATCAGTTTTCAGTTCCCAGTCAGTTCCGCTTCCGTCCTTACTGACTACTGACCACTGACCGCTGACGACTTCATTCGTGCCGCAGCGCCGCTGTCAATAGATAGACGGGACACCCGTACTTTAGTACTGCGAGGGTGCAGTACCTTCGAGGGCTTGTATTTCCGCACCGGGGTGGTTAAGATTAATCTGCGCTTCCCTCTGTCTGTAGGAGCGAGGACAACTAAAAAAGGGCACTACCATGCGCAAAATCAAGTCCGAAGTCCGATGTCCGAAACCAGATCGCGCTCTCAGGCCGTTGCGAGAGCTTCGCGAAACTCCGTTCCCGGCCCGGCGACTCCGTGCCGGCGGGGAGGAAGGCCAGGCGATACTCGAGTTCGCGCTCATCATGCCTCTGCTGCTGATGTTGCTGATGGCCATCGTCAAGTTCGGGGTTCTTTTCAACAACTACCTGATGCTGAACAATGGGGTGATCGTCGGGGCAAGGACGCTGGCCGTCAGCCGATCGGTTGGAAACGCGACTCCCAACGCTTGCGGATTGGCAACAACCGCTCTCCAGCAAGCCTCCGTCGGCCTGAGTCAACCCAGCATCACAGTGAGCATTGCGTTTCCTGCTCCCGGCACCTCCACGTGTACGGCCATGGTCGCGGGCGATTCTGCGCAGGTCAGCGCCAGCTATCCGTGCAACATGCAGATCCTTTTTTTGAAGCCTTGGCCGAGCTGTAAGCTTAGTTCGCAGATGACGGTACGTATCGAATGAGGTGGAACATGAACTCTCGCATTTGCCAGGCGCGCCACGGGAAGGAGGGGCAGGTTTTCGTCGTCGTTCTGCTCGTCCTGGTTTCTCTGATCTCGCTGAGCGCATTCGTCGTTGACCTCGGCTTTGTGTTGCATGCTTCGCGCGAGCTCCAAGCCTCGGCCGATGCGGCGGCCTCTGCGGCAGCGCTGGATCTGAGCAACAACCTCTCCGCCGCCACGGCCATTGCCGACGCGAATTTGTACAGCATGACGCCGGGGTCAAAGAACGCCGATTCTCATCTCACCAATGTGTCGATGGTCGCCACGTACCCCAAGGTGGTGTGCCTGAGCACCATACCGGGCCTCACCATAGTGCCAAGCTGCTCCAACCCGGCAGGCGGAAACGCCATTGTCATAAGAGAGCAGGCGAGTGTTCCGACGATGTTCGGCAAGCTGCTCGGCATCAAAACAATTAACCTCACGGCTCGTTCGCTCGCGCTCATGAAGGGGCAGGGTACGCCGATTCCGGGGAACCTTGTGGTGATCATGGACACCACAGCTTCGATGGACAGTTCTGACCCCTCCTCGACCTGCAGGTCACGTAGCGGTATCAGCAACCCCTCGAAACTGGACTGCGCCAACTGGGGAGTTCGGACCTTGCTGATGCAGCTCGCGCCATGTTCCCCGAACCTTTCGTCCTGTGGCGCCGTCGACGCAAGCGGCAACGTCGCCAACCCGGTCTCCGAGGTCGCCTTAGTGACCTTCCCAGGGCTGACAAGCAGCGCGAACGCTGTAAATGAGTACAATTGCCAGGCAGGAAGCGTAAATATCGCGAAGTACGCGACTCCCAGCATATTTCCCCCGTATTTCACTATTGTCCCTTTTTCGAGCGATTACCGGACGTCTTACACGAGTGCCAGCTTGAACAGTGGCACATCGAAGCTGGTGCATGCGATCGACTGGCACAGCCAGTCCGGCTGTTCCACCAACAAATACGGCCTCCAGGATCCTGGCGGGGTAGGTACCTACTACGCCGGGGTGCTCTCTGAGGCGCAGGCGGATCTCTCCGCAATCCCTGCCCCGCGGAACAGCCTGCAGAGTGCGATCATCATTCTCAGCGACGGCGACGCGACCGCAACGTGCACCGACAACAAAGGGTTCTGCTCGTCGAGCAGCGACTTCACTACCACAACTCCGTCCAGCAACGGTAAGAACGAGTGCCAAGCAGCCATCACGGCGGCCCAGGCTGCCGCGAACACCAGGAATGCTGCGGGACTTAAAACCTGGGTGTACTCGATCGCCTTTGGCTCCTCGACATCGACCGGAGGCAGTTGCTCATCTGACGGCGGCAAATTATCCGGGTGCTCCACAATGAAGCAAATCGCCTCAGACCCGGCGAAGTTCTACTCTGATGCTGTCAGTGGCTGCGTCTCCCCTGCTAACCCTTCGATCACGAGCTTGGATCAGGTCTTCTCGGCCATTGGCTACGACTTCTCGTCGACACGGTTGCTCCCACCCAACCTCTACACGTCGTGGTAGTAGTGGCTTGGGGGTGTTTCTGTCTCGGCATCACTGGGGGCGCCGGGTCAGTTCTTACGGTGGGCACCATGTATTTCCACCAACGTTACACCAGCGGCGGCGTCGACACAGGAGGCACAGGTTGCAAGGCACCCGCTGGAAGCGGATCGTCCTGCACAGGCGGCTACTGCACCAACATCTGTTTTGCAGGGTCCGGTAAAACTACTGTAGCAGGTTTGGGCAATATTGTTGCTGACAACATTCGGATGACCAGTCATTCGCAGCTCGCGATGGACCTGAACCCCGCAGCCTACCTCTCGGTCCTGAAGATTGGGCTCCTGCGGTGACGGCTGGGCCGGTGTGTGCGTGAACCTATCTGCACGAAAGGGACGGTGTTTCGGAATCTCTCCACCGCAGCGCCAGGCGGTCCTCGGGAGGCCCGAGGTACTGAAGGATGCGTTTACTTTCGATCGATCTTCACGAGCCCGTCGCTGCTCCGCCGCCCAAGGACGGCCGGGGCGCGCCTATCGTTTTCAACAGCACTAATCTGACGCGCGGCTCCTTTCCCGGTCGGGGCCTGCTCTACTCATTCCTGGCTCACGAAATCGTCCTCTTTAGCCTGGTCTGCTATTATTCCTATCGGATCTTCACCCTGCCTCCCTTCCATCCCCCGGAAGAGTTCCGGATGGTGGAGCTCAGCGAGCCTAGCCCTGTAGTCTACCTTCCCATGGTGGGTGGGGGCCGTGAAGGGTCGAGCCGGGCGGGGAGGCGGACGCCCGGACCTGCCTCGCGCCCCCAAGCTGCCCAGGCTAGAGCCCTTCCGGCCACTTCCGGCCTCACCTATCCCGGGCCGCAACCGATTGTTTCGGATGTGCCGAACCCGACGAACAACTTTCAAACCATCCTGCAGCCTGAGCTGAAGCATCCGCCCCTGATCAAATCGTTTGTGCCTCTGCCCAACATCGTCCAGATGGCCCAGGCTGCGCCCCCGCCGCCTTTGCCGGAGCCGCGAGTGGTGGTGCCCGTTGTCCATCTCGAGCCTGAAAAACCGCCTGAGGCGCCCAATCTTAAGCTTCCCAAGACCGCTCCTCAGAATCTTCCCGTGATGCCGGCGGCCAAGCCGCCGGAGCCGCGCGTCGTGGCGCCGGCTGCGCGCCTGGAGGCCGAGAAACTCCCCGACGCGCCCAATCTCAAGCTGCCCAAAACGGCTCCTCAGCATTTGTCCATAATGCCAACGGCCAAGGTACCGGAGCCGCGAGTCGTCGTGCCGATCATTCACCTTCCACCCGAAAAACCCCTGGAGGCGCCCAAGCTCGAGGTGCCCACGGCTCCTGTTCGTACGCTATCCGCTTCCCTAATGCCATCGGCCAAGCCGCCTGATCCGCGCATCGTGGCGCCGGCTGCGCATCTGGAGGCTGAAAAAACACCGGAGGCACCTAACCTGAAGTTGCCCACAGCCGGCCCGGCAACTCTGGCGGCTATGCCCGCAGCAAAGCCACCGGAGGCGAAGGCACCCGAGGCTCCCGCAAGCGAAAATCGTCAAGCACCCGGGGCAATCCAGCGAGCGGAGAGCGGCCAGGGGCGTGAGGGAGGGACGCCCGGCGGAACGGGCCTCTCGACCCTGGGGACAGTGGAAGGAAAAGACGCTCGCAACCTTTTGGCGTTGAGTCCCCTGCCCGCGCCCGCCGAGGCGTCGGTGAAAATTCCCGTCGGCGAAGCACGAGGGCGCTTTGCGATTTCGCCTGAACCGTCCCAGGCCGGCGGGAATGGACAGCCAGGAGCGAAAGCTGAAGGCGTGTCCTCATCGGCCATTGGCATAGCGCAGGGCTCGGGCGCCGCCGGAGCCCCCACGGGTTCTCAGGCCGGAACAGGAGATGCTCCGGGCCTGCCTGCGCGGGCCGGAGGGGAGGGCGCGGCGGGAACGGGGAGCAGTCCCACAAGCCTAGGTTCCGGCGGCGCGGGGAGCAACGGAGATGCGTCAGGTCTGGGCCGGGGAGCGCCCGGTAGCGGAAGTGGTCGCGGCTCGGGGACAGCCGCCGGCCGGGGCACAGGTACGGGTCCAGGAACAGGCACAGGTACAGGCGCAGGAACAGGCACAGGCGCAGGCGCAGGAACAGGGACAGGAACAGGCGCAGGAACAGGCACAGGCACTGGAACTGGCAGCGGCAGCGGCGCGGGTGCCGGCAATGGCGGCGGCGCTTTCCCCGGAATCTCCATACAAGGGGGAAGCATGCGTGGCGGTACGGCCACCAAGCCCATGGCGCATCCGGCTGTTTCTGCGTCTCCGCGAGGATCGTATAGTTTGACTATTGTCTCGACATCGAGCAGCGGCGGCGGGCTGGCGGATTTTGGCGTTTTCCGGAACGAGCGGGTCTACACCGTCTATCTCGATATGAGGCAGACCGTGGAAGACCCGGCACCCTCATGGACTCTTCAATATGCCCTCCTGCCCGGGACAGACGCTGTGGCGGGCGCGTCTGGCAGTCCCATAACCATCCAGCAAGGCGCTTCCCCGAACGGAGGGGGGCAAGGGCTTGTACCGCCGTTCCCCTTGGTTAAGGAGCCGCCAACCCTTCCCCTCGAGTTGGTTCAGAAGTATCAACACCGGCAGGTGGTGGTTTCTGCGATCATCAACAAGGAGGGGAAGTTCGAACAGGTGGTGGTGAAGCAAAGTCCCAACCCGCAATTGAATGGGCCCTTGCTTGAGGCCTTGGGCAAGTGGGTCTTCCGACCGGCTGAGGTCAATGGCGAGACGGTCTCCGTGAAAGCCCTGCTGGGAATTCCTATCGCCCTTCCCCAATAGCCTTCCTTGCGCCTTCCAACTTAAAGGATTGCAATCCGGTTTTTTTTGTGTATGATTAGCCTCAAATTCGGGTTGGAAACGTGAATCGGAGGAATGAATGACACCACAATATGCGGAGTTGCTGATTTGGTGCGTAGTCGTGATTACCGGCATCGCGGTGTATGTCCCCATCATGTACATCCGCAAGACGAACGCGCTGTTGAAGAAGCTGGAACAGATCGAAGCGAACACGCGCAAGCCATAAGCCTAGCCGTGTTGGTTGACAAATCCGCTTTCACCCGGCGCCGCAGCTTGGCGCTGCCGTCGAGGAGTCGTTAGTCCGGTAGAGGATTGAACTCCTGCCCGTAACGAACTGTCGTTACGGCTGGAGTCCCCGCCAGTTGTAGCTTGCCAACAATTCTCCTTTGTCGCTCACCAGCAACAAAGCCGCACGCCCGGGCTCGAGCCTGCCCGCAAAGACCTTTCCGCTCCTGGAGTCCCGGAAGGAAATTTCCGACGCCGCCGATTCGGAAGTCAGCACGTAGAGCGTGGCGCGGTCGAATTGGGTGGGGCAGATGAGCATGCCGGGATCGTTTAATTGCGTCGAGTAAGCTTCAGCGACGTCGGCCGTATGCAGGGCATACCGATAGACCTCGCCGACGGCCCGCAGGTTGTCATTGAGTTCGACCGGCAAGGACACGAGCAGGATTCGGCCTTTGCCGAGAGTTTTCTGATCTACTGTCTGGGCATTGGGCAGGATGGTGCGCTCCAGAAAAGTCGTCTTCTCCCCGGAAAAACTCAGCTCGGCTTGTCCTCCCGGCCAGGTGAGCAGGGCATCGCGCGTGGTGAGCAAGCCATTGTGGAGATCGAGTCCCAACTCGCGGGCGCGCGCGGCGGGGTGAAAATGCTCGTCGTTGTCGAAAGGGCCGGTTACCAGCAGGGTGGCGCCCTCGCGGACTTTCGCCAGGATGGCTTGCCAGGCCTGCTCGTTGAGCGTCCAGGGAGAGGGCAGCACGATCAGCTTCGGATTGCCCAGTGATTGAATCTGGTATTCGCCCACCGCGTACGCCGTAGCACGCGCGTATTGATAAAGCGCCCGCACGCAGTTTTGCTGGGCCTGGAGGGCGGTGGAATTGAACACCGAAAGTTGCAGCGACTGTGGAAGCACTAAGGCAACTTCCGGCAACTTAAACCCGCTTGCGTGGGGCGCCGCCTTCGCAGCGAAGTTGCCCATCTCGCGCATGGTGTCTTCCCAGATTTTGTTCGAACCGTCGCTGCGCTTGATGCCGAAGTCGCCACCCAAGCCCCACTCCCACTGGAGTGACCCGCTATTGGCGGCGGCGAAGCCCAGGGCCCACTTGCGCTCGATCAGCCCGAAGGCCGTCAATTCGTCGTAGCGCGCCTCTCCGTCCGGCCGCCAGACGGGTTGGTAACCCGTCTCGCCGACGAAGTTCGGGACTCCGACGCGCTTGGCGGCTACGGAGTCCCAGAGCAAAGCATCGTCGTGCCAATAGGTATGATTCACTGTGAAATCGACGCCGGCATCGGCATAGAATGAGTTCAGCACACGGTCGGCAACTCCGCCCTCATCCTGGCCCACGTCGATCAGTTGGCGGCTCCCTGTCGAGCGGATGGCAGCCACCATTTTGCTTACCCAGTGGCGGAACATCTCCTGCGCAAAAAGGTTGTAGTCAACGGCCCGTACCAGGCGCGGATTGCCGTAGCGCTCCGTGGCGAGATCCTCACGCTCCGGCAGGGGAAGGCCTTCGAAGCTGCCCAGCTCCTCCGGTGTCACGTTCCAGGCGCGCGCCAGCTCATCGAGCGTCCGGTACTTTTCGCGCAGCCAGGCGCGCCACGCTGCAAGCTCGGTCGGATCGTTGTTGGGTGTGTTGCCCCGCCACAGCCGTTTGGGATTCGAAAAACTCGGCTCGTTGATCAGGTCCCAGCTCAAGTGCGGCACGCCCGCGAACCGCCGGACGATGGAGAGCATGTAGTTTTGTTCGGCGCGAATCGCGAGGGGGTCAGATCGGA
>Ga0209777_10000882_pt1 | contig 46225 bp, 38 predicted proteins | sample FrelakmetHBP12HB_FD_187147 | JGI IMG/M metagenome (GOLD analysis project Ga0209777, IMG submission 187147) | Freshwater lake sediment microbial communities from the University of Notre Dame, USA, for methane emissions studies -HBP12 HB (SPAdes)... | ecosystem: Environmental > Aquatic >... | reverse complement strand
AACTTTCTGCCTACCTCAGGCACCTCCCCGCCGCAAGAATGGAAACGTTCTGTGTCCTGGTAGTATTTGTAGTATCGCTCCCGACATCCATTATGTTGGCCCAGGATCTTCCCGATTTGATGCGCACCCAGGCAGGCCGTTCGAGGGCAGTAACGTCCGCCGACCCGAATCCCAACAGCAACGCGGACCGGATCAAGTATATTACTCCCGGTGAGACGAAAGTTCTCGCCGACATCAAAGGACCGGGGATCATCCGGCACATCTGGTTGACCTTCAACGAGGCACGGCCCAACTGGCTGGAAGCGAATGGCTCCGCGCGTCCCGACGAAATCGTCCTGCGGATGTACTGGGACGACGGAAAAGACCCCGCTGTCGAAGCTCCCATCGGAGATTTTTTCGCCGCGGGGTTCGGTCGCCGCGGCGAAATACGCTCCGTTCCCGTGCAGGTTGAAGGAGGCGACGGATATAATTGTTACTGGCCGATGCCTTTCACCAAACACGCCGTTATCACCGTCACGAACGAGAGTCAAAAAAACGTCCGGAGTTTTTATTACCACATCGACTACACGGAGGGCAGCGACATTCCCGATAAAACTCCGTATTTCTGCGCCCAGTACCGGAACGAGTTTCCGGAAAAAACGGGCACGGATTACCTCATCCTCGATGCCGAGGGCCAGGGTCATTACGTCGGAACCGTGATGTCCGTTCGTTCCAGGAGCCCGTTCTGGTTTGGCGAAGGGGATGCGAAATTCTATGTTGACGGCGAGAAGGAACCGACGATCCAGGGTACAGGCACGGAGGATTATTTTCTCATGGCGTGGGGATTGAACGAAGCTCTCTTTCCGTACTATGGATGCACCTACATGAGCAGTGATTTTGAAGACCTCGGCGTGGAGTATTGTCTTTACCGCTGGCACGTCGCCGACCCCGTTCGGTTCACGACATCACTTCGCTTTGAGATAGAACACAAGGGTTGGATGAGCGAAGACGAAACAGAAAGCGGAAAGGTCGAAGGCCATGTCGAGCGCGAAGACGACATGGCGACCGTCGCTTTCTGGTACCAGGTCGGACAACCGAAGCGCTTCGCTCCGATCCCGCCCCTGGCCGGGCGCATTCTTCCCAACCTCGATATCGTCATCGAGGGAAAGACGATGATAGACTCGGCGAAACATTCACCGGGTGTGCTTGAGCTTCAGAAGGGATATGACTGGACCGGCGACGGGCAGATCTTCTTCATGCCCGCTGGCGAACAACCGGTTCTTGGATTGGAGTTCAAGGTTGAAAAGGAAGAATACCGCGGTTTGATCTTGCGCTTCACATACGCAGATGATTACGGCATCTACCGGATATTCCTCGATGGAGAGATTGCCGGCCAGCCGCCGGATTATATGGCCGGTCAAAAGACGAGGGACTTTGATTTTTATTCAAAGGACTTTGCGGTGAAAGATATTTATCTCGGAAGCTTCAAACTTTCCGCGGGAAAACACACACTACGCCTGGAGTGCATCGGAAAAAATCCGCTTTCAAAGGGAAATTACCTGGGATTTGATTCCGTCAGACTGCGTGAACGCTGGAACAAAAAGCGCAAGCTTCTTCAATAAACAACGGGAGGGAATATGTGCGGACGATATGCTCTTGTCAACGGGAAAGAAGTCTTCCTGACCGGCAGTCAAATGATGAAGATGCGGGAACTGGGACAGGCATTTAAACTCCTTCCCCGCTACAATGCCTCACCGACACAAATGATGCCGGTCATCTATATTCGTGAAGGCGAACTGGTCGTCCAGCCGATGCAATGGTGGCTTGTACCGCACTGGTCGAAGGACGGAAAAGTGAATTTCTCGACGTTCAACGCGAAATCGGAAACACTCGAGCAGAGCAAGCTCTTCAGCCCGTATTTCAAAGGCAGCCGATGTCTTATTCCCGCAGAGGCATTTTATGAATGGAAGAAAATATCGGACAAGGAGAAACAGCCGATCTGTATTCGCATGCGGGATGAAAAGCCATTCATGTTTGCCGGGCTGTTTTCCATCTGGAAGAACAAGCAAGGAGAAGAATTTCCCACATTCACCATCATTACCACCGAGCCGAACGAATTGCTCAAGGATATTCATCATCGAATGCCGGTGATACTCCACGGCAAAGACTACGCGCAATGGCTCGACCCGGACAACAAAGACACCGGTGAACTCAGGAAACTGCTGGTGCCGTATCCTGCGAGCAAGATGAAGGCCTATCCCGTATCAAAGATGGTGAGTAATTCAAGAAATGATTCGCCCGGATGCTGGACACCTGTGACAATAGAACAGAAAAAGTCGTTCCGTTAAGAACCGGACCAGCCTGACTCGCTGCGCCAGTGCGCAACGACCCCTGCCGTCATCTGAGACTAAGTGATCAATAGCCTCTTCTTGATGCTCGAGAAGTTACCGGCAGTCAGTCTCAAAAACAATAGACTCCGCTAGTTAATCCGTCCCGGGCGGAGAAATTGGCAATCCGAAATTCGAAATTGGTCGTCGGATTGAACGGATCGGGATCATTCTGGAACAGAGGCTCATCGAGATACTTCTACTTCAAGTGAAGGCAGGGCGGGGCCTCGAATATCCATGTGGGAAAACGTTCTCTGGGATTTTTTTTTGACAGAGTTTATGCCTCCGTTGACACTCGAGAGAATCTTTTGTATATTCGCCGAGTACATTTGAGAGTACGAGAATTGGCAAAACTTACCATCAGTTTCAACTGGCCTTGTTTGGCACTCAAGGGAAATAGGAACAGTTTATCCCGCAACGGCGGGACAATATTGTGTCATTACAGATGTTAGTGCAATTGCCAGAAAGATCGAGTATGAAATCTCTTATTCCGCTTTCGCTTATTATTATGCTGTGTCTTTCGACCGACTCGCGCTCACAAATTCGAGGATATGGAATCAAAATCGGGGCAGTGAGTGCAAGTCAAACATGGAACTACACATTTATTCCGGACTTCCCCACGACAAATCGGTGGGGAATCGATGTCGGTGCATATGTTGAGTGGTTAGACATGAGCATCATAAGCCTTTGCACCGAGTTGCACTTCACGGAGCGGGGAGTTTCAGAAAAGGCAATCGAAACAACCCCCGAATACCCGGAAGGAACTGGTAATATATTCTCGATCTCCGGTGAAATCGATTATCTTTCACTACCAGTTCTTTTGAAAGCTCGATATAACATTGCATCATCGGAAGTCTATGTCTTGATGGGGCCACGGATAGATCTCAAATTGGGCTCGAGAGAAGGATTTGATATGGTTTACAGTCATTTTCGTCACGTCACATACGGTCCAACTCTTGGCGCCGGCATACTTCTGCAGAACATCCTGCCCCACCACAAACTGGGACTCGAATATCGATTTAGCTCGAGCATTGGAAGCGAGTACTCGACACCATTGTTAGAAGTCACAAGCAAGTCAATGGAATTTCTGCTAACACTCGATCTTTAATCTGGCAACTGCACTTGACGGCAAATGCCGAAAGTATCACATTGTGACAGCGACGCTGGGAAAGTCATGGTTTCAAAAAAACCTTGCTTAATGCTTCCGCTCACAGAGAATCTGTTAATTTGTAGTTCGCTCCAGCATTGCGTACTTTTGCAGGACGTTGCCATGCACAATGTTACGACGGTGGACAAAGAAACGAATACGATCAATATTAACGGTGCTCTTCTCGGCAGTGATTGAGCTGACCAATATTCTTGCTTCTCCACAGAGCTGTTGACGCAACAATTGTTGTCAGAATAGATATTGCAGTAGCACTTCTTTTTTTACTTGTGGCTGTTTTCACAATATGGAATAAAGGAAATATAAGGGAGTAAAAAGATCGCTGTAGAATTTAAACGTTTTTGGAACATTCTTGGGCCTGGACTTATCACGGGTTCAAGCGATGACGACCCTTCTGGAATTGCCACCTACTCGCAAGCAGGTGCAGGTTTCGGGCTTGCAACATTATGGACTGCATTGATTACTTTTCCACTCATGGCAGCAGTGCAGGAAATGTGTGCAAGAATTGGTTTGGTTACTTCTCATGGACTAACGGGTGCATTAAGACGCCATTATTCAAAACCTGTCTTATATTTAATGATTCTTTTCAGTTTCCCCGCCATAATTCTTAATATCGGAGCAGACATCGCAGGAATGGGAGCCGCATCAAATCTGCTTTTCCCAAGTATCTCCGCTATTTATTTCAGCGTAATTTTTACAGCCATACTTTTAATCTCACTTATTTATCTGCCCTATAATAAAATCGCATCCGTACTGAAATACTTGTGCGTTGGACTTTTGGTTTATTTGATTATTCCATTCTTGTCAAAACAAAATTGGATGGAAATATTAAAAGCCACATTCATTCCGACAATTCATTTCAATAAGGAATTTATTACCATGCTCGTTGCTATTCTTGGCACCACTATTTCTCCTTATCTTTTTTTCTGGCAGGCGACAATGGAAGTGGAAGATATGAAGCATAAGAAAAGACATCTTGTAGTGAACAAAAAAGTCATTCACGACATGGACATAGATGTTGATTACGGCATGTTCTTTTCAAACGTTGTAATGTTTTTCATTATTCTCGCAACGGGAACGGTATTATTTAACGGAGGCATTCACCAAATAGACACAGTGGAACAAGCAGCTAAAGCATTAGAGCCATTAGCAGGTAAAGCCGCTTATCTCCTTTTCGCAATCGGAGTAATCGGAACCGGATTCTTAGCCATTCCTGTCTTGAGCGGTTCTCTTTCTTATATCATTTCCGAAACATTTGAATGGTATGGCGGACTTGATAATAAATTCCATGAAGCAAAACCGTTTTATCTTGTCATGTCAGTTTCACTCGTTTTGGGGCTACTAATAAATTACGTTGGCATCAGTCCTATTCAAGCGTTAATCTATACAGCAATACTGTACGGCTTGACATCTCCCGTTATCATCGCAATTGTATTGCACATTTCAAACAACAAAAAAGTAATGGCAGAGCATACAAATGGGAAATGGTCAAACATTCTCGGAGGACTGACATTGTTATTAATGAGTGCATCCGCAATATTTTTACTTTATTTACAAATCAACGGCTGACAGCACCTACGTAAAACAGCGGGTTACTTCTATGGCGGGCGACGAGGGTGATAAAACTTTGGTGCAGATTCGACGAAACGGGTTTTACGTGTATAGCTTTGACTTTCAATATAGAAACTAAAAAGCACGACGCTTCAAAATTGAACATGGCGGATGTAACTCGAAGTTTGGCAAACATGAAATCGAAACGAGCCCCAACGAACTAGTGTTACGTGGCGTCATCAACCCGGCAGGTACTATGATATAAACCACGTTCAATCGCGGATCAGGATCCGCGTTGAACTTTCGAAGATCAGTCTCACGGCGGCTAGTACTTGCCCATCTTGAAAGTCTGTCCGGTATTGATTAAATTGTTAGAAGATACAACGACTTCTAACAGGGCATCTAATGCTTGTTGCATAGAAGTTGTGTCGGAAAATCTGGAAAGTCCTTAAAACAAGCTGGTTTCGCATCCCGCGCCAGTAGCTCAATTGGATAGAGCATCAGCCTACGGAGCTGAGGGTTGAGGGTTCAAATCCCCCCTGGCGTACTCCTATTCACCATTTTTCTGATCTCCCAACCCTCTCGAACTAGAAATCTTACCAAAATCTTACCGTGATTTGAACCGACACAAGCATTAATTCTTCAGCAGTTCAACGGCGTGCCTCAACGTTTCCGTATTCGCTTTTGCATAAACCATGCTTGTACGAATATCCTGATGTCCGAGTAGCTCCTTCACCGCAAGAATATCAACGCCAGCAGAAACCAAATTGGTGGCGAACGTATGACGAAAAGATTTGAGTTTGAATTGCGTCATCTTCAGTCGTTTCATCAAATCATTGAATTTGTGGGAAGCTGTCTCCTTGTTGAGGTTGTTAAACAGTTTCGGACCGAGCTCAAACAGGATGGCAAAGGCTCTCTTATTCAATGGTACCGCACGATATTTCTTGCCCTTGGTCAGTTCCACATAGATCAGCTTCTTTCCGAAGTCAACATTCCCGATCTGGAGAGATATCGCCTCACTTCTCCGCAATCCAGTATTTAACAGGAATTCCAGATACTTTCGGAACAACCGATTGATTGCCTGAAGGTGTTTTTTGGTCGGATCGGCGATGTCTTTATCAATTGTGTCAAATATTATTCTGGTCTCCTCTTTGCTTAAGAAATTGCGCGTTTCGTCGACTCTCAATTTTGACAAAGCCGTTACCGGGTTCTTATCCAAGTATCCCCATCGTACAGCGACATTGAACGCTGCGTGTATGAATCTTCTGTGTATGTTGAATGTTGTTGGCTTAACCCGTTTCAAGAGATCCGCTTTCCACCAGTCAAGCATTCGCATGTCTACCAAACGCAGATTTTGATCGGCTCCTATAGAAGCGCAAAAGGTTTGTGCTATCACTCGTTCGTTTTTGATCGTTGAGGCTTTCTTGAATGATTCCGCGTGGACAAAATATTCAGGAAAGAACGCTTGCAAGCTGACATCTTTCTTCTTGTAATCACTGAGATTATAGACACCGCGCGCAATTTTTCCTTCTATATCGGCGAGAATCTTTTTCGCAATCTTAAGATCTGACGTCTTCGTAGATTTGATGTATCGTTTTCTGTTATATGTAAAGTCAACGTCATACGTGAATCCCTTTTCTGTCTGCCTTTTTCTTAAAGCTGCCATAATGTTTAGTCTCCTGCAGTCTTGTTCCAGATGTCGTTAGCTAATGCAAGAGCAGGTTGTGAATCGTTGCTTTCCTGTTTCGGTATTACAGTGATGCATCGTAGCCATTCCTGAACAGTGGGCAAGAAAAACTTGTACTGTCCATCTAATTTCACATACGGAATGACGTTGCGACGGATCAGTTGGCGTACCTTGCTCTCCGACAAACCCAGATAGACTGCAAGGTCACGCACGGAAAGAACGTCGCGGTGGTTGTTGAAAGCGCTCTCGCCCATTCTTATGCCAATTTCCGGGTGATGGTTACTGTCATGCTTTCACCCTTCGAAGATGACACTTGGACAGTCAGGGTAAGAGCGTCTTTCATGTCCTTCAGTTTGCTGCTGGGTACTTCACTTGTATCAAGCTCTATCATGTTTTTCTCCTTGTTCTAATGAACGACAACCCGAGCGCTGCAGTCGCCCAGGTTGCTATTCATCGAGTTACGACCTTCCTTTTCTTGTCCGAGTGTTTTTTCTGCTTCTCGACTTCTTCCGTGTTTTCTCCATCTCCTTCCGCATCTGCTCTTCTTCCTGTTCATCCTGCGCTTGCTGCGCGCGTTCGTCTTCATCGTGACGAGGAAGGTCGTCCTCTGTAAGTAGTCTTTTCGAGATTCCCATAAGAAGTTCCTTGAATTTGAAATGATTGTTGCTGTGAATTAATGGTGAAAGACAACTCCGGCACATGTAGCGCTCCATGCGCCGGTTTGTCCTGTTACTTACGAGCCAACCTTCACCTTTTCCTTTTTGTTGGCTCGCTTTTTGTCCACCTTCTGCTGCAGTGCTTTGTTCCGTTCATACTGCACCTGGAAAGCGGAGATTTCAGAAACTTCCACCCCGGTGAGCTTGCCTAGCTCCTCCTTGATGTGTTTCTGTGCGTCATCGCCCTTAACCTCTATGACGGCGACGCCTTTATCGGCAAGGAACATAGTGACGAGCTCGCCGCCCTTGGATTTGGCGGCTTCGGAGAGTAGATCTTTCATCTCCTGTGCACGGGTATGCTCCATGTTCAAAACTGTATCTGTGAGATATTTAGTTATCTTGTACATTGGAATGGTCCTTCTTTTACTCTTTACCGCCCTTGTTATTTCAATCCCAAACCCTGGTAAAGGCGGCATAGACCGGGCAGGGAGAATTCGAGATAGAATTTTCAATGGGGGGCCACGATCCCGAGGCTGAAGCTTGCCATGGTAGACGTGAATGGGCACAGGTTTCTTCTCGGCCGAAATGTCGAATACACATACGACTGTCAGGCCTCGAAGAAGGTGTAAGCCGATCATTGTTCGAAGAAAGCTCATTTCCCATTGAATAAACTGGCGGGGTTTTGCTTTACTCGATATTTTATCCATGCGAATTTGCATCAAGGATTAACCGAGGTCGTCGCCAATCGTAGACGACGACACATCACCTTTGGGTGGCACATGCGGACCGTTGACATTCCTCAGTGGAGGATGATCGGGTAGATATCGGGAGGTGTGCTCTCGCCGCTCTATCTCTCTGTTGACATCTTTGGCTTTCTCCATCTTTTTTCGAATAAATTCGATGACCTCATCGAACATCTTGGCCGCCATCACGACAAAACAATCAAAGGTCTCAAGTTGCCCTTCCAAATTGTAGGCAAAGCGAGGATATTTGCTGCCGAGTACTCGCGGGATCATTTGGAACCGGCGAAAGACCTTGGCTTCATACCACTCTGGATCGCTATCTTTCGTGTTGGGCATGGAGAACGCTATTTTGACGTGCGCGGAATCTACCATCGACAAATGAACGTCTGCCGGGTACGGCGCTCCAAATTTCCGCAGAATGAATTTTACGTAAGAAGGGATTTCCGCGACCAGGACTCCTCTGAGTAAACCGGGCACAACGGCGAAGTACCCATCATCAGCAGGATTGCGTTTTAAGTTGATGCCATTTAATTGAATAGAGTTGACTTGTTTCATATCTCTGCATCCTTTCTCCTGGGATATCCCAGAGGTTGTTGTCCCTGTAGGCCGCCTTGAGTGCGCATCAGTGGACTCAGGGAGTTGGTGGGCATCGTATGATTAAGTAGAGACATATAGAGTATCGTTTTCATATTCTCCACTATCATCACTACAACATGAATGCCGGAATAAGTTGGCCTAAAACGAGGGAGGGGAAGGAAAATAAAAAAGGGCTTCACTCGAAGCCCTGAGAAGTTCGGAAAGTGCCCTGAGAAGTTCGGGTTAGAAGTCCTTTAACTGATCTTTTATTTCTATGTAGCGCGCGTGGCGTTTCATTAGAGTGGATTCAGTTCCACGGGATCCATCGATTCCGAGAATAGCGGCTGCCTTGTCCTTCGGCATCTCTAGGATGTCTAGATAGATATGGGCAAGCAAGGGCTCAATCAGATCATCGAGAAGTTTTCCCTGCTTGCCGTCCCATTTTGTCAATATCTTTGTGAGTAGTTTTTCAAGAGCAAAATAATCATTTCCTTCTGTGTACAGGGAATCTCTAGGGGGATTTGCCATGACATATTGCGAATCGACATGCAGAATCTGGTTGTAGACGCATTCGTTGTGCATCTTCTCAATATAGTATTTCAATTGACGAATATTACCGGGCCATTTTAATTTACTGAGTGACTCTTTAGCATTGTCATCTATGACGATGTGGTAGTCTTTCTGTTTATTTAATGTGTCCATCATCTTATCGATAATAATTGTTATGTCCTCCGGACGCTCTCGTAATGGCGGGATTTCTAATTCAATCTGAGAAATTCTTTCGTAAAGATCGGGCAGAAAAAGGCCATTCTTGATCATCTCGCCAAGATTCTGATTGGTCCTGAATAATAGTCTGACATCGGCTACTCGGTTTTCAGTGTCGCCGAAACGCCGGTACGTACTCTCGCCGATAAATTTCATCAGCGCCTTTTGGACATCAATGTCTGTATAGCCTATTTCATCCAGAAAGAGTATCCCCCCTTCGGCTTTTTCAACTAAACCTTTGCCATCAGCTATCGCTCCGGTAAAAGAACCTTCCTTCCAACCAAACAATGTGATATAAAGATTTTCTCTGCTAACAACCGCACAGTTCTCGGCAACGAATGCTTTGCCACTCCTATTCCCATGCTTGTGGATTAAACCGGCAAGATAAGACTTCCCAACACCGGTCTCGCCACGAAGAAGAATTGATGATTTTGTGTTTAATTCAGGTCGTATCTTCTTTAGAACCTGTATATAGGGAGCGTTCTTTGTCCCAATATCGTTAATCAGAAGTTGTTCTTTTGCGCTTGATTCTTTCCGGTAATCGAGGTAATCCTTATCAACGCTTGTCCATTGATTAAATACACGTTCGTGTGTTTGATAGCTCTTTGTATTTGCAAGACAAAAATAAAGATGGGGAATACTGCGCTTTTTTGATTCAAATAGAAACCGCATGATTGTTTCGGCTACCCTACCCGTAATCTCAAAGGCTACCCCATCTTTAAGCGACTTATCAGCATTGACGACTGTATCATATCCCAGAGGAACAAGACCAACCTGTTTAAAACCTTTTGCGGTAACATCATTGAGAACGCTACGTAATCCATCAACGAGGGCCTGATAATCGATTTGGTTATCACCTTCATGACAGGGGATATGATAACTGACAGGTGCAGACAGTTCCGGATGACGCAATTGGTAGAAATATTTCTTTTCTGACCCTTTGATGTGTGGTTTTATCTGCTCGGATATCTGTTCTGCCGAAAGCCTCCTAATGAATTCCCGCGAGGCGCTTCGTGGGCCGAAATTGAACAGCGTTTCCTTATGGATTGTGTTCACATATGCGTCTGCTTTGAAGAGGAAAAGATTTACAAACTGAAGCGTAATCTGGTGCCTATCATTGATAATAAATGTGCGTTCAACCGGGAACTTCTTCATTCTCAGAGCGTTTAAGACTAACTCATCGTCGTTCCTCAGCAACGCATTCATTGCAACACGCAATCCTGTTAGCCTGGTCCATTCTTTTTCATCGTCTGGGTTCAACAGATCAAATGGACGATTGAGCTTTTGATTAACTAATGCCAGAGCATTTTTGAATTCTCCGGCATCGATTAGCTTCTTGATATCGCTGTGCATATTAAATCATTGATTTTATATTCGAGATAGGATGAATGTATTCTTTCGCAGGATGAATGTCAACCACAATGACGAGAGGTGCACCTGCCTATATAGCAGTAAATTTTTCCCCAGAAAAAAAAATTCCAGCCTCGATCCTCTAGCTCCACTAGTACTATCTTTCCATACAACTCTTCCGGCATCCACCCCGCCCTTTAGATCGTAGTACCTCTACCGGATGGAGTCTCCTGTAACACTACTTCAGATGGAACCAAATTTGAATCGACCACTTCGGAAATTTAACAATAGTTTCGGAGAGTGTCAACCCTATAAACGGGAGGGTTGGTGTGGCAGTGCACTGCATCTCAGGGGTTGCGAAACACGTATGGATCTCTCATGATTTTATCTTGGACGATCACAATCCGAGTGTTCGATGAAACGAATCTCTTAATTACTCTTTAATCTCACCCGGCTCTCTCCGAACTTTGGCCCGCAGTTCTCGATTGGCAATGAGTCTCTTCTCCAACGCAAACCGTTTAGTTTCAAATTTGTTCATCACTTCCTCTGGATGAGAGAGCCAGCGAGGGAAAAATCTAACAATGGGTAAATCACGAGAAACCGGGACTATTGTTATCCTCACTTCTTTGAGGTCGTTTTGCTGTATACACTTGCTAACCTCTGCTCGTGACTTGTCCTCTAAAAGACCGGTTATGTAAGTGACACTTGGTCCCAATTCAATCTCCTTTCCCAGGATAGATTCTGTCGCGGCTTGATGAGAGAGTTTGAAACCTACGCAGTTCATGTCTAAGAGTCTACGGAGATTCACCAAAGATTGAGGGATAAAAGACATCTCGAAAGTCTCAAAAATTTGTTCATATCTACCTCTGGTGACAACGGAATGCATTAAACCAATTTCAATGGGATCGTGCTCCCGCCCACTGAGTGATGGAATTATCTCTCCTATCGTATCCTGAATTTCTTGTAGCAATTTGCACGTCTCATAATTGTCTTCGATTTCCTTGGAAATATTTGATACCTTTAGGAAAACAATTGGCCGCGGACTGCTATTGATGAAAAGTCGCAATTCTGTCGCTCTTTGAATATCTAAGATAATCCCGGCATATCGAAGACCATCGACTGCATCAGCCTTGTCATTGTCAAATTCCAGCTTGAATTCACTGCGTTGTCCGTTGGTCTTTATCAAGACCTCAAACTTCAGACGCTCCCCTTTCTGTTGAAAATTGTCAAATAGCATCTCCTCTCGCCCTCTCCTTGAAAGCGTGAATTCAACAGGGCCTATTCTTTGTAATCGCTCTGACTTGCCTTTAAACAGGTCAATGTATGCTGGGAATGGTGGTGGGAGATGAGGTTTCAGTCTCAACTCGGAAAACTTACTACTTGAATTCTTATCCTGAAAAGAGACTCCATCTATCTGCACCTTGAATGATTCAAGAAACTTCTGGTCGGCTGCAAATTCCGTTCCTTTATCGACAAAGTCCTTGAACTCCTGAAGCTTTTTGTCCCCCTCATGGGTATGATCGAATCGCAATCGGCCAGTTATGGAGACAGCAACGGGATTTTTTGGATCAATCGGCTCTAGGGTGATTTGTGCCTTCCCAGTGCTATCGTATTTGTGAACTTGTTTTAGCTTGTCTCCGAACTTCCAATCCTTAAGGCTTTTTCCGATGCTAGAGTCTATCTCAAGGAGTTCCGATGGGCTGTCCCTCTTTGCATACGTTAATGTCTCGGGTGGGACAACCTCGATAGATGCACCATATATTTTTTTTAACCATGCTTCATTGATGTTTACGTGTCTATATAACAATGTTTTGATCTTCGGTTCAGACCAAATACATATGCGCATCGGTGACCATACATCTTCTTTCTTATGGCAGTATTGGTGAACGTCCTGTGACACTTTGTATGGTGTTACAATAATCCATTCCTCTGGAAATGGTTTAGTCAGTTTCTTTAGATCTTTGTTGATTTTCTCCTTGATGTTGTTCATTCTCTTCTCATAAGCGTTTTCCAGACTCGGGTAATAGAACTGAAACCAAAGTCTATCACCCTGAGCTAACCCATCACAACCACCATCACCAGTCGTATCATCAATCGCTCTGAAATCTCGGTATTCAGCGCTCAACAATTCCTCACAAAGTTGTTGGAAAACCTCCGGAACCTTTAGGTCCTTCAAATCTAGTTCTTTCATTTTCACTCCATCTCCAACCCCAATTACCCTTTCTTTGCCTTCCCCGCGTGTTGTGCCGAGTTAATGTCATGTTCGCCACCTGGAACCTGGGCCCATTCTAAGGATATGTGGCCAGTTCGTTTTGTTTCTTTGGTCTCGAACGGGAACCAGGTTTGATAATCAAAAATGTCTGAAGACTCTGTACAATGCTCAACCATGTTTCCAACGAAGTATGATGGTGATAAATTTCGCAGATTGTAAGAGCACCAACCCTGATAGGGCGGCGTGAGAAGGCCCTCCCAATACCTAAAGAATTGGTGCTGCCCTATAGACAGCATATCAATAGCCTTGTTGGGATTGCTCTTCGCCTTGTCCCGCAACAAACTTAGGACAGAATTGTCATCATTGATCTCACTATCGAACGAGAACAGCCCGGCCATAAAACGCTTTCTGCCTGCTACTATGCTGGCCGGATTATTGGAAGCTTGATAAATCAGTTCAGAATTGTACACAAGCTTGTCGGCTGCCTCTGAAAGGATTGAAAGTGTAACTTTGCTCTTGACCTCAATGATGGCTCTGACCGCTCCCGGTGATACAAATACGAGATCGCCCTCCGCGAAAATCAATGGTGCAGATGAATCATGGATGAGTATATCTATCTGCGTAGAACAGCGTGAAGGAGTAAAAATGAATCCCCTGCTCACCTGAACGGATTGTGGCAGATGCTTTCTAAGAACAGATCGCAGTACCGTTTCCTTCCATTCACCGTCTGTGAGCCAATGGGGGTCATCCATCAAATTACGGACTCGGTCCTTTAGAGCTTGTAGTTCCCGGTTTAAGGACTCGTGGTATTTAATCATGTCCATGTGCGATTCTCTCACGATTCTATTATGTAGGGCCACGTGCTCATCGAACGTGGCTATGCTTCATTGCTGACATTTTGGTCCCTCTCAAGTTTATTACGCCAGGGATATGTGCTTTCGTAGTACGCTATTCTCTCCCGTACTTTGGCCTCAGCCCATTCAGTTGCTGACTTTGTTGCAATGGCAAGAGAGGTTTTGTCACCTTGATATTCAAACTCACTGATGAAATCGAAGTCTTTTGAATAGTCAGTGACCATCCAAGATGAACCTTTTCCCCTTTCTCTTAAACATGCCGTAATGATCCGATTGGTCGCACACATTTTGATTTCAGCAATTTGCCCTGCTGGAAAACTGTTTTCGAGAACAACAAACTTGGATGTGTCAGCCAATACTCGCACTTTTTCTTCGTTGCTCATTTCCGGAATATCGGGCTGTTCCTTGACGAGCAGCGGTCGATATCCGAGAGACACAAGGATCTCAGAGACATCTAACAATCGTTTAAGTCCCTCGCCTGTGTCCTTTCCCAAAACAATTACTTGCTGTTTCCTGAATTTGGTAATCATCGACATTGGGTCGTAAGTGCCTTCATCCGCCGGTTGACTGAGAGCATTAGTTATGAGAAATTTGTATGCGTCAATTCCTTTGACAACTTCATCTGAAAACGCGCCAAGGTCAGGGCTATCAAGAGAGAGAACACCTATGGTTTTCCCTTCCTTCACTAGGGGCATTACTACAAATGCCATCGATTGCGTCTTGAAGAAAATAGGCTCCTCTTGATCGATTACGCTACCTGTCGGCGATGTGCCAACATTGTATCGGATATCCGTCAGGTTAAGCGTACCGTAGTTGCCCTCACCATATCTGAGAACGATGGTCTTCCCATTATCTACGATTTGGCCGACTCGCCATCGGTTGTCTTCACCAAATCCAAATTCGTGGAAAGATTCAGAAATGATTTTAAACCGTTTGCTTTCCTCGGCCTCCTGAGAGATTTTGTAGCCAGTTTCGGATATCAACTTCAACTGTTCCTCAGAGTTTGGGAATTTGATCATAGCAGATTAAAGGGAAATAGCACATTTCATGTTTAATATTATGAGAAAGCAAACCGTCTTTGTACGTTTGCAAAAGTTCAGTACTTCCACTTCTTTACAATCGGTATACTCAGATTCCCACCAACCCGCTATTCATCTGATGCTGGGCGTCGATGGTGGCGTGACATGTATCGTGGAATGTGGCCCATTCTATTTTACTTTGTTGTCAGATCCTTGACGGTCTGTAAAAGAGTTTGATAATTTACAGGCCTAACGAAATATGCTGCTGCCCCAACATCGATAGCAGATCGTTCAACTTGATGATCTGGGTTTGCCGTATAGATAATCACAGGTACCTCTGGTCTTGATTCCCGTATTCTGCGAAGCATAACCAGTCCAGTATGAAGCCCAAAGTCTGTTTCGTTTTCGCTGAAGTCAACGCCATCGTAACCCATAATCATATCGAGGATTATTAGATCCAAGGTGAATGACTTGTCGCTTAAGAACCTGAGTGCCTCTGCCGCTGAACTAGCAGTCGCGATCTTATAGCCATCATCTTCGAATAGATCGATCAAAGATGAAATCCTATGAAGCTCGTCGTCAACAAAAAGTATTGTCTTCATATTATGAATGTCCCTTGTGCTTCTTGGGTAGTATTGCTCGGAACACATTCGATTCCCCCGATTTGACGAGGATCACATCTCCGCCATGCTTCTGCAAGATATTTCTGGCAACGTACAGTCCCAGCCCTATACCAGAGGGGTTGTTTTGCATTGCCGCTTTTGTTCTATAATAAGGTTGAAAGATTAACTCCCTTTCAGCCTCATCTATTTTGAAACCCGGTTGGTTTTCGATATCTACAAGAATTGATGTCGTGTCTTCACGTGCGATCACATTGATTATTCCATCTTCTGACGTATAATCCCTTGCATTCACTAGTAAGTTGAGAAATGCTTGTTTAACTAGTACGGCATCAAGATAGATATGCGGAAGCCTCTTCCATTCATTCTCGTCAAGGACCAGTTTGAACTTCTTGCTTTCACTGGATCGGCGAAACATTTCAAGATCAGGTATAATTACTTCATCGTAAATATCGATGTCCTTCAAATCTAGGTCCCCAAGACTCGTTGAGCGAACAAGTTCTATTATATGCTTCATCAACCGGATCTCGTGTAGTATCTCAGTTAACTTGTTCTTCACCTTAGCGTTATTTGGAGTTTGAATAAATCGAAGGATATACTCCGCATGAAAGTGTATTGCGCTTAGAGGAGCCAGTAGTTCATGAGATAGTGTGTTGAGAAATCTTTGCTTCTCGGCCAACTGAGACTGAAAACTCAACTGCCGCCTTTCGATTTCTAGTGCTTCGATTTTATTCCTAGCTTTCTCTGTTTCAGTCAGTAGGTTTTGATAAGCCTTTGTGATTTCCCCAATTTGGGATTCTTTTGTGCCAAGTTTCTGGAGGGATTCATCGAGTTGCCTCTTTGCCGAAGCGACCTTCTCGTCTGCGGCAAGACGGATGACTTCTGCTTCCGCCAAAACACCTCTGGGGTCAATGTTTCTTTGCTGTAATGCAGATATCTGATTTTGGAGATACTTTATTTGCTCATCTTTCAATTGATTAAGATCTTTGGACAGTTCAATTCTCTCATCTTTCAGTTTATTGACCTTCTTGACAATGTACAGGATGGCGACCCCGTATCCAATCAACAGGGGAATTGAAATGAAAGGACTTATCGCCTTCAGAAACTCTATAAGTTGTTCAATCGTTTTGTCCACGGTATGTCTTCATCATGTTTTCTTGAGTCTTGCGAACTACGGCGAATAACATACACCAATCGCCCGTGGCAAAGTGTTGAGCTAGTATCTACCATGACGATCCATGGGCAGTATGCGTCGTGGTGCCTTCAATGTTTGAAATTGATCGCAACTGAAACCGGAACGGTCTGCTTGTTCTTGAGCTCGTCGGGCCACTTTCCAGTCCACTTAAACTTGAACTGTTTTGCATATTTGAGTGCATGCTTGTTGAATGCCCTGTCAGTGGATTTGAGAACTTGAGCATCACGGACTTCCCCCGTTCGATCAACCATTACTTTGACCCACACTTTGCCTTCTTGGCCTTGAAGTTTTGGATCATCTGGATAGAGAATCTTAGGGCTATAGATCACATGGGGCGGTTCCAGAGGGATGGTTCTGGCGTTCGCTTCGGGGTAGGACGGTGGAATGAACTTGAATTCCACGGTGTCTTTTTGGGCGAATGCAAAAGAGAATGCCAGAAACAACGCGCCACTACATATGACTATGTATATAATCAGACGAGAAATTGATGTTTTCATGTGTACTCCTATGAATTATTTATGAGGTTGTGGCATACCCAATTCGGTACATGGCGCAACACATTGCAACAACCCTGCTGCCGCTGAAAGAACCGTTGGGTGCGAGGTTATGAATCATTCTGGATTGTGCTTGCCCTTAACTGGCATAGGCAACTCGATTTCATGACCCACCAATAAGCTTTCTGTATCTCGAATTTCTATAATCTCCTCTTGCGCATCTTTGAGCCGCGTGACAAGGTACTGAATATCATCCTTTGTCAACGTGCTATCCGTTGTAATTGAAGTCTTTAGTGTGTCGAGCTTATTCCAAAGGCCGTCGCAATCGCTCTTAGCTAGGTTGCGTTCGCCTGCTACACGGAGGTGGAACACACGTTGCTCGACGTAACTCAATTCAATTGCCAGGTTGTTTAATACCCGGTAGATCGTTTCTTGCCTCGCTTCGGAGGATAGATTACTGTTTTCCCGCTGTGGAAGTGTTGAGTCCATCTGCGACAAACCAAAAGTCGGGACGAAGAACGAACAAACTAGGAACGTTCGAAACATAAGCGAGTGATTCATAACTTTCTCCTTAGAGTTGTTACGATTCTGATAGAAGTGTCACACGAACAACGCACCACTTTTTCAAATCCACTTATACACCAATCGCCTTGGCAAAAATAGAGTTCATTTCCCATCTAACTGATTTCCAACATGAGGTTTCGCATAACGTAAGAGTCCGACCCGAAGGCAGAAATATCCCGCTGCAAGGGTCGACTTGTTATTTATGTCAGCGACGAATTTTGCCCCAACGGCAAAGACCGGTAATGGAATGAGAGACGCCTCAAATTCTAATGGCAGGCCAATTGCCATAATTCGATCATTTGTGCCCGCCTTGTGAGATTCAAGCCACATTACACCAAGCCCCACAGAGCCTGACGCAAAAAGAAAGTCGCTGTTAAGGGCACGGCCATACAGGATTCCTACTTCAGACAATTGTGAGTAGGTAGTGATGTAGGGTAAGGCTGGATATATTCCTGCATTGACTGCATCGACAAATCGTAGGGTGATGAGGCCCAGTTGCGAAAGATGGGAAAAGCATACGGAGGCACTTGAACCGGATAGATCAGACGAATTGAGATATCCTAGACCTGCATCAACCCAGCCGTAGTTCCGTGAATGGTTAGAAAGAGAATCTTGCGCGGATAACATATTGGTACCACAAATGAAGATGGTGACTAGCTTCAACAAGATCCGATTCCGATTCATGATGATGTCGTTTTTATCCCCTTTGATCGTCGATCCAGTGAAGCAAAAACTGATGGTAAGTTTGCCAATTCCCATATCTTAAATTTACTTCGAGAATCTACAAAACATTTTGGGCATTGTCAACTCTGTGGATTGCCTATATGGCCTCAAAAAAATCTAAAAAAATTTCCAGAAACCTCTCGTTCTACCTGGATATTCGACACCCCGCCCTGGCTTTATTTGGAAGTAGAAAGATGTTTAGGAACTCCTGTATGCGGTAGTGACGATGGGACCCATTTGGGAATCCACTTGGGGTAAAAAAAGAGAGCGCCAATAATTGCACTCTCTACTCTTTCACCGCAGATACTCTACAGCCTTATCCTGGACTGCCTGTTTCGCCTGGAGGAATTGCGGTCTGGTTACTCCGAGTGATCGCATGATCTCTGTGGCATTGTAACCAGCAACCATTGAATCTGCAACTCGTTCTTCTTCCTCGTCAAGTGCATCTTCAAAATCGTTGACGATGCACATGCCCAACGGATTATACGAGCAGCATGTGATCGTATCGCCTATCGTAAATCCTGACTTGGAATCGATGATCGCGCTGATCGAAATTGGCCGGCTATGCCATGCATCTTTGGCACTCTTGCCCGAAATCTTTACCCCCAATGCTGAACGTTTGTCCAATTCCTTTGAACGAAGCTTCATGAAGTTGATCAGCAGGGGAATCTCGATTTTCCCGAGACGATACGATTCTTTCCATGCCATCAATACCAATTCCATTCTATCGTCGGGATCGCGCGTAAGTTTTTCGCTGAAGTGCCACAAGATATCGAAGGTTTGCTTGTCCATCTGCTGCTCCTTCTGGAAATTGTAGATGTGTGAACACACATCTTCTTATTCCAAAAAGGAGGAGGACATTATTTGGCATAAGAATTTGATGCTTCGGCATCATATCGCCAAAGATCAGAAGAGACGGAAGAAGAGTAAATCAGGTCGGTGGATTAAACGTAGCGAGAACAACTCGAAGATCGGGTTGTCCTTTTTTAACCGATTAATGTGCTAGCTTTGCGAGACACGGACTGCGAGTGTGGGCCGTTTTATTATCGATGCCGGGGAATGAACACGGAATTAACTAAGATTCCAGTTGGTACATAAAACGGGGGCAGGTCAACATCGCTCAAATCGAATCTTCGGGTCAATACATTATCTACCCAATGTCAAATAGAAAATGAAAAATATTTTTGCCCTCATTTAATGGCTATCCTAAACCGCAAACATCATTGCAAAGTGTCTTCAGGTGTTCATCTGACATATCCAAAATCGGCTCATACATAAATGAATTGAGATGAATGTTTTCCGGCGTCATTAGAATCACCTTGTCGATTATTCGGATATTATTCTGATCCGATACGAATTTTTTCTTATATATCTTGGCAAGTTCCATTGTCTGGTCTGATTTGATGGTGGAAGTCGCCCCCGGATCGTGGATCTTTTCTATCATGAACTTTTCAATCTTTAACCTAATAGCAATTGAAAGCACAATCTTGTTCTCGAAGTTTACCCCCTCTGGTGCTCCCAGGCAGTTTTTCATCTCCGTATCGATCAAGCCGTAGACTTTTGCATTCCCTTGTGGTGATGCACTTGTTGCATTGAACCAACGATTAAATATCTCAACCAATTCGCCATCAGTAATATTAGCCGTGTCGTTCTTCCAATGCACCAAGGATGTGAGTTTTTTGTAGTCGGGATCGTCCATTCCCTTAGTGTATTCAACAATATTTCGCATGAAGGGGATAGAAGCAATTCGTTTCTTGGTATCAGTATGAAAATGTGCCTTCCAATCGAGGATAAATGGATTTCGTATTCCTTCTGCCTTTTTGAGATCTATTTGTGTTTTTGATTTGTAAGCCATATAACAGTGGTCATATCTTACATAACGACTCTGAATCGTGCGGAAGAAATCGAAATTGTGGGTTAGTATGATCTGGTAAAAATGATTTATTTCCGAAATCTCTTGCAAGTATTCTACAATTGCATATTTATTTTTGTAATCGAACGAATCAGCAATATCATCAATTACAAAAATCGTCTCTTGACCTAATTTTCGTCTACGTTCAACTTCAAAGATTATATTGAGAATATAGAAGGCTCTTCTTTCTCCATTGCTTAGTCCCATCAACAAATCTTCCCTGCTAACATGAACCGACTCACCATTATCAATAAAAGTAAAGTCCAACGTCAATGTTTTTGCTTGTGCCAGCATAACCTGAATCTTGTTCTTCGCCTCTAATTTGAAAGGAACATGAAAACGGCTATTAAATGTATCAATAGCCTTTTCCCATAACGTCTGTTGTTCCAGTGCCGCAGCCTCTATTTCCATTTGTCTTTTTTGGACATGTCGATATGATTCAACGAGCCGGTTAAATGAATCAATGGTTGTTTTAAAATAAGACTTCCAAATATCTTCTTTTAATTTGGGAAGATTGTTTAAGTGAGGTAAAAGTTTTTCTGTGTTCGATATAAATTCTCCAAATTCTCTAAGACCTGCATTCTTAGTTAATTTTGTCTGGATGCCTTCGTACCTCTTTCTTAATTCCCTGTCATTCAGTATTTTTTGCTTTTCTTCTTCGATGACTTTTTCCAGTTCCTCTTTGGTCTTGATAACTCTCTTTTCGGCGGCATTGAGTGTTATATAATGACTTGCCTCGAAAAAGCCGTGATCGGTTAATTGTTTTGCAATTTGAGCAGCATCATAATAATTGAAAACACCTTTCTTGAAGTAAGTTGATGAGGCAAGTAATTCATTATATTTTTCAATATATTCTTTGATTGATGCCTGTATGTCCCTTCCTTCCAAGAATGTTTTTATGTTATCATCAAATATTCGGTCGTAAGGAATGTCTGAAAGGTCGTCCTTCTGATTGGGAAGTTCAATCTCTGCGCGAAATAGTGCACCATAAAAATCATTGTCGCTCTTCATAAACGCAGAGGAGATTTCTTTCTCCAATTCTTTCTTTGATTGAGATAATGTTTTGAGAGCACTTAGAAAATCCGCTTTTATCGAATTAACTCCCTTAAAAAGTTTTTCCAGTTCTTTTCTTTTGTCGTTATCAACAAGCAAAACCGATATTTCCTCAGACTGTTCAAATTCCTCATCATAAGGATTGACGGCGAAGATCATTTCTTTTGTCACATCCTTATCATTTTGATCTTTGATTTCCCGTTTAGAAGTTCGTAATGGAAAGTATCTATCCTTCGAAGGTTTTTCCTCGCTTAGATCAACAAAAGTTTGAGCAAGAGAGGTTTTCATTGATCCGTTTGGGGCGTAAATCGCAATGACCCTTTGACCAGCGAAGTCCATCTCTTGCTTCAGTTTCTTTATTCCGTAACAATTTTCAAGGTTAAGCTTTAACTTGGTTATCAAGAGAATCCCCTTTGTTTGATTAGGAACTAATTGCGGATTCGTAATATATACAACCGTTGAAGGTGAAATATCGGCTTTCGTAGACTTAATTGCAAACGCTTCATTCATGGCTCAATCCCCCCAAAGAAACCAAACTGATCCACTCCCGCCCGATTGTGGGGCAAGCTGAGCCAGCACCCTTTTTTTACCTAATTGTATCTGAACGGGGAAGTAATTAACTTTGCCATTGACACGCTAAATGGAAACAGATCAAACGATAGATTCATTTTGAAGAGAGAGAATATGACTATAGAGTTGGACAAAGCACAATACGTTTCCCTACTGAAACTCGCATTTCTAGGTCAGTGGGTAGCAAACAGTTTCAGAGAAGATAGAATTGAAGAATTCGATGCGATTGAACAACACCTCATGTCCTATGCAGGAAAGTTTGGAGTGAACGATATTGCGTTGTATGACGAAAAGCTGAAGATGTGGTTTCCAACGAAGGAGATGGAGTTGGCGATGCATGAGTTGATCGATGAATACAATGACGATTACTTCCTTGAAGAATTAGTTTTCCGGCTTGCGCGAAGGGATGTTCTGAGAAAGCTTGGTGAGGAATTTGAGAGCATGACCATCGAAGAAAGAATTCGGACAGAGCAGCCATTCCTCGATAGGTACTATGATGAATTCGAAAAGAACGGAATTGAAAACATTGAAGTCTTCAACGATCATGCGACCGGAGGTAAAGGAAAGCTCAGCGTAAATTGAAATAGAAACCGACTAAACGGCTCAACCGTACTGTTACTCCGGAGGTGTTGGTGTTACGATTTGAATGATGCTTTCCGTCGGCTTGAGCGACTGGTTAGGCAACGCGAATATTGTCATTGAGACGACGCCCTCAATCAAGGGTTTGCTTTTGAATATTTTGCATGAGATCAGGAACATATCGTTCGCTAAGGCCACTGCCGAAAGAGAAAGCGTAGAGCAGAAGAGGATTCGGCCCTATGAATGTGAGTACTACACCTGATTGTTGCATCAGAATTAGAATTGCTCCAAAGATTGCGCCAATCAAGATTCGCGTGAATCCAGACAATGTAGTGTGCATCCATGACGAATATTTGGGGATCGAGATAGCTCGAAAACGTGTTAAAAGTGAAACGAGGGATCCGCCTGCGCCGAATGAACCGCCTACGATAATATGATAGATTAGTGTTTTGCCGAAATATTGAGAGTAAAGTAGTGGAGGAGCGATCGACAACATCGAAAATGTAATTGCGGCAAAAACATATTTGAAATGAACAGACTCTGTAGATTTGGTTTCAATGAATTGTTCCGCATCCGCAAAATAATTGGACTCTTTAAGAGGCTTTCCAGACGTCAATGCGACAAAAAAGGCGGTGGCGATTAGACTATATGCCTGGTATTGCTGACGTTTGGGAACGGATGCGCTTACTCTTGATTCAAGTGCTTTGGAAGCGGCGATGACTTCAGCGTTGTTGGGAAAATGGGAAATAACGCATTCGTAAACGAACGTCGCTTCGCCTTCGACGAAATAGATGGCAATATCAGGAGCGATTACAACTAAAGATTTAATGATCCGCCCTTGATCATCTGTACCTCCAGGCTTGTATGCATGCCAACTGTGCTCGATTAAATGCTCAATTTCTGTCATTGAGATATCTCCGTATTAGTGTGAACATGAGCGTTGCCTAACGCACCGGAGCTATGCTGGTGGCTGTGATTCCTCAGCCTGTTTTGCAATACTCTGACCAGTAACACGAAGTTCTTCACGAAGATGCTTTCGAAGTTCTTCCATCAATTTAGCGGCATGTTTCGTCAGTTGCAAAATCGTCGGCTCCGAAGTATCGGCTGGAGATTCAGTCCGTGAAAGTATTGATCGGAGTGGTTCAAAAATTGCTCTCGCCACTTGGAATAGACGGTCATCAAGATATAGAGAGTTAAGAAGTAAATAATTCCAAGCTTCCTCAATAGCCTTCTTGGCGCTCGCGATTTCCGCTCTTCTTGCGACTTCTTCTAATTGCTTTATTGCCCAGTTGCGGTCTGACTCCCAAGCATTGAGAATCTCCTCCTTTGTTTTGCCAGGAAAATGGAGGTTGTGCATATACTGGATGAGGTCGTTCCGACTATAATCTTCAAATGTTGGAAATTCGCGCATGCCGTAGAGGTTCCCTATGGCACCGTTCGCAACATGTGCCAGCTTGTAGTACTCGCGATAGACCTCATGTTTTCTTTCCGTTACAAGAGTTGCATTAAAAAGGAATCGCTGATGTTCAACTCCTATTCTCTCAGCTTCTAAAGCCAACCGATGACGATGAGTTTCAAGTTCTTTATTAAACTGGTGGGACACACGCTTTTCAATCCACGTTTCCACCAAACGTCGGATGGGGGAATGTGGAACGAAGTACACCGCGGTTAAGAGTGAAAGTAATAGACCTCCAACTTCGCTAATGTACTGCAATGATTGTAAAATCGTTTCCATATTATGGTCTCTCCTGGTTGCGTTAACGGAGCTAAGCTGCGGCGACGCGTTATTTCGGTTTGACAGCGTCGTTTGCATAGTACAGCATGAATTCCGAGAGAGCAACTGATGTCTTCCATTCTTTGAGAGCGATTTCGCCCCAGAATGCTTCCTGAAACGAGAGCTTGACAAACCTTGCCTTGGTTAGAGCTACAGTAATGATGTTCGGTTCTGGGTCGTCGATGAACGAGCATATCTGTCCACCGCCTTTTAGTTTGAAACACACACCCTTGGGTCCTCTGAGAGTATAGGTGCCGAGAGAGTCGTAAGTGCCGGAGGCTACCTTAGATACGGAGATGCGAAGCAACTTGGTTGCATTGTTGCCGCCTGCTGTGCCGCGTTGCTTGGTACATCTGTTAAAGACAACTATTCGATTGAATTCGACTTGACGTCCAAGATCGATTACGACTTCCGGACGTGGATCATAGGTATTGCTCTGCCAGGTCGTATACGGAATGTTATCGATCAGCTTCTTGGCACTGTCCCGCTCTTCGCCTTCACTCGCAAATGTGATGGCGGCGCCTGAGACAAGATTACTAGTCCATGATTGCGGCGGATGGAATTGAAACTCATTAGGCTTGGGCTCCAACTCATCGAGCCTCTGGATTGCCTCGGATTTCGTCAATAAGGAATCGCTCTGGAAAGCACGAAGAGGCTCCATACTCGGTGAAGCCAGGAGTATGATCAGCAGCGAGCGCACGATGCTTGAGGATGATGTCATGTTAGTCCCTTTCTGATTTCACCCGTTTCAATGTTGGACATATTGTTCCGGCCTAACTACTAATCATAATGCACCTGCCCCAAAGCATGTCGCTGTGTTGGGATTGTGCGCTACTTCAACAACACCATCTTCTTACTGTCCGTAAATTTGCCTGCCTGCAATCTGTAGAAGTAAACTCCACTCGGCAGTCCGCCTTCGGCGGACGCGTCAACAATGCGCGAGTGATTTCCTGGTTCTTGTTCGCCGTTGACGATGGTGCGGACTTCTCTTCCCAGAAGATCGTAGAGCTTTAGCGTGACGAAAGTCTTTTGCGGTAGGGAGTATGAGATTGTTGATGATGGATTAAATGGGTTGGGGTAGTTTTGTCGTAGAGTATATTCTCTAGGTATGTCACTTCCATGCTGTTTCACAGATGTTATCATCTCTGAAAGCGGACGACGCCAAACGCCGCCGTCATAAAGAGTTCCAGCAAATAGGTCTGGGCCGAACACGATCAGAGAGCGAACGTCAAAACTCGTCAATCCAGAATCGACCGCAGTCCAACTTGTCCCATTATCGCTGGATAGAAAGACACCCCCGGTATTAGTTCCAGCAAAGAGATTTGTGCCCGAGACGACAAGGGAATATACAAAGATATTTCGCGGCATTCCGGAACTGATGTGAGCCCAGCTTGCTCCATTGTTGGTCGATAGATAGACACCAAGTGGAGTACCAGCAAAGAGATTAGTGTCGGAGACCATAAGAGTCAAAACATAAGCGCATGTCAAGCCGGTATTAACTGCCTTCCAGCTTGTCCCGTTGTTGGTTGAAAGAAAGACGCCGCCACCGTCAGTACCGGCAAAAAGATTCGTGCCTGAGACGGCAAGAGACCAGACAATAGTATTTGTTAAGCCGGTATTGACTGCTGTCCAGCTTGTGCCGTTGTTTGTGGAAAGAAAGACACCGTTGCCAGAGGTCCCACCGAAAAGATTTGTGTCAGATATGGCAAAAGCGTCGGGCCCTATATTCGACGTGCCCGCATACGTCCAACTCAATCCGTTATTGGTGGAAAGAAAAACTCCGCCGCCGCTATTCGCTGCGGCAAAAAGATACATTCCACTGACGAAAAGTGTGCCGGCTCCCACGGGCTGAAAGCCCACCTCCGTCCAATTTGTTCCGTTGTCGCTCGAAACTGAGAGGCTGCTATTAGTACCCGCAAGAAGATTTGTGCCGCTAACAGCCAAACATGTCACATTACAACTATCAAGCGACGTTTGCACCCATTGGGCATGTGCTGAGCCTACAAACAAGAATAAGAGTAGATAAAAGAATGATATTGCACACCATAGATGCCGCAGTTGGAAACAGTTGATCATTTGGAACCTCTCACATTTTGTTAAGTAAACCCACTATTATCCTAGAAGCGACAAAACCCGCCGTGCCATATACAGCACAAGCGGGTTCATTTTCGAACTCACGGGTTTGCAATCAGGAAGATCTATTAGCCTCATGATTCGCCCCTAATTGATGTCATAGAAAGGTAACAAGCAGTTTTCAGAAAGTCAAACTTTTGCGAAAAATAGTTGCCATTCGACATCTAGCATGCCTTTGGCCGAGGGAAAAGAAAAGCTTTGAAGATTCACAGGTCATTATCTTCTCCATCCCAATAATCTCAAATTACGAACTGTAACTGTTGTATCAGGAGTGGAAGAAACAGCGGAGAATATTATATAGAATGATACGCTATCAGGATGGATAATTTCATAGTCATTGAAACTTGCTGAAAAAGATTGCCCATTTGTCTTCATTGTGTCGAAAGGATAAGAGGTCGAATAACTTCCCATTCCCCATTGTGCGAGAATTGTATCATGTCCAGCAGGAATATTACTAATTAATCGAAAGTCGAGCTCCACTTTAGAAAAATATGATAAGTTATATGGGGGAAATCTGTACCAGAAATAGTCATTGTACAAGTAAAACAAGCTCGGCAATTTTAGCGTATCGATAACTCTTCCGTCCACAAGAAAACCAGAAGCGATGATTTCGGGTTGCTGGATCTGGGGTTGGGTCGAATTGTCTTTTGAACATCCCGAGACAACCAGACCACAGAAAACAGCAATGATGACCGGAAAGATTAATGATTTCATTTAAGCCACCTTCGAAATGGTATTAATGTGAAGGTACGGAAATAATCAACCTCATTCAAGCATACGCATTCGTGAAATACTTGCTAAGCCATAGGAGTTCAGGGAAATTGAACCCCGACCCACGTCATCGTTAAATTGGATTGGAATCCCCCATTATTGTGACATAGGGACATATTTTAACCTCGCTAGAAATGAAGTCCAGTTGTGTGGGATCCCCCTACCAGTCAAATTTGCCAAGGGAAATGGCTTCAGGGACCATAATTAAAACTTGCTGTAAGCTCGGTAGCTTGCAGCGCATCCAGCTACTCCTTCAAGTGTCCATTTTTCAAAGCCCAAACAAAAGCCTTCCAAAGCGGCTTACGTCTGCCTGGCATCTCTCTGAATGCTTGAATGAGTCCTTCCAAAGGAGTGAACAGAGCTATTTCTCTTCCGGGATCTGGATCTTTCATCTGACGGAGCTTTGCCCAGTCTATTTTAGGTTTGTTCAATTTGATTTGCTTTCTATAAAAACAAATAATAATAACACAAAAGCCGATTGCAGTGCTAGTCGATTTAACTAACACCAACTACCACTCGACTATTTTTCCAATAATTGTTGATTCCAGTCTGGTTTTGCAATTTTTGCCTGCAAGTGATGTTAGTCGGTAATTTTGGGAAAAATGTCTCTCCCTATATATAAAGAGAAGAAGTAACATATTGTTACCTCTTCTCTTCCTATATATATATATTTATTTCAATACACTAACATACTAACACTAACTCCTTTATTTCATTCTGTTTTGGTGGTTTTCATGGGTGTTAGTCCCCATGTTAGTTAGGTGTTAGTTGTTTGACTAACACTGTACGTTGCAGTATAATGGATTCCTTCACTCTGCCTTGCTCCATCAGCTACGATCTTCCAACCAGCTGATTCCAAGAACTTCTTACTTTCCTGGATCCTTTTTGCCAGTTGCATTGCACTTTTGTAGGCATAAGTCATTCCTCTTGATTGGCAGAGCTTTGAAAACGTCGAGTGGAACTCTTTTGCAAAACCAGTGAATTGAACGGTTCCATCTTGTTCTACTATCTTAGGGTCGACATCAAAATTGAAAGCTTCCTTGGTATGACTTGCATTTAATAACGTTGCGTTTCTCTTATCCCACTTAAGAGCTTCCTTTTTAAGCATGCTCAGGTATTGCAGGATTGGATTCGAATCGTTTGTTGTTGATCCTGCTTGTTCGTTTTGCGTTTTGATCCACTCGCTGGCAAGTCTCCATATCTGTTCCGTTGAATCCCATGCCGACAACAGTTCTTCAGCAATGAGAATCATGAGAGCGAGGAAAGAATTTGCCCTGTCTTTTGCGTGTCCGGGGTAGTCCTTGTTGATCCGGTTCGTATATTCCGACCACACGCCTGATTCTATTTTCTTCAGGACCCGAGACGCCAATTGGAATTCTGCGCTCATTATATCATTTCTATGCTTTACTATGTCAATAAATACGCTGTCTGTGAACTCTGTCCCATACTTTGACCTGTCGAATTCTATAAGATACGTCCTGTTGATCATTTCACTCAAAGACAGATTTTCAATACCAGTGCTGCAGATAAGGCACTTGGTACGTTCCTGCACAACTTCTCGATCCGTGCCTTGCTTTCTTTTCTCTTTTGTCATGCCGGTAACGGATGTAATGATGAAATCCTGCAGCGCCTGGGTCATATTGTGGACCTCTATATTATCCAGTAGAACGAGCGGATTCATCGCGCCATCAGAATAGTTGCTGGCAATCGTACCTATCTTCTTCTGATCGTCACCGTACAACGGATATGAAATTAGCTCCATAGCCGTGGATTTCCCGCTTGACGAATCCCCTTCAAATCGGAGATGCGGTGTTGTTCTCGTGAAATCGAAGAACATACCAGCAATCTTCCACGCATAAGAGAATATCCGGTCAGATTCTTTGCAGGCAAGATTATCAATGACGAGAGTTCGCAGATTCTCCAATGCCGTTTTGTATTGTTGTGGATCCAAGGCGTTATACTCTATCGGCAATATCTTCGCAGAAGTCTGCAATAGAATCTGTTCATCGTTCGAACCATTTTCAATCACACTTACCTTATTCGGTAGAATTTTAACAAGTTCACGCTGGTCGTTATTGAGATTGAAATAGACGATACATTGTTCACGGTCGGTATGTATCCATGAATCTGAGTCGATTCTCTTGCCATCGCGTTCTGTGACAGCCTGAAGTACCTTCAGACAGACTTCGCCGTCTTTCGTTGCGGTTGTTTTGCCTGTGATATCGTAAAAATATGATTCAAACTCTTTATCTAATTTTGATATCGTCATCAGTTTCTTTTGGGCAAAGAGATATGGTGTATGCTGCCTGTCCAGAAAGAACTTGATGTCTCTGTCTTTCATCCATGAATAGACGAGTTCGCCCTGCTTCTCATAAGGGTCTCTCGCATGTTCACCAAGGATTACCTTCAGATCTTTAGCAAGATCAATTGCTTGTTTAAACTTATAGTCTGTGAAGGCTGAATCGTCCAGGTTGAATGCTTTCTTAATCATCCCTTTGTAGAAGCTCTTATCCAAGCTCTCAAGTTTGGACCAATATTTCAGGAGAATCTGAAGCTCAGATAATTTCTCTTCTATGTTCTGGATAACCTTTATACGTTTGATTTCTTCAGCTATGTCTTTGTGCCATGCCCGGGAGATCGGCGATTTAAATTTCTTCGGGCAATCACATTCGAAACCCAGTTCTTCGATCTGCTCGTGCGTCATAGGACCAGTGTCTTCTAACGCATGAAGGATCTTCTCGTCTGTTTCCTCTTTGCTGTATCCGGGATATTTCGAGCTATATTCGTGAATGTATTCCTGCCCGCCTTTACAACGGACTGCATTGGTTATCCATGCGTACCATTGGGGTTCTGGCAGATTTGCAGCTTCAGCTTCACAGTGTTTCATGAAAGAACACTGTCGCACCTTGTCCAATCCATCCACAAGCTCTCCTGATGTGGATTTCTCTTTTGAATTGCCCTTTTCTTTCTTAACGTCACCCACTCGTTCTTTAATGAAACGGTCAAAGTCTTCTTCACGGACCTTCTGAATATTTCTAACAAACTCATACTGGTCCGGATAGGGATTTCCATCTTCATCGATGAATACTGTGCGGCCTTCATGAATGCCTAATCCCCAAGAATCTTTACCGCCAAAGAGTGGCAGCCATACAAAGTTGCCGAATGAACCGGCATCATACCCTTTTGGGAAGACTTCGGTTTTGATATTCATGACATTTCGCACAAATGCGTTCAAGCCAAGATTTAGTTTTTCAGCCGATATCGGATGCTCAAAGAATATCCATACATGATAGCATTTGCCGTTTGCGTTTTTGCTTAGTTCACGGTATGCGTGGATGTTCTTTGACTTTAAATGATTGACAAGCTGTAGCGATAATTCAGGAGCGTTTTGCAGATCACCCGGTTTGCCGTGGTCTTCAAACTCGACCATGGCCCAAGGACTTCTTAGATCTGGAAGGAGATTATAGAATCCCAGGCGTTCTGTGCCATCAAGGTGGTTCTTAACGTACTGAAGAATTTCTTCTTCACTTTTTATTTTCGTTGACATCGTACCGGCCAATCCAATAGTGTCGGTCCGGCCTTTAAAGAGGTGATAAAATACCTGAGGGAAATCTCCACTGAGGTTATTGTTTACAGCAGAGGTCTGCTGCTCTTTTATTGAATCATCGGCCAGGCCGCTCATTGTTACATCTTTTATCTGATCGTCATGAGTTAGAGTTAGGTTGTTGTACATAGTTTGTATTTGGTTTTATATCTGAATGTATAATCGACTTCAGATTACGAAGTGCATTCGCATAGAGCACGGGATTAACCCGGGCTTCCATTGCGTAATATTCCCTGACTTTTTCTTCCAGTTCTTGTGTACTCACAAAAACGAAAGTCGTCAGTCCGCTGTCACGCCGGTATGTTTGCAATTCAGTACCTTTCGCCATTAAATAGGCCGACAGGTAGAAATCGCGGCTCGTGTAAGATGTTTGCTGTCTTACGGTCTGTTCCATATTTGTTTTTCCTGGTCTGTTAAAAACTTGGGGATATCGGTCAGATAGAGATTCTCGTATTCGCTGTGTTCTAGGGGAACACCGAGTTTCCTGAGGAGGATGGCTGCAACGTACACATTGCAGTAAAAATCCCATACCTTTGATGCATCAGCTTGGGGATTTCTACTTTGGTGAACTATCGATTCTTTGGCTTGATTAACTACAAGGTGAAACGTGTCTTTAAGGAGTGTTTCGAAGATGTACTGCAGGTGTGTGAGATTCTCGAAGCGTTCGGGGTGAAGAAATTTTCTGAATAGCATGTTTAAATTCGTCCTTGGTTAAATTTGCTACATTGTCTCAAAACCTTTCATGTATGGTGATACAAATAGGTTTTATTCTCGGTGGCCGCAAAGCAGCACGAGTTCGCTATGAAACTTTGGGGTATTGAATCAGATGCACACGATCAACTGATCGGTGTGCCTTTATTGAGGTCTAACTGCGGACGAAATTGGCTTCCGTTTTTATCGGCCTTTCCTTGTTCGGAAAGGTCTATGTCAGATTATAAACAAAAAAATGAAAAGTGTCAACTCTTTTTTGTCGATACGAATTTTCAATCCTCCAAATGCCCTCAAAAAGTGCCCCTGGCATCACAGAATCAAGGAGTTTTTCGACATGTCCCTGAAGTAAAATATATTTTTAAAGCCCTGTACTAAAAGTGGATTTTTATCGCAGCAGCACGTCCAAGCACCGATCGCAAACGATCAGAATATTGACAGCCGTTCAAAAGTTCACTACATTTGGGTAACCCTTCTTACTAATCTTAAGGAATCGTAATGGACCTAACATCAGAATTAATTGGAGCCAGCAAGACAACATCTAAACTTCGCGAGACCATCCGACGACTTTCATCAAAACCCACTCATGTGATTATTACGGGAGAACGTGGAGTTGGGAAAACCACTGTCGCACGACTTATTCACGAATCTTCCGTGGCAAAAGGGGCGATGGTTACGCTGAACCCTTCCACCGCCAGTGACGCAGGGATCAAAGGCATTCTTGGAAAGATACCCTCGAATGTTTCTACACTTCTGATTCAGAACATCGAAGACTTTTCCTTTATCCATCAAGCCGTGATGCAGAAGGCCCTGCTTCCCCTGCAAGCAAAACCATCTATACGAGTGATCATTACCACCGGGAGCACAATCAACGACTTGGCCCGGGAACGGAAACTCTTCGAGGATCTGCACGATATATTGAAATCTTTTGAAGTCTTAGCTATACCGCGGTTAAACGATAGGACGGAAGACATCCCTCTTTTGGTCGAACACTTTATCAGGAATGCCTGCGATGCCATCGGTGCCCGGCTCAAAGTGATCGATACGAATACTCTGGACATCCTGATGAGAAAAGACTGGCGGGAAAATATCACAGAACTCAAATCTATGATAGAAAAAGCCGTGTTTGCCTCAAATTCCGAAATAGTCCAACTTTCTGAGCGCCTGGTAGATGAAGCAACCCAGGTGAGAAGCATTATTGAAAGGATAAGTGACAAAAAGACCTTCTCTTTTGATAAGTCACTTTCAAACCTTGAAAAGACTTTTATAGAGAGAGCGCTGGAGGTGGCCGGAGGAAACCAAACCAGGGCAGCGGCACTACTTGATTTGTCCGAAGCGAATTTCCGTCACCGTCTGAGGAAGTACAATATTCTCACGGCAAGAAAGAAGTAGGCATTTCCGGGGTCAGGCTGGTGCACATTTGAGACTACAGAGTCCGAATTGCCCCATGCTCGAAAAATAATTATTTCGATTCACTTGACTTTTTGATAAACATTTATTACGTTCTTTCGTGGCTTGGGGGGCGCGATTCAGGTTGAGGTTATTGAAATGCTTATCATTGCAGATTCCTTTTTTGTAGTTGAAAACCCGCGTGTCCAGATGTAAGAGGATGCTGCGGGTATTTCATTTTGTGAAAGGTCCACTACCGAATATGCCCGTAAGGATTTCATCACAGGACAATTCTTTGAAGGGCTATGTGTCACGCCTGCCGAGCTATTAACATTGGTAGTTTCAGGAAGAAGTAGAAGACAACTAACGCGCCAGAAGGAAAACTTCATGAATATTCGTGGAACAAGGATAAGAGAATTCTTGTGGGCAGCCACTATTGTGTTGTCTGTGCTTGCGGGTTGTAAAGACAACGGCATCCAACCACCTCCAAACGAAAATCCAATTCCAACCGATGAAGCTCCAAGTTGGTCACCGGATGGCCAGCGGATTTGCTTTACCCACATTAGTATCGATCCGAATGATACGACTTACCCAACAGGGCTTTACGTCATCGACACGAGCGGCAATAACAGACGACGGGTGATTCTGGGACCTGCATACAATCCAGATTGGTCACCGGATGGGAAAAGGATTGCATTCAATAAGGGCGATATTTTTACCATCCTGCCAACAGGAGATAGCCTCTTCAGAGTAACTAATGTGGGGAGCGCATTTTCTCCAGGTTGGTCGCCGGATGCAAAGAAGATCGCGTTTGATACACCATACCAAGACGCGCACGGCGCTAATGCAATATGGATCATCAATGCTGATGGGACCTCGCTTCACGATATCAGCCAGCACGGTACAGGGGAATGGAGGGACCCGGCTTGGTCGCCGAATGGTTTGTACATACTACATTATAGATATATCGGAGTTGGCACCTCTGAAATTTTTCGTATGGACACCCTGGGAAACAACCCAGTGCGGTTGACCTACAATAACAATGACGACCAGCACGCAAGATGGTCACCTGATGGATTATCAATTGCTTGGGCAAAAGACACGGGCATATGGCTGATGAACGCTGATGGAACCAATCAACGAGAGCTCTTTGGAGAATACGCCAGTGATCCGTCTTGGTCTTCAGACTCTAAACAAATTGTGTTCACAAAAACAACGCTTAGTAAAGACAAGATTGTACTCTGGAAAATAAACGTCGATGCAAGCGAAGCGCGACAATTAACTCACTAATCATTCAATCAAAATTAATAACGGGAGAAATAAGCCATGAGGTACAGAAGGTTGTTTTCTTGGAGTCTTGCAATGATAGCCATCGCATCACTCGGGCATTATAGTCTTATTGCCCAGCAGCAACGAGGAAATGTGCCCGGCATCGTGCTCGTGAAGTTTGAACGCGGACAGCTCGCACGTCTGTCGGAGCAGCTTGATACAACGGATGTTCTCCCAGTGCAGTTGAGGAGGGTTTTGAACGAGTACGGATATCGACAGGGAAGGAAAATCTATGAACGGAATGCACAGATATAGAACATTGCTCTTGACGCTCTTCTCGGCTATTTCACTTTGTATAGATCCCGCCTCCGCTCAGCAGAGACCGACAAGCAACAAGCAAGAGATCATAAAGAGTCCATATCGCGAGCAGAGATTAGAAGCTACTTCGTCACTTCAAGATAGTAACTTAACATTCGTAGGACGCTGGCCTGGAGGACCTTGCTATGCAGTTGCTGCAAAGGGAAACTATGTATTCATTGGCGATGGAGCAAACTTTCAAGTCGTTGACATGAGCACGCCGGAATCTCCGCAGGTTGTTGGAGAAACAGGCGTTGGAGAGGCGGCGGTTGGAGAAATACTACGCATGGCCATCTCCGGCAATTATGTGTATACCGTTGGACCGCTCAAGGTGATCGACGTTTCAAACCCGACTTCCCCCCAAGTGGTTTTTACAGATACCGTACTCCTTTCCACCTTGACAATTACCGTTGACAGCACGTTCGCTTATCTCGGAGATTTCTATGGTGGAGTGTATATTTTCGACATAAGCAATCCTACTCATCCTGTTCAACGAGGCATGATGTGGACGTACGGCGAGCAAGTAGCATCCATCGCTGTCAAGGAGCCGTACTTGTACGCGACAATGAGGGAGATGGGCGGTGTCGATATTTTTGATATCAGCAATAAGGATTCAGCATTTGAAGTTAACTCTAGTTCCGGAGGAATTGGTAATCCCCTAAAGATCAACGGAAATTATCTATATGGTGGGAGCGTCATCTACGATATTACGATTCCTGATACACCGAAATACGTCGGCATTATGGAGAACCCAATAATTGCGAGTGATGTAAGTGTGCGTGACTCACTCGCATATCTTTCGCTCGGAGATAGTGGGTTCTCGGTTTACAATGTTGCCAATAAAACAAATCCGGTGGAAGTGGCTCACATTCCGTGGATGGCGAACGTTCATGCACGTGCCGGGAAACAAGCCATCTCTGGCAATTATGCCTTCCTTGCCGGTGGGACTGGGCTGTGGACCGTGAAGCTTGGGGGAGATTCATTGGCAACAGCATCATTTCTTTCAACAGGTAACTTCACAACCAAACTCGCAATAGACTCAAACTATGCTTATGTAGCATGTCAGTATGCCGGTTTGAAGATAATCGATTTTCGTTATCCCACTGCACCGAAAGTGGTAGGCAATTTCTTGACTTCCCTTCCAGTCCTCGATGTTGCCATCGACCGTCAAACCGGATTCTTGTTAACTGATGCAGAATTGATTATCATCGATATCTCAGACCCGAGCGCTCCGGCTGAAGTGAGCAGACTTACGTTTGCTGACACGGTATTCTACACAAACCGAGCATCGATTGCGCTTTCCGAATCAACAATTTTCTTGTCATTCGGCGCAAGTAATTTCAGGGCTGTGGATATTTCTGATTTGAGAACCCCACGGGTCATTGCAACCGCTCAAAGCTCCGACCATGTCTACGGCCTCTCGGTTTCGGGAAGTCATCTCTACAGCGCAGAGGGGTCGGGTGGCATGCGTGTTTACGACATTTCCAATCGCACCTCCCCCCAAGCCGTGGATACTATCAATTCAACGGATGCACGCGCCGTTAGAGTATATCACAATGAATTACTTGCTCAATTAGTAGATACATTTACAATTTTTGATATAACAAATCCTTCTCGACCTCTTAAACAAGGCAGCCTGCACACATACGGGGAAGACATTACAGCATCAAGCCATTTTGCTTACTTGGCCTATAGCGACTACCTGCAGGTCGTGGATATTTCGAATCCCTTGGCCCCGAGGACAGTTGGTTATCACAAAAGAGAAACGGCCTTCGGCGTTGGAGTCGGGAATAATCTTGTACTCCTCGGAACCGGTGACAACGGTCTTCTGATCCTTCACAACGATCTCGACAGCTCTGCCTGGTCCACCTCTGTTTGCACTTCATTGAGAAACGGATGGAATATTGTATCCGTGCCACTGAGTGTGGACGATCTTTGGAAGTCCGCGGTGTTCCCGTCGGCTACCTCTCAGGCATTCACATTCTCGGATAGTGGATACGTTGCTAAGGATTCGCTGAAAGATGGATGTGGATATTGGTTGAAGTTCAGCGGCTCACAACAGGTATGCATCGCAGGTTCTCTGGTGCAATCTGAAACAATTGCAGTGCGTCAAGGATGGAACATGATCGGTTCGGTCACACGTCCTGTGCTGGTCAACGCCATAACAAGCATCCCACCGGCATTGGTCACGTCAAATCTGTTCGGGTACAGTAGCGGCTACAGAATTGCCGATACGGTCGTGCCGGGCCACGGGTATTGGATAAAGGTTGCAAGTGAGGGAGACCTCATCCTGACGAGCAGCGGAGCTATGTCGAAACCAGGCAGCCAGATCAGACGGTCGTTGACCGACACTCCCCCTCCGCCGCCGAACGGCGAGACTACGAGTCCGAATGCCAAAATCCCGAATAGGTATGCTCTTGAGCAAAACTATCCCAATCCGTTCAATCCATCTACTTTGATCCGTTATTCTCTGCCAGTTGACTGCTATGTGAGGCTGAAGGTGTATGACATCCTGGGGCGGGAGGCGGCAACGCTGGTAGACGGATTGCAAGAGGCCGGATATAAGTCTGCGGTATGGGCTGCTTCAGCATTCAGTAGCGGCATCTATTTTTACCGTATCCAGGCGGGTTCGTTCGTTCAAACTAGAAAGCTAATTCTTATGCGCTAATTTGTTCAACACAATCTAAGAAGGGAGCTTGCTATGAAATCTTTAAGAGGTGTTTATCTGCTCATCTCCATACTCTTGTGTGCGCAGTTCAGGCTGACTGGCCAGGTCAGCCAAGTTACCGTGAAGGTTGTTGATAATGACCAGTATGACCAGGATGAAACGGCAATCACCGTCGATCCAAACAATACACAGCATCTCATGGCTACATGGAATGACTTCACGAACGCCCCCTTTCCCAACCCAGGGTACGGATTTTCGACAGATGGCGGTGTAACCTGGCAAACGGGTATCTTAAGGCCAGACAGTACGAATGGCTACGACAACGGATTCGACCCTTCATGCGCATTTGATAAGTTAGGTAATGCGTTTTACGTTTATATCGCCCAAGGCCCTTCAGATGGCACTGTCCCCATGACAGCATACATTTCCCGCACTCGATCTGATGGACCACCTTGGACCTCCCATCCAATCACGTCTGTCAACAACACTAACCAAGATAAGCCATGCGTGACAATTGATAACAATAACAAGATTTATGTTGCTTGGACGGACCGTTATGGTTCAAGTGGGAGTCAAACCGTTTCGACCATTTACGTAGCATATTCTACAGACCAAGGATCTAGTTTCTCCACTTCAAACCAAATCGTGACTTACACCGCAGCTGGATGTGACAGTGGAGAGAATACCCTTTCTGTCGAAAGCAGCGCCGCTCTATATCCTTTGGCGCAAGGTGCCACGATAGCGGTTGGTCCTAATGGTTACGTGTATCTTGTTTGGCTTGATGCGACTTCTGCATCCAATGCAAAGATAAAGGTCAGGAGATCTACCAATGGCGGTCAAAATTTTGAAAATGCTATCGATGTGACCCCCAATCCCATTGGCATCGTCTGGAGATATTCTGTTGGCCCCGTAATACGAGCTTCAAGTCTCCCTACAATGGCAATCGATCCGTCATCGGGGTACATATTCGTTGCGTATACGCAAAATGATAGGGTAAATAACATCGATGACCTCAACATTTATTATTGTATTTCAAGGGATGCCGGCTCGACATGGAGCAGCCCCATTATCGCGACGGCGAGCACTGTCAACGATCAGTTTTGGCCATCTCTTTCCGCCAGTTCAAGCGGAACGATCTCTCTTGCATACTATCAGGGAACATCTACCGCAGTAGATGTTTATTTGGCTCAGCAAAACAATTACGCCCAATTATTTTCTACACCAAACACTCGTATCACTTCTACGAGTATGAATCCCGCTAATGTTGCTTACAATCATCATGGCGCTGATTACATGGGCTTGGTCTCGGTATCTACCAATTATTTATATCCGGTGTGGTCTGATTTTCATTCAACGAATCCAAAGAGCTCCAATGCTTATGCTGCCATTGTCCAATATACTCCACTTTCTCCACCGCCCCCAGTCTTGTCTTTGCCAACCAATGGCGCGACCGTATCAATTCCACCAGTGTTATCTTGGAACACGATGGGCGGATGGACATCGTATACATTGCAAGTTGATACAGATGCCAATTTCACGAGTCCTCTCAACATTTCTGGAATAACAGGCACTTCATACACTGTAACATGCTTGGTGTGTTCCACGACATATTACTGGCGTGTAGGTGGCGTTTACAACGGTACGTCGTATTGGTCAGACAGTCGCTATTTCAACACACAAATACAACAGCTTTCCTCACCAACGAATGGTGCGACAGTATCAATACCACCGACGCTAAGTTGGAACTCACTTACTGAAGCGACATCCTATAGACTACAGGTCGCAAAAGACGATAGCTTCACGAATTGTGTCAAAAATTTATCGGGAATCACAACAACCTCAGACAATGTGACGTGCCTTTCATACGCGACTACCTATTATTGGCGTGTGGTTCCCCACTCCTGCGGTGACACATCGCATTGGTCAGAAACTCGCTATTTCAACACGCAAATAGAGCAGCTTACCTCACCGGGAAATTGTGCAACAGTCTCCAATCCACCGACCCTAACCTGGTCCCAGGCAGGTGAAGCCACCTCATATAGACTACAGGTCGCTACGAATAGCAATTTTTCGAATCTAGCAATAAACGTGTCTGGAATTACGACCACTTCATATTCAGCTTCAGGGCTATCAAACACGACGACATATTATTGGCGTGTGGTTCCCCACTCCTGCGGTGACACAGCGCATTGGTCAGACGCATGGCATTTCCAAACATCGCCTCCACCAACACCTCAACTCACACTCAGCACTGTGGTCGGATGGTGCGGAGGAGTAAAATGTTTCCATCCCAAGTTGACATGGACGACCGTTAGCTGGTGTAATATCGCGTACAAACTCTACAGATACACCCCAGATCCAGATTGCGGCAATGGGGTTCCTGGGCTGTTATACTCGGGTTCGGCATCCACGTATACAGATACCTCGATCGGTGCCGGCAACGGATGTTACACATACTACTATGTCAAAGCAGTGGCAAACGCTGACCAGCAATCGACAACTTCAGACACGGTACAATTCCAGACCAATGAGGAACCGGCGAAACGCTTGGTGGGGGATAAAGTGTCACTTCCAACAGAAATTACTATGCTGCAGCAGAACTATCCTAATCCCTTTAATCCTCAAGCAACGATCTACTACACTCTCCATGAGGCTGTCGCGGTGAGGTTGGTCGTCTTGGATGTTCTCGGGCGAGAGGTAAAGGTTCTAGTCGATGGTGTTCAGGATGCTGGCTACAAGACTGTTCAATTCGACGGAAGCAACCTGCCCAGCGGTGTCTATTTCTATAGGCTTACTGCCGGAAAATCCACCGCCATCAAGAAAATGCTCTTGATGAAGTAACTCTCCGCAGATTAATCAGCAATCAAAGCTCGGCTATTGCTAGTCGGGCTTTTTTATTGCATCGAGAACATCATCGAACCGGCAACAACGGTAAGACGTGGAACAACGAAGCCCCGACAACGAATGCCGGGGCTCACTCTATTATATGGGGGAGACATGGAACAACGCTGAGAGTCTTACCAAAATCTTACCATAGCCGTTACCGCTGGTTGCTGAGGGATAAAAAATCTTACCAAAATCTTACAAGCACTTAGAAAAAAGTGGTGTACCGGACGTACAAAATTGCCCAATACACCACAGAAATCAATATACCGGAGGACTACGGAGCTGAGGGTTGAGGGTTCAAATCCCCCCTGGCGTACTCCGAATTTTTCGAAACTTAGCGAGCGAGGCGGAGCCGAGCGATGCTAAGTTTCATGAAAAATTCAGGATCCCGCCGAAGGCGGGATAAGTCAAGGCCTTGATGTCCCGCCTTTCGCCGAGAAGGCGGGAAATCCGTCCTGGGGCACTTCTTTTCAACAGTTTTCTTCCCCGCCGATCTCCCGAGTAACTAAATTCTCACCATCTTCAATGGTTTCTACCGCGCCACGGAGGCTCTCCACATCGTGCTTCGCGTATATCATCGAAGTCCGGATGTCGGCATGCCCAAGCAGTTTGCTGACAGTACAAATGTCCCTCTTATCCATCACCAGTCTTGTGGCGAATGTGTGTCTCAGGCTATTATCCGTTGACCCGACGAGAAGATGGTAGGTTAAAGCCGGAAAAAATTTAATGATTTTTCTTGACAAATGGCCAAAATTTTAGTATAATGGAAACGGTTACATGCCTGAAATATCTCTAATTTGGGCGTTTTTCTGAAATCCGATGTAACCGTTTACATTTTTCAAAAGATCTCAATTCCGTTTTCACTACACATTGCATTTGGATTGTGACACCGACGATCAAAGAAGTCGCGAAAAAAGCGAAGGTATCCACCGCCACCGTCTCGCGCGTCCTTAATAAAAGCGGGGCGGTCGCCGAAGAGACGCGGAAAATCGTTCTTGCGGTTGCTCGCGAGCTCCGCTACGTGCCCAATGCCACCGGACGCAGTCTCAGCATGCAGCGCACCGATGCCATCGGCCTTCTGATGCCCGATCTCTACGGCGAATTCTTTTCCGAAGTGATCCGCGGGACCGACCAGACGGCGCAAAAAAATCATTTCCATATTCTCGTCTCAAGTTCCCATAACGACCGCCATGAAATCTGGCGCGCCCTCGAAATGATGCGCGGCAGGGTTGATGGTTTGATTATTATGTCTCCTCATATCGACGCGCAAACGCTCGATTCTCATCTCCCGAAATCGCTTCCGGTTGTTCTTCTCAACTGCTATGTGGACGGCGCCTCCTTCGATGTGCTGAACATCGATAACTTTAACGGCGCCTGCGGGATGATGGTCCACCTCGCGCAGCACGGCTATAAGCGGATCGCCTTCATCAAAGGAACGGAAAAAAATTACGACGCGGAAGAACGATTGCGCGGATACCGCGCCGCGGTGAACGAGTATGGGTTGGAGCGTTATTCGTCCTATGAGGTCAAAGGGAATTTTTCCGAAGAATCGGGGTATGACGCCGCGCACATCATCATGAAATGTTCGCCGCGGCCAACGGCAATTTTCGCTGCGAACGATTCGATGGCGATCGGGGCGCTGAGCGCGCTGCGGCAGCAAGGCGTGAACGTGCCGGCCGACATCGCCCTGGTCGGTTTCGATGATATCCCCATCGCACAATTTATCAGACCGGCCCTCAGCTCCGTCCGCGTGCGCATCAGCGAGCTCGGACGATTGGCCATCGAACGGATCGTTCATGCGATCAAGGAGAAGAACACGCACGAGAAGCACCGTATCATCGTGCCAACGACCGTCATCGCGCGCGAATCGTGCGGCTGCACCGGGGCGAAACACTCATTTTTAAATAAGCAAAATTAAAACAGGTAATCGTTCAAACTCACTAATTCATCAATGTTCAATATCTAAAGGAGCGCGCGTCATGAAGCACTTCGTTACTCTTTGTATGTTATTGCTGGTGGCGTTTCTTGCCGGCAATACCGCTGCACGATCTCAATCAGGCGATCCCATGGTACTGACCGCAAAAGCCGCCGTCGGGAATATTACCGTGGATGGAAAACCGGATGAGATGGATTGGAAGCTCGCAGTACCTTATCTGAAATTCGGACCGAATCCGACCCTGGCGGCAGGCGAAGATTCGGTTACCGGCGGAACGCTTGTCCGTGGTGTCTATTCGGATACCAGTTATGCCACCGTAAAATTTCTCCGCAAGGGGATGAGTCTCTTTGTTGCGGTCGAATCGAACGACAAATCGGTCGGCAAGTTCGGCGACAGTTGGGAAGGGGACGGCCTGTTTCTGGAAATTATGGACAATACCGGCCATCTGGGAGAATTCCACCTCTATTTCAATGACGATTCCCGGTATGGCACACCCAAAGCCGATAGCGCCGTCTATGAAACAGGCGGCGGATTCCGCGCAACGCAGGGATTCGGAATCGGCCTGGCGAACAGCGGCACGGTACCGTACGATACCACTCAGGTCGATAGCGGCTATAAGCTCGAGCTCGAAGTGAAGCTCGATTCGCTCGGGTTCCCCCCGACCGTCGATTCATTGACCGTCAGCGTGGATATTTTCGACCCCGACGGATATCCCGCCGGAGCCGGAGCATGGGTCGGACCCGACACGCGCGCGTTCGACAAAACGTGGTGGGGTTCGGAATGGGGCAGCGTGACCAGGAAAATCTATCTCGAGCCGCAGCGTCCATTCGACGATCCGCCGGTGTTGACCGCAAAAGCCGCCGCCGGAAACCTTGTCGTAGATGGGAAATTGGATGAACCCGATTGGGCAAATGCAAAACCGATATTGACTTTCGGCGCCAACCCGCTGGTCGGTCCCGATGGCGTATCCGTTACAGGCGACGTGATCGTCCGCGGCCCATATACCGATCAGAGCATTGCCACAATGAAAATGCTTCGCAAGGGGATGAACCTTTACCTTGGCGTGCAATCGAATGACAAGTCGGTCGGCAAATTCGGCGACAGTTGGGAAGGCGACGGCCTGTTCATGGAAGTGAAGAACGCGGCCGGGCAATTGGGCGAATTCCACCTGTACTTCAACGATGACAGCCGGGTTGGCACGGCGAAAGCCGACAGTGCCGTCTATGAAGTGGGCGGCGGTGTCTCGCGCAAGAGCCAGGCATTCGGCATCGGTCTTGCCAATGCGGGCACCGTGCCGTACGATACCACTCAGGTCGACAGCGGGTATACGCTTGAGCTCGTGATCCATCTCGACTCGCTCGGGTTCACATCGAGTGTCGACACCCTGAGCGTGAGTATCGATATTTTCGATCCGAACGGATATCCCGCCGGAGCCGGAGCATGGGTCGGACCGGATTCACGGACGTTTTTCAAATCGTTCTGGGGTAGCGAATGGGGCGGCGTTACACGGAAGATTCATCTCGAGCCGGAGCGTCCATTCGACGATCCGCCGGTGTTGACCGCAAAATCTGCCGTCGGAAACCTTGTCGTAGATGGGAAATTGGATGAACCCGATTGGGCAAATGCAAAACCGATATTGACATTCGGCGCCAACCCGCCGGTCGGTCCCGATGGCGTATCCGTCACAGGCGACGTGGTCGTCCGCGGCCCATATACCGATCAGAGCATTGCCACAATGAAAATGCTTCGCAAGGGGATGAACCTTTACCTTGGCGTGCAATCGAATGACAAGTCGGTCGGCCGATTCGGCGACAGCTGGGAAGGCGACGGCCTCTTCATGAAGATCACCAATGCCGCCGGACAGCAAAAAGAGCTGCACCTGTATTACGACGACGATACTCGCCACGGGACGCCGAAAGCGGACACCGCCGTATTTGAAACCGCCGGCGGGCAGCTGCCGACATTCGCACTGGGCGTCGGGCTGGCAAATCCCGGCACCGTGCCGTACGATACCACTCAGGTCGACAGCGGATATACGCTCGAAATGCAGATCAAGCTCGATTCCCTCGGCTTTACAACAAGCGTCGACACGTTGATCGTGAGCATCGATATTTTCGATCCGAGCGGATATCCAGCCGGAGCCGGAGCATGGGTCGGACCGGATTCACGGACGTTCTTCAAATCGTTCTGGGGCAGCGAATGGGGCGACGTTACACGGAAGATTTATCTCCAGCCGGAGCGTGTCTATGATGATCCGCCAAGCGTGACGGCAAAAGCGGCGCTTCATAATATTACGGTTGACGGCAATCTCAATGAAAGCGATTGGCAGCTTGCCACTCCCATACTGAAATTCGGATACAATCCGCCAGTGACCACCGGTGAAAAATCGGTGACCGGCGGTGCCCTTGTCCGCGGAACGTATTCGGATGAAAGCTACGCAACCGTCAAGATGCTCCGCAAGGGGATGAACCTTTACCTTGGCGTGCAATCGAATGATAAGTCGGTCGGCAAATTCGGCGACAGCTGGGAAGGCGACGGCCTGTTCATGGAAGTGAAGAATGCGGCCGGGCAATTGGGTGAGTTCCATCTGTATTTCAACGATGACAGCCGGGTCGGCACGGCGAAAGCCGACAGTGCTGTCTACGAAGTGGGCGGCGGTGTCTCGCGCAAGAGTCAGGCATTCGGCATCGGTCTTGCCAATGCGGGCACCGTTCCGTACGATACGACCCAGACCGACAGCGGCTATACGCTCGAGCTCGTGATTCACCTCGACTCGCTCGGATTTACTTCGTCCGTCGAATCCCTCCAGGTCCTGATCGACATTTTCGATCCCGACGGATATCCCGCCGGAGCCGGAGCATGGGTTGGACCGAATTCGCGCGCGTATTATAAGTCATGGTGGGGAAGCGAATGGGGTCCGACAACGCGAACAGTAGTATTGGAAAAGGAAGTCGCGTATCAGGATCCGCTGGTAATGGAAGCAAGATTGGCCACCAACCCGATTGTTGTTGACGGAAAATTGAATGAACCCGACTGGGTAACCGCCAAGCCATACCTGAAGTTCGGTCCAAATCCCTCTCTTGGGGCAAATGAGAACTCGGTGACGGGTGGAGCGCTGGTGCGGGGCAATTATTGGGATCCGAGCCATGCCACGGTAAAACTGCTCAGGCAGGGAATGAACCTTTACGTCGGTGTTCAGTCCGATGATAAGTCGGTCGGCAAATTCGGCGACAGCTGGGAAGGCGACGGCCTGTTCATGGAAGTGAAGAATGCGGCCGGGCAATTGGGCGAATTCCACCTGTACTTCAACGATGACAGCCGGGTCGGCACGGCGAAAGCCGACAGTGCTGTCTACGAAGTGGGCGGCGGTGTCTCGCGCAAGAGTCAGGCATTCGGCATCGGTCTTGCCAATGCGGGCACTGTTCCGTACGATACGACCCAGACCGACAGCGGCTATACGCTCGAGCTCCAGATCCATCTCGACTCGCTCGGATTTACTTCGTCGGTCGAATCGCTCCAGGTCCTGATCGACATTTTCGATCCCGACGGATATCCCGCCGGAGCCGGAGCATGGGTCGGACCGGATTCACGGTCATATTACAAAACATGGTGGGGAAGCGAATGGGGTCCGGTTACCCGGACGATTCACCTTGCGCCAGTGACCGGCGTCCAGGAGGAGAAGGGTCTGCCCACAACGTATTCGCTCCAGCAGAACTATCCGAATCCGTTCAACCCGGCGACGACGATCAAGTACGGAATTCCGTCGCAGTCGTTCGTCACCTTGAAGCTCTATAACATGCTCGGCCAGGAAGTTACAGTGCTGGTGAATGGCGAGCAGCACGCCGGATATTATTCGGTGAATTTCAATGCCAATGCGCTGGCGAGTGGATTGTATTTCTACCGGCTGCAAACCGGCGCGTTCAGTGCAACAAAGAAGATGATGTTGGTTAAATAGTATCAAATGATACTATGTGTCGTGATTTAGATCAAACATAACATACATTCTTTTAGGAGTCAAGCGGAATCAGATCAAGGTACTGCTTGACTACCCCGGGAGTTAGACGAACGATGCGAGA